>Ga0196971_1000637_pt1 | contig 23321 bp, 14 predicted proteins | sample S1v_1013CmetaG_FD_148660 | JGI IMG/M metagenome (GOLD analysis project Ga0196971, IMG submission 148660) | Soil microbial communities from Anza Borrego desert, Southern California, United States - S1+v_10-13C | ecosystem: Environmental > Terrestrial > Soil > Desert | place: USA: California...
CCAGGTGTCCCTGGACTCTTCAACCGAATGACCTTATCTTCACTCATGGCGTATTCGCTCCTCTCAACAGGAATGGATGACCTCGAAGACCATCCAGAATACGCCGCCTACCTCAGCCCCTCATCCACAACTTTCGAGCATAACTCCACGTTCCAGCATGCTGGCCTCTTGGCGATCGTTCCTGGCTGTCATATCCCGCCCTCTATCCAGTCGTTGTCAATTCACGATCTGGTACTGTCAAATCAAGTTATCGATGGCGTAAAGCAAGTCTCTTAGAAGCTGTTGTCAAACGTCATGAGCACCGTCAGAACAAGCCGCGAAAGGCCGACCCGGAGCGCGGGACACGCGGAGAGAACAGCCGGAGGCTGGCCCGAAGGGCGAGCCCCAGGGATGGGGCGAGTAAAAACCAGGGTGTACAGAGGAGTACATGAGCATTTCGAACCCTTGAGCAACGCGGGTATGGCGGTGCGTAGTAGTTTGAAGCGGCTTCTTAGGGTAACGGTACTCACGCGCCCCGCTTGATCACACTGATCGTGCCATCCCCTTCCATGTAGGCTGCCTGGATCTGGGACAGGTCCTCTACACCACTCTCGCGGACCTTGCGTATCAACTCCTCTTCGGTCAAGAACTCCCGGCGCAAGTTGCGATGCAAGATGCGTCCATCCTTTATCAGCTTGAGTGCTTCGGGTGCCATGAAGCGTTCGAACCATCGGAAACGGTAGGCTGCCCAGTCGAGCAGAAAGTTCCAGAACACAATCGTGCTGATCAAAATGAGTCCGTCGGTGATGGAGTTGTAATCGGCCGCCATAGCGTTCTGTGCCGCATCGGCAATGATGACCACTACGATGAGGTCGGTGACGGCAACCGAGCCGATATCGCGCTTGATGACCAAGCGGAAGATCAGGAATAAGAACCAGTAGACGAGCGTCCCGCGAATGATCGTCTCCACGACGGGAGCGCTCGGGATGAAGAGTTCTGCCCAATCGATGTTGAGAAAGGCCTCCACTGCTTGCTTCCTCGCGACTACTTTCCTCTAAATAGACTGCCGAAACGATAGCGAGTTTGTGTGAGATACGCCGAAAAAGCAGTTGACCGCATGGATGTCTAGAAAAGACCCATGAATCCTGACCGTCCTACCGTCTACCCGCTTCACCGTCTGCGTGAAGCCGCTATGCACCCGATTGCACGGCTGGCGGCGTTGCTCCTTCAATCGCAAACGGGCCTTTAATCGGCCCCTTCCAATGGCAAACGGTCGCTTGAGCGCGACCCTTCCAATCGCAAACGGTCGCTTGAGCGCGACCCTTCCTTGCGGGGACGGCCTCGCGCCGGTTTGGCAGTAGCGCCCTGGCATTGGAACGAGAAAAACGCACCGCTTGCGAATGCTTGTGAACGCTACGAATCTCATTATCTATGCAGCCGAATCGTTCGGTGATAACGCTGATTGCGGTTATGTGGGCAGGACTTCGCTCGGAGAAGGAGTAATGGGCTTCTCCAGAACTTGGCCTGCCCGCGTGACCTCTTCAACTGGGTTTCAAAACAGCACCATGGGTTAACAGATATGAACGCGAGCGATGTTTTTGCGTTTGCAGACGCCTTTGGTCCCGCCAAGATCATCCACGTTTATGAGCCTTCCGTAGGATTGAAAGCCATACTGGTCGTAGACAATGTAGCGAGAGGTCCGGCCATCGGGGGATTACGGATGGCGTCCGATGTCAGCGTGGAGGAGTGCTTTCGTCTCGCCCGGGCGATGACCTTCAAAAATGCGGCCGCCGGTTTGCCTCACGGCGGCGCCAAGTCCGTCATTTTTGGCGATCCGAAAATGCCCGGACCGGAAAAGGAAAAACTCATCCGCGCTTTTGCCTCGAGTTTGAGAAACGAGCGAGATTATATTTTTGCGCCCGACATGGGTACCGATGAAGACTGTATGGCCTGGGTAAAAGATGAAATAGGCCGTGCCGCCGGTTTGCCCCGCGACCTGGGCGGCATTCCGCTGGATGAAATCGGAGCAACCGGTTGGGGGATTTATCAGGCCACGGAAATCGCGGCGCGCTACAGCAATTTAAAGCTGGACGGTGCCCGCGTCGTGATTCAGGGTTTCGGTGCCGTTGGTCAGCACTCGGCGCGCTTTTTGACCCAAGCCGGGGCTATCTTGGTTGGTGCCTCCGATAGTCAGGGTGCTGTCCATAATCCTCGCGGCTTGGATGTCAGTGCTCTGATGGCATTAAAGAAGACGGGAAAAAGCGTTTCTGACCATACGGACGGCGAGAAACTGAACCGGGAAGCCGTGATCGACATGGAATGCGATATCTGGATACCCGCCGCACGACCCGATGTGATCAATGCGGCGAACGTATCACATCTCAAAACCAGATTGATCGTCGAGGGGGCCAATATCCCCGTCACCCCCGAAGCGGAAATATTTCTGCATGGGCGAGACGTGCTCTGCGTTCCCGATTTCATTGCCAATGCGGGCGGCGTGATATGCGCAGCCATGGAATATCGAGGCGCCACTCAATCGACGGCATTTTCGTCGATTGAGGAGAAAGTCCGGAGCAATACGGAACAGGTCTTGGAGACCGTTAAGAAGACAACCATCCTGCCACGCGAAGCCGCCCTGGAACTCGCCGAGAATCGGGTCAAGAAGGCCATGTCGTACAGACGCTGGTCGTTATTTTCCTCCGCGGATGAATTTGTCCACAAATAGCCACTGACGCCGCTTTTCTCTACCCGACGGCACTTGCCCAGCCGATGCTTGGAAAAATGGCGACGCCCGATCGTTTGCTTCACGCGCCACCTCCTCCGAAGATACGGGAGATGACGCGCGATAGAAGGCTTGGAAGTCCCCGAATAAGCCCTCGGCTACGTTCAGCGAACCTGGACCGAAGGGACAGAGCGATGCTGTCTTTGGCCGCAACTTTTGTTGTTTCCAGGTCTCTGAGGAGCCGCACTGCAAGTTCCGGCGTGCCAGCCAAGTGACATGCCTTGTAGATGTGGCCTTGGGTTGCCTCGTAGAGATGCTCCAAGGACTCTGATGCGTCTACGACCAAGCGCTCAACCCACGACTGGCTGGCAAACAATGCTTGCCTCACCGCCCACTCGTACTCCGCGAGAACCGTCTGCGACTGGGCTTCTATCGATGCCTTGCACGTCGCCAATACCCGCTTCAGCATCGCGCCGGATTTCACTAAGCCCTTCGCGGACAATTCGTGCTGAATTGCCTGAATCTCAGTAGGCAGGGAAGCGATGCGCTTTTGCATCATTGCCTCGGCTTTTTGTCTAGCTAATAGCTGGAGGTCTGACATTTTGACAGCTAACTTAATGGATGATTTTGTGCGGAAGCGGACTTTAGCCCGCGATCGGAGGCCGCACAAGATCGCGGGCTAAAGCCTGCTCCCACGGGAGGAGGCACCTTTCCTTGGTCTAGCTCCGACATCACCGCTCAGCTTCAGCCTTTGACTCTCGACTTCAAATGCTCCGCAAGACGCCTCATGGCCGAAGACGTGTCATCCTGCGAAAGGTGAACGTTGATGATGCTTGGCGTGGCACGGTCAGCTAGAGCTTTGACGAGCGCTTCTTCAAAGGCTTCTTCATCAGGCGCGTCGTACCCGTTCAATGGGCCGAAAACCTCGCCCAGCCGGTCGAAACGCCAACAACTGATGTCATTGAAAGGTCCGTCGAGGATGAACCGTTCGGTGCTGTAACCGCAATTGTTAAAAACCACCACGATTGGCGCCAAGCCGAGGCGTATGTGCGTCGAAAGTTCCGTGCCGGTCATCTGAAACGCACCATCCCCGACCAGGATGAGCGCGCGATGATCCGGGCGGGCAACTTGCGCGCCGAGCGCGGCGGGCACCCCAAAACCCATCGTGGTATAGAAAGCCGAGGACAAAAATTCGCTCCGCTCGTAGACCCGCAGATCGATCGCGGCGAACAGGCAATCGCCTACGTCACTGACCACGATCATGTCGGACGTCAGCGCCCGATTGAGTCGCTCGATCAAACGGGCGATCGTCATGGGTCGGTTTTGTTCGGGAAACCCGCTCGCTTCGGCCGCTACGGCCGCCACCGGGAGCGCTTCGCTTCGAGCTTTCACCGAGTGCGCCAACGACAGGACGAAGTCCGATAAGGTGACGCGGGGATAGCGGTGATAGCGGATCACGACTTCGTTTTGAGCCGCGCGTACGATGCGATGAGGATCGAGACGCGCGGTGTAGATGCCGGTATCGATGTCGTTCAAGGTGACGCCCAACATCAGCAGCAAATCGGATTGCTCCACCATGTAACGCGCATTCTCCGAACTCATCGCGCCTTCATAGACGCCGAGATAGGCCGGGTGCCGCTCGGCAATGACCGACTTGCCGGTCAATGTGGCTGCCACCGGCAAGCGTGCCCGCTCGACGAGTTCGACCAAGGCATCCTGAAGTCCGCGTCGTTGCAGCTCGACGCCCGCCAAGATCGTCGGCGAAACCGAGTTCGCCATGAGCTCCGCGGTTTCGGCGACCGCTTCCGATAAAGCGGCTTCATCGCTCGAAGGCTCCTCTAGCGGCTCTGCCGGCATCGGATGCCCTTCAGCCATGACCAGATCGCGCGGGATCTCGATGTAAACCGGTTTATACAACCGGCGAGCGGCCGCGATGGCGCGGTCGATCTGGCGAAAGGCGATTACCGGATCATCGAGCACGACGGTGGCGCAGGTGATGCGATCGAAAATCTCGCGCTGAAACGTGAAAGGGCCGAAACGGTGATGAATCAGCGGATCTTCGCGTTGTTCACGCACCCCCGGAGCGCCGCTGATAACGACCACGGGCGAGGACTCCGCATGGGCACCGGCAACCGCATTGACCGTATTCAACGCTCCCACGCCGTAAGTCACCGCCAGCGCGCCCATTCCCCGACAACGGGCATAGCCGTCCGCGGCAAAGGCGGCGGTATCTTCCCGCGTAGTGCCGATGTGCTGGATCGGGCTTTTAACCATCAAATCGTAGAAGCCAAGCACATAATCGCCCGGAACGCCGAAGATATGTTTGACCCCCGCATCGTATAGACGCTTGAGGAGGTATTGTCCGATAGAATCCAATTTCGCAGTGCTCATAACGATTTCTCCGGTACTCTCAAGTTACTGGCAAATCGGAAATCCGGTCAGCACGTCCGTTCGACATTTCCGGGACGAGGAAAACAGGCTGGCCGTCCGCGGCGTGATCGTCGGCGATGAAGCCGTCCGTCAGTAGACGCTTAAATTGAATTAGACCTACGCCAACACGCTCCGGCATCGCTAACTGAAGCGTGGGGACGAATGGCATCCGGGGTTATATTCGCCTATCCATCAGTCCTTCTTCATCCCTCCCCGAGCGACCTCGATCGGCCGATCCACCACCGGTTGATCCCCCAAGCGCAATGCCGACGCCGAGCAGAGTGAGCGCGATCGCGTAGTCGCTGGCCGGCCGCCCGGACGATCATCCCTAGAACCCTCACCCCGGAAGTGTCCGGCGGCCGGCTCACGCTCGATTTCACGGCGACGGCAGGCGAAGCGGTTGTCTCGAACATCAAGATCATCCGAAGCTTCGAGCCGAGGACTGGGGCTGGCGTCGAGAACATGCTCGATGCACAGGAAGCCGCGGCCACCATCAAGCGGGTGGCGGACATTCCCTCGAACCTCGGCGGCTATAGCCGCCCCCAGGTTCCCACCAGGGATTATCCAAACACAGCCGATTTTCGAATTCTTTTTCAGGGATTGAAGCATATTCAAGAACAAGCTCAGCGTAATGAGCTTATTGCATAACCAGTTATGCTTAATCCGATGCTCCTATTTTCAGGATTGCGTCTTTCTTTGGATAATACAATTACTTACAATTCAAGATGGATGTGGCAACTAGCTGCTGCGAAGATGAAAATTCAAAACAGCCTTATTTTCGAGCAGAAGTGCCCAAAACGTGACGAATCCCAGTCAAGACCCTTCGTTTCGTGGCACTTTCAGTCCGATTCGCGCGGGGAGACTGCGCATAACAGATTGACTTTAAATGCCTGACGAAATGACAGTTTTCCTCCCAAGGTGAAGGTCGTACGTTCGAATCGTATCCGGGCATCATATAAAACAAAGGGCTGCAGAAATGCAGCCCTTTTTCATTTCCGCCGGGGTTACGCTGCGTTCGAAACGTGACCTGACCGCTTTTTCCTGGACGAGAAAAAGCCCGTCCTTCGGCTCAGGTGACGGCGGAACTTGGTATTCATGCGCAGAATTGAATGAACAAAGAGCAACTCAAGAAACTCGAGGCCGACCTTTGGAGCGCCGCCGACAACCTGCGCGCCAACTCCGATCTGAAAGCTAGCGAATACTCGACCCCGGTGCTGGGCCTGATCTTCCTCAAATTCGCCGACAACAAATACCGTCAGCATGAGAAGGCCATCAAGGCCCAATTCGAGGCACTGAAGGGAACCCGCATCGAGAAACCGCTGCACGATATCGCCGTCGAGATATGCGGTTTCTACCTGCCCGAGACTGCCCGGTACGATTACCTGCTGAACCTGCCCGAGAAGGAGAATATCGCCAAGGCGATCAAAGAGGCCATGGAGGCGATCGAGTTCTACAAGCCCGAGCTGAAAGGCGTGCTGCCGAAGGACGAGTACGCCCGCTTTACCCGTTCGGAGCGGAACAAAGGCATACCGAAACAACTGCTCAAGAACTTCGCCGACATACCCGCCGATGCCAGCGGCGATATCTTCGGCCAGATTTACGAGTACTTCCTCGGCAATTTTGCGCTGTCCGAAGGCCAGGGCGGAGGCGAATTCTTCACGCCCCGGTCGGTGGTCCGGTTGATGGTCGAGATTATCGAACCCCACGGCGGCACCGTATTCGACCCGGCCTGCGGCTCCGGCGGCATGTTCGTCCAGTCCGCCCAATTCATCGAGCAACATCGCAGCGATGCCGCCGACAGTTCCGCCAATGTCTTCGTCTACGGTCAGGAAAAGACCCTGGAAACCGTCAAGCTCGCCAAGATGAACCTGGCCGTCAACGGCCTGCGCGGCGATATCCAGCAGTGCAACACCTATTACGAAGACCCTTACCTCAGCTTCGGCAAGTTCGACTACGTGCTCGCCAATCCGCCCTTCAACGTCGACGACGTGAGCCTCTCGGCCGTCGAGAAGGATCGCCGCTTCAACGCTTACGGCGTGCCGCGCAACAAGAGCAAAACCGCCAAGAAGGATGCGGGGATCGAAACCGTGCCCAACGGCAACTACCTGTGGATCAACCTGTTCGCCACCTCGCTGAAGCCGAAGGGGCGCGCCGCGCTGGTCATGGCCAATTCCGCCTCCGACGCCCGCCATTCCGAGGCGGACATCCGCCGGCAACTGATCGAGCAGAACCTCATCTACGGCATGCTCACCCTGCCGTCGAACATGTTCTACACCGTCACCCTGCCCGCCACCCTGTGGTTTTTCGACAAGGCCAAGCCGGACGACAAAATCCTCTTCATCGACGCCCGCAACATCTTCACGCAAGTTGACCGCGCCCACCGCGAGTTTTCCGACGAGCAGGTGCAGAACATCGCCGTCATCAGCAAACTGCACCGCGGCCAGCGCTCGGAATTCGTCGGTCTGATCGACCGTTACTTCCGACAGGGCATGGATAAGCTAGCCGAGAACCAGGCCCACATCGAACCGCTGGCCCGTCGGATCAAGGAAGTGCTGGACGATGACACGGCGAAGTCCGCCGTTGCCGATCTCAACCGGCGCTGGGCAGGGCTGGAAGATCTGCAAACCCGATACCGGCAATATCAGTCCTTGTGGGAGCGGGCTTCAGCCCGCGACGAATCCGATCGCGGGCTGAAGCCCGCTCCCACTCGTGTCGACGACCAGAACACAGCCCAGCACGAATTGCGCGCCGCCTTCGATCCCTTTTTCGCCGCCTTGCACGAAGACCTCAAGGCGCTGGACAAGACCCTGCGCCAACACGAAAAGCGGCAGACCGAAGCCGCCAAGGCCGAGGGCAAGCGTGGCGGCGCGGACCGGCAAACCCGGCAGCTGAAAGCCGCGCTGGAAGCCCTGCACGAGGAAGTGAAGACCGCCGAAAACTGGTTCCGGCACATCCACTGGCTACAGGAACGCTTTCCCAGGGCGGAATACGAAGACGTAACCGGCTTGTGCAAGCTCGCCTCGCCGGACGAGGTGAAGGAACAGGACTACTCCCTCAATCCCGGCCGCTACGTGGGCGTGGTGATCGAGGAAGACGGCAAAACCGAGGAGGAATTCATCGCCGACTTGCTGGCGATGAACGACGAACTGAACCGGCTGAACGGCGAGGCGCGGGGGCTAGAGGAGGTGATTGGCCATAACATCCGGCAAATCGTGGGGGAAGATGTCTGATGTGGATTGAATCGTCCCTTGCTGATTTGCTCCGAGTTGAGCACGGTTTTGCTTTCAAGGGCGAGTATTTTTCGGAAACCGGAAAATATGTAGTACTGACGCCAGGAAATTTCCACGAAGAAGGCGGCTTCAGAGTGCGTCCAGGAAAGGATCGTTTCTATTCGGCAAAATTTCCTGAGCGGTACTTATTAAGAAAAGGCGATCTCATTGTTGCAATGACGGAACAGGGTGAAGGGTTGCTAGGCGCTGCTGCACTGATTCCCGAGTCATCTATGTATCTCCATAATCAGCGGCTCGGATTGGTGAAAGAAAAACCACAAGTCGCAGATCGTCGATTTTTGTATTACCTGTTCAACATAGACAATGTCCGGCAGCAAATAAGGAATAGCTCCTCCGGTGCAAAAGTTCGTCACACGTCGCCTGAGCGTATCTACGGTGTCAAGGTTCGGGTTCCGGATAAAATCACTCAGCAACAAATCGCCGCCATCCTCTCCGCCTACGACGACCTGATCGAAAATAACCGGCGCCGCATCGCGCTACTGGAAAAGATGGCCGAGGAAATCTATCGCGAATGGTTCGTCCGGATGCGCTTTCCGGGCCATGAGCAGGCGATGTTTGAGAAGGGTGTGCCCGCAGACTGGAAACAAACAACTCTCGGTGACGTCCTTGAGTTGTGCTATGGCAAGGCCCTCAAGGATAACGACAGAGTTCCAGGCCATTTTTCCGTATATGGCTCTGGTGGCGTGGTTGGTACCCATAACAAGGGGTTTGTACCTGGGCCGGGAATCATCGTCGGCAGAAAGGGCAACGTTGGGAGTGTCTATTGGTCAGACGAAACATTTTTTCCAATCGACACGGTTTATTACGTGAGGTCAGATATCAGCATGCATTTTCTGTATTTTGTACTGCAATCCATGAACTTCATTAACAACGACGCGGCAGTTCCCGGTTTAAATCGCAATCAAGCCTACTCGAACAAAGTGCTTCTGCCCGCCGGTCATCTAATTGATAAATTCTCCGCACAAGCGCAGAAAATCTTCGATTTTAAGAATAACCTTGTTGCTCAGAGCCAGACCCTGGAAACAACACGAAACGCGCTCCTCCCCCGCCTAATCTCCGGCAAACTCCCCGTCGAAAACCTCGACATCCGCTTCCCGCCCAGCATGCGGGATGAAGAATGTAGGCCGGGTTAGCCTGGAGCGCAGCGGAGGGCGTAACCCGGCAAACGGCCTCGAACGATTAACCAACGCCGGATATCGGATTACGGCCTTCCGGCCCAACCCAACCTACAAAACCCACGGATTGAACACATGGGGAAACAGGCTGAAATCCTGCACGTTCCGGGTGACGACGGTCAATCCGTGGCATTGGGCGGCGGCCGTCAGCAAGGCGTCCAGCACGGGCAGGCGGTGCCCCGCCAACTCGGCGCCGCCGGAAATCTGCGCCCAGGCGCGCAGGGTCGCCGCGTCCAAGGGTAAAGTTCGTTCGGCAAAACGCCGTTCCACCTTGCCCAGCCAGGCGGTGAGTTTTTGGCTGCGGTCCGGGTCGCTCTGACGGAGTTTGACGATGCCTTTTTCGATTTCGCCCAAGGTGACGACGCTGATGAACAGGCCCTGTTCGTCCTGCTCGTCCAGCCAGGCGATCACTTCCGGAGCCGGCTGCTTCTTGACGTACTCGGACAGTACGCAGGTGTCGAGCAGCCAGTTCATAGGTCGATGTCCCGGCCGGTGTCCCGGTCACGGCTGAATAAAGATTCATCGACACCGATCTCGGGGGCGAGCAAGGCGGCGGAGAGTTTGCCGGTCGGCGGGCGAGTGAGTCTGGCGTATTCTTCGGCCGACACGATCACCGCCGCGGGCTTGCCATGCACGGTGACGGTTTGCGGCTTGCCCTCGGCGGCCAGTTTGATGAGCTGGCTAAACTTGTTTTTGGCTTCCTGCAATTGCCATTGGGTCTGCATAATTACGCCTCGCAGTTCTGTCTAGTCTGGCCAGATTTTAACCTAAGGGGATCCCTTCAACCATGCCCAACTTCATCTCCGAAGACGACATCGAACAGGGGTTGCTGCAACGCTTGCAGCACCTGTGCGGCTTCGATGTGTTGCTTTGCCATACGGCCGACGCGGAGGACTTGAACGACGGCTCCGGCCGCGGCGACAAGCGCGAGGTGATCTTGGCGGATCGGTTGAAGGAGGCGGCGCAGCGGCTGAACCCCGGCGTTCCGGAAACGTCTGTCGACGACGCCCTGGCCCGGCTGACGGACAAGCGCCGGGCCATGGGCCTGATGGCCGCCAATCGCGAGATCGACGGCCTGTTGCGGGACGGCATCCCGGTGGAATTCGAGAACGCCGCGGGCAGAAAGGAACAGGAGCGGGTGCGAGTGTTCGACTTCGACCGCCCGGAGCAAAACCACTTCCTGGCCGTCTCGCAACTGTGGATCAAGGGCGAACATCGTTTCCGCCGGCCGGACGTGCTGCTGTACGTGAACGGCATTCCGCTGGTGTTCATCGAGCTGAAGAATTCGAATGTGAAGCTCCGGGCGGCGTTCGACGACAACCTCACCGGCTACAAGCGGGACATTCCCCAACTTTTTCTCACCAACGCCTTCTGCATCCTCTCCAATGCCATCGAAACCCGCATCGGCAGCTTCTCCGCCGCCTGGGAGCATTTCTTCAACTGGCTGCGGGTGGACGACGAGAAGGAAAAGATCGACCGCACGAAAATCCGGCAGCAAGGCACCAGCCTGGAACTGGCGGTGGCGGGCCTGTGCGCCAAGCCCAGGCTTCTGGATTATGTCGAGAATTTCGTGATCTATCACAGGGAAACCCAGAAGATCATCGCCCAGAACCACCAATTCATCGGCGTCAACAATGCTTTCGAGGTCTTCCGGAAACGCGGGGAAAAAGCGGGCAAGCTCGGGGTGTTCTGGCACACCCAGGGCTCGGGCAAGAGCTTTTCGATGATCTTTTATGTCCGCAAGATTTTCCGGAAGCTCGCTGGCAACTTCACTTTCGTGGTGGTGACCGACCGGGACGATCTGGACGGCCAGATTTACCGCAACTTCCTGAACACCGGCACGGTGCAGAAACACGAGGCCGCGCAGCCGAAGAACAGCGAGGAATTGAGGGAGTTTCTGGGCCGAAACAAGCGCATGGTCTTCACGCTGATCCACAAGTTCCGCTACGACAAGGGCAAGCGATACCCCTTGCTGTCGGAGCGCGACGATATCGTGGTGATCGTGGACGAGGCTCACCGCACCCAATACGCGTCCCTGGCCGAAAACATGCGCGCCGGGCTGCCGAACGCCAATTATCTGGCTTTTACCGGCACGCCCTTGCTGGGCCGCGAGCGGAAGACCAATGCCTGGTTCGGCGATTACGTTTCCGAATACAACTTCCAGCAATCCATGGACGACGGGGCCACCGTGCCGCTGTTTTACGGGAAGCGCGTGCCGGAAGTGCTGATCCAGAACGAGGACTTGAGCGAGGAGTTCTACCGGATTCTGGAAGACGAAAACCTGGACGAGGCCCAGCAGGAAAAGCTGGAGAAGAAGTTCGCCCAGGAACTGGAAGTCATCAAGCGGGACGACCGGCTGGAGACCATCGCCAGGGATATCGTCTACCACTTCCCTCGCCGGGGCTATTTGGGCAAGGGCATGGTGGTGGCGGTGGACAAGTTCACCGCCGTGAAGATGTTCGACAAGGTCCAGCGGCTGTGGAAGGAAGAGCTGAAGGCCTTGCACCAGCGCATCGCCCGGAGCGGCAACGACATCGAGAAGGCGCGGCTGAAGAAAATCCTCGAATACATGCGTTCGGTTGAAATGGCCGTGGTGGTGAGCGAGGAAGCCGGCGAAGACGAAAAATTCGCCAAGCTGGGCCTGAATATCAAGCCGCACCGCGAGTGCATGAACACGCCCGACTCCAAAGGCCACGATGTCGAATACAACTTCAAGGACCCGGAACACCCGCTGCAACTGGTGTTCGTCTGCGCCATGTGGCTTACCGGCTTCGACGCTCCGACCGTGTCGACGCTGTACCTCGACAAGCCCATGCAGGGCCACACGCTGATGCAAACCATTGCCCGCGCCAATCGGGTGACATCCTGGCAGGTCAACGGGATATCGAAGCGCAACGGCGAGATCGTCGACTATTACAACGTCTTCAGGAATATGAAGCGGGCGCTGAAGGATTACGCGCAGGGACAGGATGAAGAGGACCAACCGCCGGTCCAGGACAAGGCCGTATTGTTCGGACTGCTGGACGACGCCATCGAGCAGGGCGTCGCTTTCTGCAACGAAAGAGGCATCCCCTTGGGCGAAGTCATGGCTCGCGACGACGTGTTCACCCAGGTCGGCCGCTTCAAGGAGTTTGCCGATACCCTGCTGGGCAACGACGAATGGCGCAAGTCGTTCAACGTCTACGAGAACACCGTTTCATCCCTGTACGAGGCGGCGAAGCCGGAAATCCTGTCCCAAAACAAAGGGCGGATGGTGGCGGCGTTTCAGTATCTGCGGGGCGTGATCGACAGCATCGTAGAGCCTGCGGATATCGACGCGGTGAGCCTTCGAATCGGCGAGCTGCTGGATGAGAGCGTGGTGGTGAACGACAGTGAATCCTTCAGCGTGCGCCAATACGGCGCCGAGTATCGGATCATCCAGAAAGGCAGGACCTGGGACCTGAGCAAAATCAACTTCGAAAAGCTCCGGGAGGAATTCAAGCAGGCGACGTACAAGAACATCGAAATCGCCGATCTGCGGGCGTTCATCGAGCACAAGCTCAAGCTGATGCTGGAACGGAATGTCACCCGCGCGGGCTTCGCTCAACGCCTGCAGCAGATCATCGACGCGTACAATTCCGGCGCCGCTTCGACCGAGAACTACTTCGAGGACTTGATGGATTTCACTCGGGACATGCAGGCCGAGGACGAGCGACATATCCGGGAAGGGCTGACGGAGGAGGAATTGGAATTGTTCGACCTGCTGAAAAAAGACGGCATGACCCAAGACGAAACCCAAAAGGTCAAACTGGCCGCCAAAGCCCTCTTGCATCGCTTGCTCGAAGAATCGCCCAAGGTGCTTGTTCAGGACTGGTACAGAGACGCCCAGACCAAAAGGATCGTCCGGTCGGCGGTGGAGCAGGTACTGGATGCGAACCTGCCCGATAGCTACAACCGGGCGATGCTTCAGGAAAAGTGCGACGACGTGTTCGAACTGATGCTGGATCATGCCGGTCACGGAAGGAAATGGGCGGCGTGACGCCAAGCCGATTTTCATCACGGTTTAGCGGCGTGAATGGGGACGCCCCTCGTACACCCAAAATGTAGGCGGGAATAATTCCAAATCGCTTTCAATATTAATTTTTGTAGGGTGGGTTAGGCTGCGAGGCCGTAACCCACCAAGCGACCTCGAATCGGTGGGTTACGCGGAGCCTGTCCCGAGCGGAGCCGAGGGGCTAACCCATCCTACAATTAATGTTCACTCGAATGCCGAATGGAATAAGCCCTTCGACTGGGCTCAGGACAGGCTTATCCCGGCCTACCCTCCGTGATCGGAGCCGTCGTCGGTCGGCCATCCTGTGCCGATAAATCGGTCTGGGGGCGCTACACCAGATCGGAAAATTCGCTAAATCCTCACCTCCCCCATGACGATTCTTCCAATTACCAATGATTAGGTCAGGCTCATTGGATGATTTCATGGCGAAAAGAAGACGCATCTTCCAGCGGCTCGATATGGGTGACGATAAGGAGATTCGGGATCACCTCGCGGATGTCGGATTCGATGCGTTCCAGAAGTTCGTGTCCCTCCTGGACGGTCATCGCGCCCGGCACGAGCACATGCAGGGTGATCAGCCGCTGGGTGCCGGCGACGCGGGCACGCAGGTCGTGAAACTGGATGCCTTGCCGCCGATAATCGTCGAGAACGCGTTCGATGCGATGGCGTTCTTCGGGAGGAATGGCGGCGCCGAGCAGCCCCGAAAGCGAACGCAGAATGAGCCGGGTGCCCGTGGCCACGATATTGAGGGCCGCCAGAAAGGCTATGGCCGGGTCCAGCCATAGCCATCCGGTCAATGCGATTCCGCCCAGCCCAGCCAGTACGGCGCCGGTGGTCCAGACGTCGGTCATCAAGTGCTTGCCGTCGGCTTCGAGCGTGATCGATCCGGACCGGCGCCCTGCCCGTAGCAGTACCCTGGCCACCGCCAGATTGACCGCCGTAGCCGCCACCGAGACGAGCATGCCCAGATTGAGCGCCTCCAGCGCCTGAGGATGCATCAGGCGGTCCCAGGCCGCCCAGGCGATGCCGGCTGCCGCCACCAGAATCAGGGCGCCCTCGAAACCGCTGGAAAAATATTCGGCTTTACCGTGTCCGAACGGATGGTTCTCGTCGGCCGGTCGCGCGGCCACCGTGAGGACGACCAAGGCCGCCCCCGCTCCCACCAGATTCACCAAGGATTCGGCCGCATCTGACAGAAGCGCCACGGAACCGGTGACGAGATAGGCGGTTGTCTTCAAGGCGATTGTCACGAGAGCCGCGAAGATTGACAGCCAGGCATAACGGGTGAGCGGGGCTTCCGACGATCGCGAAGCGGCGGCTTCATTCTGACCATCCTCCGCGGCGCGAGGCAGATAACCGGCGAGAAAAGCTCCCGCTGCCCGAACGAGGCGCCTCGCTGCGTAATACAGAACAATGGGACCGGCGACGGACAACAGCCCTCCGAACATGGCGATCAGCCAGTCGTCCCGGTGCAAGGGTTGCAGACTCAAATGCGCGGCCAGCCAAGGCGTCTGCACCAGAACCAGCGACGATCCGACCGTCACGACGACCATCAGCCAGGCACTTTTCGTCCGCAGTCGGCTTAGAACGGCGGTGGCCGCAGCGCTGGCGCAGGTCAGCGCCACCATGGCCATGGCGCGCGCATGTTCGACATTCCCGCCGGGCAAAAGGCTGCGGTCGTAGGTCCACAAAATCAGAGCGGTGATCAGCGCTCCGATTATGGCGATCAGGAACCACTCCCCGCCCGAGAAAAATCGCGCAGCCCGGCGCTTCGGCACCGGCTGCAGCGGCCCCCGCGCCGGCAGCTCCTGAAACACCAAAAGCGCGGTGGGATGGATGAGCGTTTCCAGCCAGACGATATGAACGGGCAAATAGAGAATGGGATGTCCGATCAGCGGAATGAAGGTGGCCGTGATAACCAACGGAATGTGAATCAGCAGAAGATATTGGAAGCTGAGCTGGAGATTTCGGAATAGCTGCCGCCCCTCGGCGATGGCGCGTACGATGGTGCTGAAGTTGTCGTTGAGCAGGACGATGGAGGCGATTTCCCGCGCGCTGCGGGTACCGCGCTCGCCCATGGCGATGCCGATATCGGCGGCCTGAAGCGCCGGGACATCGTTCACGCCGTCGCCGGTTACGGCCACGATCTCGCCCTCGGCCTTCAACGCCCTTACCAAGGCCAGCTTCTGGGCCGGGAGGGCGCGCGCCACGACATCGAAATCAATGCTGCTTAAAACCGCGCCATCGTCGAGACGGCGGACGAGTTCGTCACCCAGAACGATGCCGCCGTTCATCCCGATCTCCCGCGCCACGCCGGCCGCCGTCGCCGGGTGATCGCCAGTGACCATCACAACGCGGATGCCGGCTGCACGGCATTCCCTCACCGCCTCGATCACGCCGTCCCGGATCGGGTCCTCGAATGCCAGGAGCCCCGCGAATCGGCCGCCGCGGTCCGGCTCGCCGCCGCTCCAGGCGTCATCCAGATGCCAATATACGCAAGCGAGCACCTTGTGCCCTTGGGCGGCTAGCCGGTCGACCCGCGAAGCCCATTCGATCCGCTCCGCCTCACTAAGGCTTGCCATCGCCAGCAAGACTTCCGGAGCCCCCTTGCTGGCGACGTGTATCCTGCCGCCGATCCGCACCACCACGGTTTCGCGGCGGCGCTGCTCGGTGTATGGATAGGTCTCGAGCAGGGCGTCGGCGGTGGCGGTGATCGCACGCCTCTCGATGCAGTCGAATATCGCCGTATCCATGGGGTCGCCGGTTTCCCGCCGGGACGCGAGAGCCGCCCACCGGAGCAGTTCGTCTTCGGAAACGTCCGCGCCCGGGGCCAGATGTTCGAGTCGGAGACGGCCCTCCGTAATCGTGCCGGTCTTATCGGAACAGATGCAGGTGATCCGGCCGATGTTCTCCACCGAGACCCCGCGCCTGACCAGCGCCTTCCGCCGGGCCAGCCGATACACGCCGACGCCCAGAAACACCGTGAACACTACCGGAAACTCTTCGGGGAGGGCCGCCACCGCGAGAGTCGCCGCACTGACCAGGGCGTCCACCCAGCCGTGGCCCTGACGCAGGCGCACGCCGGCCAGGATCAGGCAAAGCACGCCGGCGGCCGCGATCAGAAGCGCCACCAGGTTGGAAATGGCGGTCTGCAAGGGCGTGCGCTCCCGTTCGCCGGCGCCCGCCGCGCGAACGATCTCGCCGTACAAGGTTTGCCCGCCCGAATACACCACCGTCAATTCCGCCTGGCCGGTCAACAGGCGAGTACCGGCAAATCCCCAATGCACATCGTCGATCCAAACGGCCTCATCGGATTGAGCCGGCATTGCTCTTAGAGCCAGCTTGGGCACCGGATAGGCTTCTCCGGTCAGCGACGATTCGTCGGCCTGCAAACGCTCTCCGGCGACGATCAATCCGTCGGCCGGAAAGGCTTCGCCGGTCTCGATCCGAACCCGGTCGCCGGGAACCAGCTCTGAAGCGGGGATTTCCAATAGCGTGCCGTCCCGAACGACAAGGGCGGTCTGCGCGAGTTGCCGGCCGAGCCCTTCTGTCGATACCTGTGTCCGGCGATGCAGAAAGGCATCCATGCCCACCAGCGGCAGAATCGCCACCACCAGCGTGATAGCTTCGGCATAACTGCCGAGCACGGCATAAATCAGACCGGTCCCGACCAGGAACCAGATCATGGGGTCCTTGAGCGTATCGCGGGCCGACTCCAGCCACGGGCTGCCGGTGATTTCGAGAATGTCGTTCCGCCCGTATCGTTTTCTGCGATCGGCGACATCGCGGGCGGACAGCCCGCGTGGGTTGTCCGGAAGATCATTCATTCGTGCTGCGGGAATGTCGCGACGCATGGCGGTGACTGTCTCTTTGGAAAATGGCCAACGGAATCAGGCGATGGGGGAAATCCGAACGCTATTATCCGTTGTGAACGGATGTAATCGGTGCTGTAACGATACCGGGCCGGCAACGGCTCTCCGTTTACAAATAGACCCAAGTCTCGACTGTTCCGGGGGAACTCCACAAGAAAATCCGTTTCCAATTATCAACATCGCAGTTGCCTGCAAAGGAATCGAGACATCAGGATGCGAAACGGAAACACCATGGTCCCGCTACTTGAACCTGCTTTCGCAGGTTGCTTGAAACTCGACGCCCCGCCCTCCAACGTTCTACCTCCCGGAGTCAGGGACCGCAACGTAAACCAAACGCCATGGAACGCTCATCCCGGCTTAGTCCGGTAGTCGTCAGCAGAGACGGTCTCCAGGGGCATATAGACCCCGAATCCCTGCCCTTGAATGAAAAAGCCTCGGTGCCGGTGCAATTCGAGCACGGCGAGCGGCTGATTATCCCCGTGAACTTCCTGAATCGGCAGGAGGACGGAACCTATGTTCTGCCCATGACCTTGGCCGAAGCCATGAGCTGTTGGCCGGCCACACCGGGAGGCGCCGAAACGCTGACCATTCCCGTGGCGGAGGAACGGCTGGTACGGCAAACGCGCAAGGTGGAAACGGGGCGGGTCCGCATCACCAAGCGCGTTTCCACCTATATCGAAGAAGTCGATGATCCTCTGGTACAGGAAACGCTCCATGTCGAGCGGGTCGCGGTAAACCGTCCCGTGGATGGGCCGGTGCCCCCCCGTTATGAAGGCGACACGCTGATCATTCCCGTTTTCGAAGAGATCCTGGTGGTGGAAAAACGGCTCATGCTGAAGGAAGAGCTGCATGTGACCACGCGTCGGACCGAATCGCGCCAGCCGCAGCAAGTGGCGTTGCGGCGCGAAGAAGTGTCGGTCGAGCGGATTCCTCTTCGGGAACCACGGGAGACGGAACGCGAACAGCCCGATGTCTCACACTGAGATGCCCTAATGTTTTCGATCGAATTTTGGAAAAGGTAAGGAGAAAGCCATGTTAAACACAGTGGTTGGATTGCTGGATACGCGCTCGGAAGCCGAAAAAGTCGTGCACGACCTTGAGCGTGAAGGCTTCGGCCGCGATCACATTCATGTCTTGACCAGCGATGTCGAATACGAACGCGAGCTAGGCACGGCTGGGGGAGCCCAGAAAGAATCCGGCCTCCGCTATGTCCTGTCCAAGCTCGGGCTGCTCGAAGAGCGCCGGCAGGAAATCGGGCTCCCTGTGGAGGATATCCGTTATTACTCGGAAGGCGTCCGGCGCGGCGGCCTTCTGGTCACCGTCGAAACCGACGAAAGCCATGCCGATCGCGCCGCACAGATTCTGGAGGAGCACGGCGCGGTGAATATCGAGGAGCGTGCGACTCAATGGCAGCAGGCGGGCACGACACAGCCGCCCATGGGTAAAGCGGGCACCACCACGGAACCTATACGTGGCAGCGAGGAAGCGAAAATCCCGGTCGTCGAGGAAGAGCTGAAAGTGGGCAAACGCGCCGTCAAGCGCGGCGGGGTCCGCGTCTACACCCATATGACGGAGCGACCGGTGGATGAAGATATCACCCTACGCGAAGAGCATGTCAGCGTCGAACGCCACCCTGTCGACCGCCCCATGTCAGGCGCGGACATGGAAGCGTTCAAGGAAGGCACCATCGAGCTCACCGAAATGGGGGAAGAGGCCGTAGCCTCCAAGGAAGCGCGGGTGGTCGAAGAAGTAACCGTCAGCAAAGGCGTTACGGAACATACCGAGACCGTCCACGACACCCTGCGCCGGACTGAAGTCGAAGTCGAGGAATTGGGCAAAGGCGCAGCCGGAATACCGTCCGGCTTCGAGCGTTTCGATGCCGATTTTCGTCAACACTATTCGACCCATTTCGGCAATATGGGCCAGCCTTACGACCAATATGTGCCCGCTTACCGCTTCGGCCATACGCTGGGCACCGATCCCGCCTACGCCGGCAAGGACTGGGCAGCGCTGGAATCGGACGCGCAGCGTCGATGGGAAAAAGACAAGCCGGGCGGCAAATGGGACCAGATGAAAAACGCGATCCGTTATGCTTGGGAGCGCGCACGGGGCCGTGCCTAAACACCCCTGCCCTTCGATGCTGTTGACCGTCCATTCCTCGCAGAAGGACAAAGCGAAACGCACCTCAACGAGAGTGGGCAGCCCCGGGAAGGTCTGCCCACTCGTCGGCCTAGAACATTTTCAAATCTGATGTATGGCGGTTCGGTATCGTCCCGTTATGGCGTGCCCGAGCATCGCCGTCTGGAGCCGGATTAGCCCGCAAGGGGCGCGGCAGGAAGCCGCGCGGCGACAGAGGCACACGGAAGTGCCTTCTGTCGCCCCCGGCTCCAGGCGGTGACGCGCAGGATCAGCGCGCCATCCGGGTGCCTTTTTCTTTGGTTTCTTTCTTTTGGGCAAGCAAAAGAAAGAAACTCGCCGGCGGGGCGAGACCCGCTCTCAAACAAGTCGCCGCCAACGGCGGCTTCCTTTTACAGCGCCTCACGCGATTCAGCCCGCACAGCAGAACTGAAAACGCGATAGCGGATGTCATCCGCTAACCGCCCTCGCCGGAACGCAACACCTCGACCAGATTGTCCGAAAAAGTCGGCGCATGGCCTAAGTTGCAATAGGACGCCGAACTGATGACATTGACCGAGCCGTTGCCGCGGTTGCGGCTCCGCCAGTAGCCCAGGGTCGCGACCACCACGCCCGGCGGGGTATCCTCGGTCACCCGCGCGTCGGCCTCGAATTCGCCGCGGTCGTTGAAAACCTTCACGCAATCGCCGTCATTGATGCCTCGCGACTCGGCATCGGCCGGGTTGATGAGCACGAATTGCTCGCCCTGGGCGCGGATCTTGTGTTCCTCGTTGGCGTAACAGGAGTTCAAGAAGCCGTGACTCTTGGGCGAGAGGATGTTCAGCGGGAAACGCTTCGCCCGCTCCGGATCGCTCTCCGGCCGCTCGCGGCAGGGCACGTAATCGGGCAAGGTATCGATCGGTTCGCCGCCTTGGCCGCTTTCATACATCTGCCGGAATACGGGCGCGACGAAATTGCCTTGGGCGGCGCCCGAGGCTTTGAACTCGCACTTCCCCGAAGGCGTCGGAAAATTGCCTTCGGCGTGCGGCGCCGACGATTCCGGTTTGCCGCCCCGGATGTGCGCGTAACCCTGCCGCTCCAGATAGGCCATGTCGATGCCCCGGAGCTGCGGCGCGTTCCAGTCGACATAATGTTCGATCATGTCGCGATCGCTGCGCTCGAACTGCGCGTCGTCGAACCCCATGACTTTGGCCAACCGCCGGAACAATTCGGTGTTGGGCACGGCTTCGCCCGAGGCGTGGATCGCTTTCTGGTTGAGGGTCAAATAGAAATGGCCCCAGGACCACATGATGTCGTCCATTTCCCCCGCCATCGTGGCGGGCAGGACGAGGTCCGCGTAGGCGGCGGTATCGGTGATGAAGTGCTCGCTGACCACCGTGAACAAGTCCTCGCGCTTCAAGCCCTCGACGATCTTGTTGGTTTCCGGGGCCTGCGACACCGGGTTGGCGTTGTAGACCATCAGCGACTTGACGGGAGGCGTGAGCGGCATGCGCCCGGTCAGCGCGTCGCCCAGCTTCAAAAGGTTGATCACGCGGGTACCCGGCTTGATCCATTCCGGCCGGCACACCCGATCCCAGTGGACGGGAAATTCCCAGACCGGCATCTGCAGCAAGCCGCCGCCCACATGCCGCCAGGCGCCGGTCAAAGCGGGCAGGCAGCACACCGCGCGGATGGTTTGCCCGCCGCCTTGATGACGTTCCAAGGCCACCCCTAAGCGAATGGCCGCGGGCTGGGTCGTCGCGTATTCGCGGCTCAGTTTCCGGATGTCGTCGGCGGAAATGCCGGTGATTTCGGCAGCGTACTCGGGCGTGTAACGGGCCGCCCGCGCCTTCAGCTCCTCGAATCCGACCGTGTATCGCGCGATATAATCATGATCCAGCAAATCGTCCGCGATGATCTGATGAATCATCGCCATGGCCAGCGCGGCATCGGTGCCGGGCTTCGGGGCCAGATGCCAGTCGGCTTGCTTGGCGGTGCGGGATTTGTAGGCATCGATCACCACCACCTTGGCGCCGTTTTTCTGCGCCTCGTGGACGATATGCCAATGATGCAGGTTGGTGCTGACCGAATTGCAGGCCCAGATGACGATGTATTTGGACTGGGCGAAGCTTTCCGGATCGACGCCGCCGGTGGGTCCGACCGTGAGCAGCCAGGCGATGGACGAACCGCTCGCGCAGAAGGTCTTTTCCAGCACGCTCGCGCCCAGCTTGTTGAAGAAGGCATCGCCGACGGTCAGGCCCTGGAGAGTGCCCTGGTTGCCCAGGTAGTTGTAGGGCAGAATCGCTTCCGCGCCGTACTGATCGATGATGGCGGTCCAGCGGCTCTTGATCTCGGCCAGCGCGTCGTCCCAGGAAATCCGCTCGAATCGGCGGGAGCCTTTCGGCCCCACGCGGCGCAAAGGATGGAGCACCCGCTCCGGGTTGTAATGATGGTCATGGAAATCCTTGAGCTTGGTGCACAAGCCGCCCCGGGTGAAGGGATGATCGGGGTTGCCGCGAACGTTGACCAGCCGGTCGTTTTCGACTTCGTAGAGCATCGCGCAGGTGTCCGGACAATCGTGCGGACACGCGCCGAAAACGGTTTTCTTTTCGCTGGTTGCCACCATGTCTTCTCCTCCGGTCGATCGTTATTGTGTAAACGCTGTCTTGATACGGACCGGCCGGTAGTTACCGGCCAGTCCGTTTGAAAGATTAAAGACCGGTCGGTATAAGTGGCAACCGCTTTTTCGTAAAGGCCATGGGATCTCTCAAGGTCTCATCCGGATGCGTACCGATCTGCACCACGGCAATCAGGGGCTGTTCGGCGTATCTTGATACGATCCACGCCGCGATCGGGGCAACGACCGTCTCGAATGGCTGTTGCGGGACGAAATCCCCGATTTGAAGAACGATGTTTTTTCCTGTTAGTTTCTCGATAGCGATGCCAAATCCGATTGAATTCGATACCGAACGTCTTCGGCTACGGCAGTGGCGTATCACCGATCGGGAGCCATTCGCGCAGCTGAATGCCGATCCGCGGGTGATGGCGTTCTTCCCTTCCCCGCTCGACCAAGCCGCCAGTGATGCAATGGCCGAACGCATCCGGGCGCTGATCGATGAACGGGGGTGGGGCTTATGGGCCACCGAACTCAAGCGCACCGGCGAATTCATCGGGTTCGTCGGACTGCATGTGCCCTCACCCGCGCTTCCATTCGCACCATGCGTCGAAATCGGCTGGCGGCTCGCGTATCGGCACTGGGGCCAGGGCTATGCGACCGAAGCGGCAAAAGGCGCTCTGCGCATCGGCTTCGACGTGCTGAATCTTCCCGAGATCGTCTCTTTCACGGCGGTAGGCAACACCCGGTCGCGCGCCGTCATGGAACGGCTCGGCATGCAATTAGCTGGGGAAACATTTCAGCACCCCGCTCTCCCCGCCGGCCATCCGCTACGCGAGCATTGTTTGTATCGGCGGTCTAGTGCGCGATGGGAAAGCCAGGTGACATAAAAGGGTTGGGACTTGTGCAAACAAGTTTTAATGCCCTCCCCGCTCTGATTTGAGTGATTTGTTAGGTAACCCGCGTAGATACTGTTATCCGGGTCAAGCGCCATGCAGGGCTGGATCGAAGGGTTTTTCGGATTTGAGGACGCCGAAGGCGACCTGCAAAAGCTTGCGCATCATGGCGCCGATGATGAGCTTGGCGGGTTT
>Ga0196971_1000638_pt1 | contig 23231 bp, 23 predicted proteins | sample S1v_1013CmetaG_FD_148660 | JGI IMG/M metagenome (GOLD analysis project Ga0196971, IMG submission 148660) | Soil microbial communities from Anza Borrego desert, Southern California, United States - S1+v_10-13C | ecosystem: Environmental > Terrestrial > Soil > Desert | place: USA: California...
CAGTCGGCTCCCGAGCCTGCATGAGAACGGTTGGGAGAATCCCCCGATGGGGCCTTTGGGGGACCGCTGAAGAACGCACGCGTCCATCACTGGCACCAGGCCCGATTGGGTTATTGGTCACCGGCGGGGGCGGCTCAACCTTTGGCGTCCACTCTTGCCAACCGACCTCACACGGGAGTTGACCGGATTGGGCGGATACCGAACTCAGCGCATTAGCACGGGACCTCCCTAAACGGCTGGGGCAACGGGCCGATCTGGTGCGCCAGGCGGAACGGTGGACCGCTTCACGAAATCAGACCCAAGTGCGAGCCGATTGGCAGTTCACCACGGCGGATACGCGCATCAAGCTCCGCAAACTTTATCCGACATTCAACGGGTGACGGTGCACTAATCAATCGACTTACGCCGATCTTCAGTCAATCGGAGCGCCGTCCGGTAAACCGTTTCCCGACGCGTTCCGGTAATTTTGACCGCTATGGACACTGCCGTCTTGACCGAACAGTCCTCGAGCAGAATCCGCAATACCCGCTCCTCATCCGCAGTAAGCCCTTCTTCTGTCCTGCCGAGATCTGGCGCACCCTCCAGCACCAGGACGAACTCGCCTTTTCGCATATTCGGATCGCTTCCGAGGAGCGCGAGCGCTTCGCCCACGCGGGTGTCGATGATCGTCTCGAACAGCTTGGTCAGTTCTCGGGCGATGACCAGCCGCCGCTCGGATGGAAAAATCGCCGCAATGTCCGCCACACAATCGACAACGCGGTGACTGGATTCATAAAAAATCAGCGTTCTCGAATCATTCCGCAAGACCTCCAAGCTGGCCTTACGTGCCGACGATTTTCGCGGCAGAAATCCCTCGAAGGCGAAGCGGTCGGCAGGAAGGCCGGACGCCGAAAGGGCCGCGATAAGAGCACACGGACCAGGAACCGGTACGACTCGAATACCCGCGGCCCGCGCCGACCGCACCAAGGGAAACCCCGGATCGTTGATCAGCGGCGTTCCGGCATCCGAAATAAGGGCTATGGATTCACCCCGTTGCAAGCGTTCGATCAGCCGCGGCGAAGCGACGTCCTCGTTATGCTCATGGAATGCCGCCGTAGGCGTGGAAATGCCATAATGATCCAGAAGCGGCCGACTATGCCGGGTATCCTCGCAAGCGATGAGGTCCACTTGCTGTAGAACGTCGACGGCACGGAACGTAAAATCCCTTAGATTGCCGATGGGCGTCGCTACTAGGTATAGTATGCCGGGCTCTGTTTGCGTCACTATCAAATTCCTCGCGTTCTCGAACGGAATCCCGCCTATGCCTCTATTGATCCGCCTCTGTATTGCTCTCATCATCTTAACGGTAACCGGCTGCGGCCGCGACTTCACCAAACGAGACGCCTCGGACGCACACACCGTCCAGGCCGAAAGCCTGCTCCAAAGCGGCGACTATTCGGGAGCAATGAGGTTATTTCAGCAGCTTGCGGAAACGTCGGGCGATCCCGATTACTACCGGCTGCGAGCAGCCGATTCGGCACTCCGGGCTGGCGATGGCCGAATGGCGAAGCGGCTGGCCGATGCCATCGATCCCGACGAACTGGAAACCGTGGACGGGTACGATTACACGCTCCTGCAAAGCCGGCTCGATCTCAACATGGGCCGGGCGCGGGAGGCCTTGGCCAAGCTCGATCGCCTGCCTATAAACCGACTGGAATCGCCGCAAAGAGCGCATTATCACACACTGCGCGCCTCGGCCTATAACCAATTGGGCAACATGCTGGAAAGCGCCCTGGAGCGGGTCAAACTCGGCCAACTTCTCACGCGTCCCGACGCCGTGCAGAAAAATAACGAGGCCATTTATGACACGCTGGCCCGCGTTCCCGAAAAAATCCTGACCGGCATGCAACCACCCCCACCGGATATCTTGGGCGGCTGGATGAATCTGACCCAGATTCTGAAGACCACGCCTCCGGCCGGATTGAATACGGAACTGGTCAAATGGCGGACCCGCTTTCCCGGACATCCCGCGGAGGGAATATTTCTGCAAGGTCTTTTAGAACACTTCCAAAGCCCTCCTCCCAGCCAACCTCAAACGGGAACGTCGTCGCCTCCGGCAGCCACACCCAGCTCCGCCGCTTTCATCGGCGTGATGTTGCCTTTGTCCGGCTCCTATGCGCCCGCTGCCCAAGCCCTTCGCACCGGCATGCTTGCAGCTTATTATGCGGATGCCAACACGGCAAAACCGCCTTTGCGGTTCGTCGACACCCAATCGGGAGACATTTATCAGCTCTATCGGAAATTGGCCGATGGCGGCGCGAAAGCGATCGTCGGCCCTTTGATCAAGGAAGATGTGGCCGCCTTAGCCAAAGCGGGGGATTTACCCGTTCCCGTCCTCGGGCTCAATCAAACGCCGGAGATCAGCAATGACCGGGTCTATCAGTTTGGCCTCACCCCGGAACACGAGGTCGAGCAAGCGGCTGGGAGCGCCTGGTTCGACGGCCGTCAGAGCGCTCTGGTGCTGGCGCCGGCGAATCAGTTCGGCCAACGCATGATCAAGCACTTCGTGGCTTATTGGAACCAGCTCGGAGGCACCATTCGGACCATCAAAACCTATCCGTATCATGGTGAGGATTTCACCGCCGCTGTAAAAGAACTTATTTCCGCAGCGCCTCCCGCCACGCACGCCCAGCTTTCCATCCCGGCGATTCCGTCGACGCATACCCTGAAACAGGGCGCCGATTTCATCTTTCTCATCAGTGACGCTCGCGATGCTCATCTGGTTCTGCCTCAGATCACCTATCATCAAGGCGAACATATTCCAGTCTACGCGACATCCCACGTCTACGGCGGTCGGGCCGACTCGGAAGCCGATCAAGACTTGAATGGCCTTATTTTCTGTGACATCCCGTGGTTACTCGATCCGGCTGAAAGCGGTCCGTTGTCCTATCAAGCGCTGGATAAGCAGATTCAACAAACACCATCTGATTACCTCAGACTTATCGCACTCGGGATCGATGCTTACCGCTTGCTGCCGGAGCTCGAACGATTCAAGACCGAACCCCAATATCGGTACGTAGGCGCAACCGGCACGCTCTCGCTGGGTCCCGGCAACCGCATTCAGCGCCAGCTTCATTGCGCACAGTTTGAAGGCGGCGTTCCGCAACCCCGCGGTATCGCGCCTATACTGGAACCAAGCGGCGGTTCTTCGGAACTGCGATAAAGGCAGCCCGAATGATGACTACTCTCGGACAGACCAAAGGGCGTATCGCCGAGCAAGAGACGCTGACTTTTTTGCAGACTCATGGCTTGCGGCTAATCGAGCGCAACTATCGCTGCCGATACGGTGAAATCGATCTCATCATGGAGGACGGACGCACCATCGTCTTTGTGGAGGTCCGCTATCGGGGAAGTATCCAGTTCGGCGGTGCGCTGGAAAGCGTAGACCGACGCAAGCAAGCAAAGCTGTTGGCGAGCGCCGCCCATTTCCTCCGCGAAAAACGGATGGACCGGCCGGCCCGTTTCGATGTGGCCGCACTGGCCCCCGCAAAAGGCGGGCTTACGGTAAAATGGGTGAAAGATGCTTTTCAGGCGGCCTAGTGAATGAATTTACAAGAACGAGTCTTTCGTCAATTCGAGACCAGCGTTGAAACAAGCCGCGAATCACTGGCTAGACTCGGAGAGATCATCGAGATCGCCGGAGTCAGATTGGCTCAATGCTTACTCAGCGACGGCAAGATTCTTTGTTGCGGCAACGGCGGGTCGGCCGCGCAAGCACAACATTTTTCTTCTGAAATGCTGAATCGCTTCGAGCGAGAACGCCCCGGCTTACCCGCGATCGCGCTCACCTGCGACACCTCGACCTTGACATCGATTGCCAACGACTATCGGTTCGATGACGTGTTCGCCAAACAAATCAGAGCCTTGGGCCACAGCAACGATCTTCTCGTCGTCTATACCACCAGCGGCAACTCCACTAGTATTTTGAGTGCGGTTACAGCCGCCCATGACCGAGACATGTCGGTACTGGCCCTCAGTGGTCGAGACGGCGGCGCGCTGTCTCCCTTGCTGCTGGAAACCGATATCGAGATCCGTGTGCCCTCCGAGACTACGGCCCGGATACAAGAAGTCCATCTGCTGATCACGCACTGCCTGTGCGATTTGATCGATCACCAATTATTCGGGGACTGATCCCTTGGCTTTATCCAGCGCCTTTCTGAACCGGTTGGCGCAAATCTTCCCACCCGGCTCGCTTTACACTAATCCTGCCGGCTGCTGGGCCTATGGCTACGACAACAGCCGCCGCCAAGCCCTGCCAGAAGCGGTTGTTTTCCCCACCAGCCATGCCCAGACGGTCGAACTGGCCCGGTTGTGCAACGAACATCGGGTGCCTTTGACGGCGCGCGGACGCGGCACCGGCACGACCGGTGCGACGGTGCCTTTACGGGGCGGCGTGGTCGCTTCATTCGAACGCATGGCCCAGGTTGTGGAGTTCTCGCCGGGCAATCGCTACATCGTGGTCGAACCCGGCCTAACCAATCAGGTGCTACAGGACTTTCTCAAGCCGCACGGCTTTTTCTGGCCGCCGGACCCGACCAGTGCCGCCTTTTGCAGCATCGGCGGGAATCTGGCCTACAACTCTGCCGGCCCGCGTGCGGTGAAGTACGGCACACCCCGCGAGAATACGCTCGCGTTGCGGGCGGTAACCGGCCAAGGAACCGAGATCCGTACCGGCGTATTTACCACCAAAGGCGTCGTCGGGTATGACCTGACCCGGCTTTTACTGGGCTCCGAGGGAACGCTCGCGCTGATTACCGAAGCGACGCTCAAACTGACGCCATTGCCTGAAGCCAAACGCACCATGCGGGCGATCTATGCCGATGTGGACCACGCCACGGAGGCTATCACTCGAATCATGGCTCAGCCCGCAATTCCTTGCGCCCTTGAATTCATCGACGGAAATGCGATCGAGCTGATTCGCCGCTATTCTCGCGCCGATCTGCCGGAACGCGCCGGTGCTTTGCTGATGATCGAAGTGGACGGGTTTGCCGAGGGTATGGCCGTTCAGGTCGAAAGCGTATGGCGAGCCGCTCAAAACGAAGGACTTCTGGAGTTTCGCGTCGCGGAAACGGCTGATGAAGTCGAGGCCTTATGGCAAACGCGCAAGGCGCTGTCGCCGGCGCTGCGAAAAATCGCGCCGAAGAAAATCAACGAAGACGTGGTGGTACCCGTCACCGAACTGCCTGTGCTGATCTCTGGGTTGAACGAACTGTCGCAGCGCTATGAGATCGCGATCGTCAACTTCGGGCACGCTGGAAACGGGAATATTCACGTCAACCTGTTATTCGATCCCGCCAAACCCGGCGAGACCGAAAAAGCTCACGAATGTTTAGGGGAAATGTTTTCGCTCGTGCTGCGGCTGCGCGGAACCTTGTCCGGCGAGCATGGCGTCGGTCTTGAAAAGCGGGATTACGTCGATCGGGAAATCGATACCGGCGCCTTGGCATTGATGCGCGCCGTCAAACGCCAGTTCGATCCGAACGGCATTCTGAATCCTGACAAAACGCTGCCCTTGGCCGACTAACCGAAGCACTCAGCCGGTAATCACGATCCGCATCGACAAATCGACGGCTCGAACGTTCTTGGTCAGAGCGCCGACCGAAATATAATCCACCCCGGTCTCGGCAATCTGCCGGATGGTGTCCAGAGTCACGTTGCCGGATACCTCGAGCTCCGCTCGGCCTGCGGTTATGATTACTGCGTCCCGCATCATCGCGAGCGTAAAATTATCCAGAAGAATCCGCTCGGCGCCGGTCGCCAAGACTTGCCGCAGTTCATCAAGATTTTCCACTTCCACTTCGATCGGCACGTTAGCGCCCGAGGCTTTCGCGGCATGCACCGCCTTTTCAATGGATCCGCAAGCGAGGATATGGTTTTCCTTGATCAGAATGCCGTCATAAAGCCCCAGGCGATGGTTATGACAGCCACCGCAGCGGACAGCGTATTTCTGTGCCTTCCTGAGGCCGGGAATGGTCTTACGGGTATCCAGCACCTTCGCCTTGGTGCCTTCCACGGCTTTGGCATAAGCGTGTGCCAGGGTCGCAGTACCCGACAGAGTCTGCAGAAGATTGAGCGCCGTGCGCTCACCGGTCAGAAGCGCCCGGGCGGGACCTTGCATCGTGCACAGCTCGGTACCCCCTTTAACTTGCGTGCCCTCCGACACCAGCCAGTCGATTTGAACCGAAGCATCGAGCCGGGCGAAAACCGCGGCGAACCAAGCTTGTCCGCACAACACCATGGGCTCGCGGGTGATCACCCTCGCTCTCGCCATCGCGTTCTCCGGAACAATTGACGCGGTCAAATCGCCCGGACCGACATCCTCTTCCAGAAAACGGTCGATATCACTTAAATCAAACGGGTACACAATTTCTTCCCTTCGTTTCCTGCCTATCGGGACAAACCTTCACGCTTGAGGGCTTCGCGCAGACGTTCGACTCGCCGACGGTTGACGCCCAAGTCCCAATAGCCGACGCGCGAAGCGGAGCGGACATGCATGAGGCGCTGCTCTGGAACCAGCTGGAATTCCACATCGTCCACGAACCGGAATATCCGGCTTGTCGCCTCCGCGCGGAGATACCCGTGCTCTCGGTCCTCTTCGACGATCCGGATGCGGGGTTCCGATCCCAACGCGCGCTTGAGCGCCTCCCAGGCTTGATCCGGCGGAAGATCCATATCAAATGGACTCACGTGATGATCCTGATCCTGGGCAAGGCTGGATACACAATTGGGACTCGACGGACAATCCGAAATTCTCGACGAAGCCATAGAAACTCCGCGACTCAGCACTAAAGCCGCCAAGGCAAGCAGAACAACTTTACCGAGCCACTTGCCGCACATCCGGCAAGCCTCGGCTTGCGGCGATCGTATCGGTCGGTACCGACATGGACCTCAGTTTTTTCACATCCGCCGCATAGAGCTTACGCTCCTCGATAGACATCGGGACAAGCCCGAGCGAAGCAAGATAACCTTTCTCGCCCCAGGCTTTGTCATTAGTAAATTCGGCAAGATATTGTTGCAGTCCTTTTACTTTACCGACATGATCTGCTTTGAAATAAAGGAACAAGGGTCTTGCAACCGGATAACGGTTTGCGGCGATGTTCTCGGCGCTCGGGACAATTCCGTCGATGCGGACGGCATTCAGCCGATCGTTATTGTTCATGTACTGCTTGTAAGTCACGAAGCCCATTGATCCGGGGTTCTTCGCCAACATACCCACTACCGCATCTCCGCTCTCTTCGATATAAGCGCCATCGGTTCGGGCGGTAAAGCAGGTTTCCTTGTACTTAGCCTTTTGCGTTTCCTTCCAAGCGGCAATAAAGGGAAAACTCTCACACCCTGCTTTCGAAACGGCCTCCTCGAACAGTTCTCGTATGCCCGAGCCGAACGGCGGAGCGATGACTCCAATCTTCGTATCAGGCAGTGAAGGATTGATCTCCCTCCAGGTCTTATAGGGATTCGGCACGAGTGTGTCGCAATTCCGGCATTTGGGGTCGGGTACTTTTTTTCCCAAAGCCAGGAACAATTCTTTACGAGTGATATCCAGCGCCGGCCCCTTTTTGGAGTGTGCGAGCACGATGCCGCCATAGCCGATCTTCACTTCAACGATATTCTTCACACCAGATGACTGGCAGGCTTCGAATTCCGATTTTTTCATCGGCCTCGACGCATTGACGATATCGGGAGACTCGCCACTTTCAGGCTCGCAAAACAATTGAAATCCGCCACTGGTACTGTTCGATTCAACCCATGGCCGCTTGACCTTTCCGGATTTGCCGACTCGGTCGGCCACTGCATCCGCAAACGGTCTCACGGTATTCGAACCGTTGATATGCACGAAGCCACGCATTTCGGCAGCGGATACAGGCTGCATCATCAGAGGCGCTGCAAGCAACGCAGCAAAGAAAGTAAAACGCTTAGTCACAATTTACCTGCGGGATGAGTTGCACGAGGAACAAGCCAGCCTAGCAGGCCGGTTCCGCGACATTTTAGTATTAAAACGAGCAGAAAAAACCCGCTCCTGGGAGCGGGTTTTTTCGTTGACGCCGGTCGGTATTAGACAACCGTGCCGATTGGCAGTGGGGTGTATTTACTCACCCATAAACACCAGTTGAACGCGGCGGTTTCTCTCCCGGCCAGCCTCCGTGCTGTTGTCTGCGATTGGATAATCCTCGCCGTAACCTTTCGCATACAGCTTGTTCTTCAAGCCTGCGGATTTCAGGTAATCGGCTACCGCCTGAGCACGACGCTGAGAAAGCTTCAGGTTGTACTGAGAGCTTCCTTCGCTGCTAGCATGTCCCTGGACTTCGATATCGCGCATTTCGTTTGAAGCGACGAGCTGCTCCACAACACCGTCTAGAATGCTTTTTGCGTTTTCCGTAAGCTCAGCTGAGTTATATTTGAAGTTGACGCCTTTGAGCTCGATTCTGATCGGACAGCCTTGGTCATCGACTTGCGTGCCAGTCATAGTGCCGGGGCACTTATCGTCACAATCGTTCACGCCGTCGCGGTCCGAGTCGCGGGCAGCGCAATCTTCTGCAGGCGCGACGCCCGGAGTGGGTTCTGCTTCTGCCACGGCTCTCGGCTTTTCGCCAAAAGGAACGACGAAGCCAAGATTGACGACCATATCATGGAAATCGTCTTCATTCCGATATGCGCCGCCTCGTCCTTCGTAGACATAGCGGTAACGGACATCGCCGCGGAGCAGGAAGTTATCGTGCAACTCATAAGTCGCACCGACGCCGGCCTCGCCGATAACCGATGCGCCGCTCCTGCCGCCTGCGCTGGTATTCATACCGCCGGCGCCGATAACCGCATACGGCGAGAAAACATCGCGCATGAAGTAATACTGCAGGTCGATGGTGCCGCCGGTAAGATCGCCGTTATAACCATTACCGTTCAGATGCTGCCAAAACCCCCTGACCTCGGCATTGAAGTATTCGTTGATGATCTTACCGATCCCCAGGCCAGCGCCCCAATCGTCTTTCGCGTTGCGGTCACCGCCCGGATTGAAGTACGTGCCGAACGGGGCGACATACCACCGATCATCCGCAAAATGCTCGTCGGCCTGCACCGCAGTGGCTGCGATGCCTGCAACACCCAAGGCAATTAGAATTTTTTTCAACATATCCATCTCCCTGTAGCTGGAACACCAACAAGATTTGAAAACTTACAACAAATCCAATCTTAGTCGCGGATTTGCCATGGCGCAACCAAATTTGCAGAAAAATCTGAATTCGATCATTCAACCCCAATTTAGGGTTGATTCATGAAAACGAGATCTTGTTCCTTTTTTGCAACATCCTGGGTTACAGGGATATAACCGTTGCGACGGGCGATTTGCTGCCCGTCCGAGGACAGTGCAAATCGGATGAACTCAGCTAGGTGTCCCGTCAGCGGTCTACCGGGACGTTTATTGATGTAAACATGCAGAAACCGCGTCAGCGGGTAGGAACCGTTAACAGCATTGCGCTCGGTCGGCTCAACAAAAGGCATATTTGCCTCCACCGCCAAGGGTACCGTTTTCACCGACTTAATCGTCGAGCCGCCGCGACCGTAACCGATTGCATTTAACGATTCACTCACAGCACGGACTACCGCGGCCGAATCAGGCTGCACCTGTACGAATTCACTCAATTCGCTGCCGCATAGAACTTGCTCGCCAAAATAATCGAACGCATCGTCAGCGGAACCGATACCAAACACCTGCACTGGTCGGGCTCGCCACTCTCCCATCAAACCCAACGAGCCCCAGGTCGCAGCGTACTGCGCACCGCGGCACCTTGGTGAGTGCGAGAACACTGAGCCGATCTGAGCCAGAGTCATGCCTCGGATCGGATTATTCCGGTGTACGAAAACGGCCACAGTGTCGAGAGCGACGCGAACCGGAGTAGGTTTGTAACCGTATTTTCGGACAAAGCCATCGATTGCTTCGCGGTTCAACCGATAGCCGACATAGATCACATCGTCATGCGCCTCCTCGGAAGCGAACGAGCGGATCGGACGCAAGCGAATGGCTGCCTCGGCATGATCCTGCTGAAACCTACTTACCCAGTGCCTGATCAACCTGCCGAGGTCACTCGATCCGAGCTCAGCGCTCTTGATATCGCGAATGAGTCCCTCGCCTTTGGATGATCCGAATACCGCACCAGCTCCCCCGGCCAACAGCACTGCGGTTATGAAAAGATGAGTTCCGTATTTTGCCAAATCCGAAAACCGAGGGCTTGAATACCCACGAGCGCTGAAGCAGACAAACCCGACAGCTCGTCTACCCATCTTCGGCCCATTATCAGAGTCTCTGTGCGAGCTTAGCACCGATGCTGTGGGAGTCGCCCCGCACGACTCGCTCTTCGGGGAAGCAACAGCTGAAGCAACTGCCCCGCCCGAGCGTACTCGCAATTTTGAGCTCGGCGCCGTGCCGGGAAAGCGCATGCTTGACAATGGCCAATCCCAGCCCGGACCCGCCTTTATTTTTGCAGCCGTCAACAGCAACCCGATAAAACCGCTCGGTGAGCCGCGGAAGATGGTATTGCGCAATACCCGGTCCGTTATCCTCGACGTCCAGTCTCACCCCCTTGCCATCTGCACGCCAACGTACGTTAACCCGGCCCGTGGGTGGCGTATATTTCACCGCATTGACGATCAGGTTTGAAAACGCACTACGCAACTCCTGCTCGGCGCCCAGCAAGTCGGCATCGGTTTCAAGGCGCAACTCGATGATAGGATGCTCTTCGGTCAAGAGCTCGATCTCACCACAAATGCTTTTCAACATGACCGGCACATCAATCCGCTTTTGTATTCCCTGATATGCCGTCGACTCTAGTCGCGTCAAGGCAAGAAGGCCGTCGACCAAGCTTTCCATCCGCGTAGTCTGCTCTTGCATGCGCTGGAACACTTTCAGGTACGACTCCGGCAGCGATCCGTCCACATTGTTCAGAGTTTCGAGATAACCTTTCAAGACCGTCAGCGGCGTACGGAGCTCGTGAGACACGTTTGCCACGAAATCGCTGCGCACCCGCTCCATAAAGCGCAGTTGCGTCACATCCTGGGCGACTAGAAGGCGCAGATCCTCCCCATAAGGTACGATGCGAATTTCCAGCTGGAGATTGTCGGCGAGCGGGGAGGGAATGCTGACTGTCGAACGATAATCGGCATTTTGCAGATAGTGGCTGAACTTCGGATAACGCAACAAATTGCCGATCTGCTGTCCGATATCGCCGCGGCGCAGCCCCAACAGCCGCTCGGCCGCCTCATTAAACCAATCGATCTCGTCCCGCGGCCCCAGGACCACGGTTGCGTCCGGTAAGGCCGCCGTAGCCGTGCGGAAGCGTTCGAGCATCCGGATGAGCTGCTTCTTGCGTCGCTTGCTGCGTCGTCTCAACCGATAGATGAGGTAATAGATTTCTTCCCAAACGCCATTGCCCTGCGGCGGTTGGCCGGATCTGCCGCTGCGCAGCCAAACGAGCAGCCGATTGGCGTAAAAGAGATGTCTCGCTAGATATGCCAGCAGACAAAACCAGAGCGCAACAACGAAACTGTTGAGGATCTTACCGAGAAAGGCGCCTACTAAGAGCGCCAAGAAAATGAAGGAAAATTCCGATCGCCAGGGGCTCGACATGAATCAGGTTTGTTCAGAAAAACGATATCCGAAACCGCGCACGGTCTGAATGACCTCCTCGCGGTCATGCTCGGCCAAAATCTTGCGGAGGCGCCGGATGTGAACATCGACGGTACGCTCCTCGATGAATGAACTCCGCCCCCAGACCTGGTCGAGCAACTGGCTGCGGCTGTAGACCTTATCGGGATGGGTGAGGAAAAATTCCAATAATCGGTACTCGGTCGGACTCAGGATAACGTGGCTGTCGGCAATGCTAACTCTATGCTCGTCGATATCCAACACGATGCCGCCAATTTCGATTCTTCCGCCTTTCCCATACTTGTTGCTGCGCCTGAGCACGGCTTTGATCCGCGCTATCAATTCGCGCGGCGAAAACGGCTTGGTGACATAATCGTCGGCCCCGACGTCCAAACCCCGGATCTTATCTTCCTCCTCGCCGCGAGCGGTGATCATGATGATGGGGATTTCGCCATATTGTTTGTCTTTCTTGAGGCGCCGCGCCCATTCGACCCCGCTCAACCCGGGCAGCATCCAGTCCAATAAAATCAGATCGGGAACCAACTCACTCAATACCGATTGCGCCTGATGGGTATCCGCGACGGCCCGGACGACAAACTCGGCCTGTTCCAGCACCAAACTAAGCATCTCACGAATCGCATCTTCATCTTCGACAACGAGTACATTAATCGCAGACATTCTCGATACTCACTCCTCCGGATAATCGTTCAATGTACGTTACAAATGTGACCTTTATGTGACGTTCCGTATTGGTGTGGCGATATCGGTCGAATCTCGCCCGGGCATCCGACGATGACCTCAACGCTCCACGAAAACGCGTTCAGCGGAACGGCAACTGGCTCTTAGTCGAAAGATATCCTTGATATCTGCGCGCTCCAGAACTGTTCCAGAATTGAGCAAGGCTGAGCAGCGCCAAAATGGAAAAGCAGATCAAGACCCAGGCGGGCATGCTGAGACCGAGCAGCGTCCAATCCACTTTGGCGCAGTCGCCGGTCCCGTTCAGCATCGCCTTGAGGGTATCGGTCAACGGAAAATACTGGAACATGTATTCCAGCCCCGGACCGCAGGCCGGCACCTCCTCCGGCGGCAGATGCTGCAGCCAGACATGCCGGGCCGAAACCGTTCCGCCCAGCACGGCCATGATGAACCCCAAAAGCGCATAAACCTTCACGCCCGTCCTTTTCGGGTTATGCAGCACCGCGACCAGCATCACCAATGCGACCGCAAAGACCATGATGCGTTGCGACACGCATAGGGGGCAGGGCTCCAATCCGCCGGAAAATTGAAAATAAAGAGCCGCCGCAAGCAGTCCGACACAAAACAGAAAACCGGCGAGAAAATAAAATCTAGGCTTGAAAACCATGTGAATTCCCGAGAATTAGAAAGCGTTCGACCATGAAGGCGATTGTGGATGTCTATACCGATGGATCGGCCGACTCAATCCTCGAGCCGAAACCCGACCTTCAAGACCACTTGGTAATGGGCGATTTTGCCGTCGGCAATCTGGCCCCGCGTTTCGACAACTTGGAACCAGTCCAGGTTCTTGACCGTTTTCGATGCTTTTTCTATGGCATTTCGGATGGCCTCGTCCGTTCCGTGCGGCGAAGTCCCGACGATTTCGATAAGTTTATAGACACGGTCCGTCATAGCCATCACTCCTTCAGGTAAGAAAATTAAGAGACATCACGAGGCGATGCGGCTCGCCTCCGGAATCGGCAGCCTGTCGGGACCCGAAGAGCCAGGCTCATCCACGGCGAGTTGCTCGCACCATAAATCATGATGCTGAATCGCCCAGCTCTTGTCGACTCTTCCGCTCATCATGCCTTCGAGCGCGCCTTCCGTCCCGATCGTGCCGATATAGATGTGTCCCAAGGCTCCCGCCATCAGAACCAAAGCGAAAACGACATGAATCAGATGCGACAGTTGCAATAGCCAACGTTCCTGGCCGAAATTGGGAAAATCCAACAGCAAACCGCTTGCGCTCACCGCCAGCCCGCCGCCCGCCAAAAGCCAGAACCACATTTTTTCGCCGGCATTCATGCGTCCGGCGGACGGATGACGATCGCCGACCATCCCACCGAAGGCCCTGAGCCAGTCGATATCGATCCGGCTCGGGAGATTGTCCTTGGCCCACGCGACGATCATGAGCAACAAACCGACGATGAACAAGGGACCGATGAAGTTGTGCAGCAGTTTGGCGATTTCGGCGTAGGCGGAAAAGGCCTTATGCCCCATGAGCGGAATCAGCAGCGCTCGACCATAGAGTAAACTCAAACCGGTGATCGCCAAAAAAATGAACAGCAGCGCCGTGTACCAATGCAGAACCCGCTCGGCGAGCGCCCAGCGCACCAGGGCTTCGCCGGATCGGGGCTGGCTGAGCTTTACCTGTCCGCGCCAAAGATAAAACGCTCCGAGCGCGAAAACCACCGCTCCCAAGAGAACGCCGCCGTAGCTCGCTATGGGGCCGTTCCGGAGCCGCCGCCAATTCTGGCCGCCCTGGATCAGAACGTTCATCTCCTGTCCCTTGACCGCGGTGTAGCCCTGAACGCCTTCCCGCACCTGCCGCCAATAGTCGGATCTGGGATTCACCACCGATTCGGCCTTGTGCAGTTCGTGTTTCTCGCCTTCATGGGCTCGAAGCGTTCCGGAGATCGCAAGCAGAACCAGCATGAGCACGAAAGCCGGCAAAATCCGCCAAAACGACGCCTTTTTAACCTCAGTCATCATGCTAACGATCGCTCTGTACAGTCTTGAAGCGCAGTTTTAACTGTTCCCGCCGATAGCCCGCATCACCCATGTGGCGGTCTTCCTTGCCTTTATACTCGTGGGCCCGGTGCAAAGTCACGTCCGGGTCTTCGTAACAGCCGGACAATGCCGGAATGATCAACCAAAGCAAGGAAAGCTTTTTCATGCCGGCTATCCTTCCTTGTACGCCGTATCCCAGCCCCATGGCTTGCCCTGCTGCCGGCGTTGCAAATCCGGATTGTCGTTGCCGGCGCGGCGAACCACTCGTTCGCGGAAGATATCGGCCACCCTATCCGCATCGCCGGCGAGCAGCGCCTTGGTGGAACACATTTCGGCGCAGAGGGGAAGCTTGCCCTCGGCCAGACGGTTCCGGCCGTATTTTTTGAATTCTTCCTCGGAGTGATCCTCTTCGGGGCCGCCGGCGCAAAACGTGCACTTGTCCATCTTGCCGCGCGCGCCGAAAACGCCGCTCTGCGGGTATTGCGGCGCGCCGAACGGACAGGCGTAGAAGCAATAGCCGCAACCGATGCACAGATCCTTGTCGTGCAGCACGACGCCGTCCTCGGTGGTGTAAAAACAGTCCACCGGACAGACCGCCTGGCAGGGTGCATCGGAACAGTGCATGCATGCCACGGAAATCGTTTTCTCTCCGGGCAATCCGTCATCCAGCGTAATCACCCGCCGGCGATTGACGCCCCAAGGGACTTCGTGCTCATTCTTGCAGGCAGTGACACAGGCATTGCATTCGATGCAGCGCTCTTCGTCGCAAAGAAATTTCATTCGGGCCATGGTTCAAATACGTTTGGATAAAAGACTGTTGCTGGCAAAAACTACTTGCCCAAGAAAATCGCTAAGCCGAGACTTTACGTCCATAGCTCCGCCAACGAGAAAGTAATGGCATCAAACGGCCGCATCGACACCGGGTCCTCGTCTTTCAGCGTGCCCAGCAGCACCCAAAAGCCCTCGCGCAGCTCGAACGCTTCCAGAGTCCGCTCGATAGGATCGACCAGCCAGGCATGGGCGACGCCGTAGCGGGCGTACAGGGGCAGCTTGATGGCGCGGTCCTTTTTCTCGGTGCCGGGCGAAAGGATTTCGCACACCCAATCGGGCACCACTTCGAAGCGATGATCTTTCGGAATCTCGGGCATCCGCTCGCGCCGCCAGCCGGCCAGATCGGGCACTGCGACTTCGGTATCGCGGATGAAGTGGATCTCCGGTTCCACCAGAATCCACCAGCCTCCCGGACCGCCTCTTCCCTTGTGAAAAGGGCCACCTAATTCAATATTGAGCCCGGACTCGGCGAGTCCATGCGGCCCAGCCGGACGAGGCTGGGTATATAACTCGCCGTTGAGGATCTCCCCGACCAGATTTTCCGGCAAGGCGAGCAAAGTGTCGTAGGGAGACGGTATCGACGGCTGCTGCGCGGTCCTCATCTCATGATCTCCTTATCCATACTCAACCGGCGTCCCGCTCGCTGATCAAATCCGGCTCTATCCGGCACAACGATACCTTGGTCTCCTGCATCGCCGTCACCGAATCGTAGCCGTAGGTGAACACGATGTTGCAGGATTCGCCCAGCACATACGGAGCGCTGCCTTCCGGGTATTTCGGCCGCAAATCCTCTCCCTCGAAACGGCCGCCGAAATGGAAGGGCATGAAGACCACGCCGGGACGGACCCGCTCGGTGACGAAAGCCATGACTCTGATCCGCCCGCCTTCGGGACCGGCGACCCACACCTGTTCGCCGTGCCGCACCCCGGCATTGTTGGCATCGCGCGGGTTGATCTCGACGAACATGTCCTGCTGCAACTCGGCCAGCCAGGGATTGGAGCGGGTCTCATCGCCGCCGCCCTCGTATTCGACCAGACGCCCTGAAGTCATGATCAGCGGAAAATCGTTGCTGAAATCCTGCTGCTGGATCGAGGCGTAACGGGTCGGCAGACGCCAGTAGCGCTTGCGGTCCTGGTAGGTCGGGTATTTCTCCACCAGATCGCGGCGCGGCGTGTACAAAGGCTCGCGATGGATCGGCACCGGATCCGGGAAGTTCCACACGATGCAGCGGGCCTTGGCATTGCCGTAAGGCGCACAGCCGTGCTTGATCGCGACCCGGATGATGCCGCCCGAAGGATCGGTCTTCCAGTTCTTGCCATCGGCCAGCTTTCGTTCCTCCTCGGTCAAATCCTTCCACCAACCCAGATTCTTCAACAGCTCGGCGCTGAATTCGGGATAGCCGTCCCGGATATCCGCTCCCTTGTTCGAGGAACCTTCCGCCAAAAGGGTCTTGCCCTGGTATTCCGTGCCGAAACGGGCGCGGAACGGCGAGCCGCCTTCCGCTATCGTTTTGCTGGTGTCGTAGAGGATATGCGAGCCGGGATGCTTCATTTCCGGCGTGCCCCAGCACGGCCAGGGCAGACCGTAATACTCGCCGTCGCAAGGGCCGCCCTGCCCCTTCAAGGTCGTGGTGTGGAAAGTGTGCCAGTTTTCCTGGTGCGCCTTGAGCCGCTCCGGGCTTTGGCCGGTATAGCCCGCCGCCCAGGCGCCGCGGTTGATCTCCCGGAGGATGTCCTCGATCAGCGGCGTGTCGTTCTCGACTTTGATGTTCTTGGTCAGCTCCTCTTCGAACCCGAACTTGCGGGCGAACTGGTACATGATCATGTGGTCCGGCCGCGATTCGAATAGGGGTTCGATGATCTGGCTACGCCATTGAATCGACCGGTTGGATGAAGTCAGCGAACCGTAAGTCTCGAATTGCGTGCAGGCCGGCAGCAGATAGACGTTGTCCTTGCGGTCGTGCATCACGGCGGTGACGGTGGGATACGGGTCGATCACGACCAAAACGTCCAGCTTCTCCATTGCGGCTTTCATCTCAGGGCCGCGTACCTGGCTGTTGGGCGCATGCCCCCAGAACACCATCGCCTTGATGGGATTCCGCTGCGAGATGTTCTCGCCCGCTTCCAATACGCCATCCACCCAGCGGGAAACCGGGATGCCGTTGTTGAACATCGGCTTGATCTTCTTCCCGGTGCCGTCGTCGTATTCGCTCTGGTCGAAACGGGCGGCCAGCCAGTCGAAATCGATGCCCCATACCTTCGCCCAGTGGCGCCAGGCATCCTCGCTCAAACCGTAATAAGCCGGCAGGCTCTCGGCGTTCGGGCCCACGTCGGTAGCGCCCTGTACGTTGTCGTGGCCGCGGAACACGTTGGTGCCGCCGCCTTCTAGCCCCATATTGCCGAGCGCGAGCTGAAAGATGCAGTACGCGCGGGTATTGTTGTTGCCGATATGGTGTTGGGTGCCGCCCATGCACCAGATGAAGGTGCCGGGCCGGTTTTGCGCCATGATCCGGGCCGCTTTATGCGCCAGTTCTTCCGGCACTCCGGTGACCCGCTCGACTTCCGCCGGCGTCCATTTGGCCACTTCCTTGCGGACCTCGTCCATGCCGAACACGCGCTGCTCGATAAAGGTCTTGTCTTCCCAGCCATTCTGGAAAATGTGCCACAACAGGCCCCAGATGAACGGCACGTCGGTGCCGGGCCGGATGCGGATGTGCAAATCGGCATGGGCCGCGGTGCGGGTGAAGCGCGGATCGACCACGATCAACGGCGCGCCGCGCTCCTTGGCGCGGAAGATATGCTGCATCGAGACCGGATGCGCCTCCGCCGGATTGCCGCCGATGATGAAAATCGACTTGGCGTTGTGGATGTCGTTATAGGAATTGGTCATCGCCCCGTAGCCCCAGGTATTGGCAACGCCGGCGACCGTGGTCGAATGACAGATGCGGGCCTGGTGGTCGATATTATTGGAGCCCCACAAAGCGGCGAATTTCCGCAAGAGATAAGCCTGCTCGTTGTTGTGCTTGGAGGATCCGAGCCAATACACCGAGTCGGGGCCGTATTGCTCGCGGAGGCCTAAGAGCTTGTCGCCCAGCTCGTCTATGGCCTGATCCCAGCCGATGCGCTGCCACTTGCCGTCGACCAGCTTCATGGGATATTTGAGCCGCCGATCGCCGTGGCCGTGCTCGCGCACCGACGCGCCCTTGGCACAGTGCGCCCCCAGATTGAACGGATGATCGAACGCCGGCTCCTGGCCGATCCACACGCCGTTCTGCACCTCGGCGATCACCCCGCAGCCCACGGAGCAATGGGTACAGACGCTTTTGACCTTTTTGATTTCCCCCGCCGGCTTCGCCGGAGCATCCGTCGCATCGACCTTCCTCATCATCGACAAAGGTGCCGCTCCCGCCAACGCCGCGCCGCCCACGGAGAGCCCCGAACGGCGCAGAAACTCGCGCCGGTCTATGCCGTGCCCCAAGGTCTGCGACTTGGAAGATGAGCCGGTTTCGGAAGCAGGCCGCTTGAACAGTTTCATGATCGATTCTTAAGAGTAGTGGATCGAAAACAAACCTGGCTCAAAACCGCGCCCTATCATAATAGGCGCGGACATGCTCGGTCTCCCGGTAGCCTTTCTTGACTGGCTCGGCAGCCGGTTTTCGCGGCGCCTCGACCGCCTCTGCGCATACACCGCGCTGTAACGCAAACACACCGAACAGCCCCCCGGCCAAAGCCGTCATTTTCCGGATGAAACTTCGGCGAGCTTCGGGCGCGGGACTAGAGTTCGAATCGCTCATGAAAAAGCCTCGAGGACAGCTGTAAACAATTGCGTCAATTAAACAATTTGCGGCACACCGGGTCAAATTCCGAGCGTGCTTGTCAAGTATTTTCGCCTCTGTTTTAGACCGAACCCCGAGTGATCTCGGTTCGGCGAGAGCAATGTCCCACTCCGTACGGGCTGCCGAAAGGCGAATACAAGTTTCTGCCCCGCCATTCCTCCATGGTGGAAGATGAAGGTCTGCCGCCGACGAGTAGCGGAAGTTCTGACATAACGTACGTTGACGTGTATCGCCATCATGAGCTTGTAAATACTCCATCAGTGCAGTATATGTTTGATATATATCGACATGAGGATTTCCTATGCCAAAAACCGCCAAAATTTTCATGAATGGCAGAAGCCAGGCCGTTCGCCTGCCGCTTGAGTTCCGCTTCGACTGCAAGGAGGTTTATATCGAGAAGCACGGTGATAGCGTGATCCTACGCCCCAAACCGGATAATTTGGCTGAGCGATGGCGCGACTTCTTCGAGAGCAGTGAACCATTCCCCGATGATTTTCTTGCCGATCGCATGGATACACCTCCCCAAGCAAGAAAGTGGTTCGACGATGTGGATGCTTGATACCAATATCTGCAGCTACGTGCTGCGCAGGCATCCAGCATCTGTCTTGGCGCGGTTTTATGCCGCTAGACTCGAAGATCTGTCTATTTCGGCGATTGTGGCCGCGGAACTGCGTTACGGTGCGACACGTCTAGGATCGGCGAAGTTTGCCGCCCTGCTCGAACAATGGCTTGACCTTTTGTCCATTGCACCATGGCCCGAAGATGCTTCCAAGGTTTACGCTCGCATTCGTCACGAATTGGAACGTCAGGGTAGTCCGATAGGCAATATGGACTTGCTCATCGCCGCCCATGCACTGGCGATGGATGCCGTACTGGTAACCAATAATGGCCGGGAATTCCGGCGCGTGCCGGGGTTGAAATTGGAAAATTGGACCTGGACTGATCCGGCCTGATTACCGCTCTAAGAATCCGTTACCGTGCCGAGGCAGGGACCGTGTAGGTGGGCAATCCTTTGCCGACGCATCAGTTTCATCGAGAAGAGTCGCGACTACCGAGTACACTGGATGGTTCGATATGGACCATAATTGATCTGGATGGGTACGGTCCCCTCCGTCATCCTGAGATTCATGGAATACAAAATGCCTTCAAACAAAAATGCTCATGCACCAACCCATTGGTGCATGCCATAAACCTCGCGGGTCCTCATCGGTTTATCTCAGCAGTGCACCTTTCAGATCTTTCATTCCGACTGTCTTATCGCACCGGCCGAGACGATCTCGTGCAGGATTTCTTCAACCCGTGCTTAGAGGCCTCCGTACTTTACCGACACGCGGCGGGATATTTCACCAGTGCCGGGCTGGCACTAGCAGCTCGCGGCGTGGCCAGTTTGGCGGTCCGGGGCGGAACAATGCGCTTGGTCGTTTCTCCTTATCTGGAACCCGACGACGTTGAGGCGTTGCAAGCGGCTATCGGCTAGCTGACGGAAGTGTTGGAGCCATTGTCGCCCGACGGCGATGCTGAACAGGAAACATAGCAAGCTGCGTTACGCCTGCTGGTTAAATACACCCAGCTTCTGGCCGGGTCGGATAACAGGTTGGCAGCCCTGGATCGGATTATCGGCTCCCTATCCGAACCGCCCCACAAAGCGGCGTTTCTTTAAGGAAGGATATTTCCCATCCGAGTAAAGTCTATTTGGAGCTAACATGAAGTCCGAAACCGTTACGATTCAACAAATTTTCCAAGTCAATAGGCAGTATCGCGTGCCTTTTTACCAACGAACCTACGTTTGGAATAAGGAAGACCAATGGGAACGGTTGTGGACGGATATTCAAGATAAAGCGAGTGAACGATTATTAGGTGGACAACCTGTACCACATTTCTTAGGTGCAGTAGTGCTTGAACCTCAACCCCGCCAAGGCATTTTAGGCATTGAAGAGGTTTATATTATTGATGGTCAGCAACGTCTTACGACTCTCCAATATGTTCTTGCTTCTCTTGCAATGATCCTCCGTTCAGCAGGAGAAACTGCGCTGCTTTCCTTAGTTTCTGTTTGCCAGCGGAATTCAAACCCAGAGACTATGAGAGATAAAGAAGCTGAGGTTTTCAAACTTAGGCCAACTTTCCGCGATCGTAAGGCTCACGAATTGGCGATTTCTGCTGAGACTTTAACTGAATTAAACATCATCAGATTCCCCGAGGACCTAAACCACACTAGACGGACCCAAAAAGCTCGTAGCGGGTATCCATCGGCAGTTGAAGCAATTCGCTATTTCCACGAGGAGCTAATATCTTGGGTAACCAGAGAGAGATTAAATATTCCACAAAGCAGGATCTTGACTGCCGTAATTGAGGCAGTACTTTGTGATTTTAAACTAGTATCTATTACATTAGGAGAAGAAGATGATGCTCAAGTAATTTTTGAAACGTTGAATGGCCATGGAGCGCAACTTCATGCGACTGATCTGATTCGGAATTTCATTTTTATGCGTGCAGACCGAGAAAGCAATGACGCTGACAGGCTGTATGAATCCTTATGGGTTCCATTTGAGGATAGCTTTTGGACTGAGGAGCAAACTAGAGGGAGACTTAAGCGCCATCGCTTAGAATGGTTTATGCAAACCGCTTTGCAGGCAGAGTTTAATGAGGAGGTTGATATAAGTAGACTTTATGCAAGTTATCGGCGCTTTGCTGCGACAACAAGCGCCCATAATCAACTTCGTATTTTGACAGATTATGCTAATAATTACAGGCTACTAATCTTAGGTGAGGGAAATAGCCCAATCGCACGGTTTGGACGACGAATTAGGGCTTGGGATGCATCTACGAGCCATCCATTAGCTCTCTTGATTGCAAAATCGGGAGCCACAGATCAAGAACAAAATCAAATGTTTGATTATATAGTGTCCTACTTTGTGCGAAGGGCAATATGTGGTTTGACAATGAAAAATTACAACAGAGTTTTCAATCAACAAATAAAGCGTTTTGCGAGATATAAAATTACTGCAGAATCACTTTATACTGACCTTTCCTCACTTGAGGGAAAAGCTGCACGCTGGCCTCGTGATGATGAATTTCAAAAGGCATGGATGGAAACAGAGCTTTATCGAGGAAATCTTGATACACCAAAAATAAAAGCTGTATTAACGGAACTCGAAATCAACATGCGTTCGACTCGCACTGAAGAACCAAACCCAGTCGAATTAGAATCTCTTGATGTGGAACATGTTTTACCAGTTAATTGGTTTGAACATTGGGCTCTTCCTGATGGAACATACGCACATGTAGATGAAATACGTCGGCTAAATCTTTCTGACCATGTACCCCCACCAAGAATAGCCGCAATCGTTCGGCGAGAAAGGACAAAACATACTATTGGTAACCTGACATTACTTCATTATGGTTTAAATCGTGGGTTACAAAACTCTCCCTTTTATCAGAAACGCGAAGCACTTTTTGCTGAATCTAATCTTCACCTAAACCGTAGCATTATGATGGCGGGGTCCTGGGGGGAAAATCAGATTGAGCAACGTGGACGAGAGTTATTTGAGATTGCAAAGCAAATATGGCAAGGTCCTGTAGGTTCGAGTGAAGCATCTTGGCTGCTCGAAGCCATGGTGCAACCTGACCCTAACAGAATCCAGTTTCCCGATCAAACCCTCGAATCCATACCAGCAGGTAATGTAGCGTTTCAGACGAATGGTTCATGGAAAGTAAAGAATTCCCACTTTCCTGTGGGAACAGAATTTCGCAGCACTTATAAAGGAAGGGTTTACAAAGGGCGTGTCTCAGACGGCGTACTAGTCCTATCGGATGGGGCAGAGTTTTCGTCACCTTCTGCCGCTGCCAGACACATTACGGGTACAGAAGTAAATGGCTGGACTTTTTGGGAATGCAGATTACCAGGGCATACTACTTGGCAAGTCATAAGTACACTGCGTAGGTAGTGAATAACTTGAGAATGATGAGGTCTAATCTGGATTCGTTCATCAAGGGCTTCAGTTATGGTGGTTCAAACGCTCCTGTGCCCGCACTGCGGGAGTGATCGATTGGTCCGGAACGGTCATGCGCCCAATGGTAAACAGAAGCTCCTGTGCCACGCCTGTGGCCGCCAAAGCCGTCAACATCCCTCGCCTCGGGGCTATTCCGAGG
>Ga0196971_1000639_pt1 | contig 23220 bp, 19 predicted proteins | sample S1v_1013CmetaG_FD_148660 | JGI IMG/M metagenome (GOLD analysis project Ga0196971, IMG submission 148660) | Soil microbial communities from Anza Borrego desert, Southern California, United States - S1+v_10-13C | ecosystem: Environmental > Terrestrial > Soil > Desert | place: USA: California...
CCGGCGAAAACAACTCGATTTGTCCGGTACAATCTGACATGGCGGAATCTCCTCAAAAATTCAGCTTCAGCAATTGAATTTTAAGGGCTTTTCGATTCCGCCGTCCTTTTCTCATGAAATATCCAGGCTAGGACTTAAGTAAGAGTACGTACATTCGAAGCGCTGTGCGACGTCGTACCCTACAATGATGTTGGAAAACATTCCGGCCTGTCTTATAAACCAAAATGTTCCAATAAGCTTAGGGTAACTGAGCGAGTCATCCTTACTTTCGCGACATTGCTCGAGTCGCCCTAATCTGCAGCTTGAACGCTGGGCTAGGAAGCCTCTATTTAATCCATAACGGATACAAACAAAAATACGTAGGAGCTCTTATCATCCGGTCCGATGTATTCGGTTTGAAAATGGACTAAATTGCTTAGGACTAGAAAACGGGCGTCACCCAGTGTAATCGGAATGGAGATCAAGCGTGTCCAGCTTCAATAAATCCAGCGAGACGTTGAAGCCGAAGGCTCCATTCGCGCTTCTTAGGCCATATGTCGCTGTGCTTGCCTCACTGTCGGTTATTTTAGGATTAATCGCAACGGCCCATGTAACGAGCCGGCAAATTCCGGTCAGCTGTTTGTTGCTCATTCCGATCGTCATCGGCGCCTTCTTGGGCGGTCTCATAACCGAGGGGCTATTGCTAAGTGGGATTGGCCACTGGCACCGGCTGTCCAGATTAAATGCCCACGGGTCCTTACGTCGTCAACAAATACCGGAACAAGAGATAGGGCGACGGCAACAGTTGGAGGAATTGTTCATCCGAAGCCAACGTGCCGTCAAATCGCAGCTAAATGAAATCGAAAGCACCTACGCTACGGCGCCTGTGGGGCTCTGCTTTCTTGACCGGGATTTTCGCTTTGTCCGTATTAACCAGAGGCGTGCGGAAATTCACGGGATTCCTATGGAAGCGCATATCGGACGGAGTGTGCAGGAGGTCGTTCCGGAGATTGGTCTCGCGATCATTCCGCTACTGCAGCGTGTAATCGCATCGGGGGAGCTAATTCCAAAAAAAGAGATTTCAGGCGTGATGCCGAATGGTTCTCAAATAGAACGGAGTCTGCAGGTTAGTTTTTTCCAATAAAAAAGAGAACGACGACTTTGTGCCGGGCGTAAATGCTATTAAGGATATGACTGAGCAAATCAAATATGGTGAGAAAGCATGGCGGGATAGTCAGGCGCGCCTGCAGTTGGCTCTCGAAGCCGCTCGAATGGCGGTATGGGAGCGCGATTCGGCGACCGGGGGAATAACCTGGCTAGACCCGACGAATATTCATACGGCTATCGATTTTGAGGATCGATTCCTAGCCTGGGCGCAGGACATCGCAGAGCGGAATTTGCACCCTTTTTCCAAGGCTGAGAATCAATCCCCTCAGAGCTACAGTCAAGAATTCCGCATTGTCTTGCCAGACGGACGTTCAATCTGGCTGGAAGCCCAAGGGCAGCGGGTTTCGGATGACCAAGAGAGTAGCCAACGGCTGGTCGGTGTCCTGTCCGATATCACCGACCGTAAACGCGCAGAGGAGAGCTTACGTCAGATCAAGGAGGCCGAAGAAGCGCTGCGCCAAGCGGGCCAAAAAAATGAGGAGTTCATCGCCCTGCTGGCTCATGAACTTCGGAATCCGCTTGCGCCAATTCTGACTTCAGCACAATTATTGAGGCGGCGCGGCTCGGAACGGCCGGATTTACTTGAGTCGGCCGCCAGCAGCATTGAGCGTCAGGTTAAACATCTGACCCGATTGATCAACGATCTTTTGGATGTATCGAGGGTTGCGAGAGGGAAGTTAAGGCTGAATTTTGAGATAACCGATATGGCTTCGGCCATTGCCCAAGCTGTCAAAGCCTGCCAGCCAGTCATTGATAAAAACCGGCAGGAGTTGGTGCTAAAAGGAGCCGATCAGCCGCTCGATGTTTGGGGCGATCCGGCACGGCTCTCGCAGATCGTCGCAAATTTATTGCTGAATGCTTCGAAATTTACGCCAGCAAACGGCCGGATAGAATTGGCGATGAATCAGGTGGGAAAGGAAATCTCGATAAGGATTCGGGACAATGGGATCGGAATCGAACCGGGCAAGCTTGAGCATATCTTCGAACCCTTCGTTCAGCTTGCGCGGCCACTGCATAGTGGTCATAGCGGACTGGGGATCGGTCTGGCTCTCGTGAAAAGCCTAGTGGAAATGCATGGCGGCAAGATCTCGGTTGCGAGCCCCGGCAAAGATCAGGGCAGCGAATTTTCGATCCGATTGCCCCTGTTCGACCGGTCGTCCGAGCAAAAATCGGATCCGACGGAGATCCACGGTGATGTACAACCTATCCGATCACCTATTCCGCATGATGCGCCCACGGAGGGCTGAAGCCCGCATGGTTCGAGCTCTGAACGGGTAAAGGGCGGCCTGGCGCTCGAAGTCGATAAAGCAGCCAGTAGTGGATGGTCTGCCGACACCGCCAACATAAAGCTTCTGCTTCAGATCTTCAGAAGTAATCTGACTGGGTCTTCCAGCAGTTCCTTTAAAGTGAACAGGAACGTCACCGCTTCGCGGCCGTCGATGATGCGATGATCGTAGGACAGGGCCAGATAGATCATCGGCCGGATCACGATCTGTCCGTCCTCGACCACCGGTCGGTCCTTAATGGCGTGCATCCCGAGAATGGCGCTCTGCGGCGGGTTGAGGATGGGCGTCGAGAGCATGGAACCGAAGATGCCGCCGTTGGTGATGGTGAATGTACCGCCGGTCAGTTCTTCGAAGCTGAGCTTGCCGTCTCGCGCTTTCTGCGAGAAATCGATGATCGCCTTTTCGATTTCGGCGAAACCGAGGCGGTCGGCATCACGCAGAATCGGCACCACGAGACCGCGATCGGTGGATACCGCAATGCCGATATCGTAATAATCGTGATAGACGATGTCATTCCCATCGATGGAGGCGTTAATAATCGGGAACCGCCTGAGGGCTTCCACCGTCGCCTTGACGAAAAAGGACATAAAGCCCAGCTTGATCTTGTATTCCTGCTCGAAACGCGCTCGGTGCTGATTCCGCAAGTCGAAGATCTTCTGCAGATTGACTTCGTTGAAGGTAGTTAGGGTGGCCGTCGTGTGCTGCGCCTCGATCATGCGCTCCGCGATGCGGGCGCGAAGCCGAGACATGGGCACGCGCCGTTCGGCCCGGCCCTCCGGCGCACTAACCGCGGGTTTTTCCTTCGGCAACGGCTCAGACGTTCGAGGAGCAATCTCTTCAATGACGTTTCTCTTCCGGGACTCCAAATAATCCAGGACGTCCTGCTTGGTCAGACGGCCTTCGCGCCCGGTGCCTTTGATCTGAGTCGGGTCGAGGTTGTGCTCCATGACCAGCCGACGTACCGAAGGCCCCAAGGGTTGTTGGGCGAATGTCGCGGGTCGGGGTGCTGCCTCAGGTACAGCCGCAGGCTCCGGTTTTGCCGGAACTTCCGCAGGCGCTGCGGTTTCGGCGGCCGTGGGACGAGCCTCCGTTTCGATCACCGCCAGAAGCTCACCGCTCCCAACCACGTCGCCCTTAACATGGCGGATTTCCTGCAGCACGCCGTTATCCGGCACGGGTACTTCGAGGACTACCTTGTCGGTTTCCAGATCGACTAGCGTCTCGCTCTTCTGTACCGGATCGCCCGGCTGTTTGTGCCAGTCGAGCAAGGTTGCGTCGGTGACGGATTCGGGCAGATTAGGCACGGTGACTTCGATGCGCATGAACGATTCCTAATGACTCTTCACGGGGCACGGTTCCAAACAATGCATCTTCGACAACTTTCTTCTGCTGTTCCAAATGCCGGTGGAATTGACCCACGGCGGGCGCGGCGGACATTGGGCGTCCAGCATAGCTGAGGGTGATGTCCTTTTCCAGCAGGCTCAGGAAGCGGTGTTTGATTTGGTGCCATGCCCCTTGATTTTCCGGTTCCTCCTGACACCAGATCAATTCTTTCATTTGGGGATAGCCGGCCAACTCCTGCATGAAGGTGTCGTAAGGGAAGGGATAGAGCTGTTCTATGCGGATAATGGCGACATGTTGCAGGTTTTCCTTGCGTCGGGTCTCCAGAAGATCGTAGAACACTTTGCCGGTGCACAGGACGACACGGGTGATCTTGGCAGGATCATGGGCGTCGATTTCGCCGATGATGTTGCGGAAACTCCCGTCCGATAATTCGTCCAGCCGCGAAGTGGCCAACTTGTGCCGCAGCAGGCTTTTGGGCGTCATGATGATCAGCGGCTTTCGGTAAGGTCGCAGCATCTGCCGACGCAAGAGGTGAAAGATCTGAGCCGGCGTCGTCGGCACGCAGACCTGCATGTTCTGCTCCGCACACAGTTGCAGGTAGCGCTCGATGCGGGCCGACGAATGTTCAGGACCTTGGCCTTCGTAACCATGAGGCAGAAGCATGGTCAGTCCGCTGAGCCGCCCCCATTTGGTTTCGCCCGAAGTGATGAATTGATCGATCACGACTTGGGCATTATTGGCGAAGTCGCCGAACTGGGCTTCCCAAATGACCAGAGTGTCGGGCTCGGAACTGCTGTAGCCGTATTCAAATCCTAGCACGCCTTCTTCGGACAAGAGGGAGTCGTAAATGTAAAAGCGCGCCTGTTTACCGCCGAGGTTTTGAAGCGGAATGTATGCATCACCGGAATTCTGATCGTACAGAATCGCGTGGCGATGGAAGAAAGTTCCGCGGGCTACGTCTTGACCGGTCAAACGGACGCTGTAACTTTCGGTCAACAGCGAGGCGTAGGCAAGGGTTTCCGCATATCCCCAGTCGAGAGGGATTTCCCCGGCCGCCATTTTGCGCCGGCTGTCCATGATCGCCGCCGCACGCGGATGAAGGGTAAATCCCGACGGAATGTCGGTCAGCCGCTCGGACAGGTCGTGAATCGTTGTCTGTGGCAAACCCGTGTCGCAGGGCAGCGTCCACTCCGTGCCAAGGTAATGATTCCATCGGGTTTTGGCATAGCTCATGGCGTCGTGGATGATCGGTCGGAGGAATATTTCGTCTTTTTTTAGACCGTTCTGGTAATCCTCTTCCATGCGTTGAACGGTATCCGCGGTGACCGCCCCTTCGGCGATCAAGCGGTCGGCGTACAGCTTCCGTACCGGCGGATGGTTGCGGATAAACCGGTACATCAAAGGCTGGGTCACGGCCGGTTCGTCCGCCTCGTTGTGACCGTGGCGCCGATAGCAGATGAGATCGATCACCACGTCCCGCTTGAATTTCATCCGGTAATCGAGCGCGAGTCGGGTGATGTAGAGCACCGCTTCGGGATCATCGCCGTTCACGTGGAACACCGGTGCCTGAATCATGTTCGCGACATCGGTGCAATACAGCGTGGATCGGGCATCGAACGGGTTGCTGGTGGTGAAGCCGATCTGATTGTTGATGACGATATGTATGGTCCCGCCCGTCGTATAAGCTCGGGTTTCGGCCATATTGAGCGTCTCCATGACCACGCCTTGTCCGGCAAAAGCGGCGTCGCCGTGAATCAGGATTGGAAGTACCGCCGTTTCGGCGTCTTCGTCTTCACGCCGGTCCTGGCGTGCGCGCACCGAGCCTTCCACGACCGGGTCGATGATTTCGAGATGCGAAGGATTGAAGGCCAAGGCAAGATGCACCGTGCCGCCTCCCGTTTCGATATCCGACGAGAAGCCCATGTGGTATTTCACATCGCCTGCGCTGGCATACGGGGGGGCGTTCGGATATATGCCTTCGAACTCCTGAAATAGCGAGCTAGGCTTTTTCCCAAGGATATTGATGAGCACATTCAGCCGTCCGCGGTGAGCCATACCCATCACGATTTCCTTGGTTCCTTGTTCGCCGGCCCGCTGAATCAGATCATCCAGCAGCGGGATCAGGCTTTCCGCGCCTTCAAGCGAAAATCGCTTCTGCCCCACATATTTCCGGTGCAGGTATTTTTCGATGCCCTCGGCCGCGGTAAGAAGCTTCAGCATCCATCTCTTTTCCTCAACATCGAAGGCTCCCCGCGCGCGCGTGCTTTCCAGCTGTTCCTGAATCCATTGCTTGATATCGCTATCGACGATGTGCATGTATTCGGCGCCGACGTGACCGCAGTAGGTTTGCCGCAGCATCGAGAGAATCTCGCGTAAAGGCAGCCGTTCCGAACTTCGCAGAATGTCGATATAGAACGGGCGGTCCAGGTCGTCCTCGCTCAGCTCGTAATAGGCCGGGTTCAAGTCCCGCAGATCCCCTGGAGGCGACAGTTTTAACGGGTTGTTGTCGGCGGCCTGATGGCCGCGGGTGCGGTATTGATCAATCAATCGGTCGACTGCGGATTGCTTGCGCAAAATTTCTTGGGCTTCGAATTCTCCGATTGCCGCTCTGTCGACACGGCGTTTTTTTTCGGCTGCGGGCTCCTCTCGCGTCAGTTCCTGCTGGATCGATCGGAATTTCTCCCGCCAGCTTTCATCGACAGACTCTGGATTTCGCAAGAATTTCTCATAGAGATCTTCGAGAAAGCCGACATTGTCTTCGCTAAAAGCCGATGCTTCTTTAAAGAGTTGTAAGAGCTTATTCATTTGTTTGTCTCGGATGTCCGTCCCGTTCTTTCGGAGTTTAGATCAGAGGTTTTTGGCCGCCGTGTAATGCTCAGTCCATTGGGGCAGGCTTATGGGACGTCTATAGTAAAAGACAATTTTGAGCTGAGTTTTATCTCCGATAAAGCCCGGAAAATTGTCTCAGGCCGCAGCAGCGGACGCGGCGTCAGCAGAGAGCCGCTTTGGCCGTTACAGCAATCCGTAGCTTGCGTCCACATTGCCCTTTAAGGCTTTAGTCTACGTTAAATTGTCCCAGGGCAAGCTAACGATTGGTTCTAAGGGGACTCCAGTTGTCGTCCCAAATGATGGCAATATGTCGAGCGCTTAGAAGGTTCTTATGCTAGCCTCTTGTTTGGCTTCATTCTTAGGACGACATACGGTAGGGGGGCAACTATGTTCGGCGGATTAGTCGGTCGTGTGCCAATATACACGCATACTCTCGATGTGTACGGTTATGAGCTTAGCTTTTGCAGCGGTGAGGCACTGAGCTTAGGCAGTAAAGACAATGAAGAGCAGTGGACCGAGGCGGTGCGGCAGGCTGGCCAAGAGCTGGATTTAAGAGATCTGGTCGGGAACAGTCGGGCGATGATCCGTATGCCATCCGGTTCTTTGACCGTTTGCGAAGCATTGGCCTGGCCGAAATCCCAGGTGGTCCTGGCGGTATCGGGAGATGTTTTGAATGATACTGCGGCAGAGGAAACTGCATCCCGGCTGGCTGGCGAGGGTTTTACCATCGCGCTTCACAACCCACCCTGCGATTTTGCCGAGCTTAGGCGCGAGGCCGACTTCGTATCGATCTGCTCTGTGGATGCCCAAAAACTAGACGGTTTTAAGAAGAATTGGATGGTTCACCACGACCAAAATCTGCATCTTCTGGTGCGGGATGTAAGTACGCCGGACGAATACGATCGTTTTAGCAAGCTGGGGTTTGATTATTACGAAGGCATGTTCTTCGAGCGGCCCAGACATTTACACAGCTGCGAAATACCAGGGAATCGCTTGGCTGTACTCGAATTGCTGGCGCGGCTCCAAAATCCTAAGGTCGATGTTGCCGAAGCCGAGGCGATCATCACGCGCGACATGACCTTGAGTTACAAGCTTCTGCGCTTAGTCAATTCCGCATTTTTCGGTGTCACCAAACGGATAGAGTCAATCCGTCGCGCCGTGATTTTCTTCGGCATGCAGCGGATCAAGAACTGGGCATCCGTGATTCTGGTCAATTCCGTCGATTACCGTCCACGCGAGTTGCTGACTACGGCAATGATACGGGCGCGAACGTGCGAGCTGTTAGCCGAACGATCGAAACGGCCAAGTACCGAGCTTTATTACATAGCCGGGTTATTTTCCTTGTTGGACGCAGTTATGGATGTTCCCATGAAGGACGTCCTGCGACACTTGAATCTCGACGACAGCATCAATGAAGCGCTGCTGCATGGCAGTGGTCCAATCGGAGAGGTGCTCCGCGCCGTCATTGCATGCGAGCGCGCCGAACCCGGTGAAACTCAGGGGTGCAGATTCGAGCAGGGCGTACCGGCCCGTGCTTACGTGGAATCGATCCGCTGGGCGACGGAGGCTCAAAAAGCATTGGCGGTTTCTTAGCGGCCAGCCTTCGGACTGAAGAGAATAGGCTAAATTCCGAGTGATTTACTTGGCTATTGCTCCGGGTTCGTGGGAAAATCAAGAGGTTTTCGAACTGACCCGACTAGAACGATAACTCTATGGCGGCTCTACCAGCGCAATTGATCGACCGCTTTGGGCGGCATATCAATTACGTCCGGATCTCCATCACCGACCGTTGCGACTTTCGCTGCATTTATTGTATGAGCGAAGACATGGTCTTTTTGCCGCGCGCGCAGATTTTGACGCTCGAGGAAATCCTGACCATCGCCACGGCGTTTGTGGAACTCGGCGTCGAAAAGATCCGGATTACAGGCGGTGAGCCTTTGGTGCGCAAGGGTGCAGTCGATCTGTTGCAAGAAATTGGCAAGTTGCGAGACCTTAGAGAACTGGTCTTGACGACCAACGGTTCGCAACTGGAAAAAACGGCATCCCTGCTGAAGTCCGCCGGAATAAAACGCATCAATATCAGTCTCGATTCGCTGGATGCCGATCGGTTTCGGAAAATGACTCGGATCGGAGACTTGGATCAGGTGCTCCGCGGCATCGATGCTGCGCTGGATGCGGGGTTCAAACGACTCAAAATCAATGCCGTCGTGCTCAAGAATCGCAACCACGACGAGGTGAGCGAACTGGTCGCCTATGCGATCGCCAAGAGCATCGATATCAGCTTTATAGAAGAAATGCCGTTAGGCATGGTCGACGGGCACGACCGTGCCGAGGAATACTATTCGAGCGACGACATTAAGCGGGATCTAGACCAGCGGTTTACCCTGCTGCCCACACCGGAAACCACGGGCGGCCCCTCCCGTTATTATCGGGTGTCCGGCACCAATACCCGGGTGGGATTCATATCCCCGCACAGCCACAACTTCTGCGGAACCTGCAATCGCGTGAGAGTGACGGCGGAAGGCCGCTTGCTGCTCTGTCTGGGCAACGAACATTCGATAGACCTCAAACGGGTCTTACGGGCTAACCCGGGCGATATCGACAAACTGAAGCACGCGATCGTCGATTCGATGGCAATCAAGCCCGAGCGCCATTATTTCGATATCAAGGCTCAACCGGTCATCTTCCGCCATATGAACGCGACCGGCGGCTGAACCCGCTGTCGAGCGGCGGCGCACGAGTGCCGCTGAAGGGACTACTCCAGAGCAATCTCGCCGTCTATAACGTGATGGATGTTCAGGGCCGGCACTTCCAAGGTCATCTTTACGGCAAACGTCTCGTTTCCGACCAGCTTGCCGGCTTGCAGCGCGTCGTGCACGGCCAACTCGATTTCCCGTTGCGACGTGACACCGACCTTTTTCAGAAACTTGCGGACGTCCATATTGAAAGCATCGTCGTTCATTACCGTGACTCCTTTTAATCTCAAGTTTCGATCCGAATTTTCGGGACTTGATCCCGACGCCGCAACCGGCAGCCTCAGAAAAGCGGCGACACGCCAAATAGTTTGCTGTGGAAGTGCAGCATTCCGAGATAAAGCACCACGCCCAGCGCAATGCGCCACCAACCGATCTCGGCCCATTTGAGCTGATTGCGCCCCTCTCGGATGGCGTTGAAAGGGATATTGGATGTGGCGGCCGTGAAGTTCGCCCATTGTTTCCCGAAGTGCCTTCGACGTTTGGCGTCTATCGAGCGGGTTCCACCTATCGTTAGGATCAGCAAGGACCCGAACAGTACGAGCGCCGCGGCATCGCCGTTGGCGATCAGGTGCACCACGGCCCATAGGCCGATTCCCCAAAGGAGAGGATGACGGGTGATCCGGAGAATGCCTCGTGCCGGTTCTGCTTCAGAGAGTAGGGATTCACCGTTTACCGCCGTCGGATTGGGTGTCGTTACGCCGGCGACGGCTAGGATAAATGCGACCAGCATTAGAAGCGCCGCTATGGGCTTGAACCACATGAGCTGACCCCATGTTTCGATATAAGGCGCCTGGCGATAGGCGTAAATCAGCCAGACTAGACCGAGCAGAGAAAGGCTGGAAAAACCGATACGGTAGACGCGCTCGCCGTATTTCTCGATCAGCCGATCCCGCCACCGGGTGCCGGCGATCAAGAAATGAATGCCGACGAAAAACAAGGCGGCAAGCGTAAGCTGGATCATAGGGTTGCTCCGGATTCGAGACTGCTGCATTTCGTGGTGTATGTCAGCCGTAAGCTTTTTGGGACGAGCGCCTGCGGCTTGGCTCATTTTTCCAGCAACCGAGGCATCAATTCCACCAGATTGCACGGATGGGTACGGTAATCGAGCTGATCGCGAATGAGCTGGTCCCAGGCGGTTCGGCATGCGCCCGAGGAGCCGGGCAGACAGAAGATGTAGGTGCCGTTGGCCACACCGGCAATGGCGCGGGACTGAATCGTGGAGGTCTTTATCTCCTGGTAGGAGATGGCTCGAAAAACCTCGCCGAATCCGTCCAGAGTCTTGTCGAACAGGACTGAAACCGCTTCCGGCGTGCCGTCCCGTCCGGTCACGCCGGTGCCGCCGGTGGTGATGACGACCTGAATCGTTTCGGAAGCGATCCACTCCGACACCACGGCGCGAATTCGGTAGATGTCGTCGGGCACGATGCGCTTATCCGCCAGATGATGTCCCGCGGCGCTCAGCCGGTCGACCAAACTCTTTCCCGAAGTATCGGTGTCTTCCGTGCGTGTGTCGGATACCGTCAATATGGCGATGTTAAGGGGAATGAAGACTCTGTCCCGGGACATTGAGATGCTTTCCTATGGTTCGTGTTGTAAATTCAGTTCGCGCGACGCTCGGCTGTTTCTCCATTCGCTCGCGGGAGACTGGGGGCTAGGGTGCGAATGGTTAAAAGCTATCGAACATCCCGAGGGGGCGCAATCCTTTCGAGGAAAATCCGGGCTTGATTATATATTAGAATATACTTATATTCTGGTTCGTCCGTAATCGAACGTAGGTCTGGTGTAGACAGTTGGTTTTCGAAGCTTCTGGCGGTTGGCGCGCATCCAGGTGCAAGAAGATAAGGAGCAAAGGCACAATATGAGTTCAAAGCGTTCCCAGTCGAGACTTTTGACCGCGGGTGCGACACTCTGCCTGGCAATGATCGGGATCGGGGCTGTCGCCGACACACGGGCGGAAGCAAGCCCTCGCCATCCGCTCAAGCTGGAGGAAGCGATTGATCTCGCATTCGAGCAGAATCCCGATCTTCTCGCGGCCGCCGCCCGGATCGGCGAGGCCGAAGCCAAGGTCGCCGAAGCCGCCGCGAACTTCTATCCCAAGCTTATGGCGCGGGTCGGTTACGCCTATTCCGACGATCCTTCGCAAGCCTTTTCCTATATCGTGGCCCAGCGGCGTTTCAACTTCGGATTGGACATCAATCATCCCGGCTGGGTGGAAAATTTCCGCCCCGAGATCGTCGGCACCTGGTCGTTGTACCGGGGCGGTCAAGACGCTTACAGGAAGAAGGCCGCCGAATTGGGCGTTGAAGCGGCCGAACTGGAACGTTCGGCGATCCGCAACCGTTTGGCCGCCGCCGTGACGGCGGCGTATTACGCGCTGCTGTCTGCACCGCAGCAAGTGGATGTGGCGCGCCATTCGATCACGGCCGTCGAGCGCGAACTGGAGCATACCAAGCATCGAGTGGCGGAAGGTATGGCGCTCAAGGCCGACGTACTGTCGCTGGACGTGCGTGCAGCGGAAGCTCGCGAGGCCGAATTGAGGGCGCAAAATGCCATCGAATTGTCCCGTTCGGCGCTCAAGACATTGCTCGGCATCACGACGGGCGAAACGGTCGAACTTATAGAACCGGCTGACCTGTCTTCTGAGCTTCCAAATCAGAACTATACTCGGCTGCTCGATCAAGCCTTGGCCCAGCGTCCCGAAATGCAAGCCGCGATACATCAGTCGCAAATCAGACGCGAGGAACTCCAGGCCGAGCGGGGAGCGCGCTGGCCACGGGTGAACGCCTACGCCGCTTATGGTCAAAACAGCCGCTCGCCGGATTTCGCGTTCAGCCGCGACAATGTCACCCTGGGCGTCAACGCTGAGGTGGATCTCTTCTCGGGCGGCTCGGTCACCGCCCGTATTGCGCAAGCGGAGCGCCGGTTGTCCGAGGCGCAGGCATTGGAGCAGCGCACTCGGTTGGAGATCGAGGACGAGGTTCGGCGCGCCTATACGACACTGGACGAAGCGCGGCAACGCCTGAAGGTGGCCGAAGCCGGAGCGGCCGCCGCCGATGAGGCCTTACGCCTGGTCAACGAGCAGTATCGGGGCGGCACCGCGACCGTGACGCGGTATCTGGAAGCCGAAACCGACCGTGCCGACGCTGCCTTGCGCGCCATTGTCGCCCGCTACGAAGCGCAGGTGGCGCAAGCTCAGCTGCAGAAGGCGGTGGGGCATTGGCGGTGAAATTCCCGGATAGCCCGATCCTCAACCTCCGCTCTGGCCGGTTTTCATGCAGGTGCCGGGGATTTGGGGCGCTTCCAAACAAGCAAGAAATCGAAAGGCCTATTCATGACCCATTCCACATACTCCCGGACCAAGCTCATATACGCCTTGGTCGCTGTAGCCGCCTTAATCGTGCTTCTCGTGTGGATGCAGGGAGGTTTCAAGGACAAGGTGGAACCCGGGGTCAGCGAGGCTGCGGCGGATGGGGGAGTGGATAAGAGCGCGCCCACGGCCCAAGTGATTCGAAAGGAAGTCGAGAAAGTCTTTGCCTGGCCCGGCACTGTTGCGGCGCGGACCGTCGCGCAGATCGCTCCCAAGATTCCCGGCCGAATTCTGGATATCACGGTTCGCGCAGGCGACCGGGTCAAGCGGGATCAGGTGCTGGCGCGGCTCGACGAGCGGGAAACTCGATCGCGTCTCGGGCAGGCGCGCGCCGCCCTCGCCGCAGCCGAAGCACAGGCCGCCCAGGTGCGTGCCGATGCCCGCCGGCTGCAAAACCTCTACGATAAAGAGGCGGCGACCCGACAGGATTTGGACGCCGCCCTGGCGGCCGCCCGTACCGCCGAAGCGCGAGTCCGGGAAGCTAAAGATACAATTCGCGAGGCCGAATCCTCACAGACCGAAACCGTGCTGCGCGCACCCTTCGACGGCGTCATCGTCGAACGCCGTCTGGAGCCGGGCGATATGGCGTTGCCTGGCACACCGATACTGGTTCTTCAGGAATCGCAGCGGCTTCGGATCGAGAGTGCCGTTCCGGCCCAATGCGCCGGCCAGGTCGAAATCGGTGATGAACTCAAGGTCCGCATCGCCAGTCCGGAAAAGGAATTCAAGGCCGTGGTGGAGGAGATCCAACCCGCGGCCGATCCCCAAACTCGAACCGTGCTGGTGAAAGCCCGTTTGCCGGAGGATTCGGGTGTGCAGCCCGGCGCGTTCGGTTGGCTCCATCAATCCTGCGGCCAAGACGATGTGTTGCTGGTACCGGCTTTCGCGGTGAGCCGCGTAGGGCAGCTCGAAAGCGTGCGGCTGGTGGTCGACGATAAGGTCCGGTTGCGCCACGTCCGCACCGGCAAGCGGTACGATGACCAGATCGAGATCCTCTCGGGTCTTAAGGAAGGCGATACCGTGCTGCTTCCGGAGAACGGCCGATGAGCGCGGAAAGACCGGTCGAACGCGGTCTGACCGCCCGCATCGTCGAGCTGTTCATCACCTCCAAGCTGTCGCTGCTATTGCTGATTGCGTCCTTTCTGGCCGGGTTCGCCGCGCTGGTGCTGACGCCGCGCGAGGAAGAGCCGCAGATCGTGGTGCCGGTGGCGGACGTCTTGATCAGCGCGCCGGGCGCCGATGCCGAAGAAGTCGAAAAACTGGTGTCGACGCCGTTGGAAACCTTGCTGAGGGAAGTGGACGGCGTGGAATACGTCTATTCTGCCTCCCGAGAAGGCGAAGCCTTGGTGACGGTGCGCTTCTATGTCGGCGAAGACCGCGAGGACAGCTTGGTCAAGGTGTGGAACAAGCTGATGTCCAACCAGGACCGGATACCGCCCCTGGTGAGCTCCTGGACCGTAAAACCGGTGGAAATCGATGATGTTCCGATTGTCACGCTGGCGTTGTCGTCGAATGATCCGGTTTACGACGCGGCGGCGCTGCGCCGTTTGGCCGACGAGATGAAGGATAAACTCTCGGTGGTGGGGGATGCCGGCAAGATCACCGTGGTCGGCGAAGAGCGCCGGCAGGTCTCGGTTTATCCCGATCCCGCGGGTTTGGCGGCGCACGGCGTGAGCGTTCTGGACGTGATACGGGCCTTGCAAGCCGCTAATATCAACCTACAGGCCGGAACCTTCGAACAGGCTAACCGCGCTGTCCGCCTCGAAGCCGGCCCGTTCTTGACGAGCGCAGCAGAGGTCGCCGGCGCGCCGGTGGCGGGTCAGGGCGGCAAACTGGTTTATCTCCGCGATGTGGCGACGGTCATCGACGGTCCGCCGGAGCCGGAGAGCTATACGCGGATCGGCTACGGGCCGGCGGCCGCCGAGAGCCCGCAGTTGGACGAAACCGCAGCCGCCGAGCCGGGCGAAGAGCGGCAATCGGTTACCCTAGCCATCGCCAAGCGGAAAGGCGCCAACGCCGTGGCAGTGGCCGAAGAGGTCATTAAGGCGGCGAGAGGGCTATACGGCACCGTCATTCCCGAAGACGTCACCGTCAACATCACCCGCAACTACGGCGAGACCGCTAATCACAAGGTCAACGAACTGGTCCGACACCTGTTCATTGCGATCGTTACGATCATCGTGCTTCTGGCCTTCGCATTGGGGCCGAAAGAATCGTTCATCGTTGCTTTGGCGGTGCCGATGACGCTAGGTGTGACCCTCTTGTGCGATCTTATCTTCGGCTACACTATCAACCGCGTGACCCTGTTCGCGCTGATTCTGTCGCTGGGGCTCCTGGTGGACGATCCCATCGTCGACGTGGAAAACATCTTCCGCCATTTCAAGCTGCGCCGGGAGCCGCCCCTGGAGGCGACCTTGACCGCGGTCGACGAGGTCCGTCCCCCCACGATCTTCGCGACCTTCACCGTCATCGTGTCCTTTCTGCCGATGTTCTTCATCACCGGCATGATGGGGCCTTACATGGCGCCGATGGCGTTCAACGTGCCGATCGCGATGCTGGTGTCGCTCCTGGTGGCGTTTACCGTAACGCCGTGGGCGAGCTACTACCTGCTCAAGAGCGAATACGGCAAGGGCGAAGAAGCGTTCGATCTCAAGCAGAGTACGGTATACCGGTTTTACCACCGCACCTTGGGGGGGCTCTTGGCGACCGCCGGCCGGGCGAAAATTTTTCTATGGCTGGTGCTGGCCGCCTTCGTAGTCTCGGCCTTGCTGGCGGTCTTCCGCATTGTGCCGCTGAAGCTCTTGCCTTTCGATAACAAGAATGAGCTGCAAATCGTCGTCGACATGCCGCGCGGCACCACGCTGGAAGTATCCGATGCGGCGGCGCGGGCGCTAGGCGATTATCTCGCCACTGTTAACGAAGTGACCGATTTCGAGACTTACGTGGGACTCGCATCGCCCATGGATTTCAACGGTTTGGTGCGCCATTACTATCTGCGGCGGGAGCCCCATCAGGCCGAGATTCGCATCAATCTGCTGCCCAAGGAACGGCGCGAGCAACAATCCCACGAGATTGCCCTACGTATCCGTCCCGATATCGAACGGATCGCCAAGGCTCACGGTGCTAACGCCAAGATCGTCGAAACCCCGCCCGGTCCGCCGGTACTGTCCACCTTCGTGGCCGAGGTATACGGGCCTCTGGACGCGGCTTATGCCGATCTGGCGCGGGTCGCCGAAGGGGTGAAACAGGAGATCGCCGGGATCGAGGGCGTCGTCGACGTGGACGACACCGTCGACGAGCCTCAGACCGTGGTCCGCTATCAGTTGGACCGTCAGCAGGCCGCTCTGCACGGCGTGACCGTGGCGGACGTCGCGGAGACTTTACGTGCCGCGTTGAACGGGGTTTCCGCCGGAGTGGTGCACGTTTCGTCCGAGCGCCAGCCCTTGGAAATCGTTATGCGGCTGCGGCGCGCGGAACGCTCCTCCATGGCCGATCTGGATACGCTCCGGGTGAAAGGCCTGGACGGCTCGCTGGTGCCGCTGGGCGAAATCGGCCAGGCGATCGAGGAGCCGGCGGATCTCACGATCTACCATAAAGATCTCAGGCGCCTGAGTTACGTGACTGCGGAAATGGCGGGGCGGAGTCCCGTGGAAGCCGTGTTCGACTGGTGGGACATCGAAGAGGAAAAACCGCTGCCCGAGGGCTATGCGGTCGATCTGGCCGGGGAAGGGGAATGGAAGATTACGGTGGACGTGTTCCGGGATCTCGGGCTCGCATTCGGCGCGGCCCTGCTCATGATCTATGTGCTCCTAGTGGCGCAGACGGGGTCCTTAGGCATGCCGCTCATCATCATGGTGGCCATTCCTCTGACCGTGATCGGCATCATGCCCGGCTTCGCGCTGCTCAATCTGTTGTTCACCGAGCCCGTAGCGGGTTTTGACAATCCGATTTTGTTCACCGCCACCGCCATGATCGGCATGATTGCCCTGGCCGGTATCGTGGTGCGCAATTCCATCATTCTCATCGACTTCATCGAGCGACTGCGGGCTCAGGGCGAAAGGCTGATCGACGCCCTCATCGAGGCCGGCGCCACCCGGCTCCGCCCCATCTTTCTCACCGCCGCCGCCACGCTGTTCGGCTCTTTCGTCATCACGCTCGATCCCATCTTCTCCGGCCTCGCCTGGAGCTTCATCTTCGGCATTTTCGCCTCCACCGCATTTTCCCTGTATGTGGTGCCGGTGGTGTATTACCTGCTGAATCGAAAAGCGGCTTAGGGATTGGGCACGATAGCGAGCGGGAATTGCACCGCCCGCGTTTTTCAATCGGTTGGTTCCGTGCGGGATGACCGGCATCTTGGAAAAGTCCTTTGCCTACCGCGGTTTACCGGCCCGCGAAGGACGGCATCTTTCCGACCGCAAGCCCGGATTACGTCACGAAACACCGGCACGGCAAAACGCTATCGTGCCGGGGCGCCGGGTGTTGATCCGAAATTTTCCGAGTTGCTTATAGTCGAAATCCAAGACGCTCGCATGGCAAATGCTATGTCATGGCCAAACTGCCGATCAGGGGTAAGTGTCGGCAACACCGGACTTGGATAGAAAAAAGGACCTCCAAGACCAGCGACAGGGAGGAATGATGGCGCAGGACGACAACACCGAATCCGACAGGGTCGTGTCCCCCGCAGGAGGCAGAGCGCAGCGTCAAACGTCTCTGCCATTCAAATATTGGCTGGACATCGCCAGCGCCATCCTGCTGTCGGTTGCGGCTTTGGCGTCGTCGTGGGCCGGTTACCAGTCCAAACGCTGGAGCGGCGTCCAGTCGGCCAGCTACAACACCGCGTCCACTCGGTGGGTCCAATCGGCCCGCATCGCAACATTCGCCTGTCTTTACCGATCCGTCGACCTGGAGCTTTTCATCGAGTGGCTCAATGCCTATAAGGACGGTGACAAAGAACGGGCGAGATTCTTCGAACAACGCTTTCGGCCCGAATTCAGGCCGGCCTTCGACGCCTGGATAGCCAGCCGGCCACTGGCAAACGCTGCCGCACCCAGCTCGCCCTTCGTCTTGCCGGAGTACCGCCAGGAATTTTCGGACCGGGCCGCTCAATTGGAACAGGAAGCGGGAACGGCTTCCGATCACGCGCAAGCGGCCAACCAGCAGGGCGATGACTATGTGCTCACCACAGTCATCTTTTCTGCCACGCTGTTTTTCACCGGCATCGCCGCCCATTTCAGTAAGTTCCGTGTCCGCGTCGCGTTGTTGATTATCGCTGGGGTGATGGCCGTGGTGGGGCTGGTCCAGTTAGCGACATATCCGGTCAGGTAGATAGAGGAAACAATTCGGTCGATCCTCGGCAAGCAACCGGGACGGAGGCGCGCCTTGGTTCGCCCTCTGCTCAAAGCTTTTTCGGAGAATTTTTCCCTATGAAACCCAAAGTCGCCATCGCCTGCCAGGGAGGCGGAAGCCAAACCGCTTTTACCGCCGGTGTCTTCAAAGCCCTTGCGGAAAACAACGTCCAAGATCATTTCAACATCGTAAGCATCAGCGGAACCTCGGGCGGTGCCATTTGCGGTTTTATGCTTTGGTACGCCTTAAAACGCGGTGAAAGCCCCCTTTGCAAGCGGGTTTTGGATTTCTGGAACGACAATACCGCCAAAACGTATCAGGAACGTCTTTTCAATAATTCAGTTATTCACTCGCTTTATTTAACTGGAAAGGGACTGATACCCCAGTACAACGTTAGCCCCTCTTCTCCGTTGGCAAAAAGCTCTTTTTCAGTTGCTACTTTCGGAATTCGGAGCGAATTCACGGATCTTCGGACGTTGCTGGAAATCCATGTCGATGCCCAGGAACTCGCCGCTCTGGGGCAGCAAACGGAGCCGCCGATTCTGATCATAGGCGCTTGCAACGTGCTGACCGGCCGATTGCATAAGTTCAGTTCATACCTCGAACCGATCAGAATCGACTATCTCCTCGCTTCGGCGTGCGTCCCCAGCATCTTCCCGGCGGTATCCATTGGCGAAATGGCCTATTGGGATGGGCTGTTTTCCGACAATCCGCCGATCTCCACCTTAATCTACCCCCGATTTGTCGGAGCTCGAAACATCCCTAATGAAATTTGGATGATAAAAATCAATCCAACCATAGCCGATGAAATTCCGGTCGCGCCGGACGACATTCTCGATCGCCATAACGAACTCACGGGCAACATCTCCTTGTTTCACAGTTTGCGGCAAATCGAGCGGATCAATGATTTCATCATCTCGGGCGCGTTCAAGGACGAGTTTCTGACCGATTTCGATATCAAGGAACCGATAAAGATTCCCCGATCATTCCCCGACGATCCGGACGCGCCTTACCATATCCCAAGAATAGAGATGTCGGTCGATCTGGCGAAAAGCCTGAATTACGAAAGCAAACTCGATCGAAGCCCTGAACACATCGACTGCTTCATTCAGGATGGCGTAGATCAAGGAACGCGGTTTTTACAAACGCGGTTAAAGCAAATGAATGTTCGGTAGCAGAATTAAGCCATTCTCGAATCGGGCCGGTGCAGGTACTTCGCGGATGAATCGCCACTGCGCTGTTTTATGCGGCCCGCGCCTTCCTGTCCGCGGTCGAGTTTGTGCCGAAACGGGGCCGAAACCCAAAATGCCATGCCGACCGCCTCCATCGGCGTCAGCAGCGACTCGCGCAAACGCGGCTGCAGTATCGGCCACAGGGGATTCGGCATAGAGCAACATGTCTGGCAACGGCCTACAAATCGATGATATGGGCCATAAACCCAACAATTTGTAGGTAACGGGCAACAAAAATTCGTGCGCGGATGAACTAATGGGCCATCAGGATGTCCATATGTATGTGTTCTTCCTCCTCTTGACCCACCGAATGGTGGGTTTTTTTTGCCTTTGGAGATTGACTGACACAAAGGAGCCGCGATGGGGCCAAGTAAAGATCTGATGCGGTTGGTTAAGAATCGTTGAGCGTAGTCCTTCGGAGCTCAGTAGCGGAGTAGGACAAAGGCGAGGTCCCGCGGAGGGCCGTCTACTCATCGGCCTCATCTCCTCGCGACCGCTTCATGCGGGGAGCGGGACTACGCTCAGGGCGAATGGCTTCCTCCATCTTAACCTAACAGCATTGAGTAAGGATTTCTTCGACCATCAATCCTCTCTCGCGCCGAAAGCGGCAAACGGGAAAGGCATGCGGTCCGTGCTGTAGGACATGAAAAGCATCATGCTATAGATCCAAGACGACAGGGCTTCGCCCCATTTCACGCCAAGGCGGGTGGCCCGACCGGTAAGAAGATGGGCGAAAAATTGGAATAGCACGATGGCCCATAGAATAAAGCGTACGATGCCGAAGAGCGCAAAAAACAGCGCCATGAACAGCAGGCGTTTAAAGGCGTTCATGCTGACTTGATTATTGTTGATCGGGTCTTTCATACGATGAAACGGATAAGAAACACAGTGGGTCTACTCAAAAGGGTATTGCCAACGACCTACTACGGAAACCGAGAGCGTATGACAGTCGGCTTTAAACGACTTAAAACATCTCGCGTCGGTTGAATTCATGATCCAATCGCTCAGTCGTGAGTCTATTTGCTTAGGAAGTTAGCGGCCAAGGATTTTAGGAGGGTCATGGTCATGGGACAAGAATTATCCGCCAAGCAAAATAGCGAAGCCGTTTCTTCGCATTCGCCGGACGGCCTGCGTGTCATAGCAATGGTCGAGTTAAGCAAGGGAGCACTGATTTTGCTGGCGGGGTTCGGACTTTTTTCTCTGATCCATCACGATGTCCAGCAGATAGCTGAGGAAATTGTCCGTCATTTTCACCTCAATCCGGCCAGCCGATATCCACGAATTTTCATCGATTTGGCAGGACGGCTCTCGGATAAAAGCCTTTGGTGGCTGGCCAGTTTCGCCTTTTTCTACGCCGGATTGCGATTCATCGAGGCATACGGGTTGTGGCGAGGCCGGCGCTGGGCCGAGTGGTTCGCGGTGGTGAGCGGTGCTATCTATATTCCCATAGAGCTTTTCGAGCTACTGGCCGGCATCTCGTGGATCAAGGTCATGACTTTCGTCGTCAATGTGGGGATTGTGTCTTATGTCGGCCTCTCTCTATGGCAATCCGAAAGGAATAGACTAAGTATGCCGGCTTAGCCATTTCGGGCCGCGGCGAAGCGAGTGAAAAATAAATGCTTGAGAAGAGAAAATGGGCGAATATGGAGCGGGTGATGGGAATCGAACCCACGTCATCAGCTTGGGAATTTTGTACTACACCACTTCACGATAATAAAATCAATGCGTTACAGAATCAAAAAACGTAAAGTATTGATCTGTAATGCGTCATTTTTTATATAAATCAGAGGGTGGAAAATCTTTATGTTCTACCTTTTCAATCAAACTCGACTAAATGACCGATTTTGTCCTCCTCAATTCGCTCCGCCATCTCATCAAGAATTTTTTGTGCTTTAGCCGATACGTGCTGTTCAGCTAAGAATGCGTAGCGCTGCGTCATGGCTGGAGTAGCATGACCTAATAACTTTTGGGTCTCATATAGCGACATACCAGAGGAGACCATCCTAGCACCGAAGACGTGACGTAAATCATGAACGTGAAAATCCTCCAGTCCGACTCGTTTGAATGCCTTACGAATCGCCTGGTCATTGCAGCCTCTCGGTTTCTTTCCCGTCTTATCTGTGAAAACCCAATCAGACGTCTTATTTTCCCAGCGTCTTTGCATGATGCGCTTCAAACGCTCCGTCATGTAGAGTATCGAGCGGTTGGAAACCTTGGGACGATAAAGATGAATGGTGCCTGATTTCGTTTGGCGGCGGAAAAATGGACCGGTAGGGCGGAGAGAACGTGGACCAGGGGGGGCTAAAAAGAAGGGGCCGATTGCCCCTTTGTGCATTAGACAGGGGCTCTGGCGTCAAGCGAGATCCGGTTCGGGCCGCTTGAGCTTCCGTTTCCGGCTTTGAGTCAGCCGATAGCTTTCGCCGTTCATTGTTTAAGTACTAGATATGCCGTAGACCTGCCCCAACTTTCACCCAATTACGGTACGGGACCAATTACGGGAGGACGGTCGGGGAGTCGGGTGAGGCGATAAGTGAATTCGTACCACGGACCGGTCGGGAAAATGGGTGTTTCCACGCAATCTCCCTCAATCCCCTGTTCGTCAAAGCACGTTCCTAGATTGATCGTTTCATCGAATGTATCATTGACGTTGGGCATCGCTCTCGCCAGTTCTTCGGCCGTGAATTTGAGTATGCGCCGGCCAATCAGTTCATCTCCGCCATCAGGGACTTCCTCACCAATAGGAGGGTCCTCCAAGAGGTTGGGGCGGTCCATCTCGTGCATCCAGACTTCGAATTCGAAGGGACCTGAAATGCCTTCGTCTGTGCAGGCCCAGGGACCCTTGCTGGATGCAATCATAGTTGGAGGGGTGGTGATCGGCAGAATGCAGTTATAACCAGATCCAAAGCTTCTTGGTTCGTCGTCCGAATCAACGTCTATGAAAATTCCCGTGAACGTCATGTGGTGAAAGGGATAGTTGATGGACACGGTGACCTCGTCTGATCCCCAAAAATCATACCAATCCTCGTCGATACAGCGGAAACTGAGGGCCTCCACTTGGTAACGGCGCTCCGCAAGTTCGCCTGGTTGCGTATCGCTGGGTGCCGGTTTCAATGCTCCATTCGGAGTGCCCGGGACTTCTTGGCTTTTCTGTGCCTCAACTATCAATGCTCTTGGTGCTGCAGTTGCTGCACATCCATAAAATGCAATCAAAAAAACAGCACTCCCAATGGAGACCTTATGATGAAAATGTGAATACATACTTTCCTCCTTGTGCTAGTAAACACACGTGGCCCGGTTGTTTGAACAGGATTTCAGCCTGGATCCGTGGAATTCCTGCTAGGGTTAGGCGACCTTGGGAAGGGCCGCCAGGGTCTCCGAGTAAACCTCATCCGGGGTCAGTCTGTCCAGACTCGAATGAGGCCATCTGGAATTGTAAAACTCAAGGTATCGGGCGATCGACTCGCGAGCTTGGCGGACCCGAGGCATACGCCTTGAGCTAGACCTCCTCGTACTTCACCGTTCGCCAGAGGCGCTCGACGAAGATGTTGTCGCGCCAGGCGCCTTGCCGTCCATGCTGATGTGGATGTTCCGGCTCGTCAGCGCCTTGATGAACGCCGCGCTGGTGAATTGGGGGCCCTGGTCGATGTTCACGATCGCCGTCGATCGATATAAGAAAATGGAGAAATGGAGCGAGCAGAAAAAAGCTTATGTTCTATTCCCTAGACAACCTAGTTGTTCGAATCCACATTGACTCCGGTATGCTACGTGTCACCGCCGATGTAAAAATGGCTCTCCCGCACTTTTCGTGGAGAGCGGCTGAAGTCGCGCGCATTGTTCTGGCGGTGTCATGATCAGCGGAGAATGCGGTGATCGCGGTTTTGATCGCAGCGGGCTGATCCGGCCGGTGATGATCC
>Ga0196971_1000640_pt1 | contig 23215 bp, 18 predicted proteins | sample S1v_1013CmetaG_FD_148660 | JGI IMG/M metagenome (GOLD analysis project Ga0196971, IMG submission 148660) | Soil microbial communities from Anza Borrego desert, Southern California, United States - S1+v_10-13C | ecosystem: Environmental > Terrestrial > Soil > Desert | place: USA: California...
ATCCGGAAGACTGGGAGAGCATTCTGCGCGCCGGGAACCGCGCGCCGCCCCTCACGCTGCGGGTGAACCGGCGCAAGACCGAGGTCGGCCCCTATCTGGAGACACTGGCGGGCTGCGGCATGGCCGCCACGCGTGTCGGGCCGGTTGCGGTGCGCCTGGAACGGCCGGTACCGGTCGCGCAGATCCCCGGCTTTGCGGACGGCATGGTGTCGGTACAGGACGCGGCCGCCCAGCTGGCGGCGCCGTTGCTGGACCTGCAGGACGGCATGCGCGTGCTTGATGCGTGCGCGGCACCGGGCGGCAAGACCGGCCATATGCTGGAGAGCGCCGACATCGAACTGCTTGCCCTCGACAGCGACCCGCTGCGGCTGGCGCGCATCGATGACAACCTGGCACGCCTGCAGCTGCGGGCGACGCTGAAAGCGGGCGATGCCGCCGGCGACGGATGGTGGGACGGCACGCCTTTCGACCGCATTCTGGCGGACGTGCCCTGCACCGCGTCCGGCATCGTGCGGCGTCATCCGGACATCCGCTGGCTGCGGCGCAAGGAGGACACGGCACGGCTCGCCGGCCTGTCGGCGCAGATTCTCGACAACCTGTGGCGCATGCTCAAGCCTGGCGGCAAACTCGCTTTCGTCACCTGCTCGCTGTGGCCCAAGGAGTCCGAACTGCAAGCCGCCGCCTTTGCGGCGCGAAACAACGCGGCCCGCCTCGATGCTCCCGGCCAGCTGCTGCCGGTGGCGGACGCCGGCGAGGACCACGACGGCTTGTTCTACGCGCTGTTCCAAAAGACCGGCGTCTGATAGTATCTCCGCGGAGACGTGACCGGACAGACGCATGGGCAAGCCAGATGCATGTCGACAACCGGAGGGGCGCTTGCCCGTCCGGCGGCCTGGCGCTCCAGGAACAAGCGGCATTTCCTGACCGGTTTTCCGATTTCCCGTTATCGACTGCGCCTCTACGAGTGATCCGTCCTGCCCTTCAACTTCTGACGCGCTGGCTGTTGACAGCCCTGCTGCTGGCGGGCGCGCTGGCGCCGGCCGCCGTGCGCGCCGAAGGCGTGGAGATCACGCAGGCGGCGCTCGAATACACGGATGAGGGCTACAGGCTCGCGCTCGGCTTTTCCTTCGAACTGACGCGCAGCCTGGAAGACGCGGTCACGCGCGGCATCCCGCTCTACTTCACCACCGAGGTGCAGCTGACCCGGCCGCGCTGGTACTGGTTCGACGAAAAGGCGGTCAGCACGTCGCAGACGATCCGCATTTCCTACAATGTCCTCACGCACCAGTACCAGGCGGCGATCAGCGGCCGCCTGCAGCAGAGCTTTGCCACGCTGGACGATGCGCTGTCGCTGGTCCGGCGCCCGAGCCGCTGGGTAGTCGCGGAAAAGGGTGCGCTCAAGTCCGGCGAAGTCTACAACGTCGCGGTGCGCATGGGCCTGGACGTGGCGCGCCTGCCCAAACCATTCCAGGTCCATGCGATGAACAGCTCCGACTGGCGCTTCTCTTCCGACTGGAAGCAATTCTCTTTCAGGGCGGAATAATCGTGCAAAGATTCCTGCGTTATTTCCTGGTCGTCGGTGGCGCGGTCGTCAGCATCCTGTTGTTCCTGCTGGCGTCGGCGTCCGAGAACTCCGCCTTCTTCGACCGCCACTATCCCGAACTGCTGGTCCTCAATGCGCTGATCGCGGTCGCGCTGCTGGCGCTGGTGGCGCTGCTGCTGACTCGCCTGTACCGCGGCTACAAGCGGCGCGAATTCGGCTCGCGTCTGATGACGCGGCTGGTGCTGCTGTTTGCGCTCATCGGCATCCTGCCCGGTGCCGTGATCTACACGGTATCGGTGCAGTTCGTCTCGCGTTCGATCGAATCCTGGTTCGACGTCCGGGTAGAAGCGGCGCTGGAATCCGGCCTGACCCTGGGACGCACCGCGCTCGACGCGTCGCTCACCGACCTGACGGCGAAGGCGCGCAGCGTCGCGCTCGAACTGTCCGAAATGTCGGAGTCGTCGCAGGTCACGCAACTGTCGCGGCTGCGTGATCAAACTCAACTCCAGGAAGCAACCATTGTCACTTCCAGCGGTCAAATCGTGGCAACCGTCGGCGGCCGCATCGGCACGCTGGTACCGGACCTGCCCAGCGCGACGATGATGCGGCAGGCCCGGATGACGCGCGCCTACGCCGCCATCGAAGGCGGCTTCGACTTCCATGACAGCATGACGAAGGAAGGTTCCGCCGAAAGCGCTCAGGAGCAACGCTCCCCGTCCAGCCAGCCCGCCGGCGCGGGTGACTTGCGGCTGAGGGTGGTGGTGGCGATCCCGGCGTCCAACAACGACCTGTCGCTGCAAGGCGAAACGCGCTACCTGCAACTGTTGCAGCCTGTTCCGGCGCATCTGGCAACCAACGCCGAAGCGCTGCGCGCGGCGTACAGCGAATACCAGGAACGTTCTCTGGCGCGCACCGGCCTGCGCAAGATCTACCTCGTCACCCTGACGCTGACGCTGCTGCTGGCGATTTTCGGCGCGATCGCCGCCGCTTTCCTGATCGCCGGCGACCTTGCGCAGCCGTTGCTGGTGCTTGCCGAAGGCACCAAGGCGGTGGCCGAGGGCAACCTGTCGCCACGTCCGATCGTCGCCACTTCCGACGAGCTGGGCACTCTGACGCAGTCGTTCAACACCATGACCCGCCAGTTGTCGGAGGCGCGCGCTTCCGCCGAGCGCAACCGCGCGGCACTGGCGAATGCGAAAGCCTACCTGGAGTCGGTACTGGCCAACATGTCGGCCGGGGTGATGGTGCTCGACAGCCAGTTCCGGCTGGTCACCTGCAACGAGTCGGTGGAACGCATCCTGCTCAACGACTTCGATTCGCACATCGGCAAGCCGCTGTCGGCGATTCGCGGCCTGGAACCGATGGCCGACGCGATCACGCGCTCGTTCTCTGAGCAGCGCGCGCAGTCGGCAGGCGGCGCGTCGACCGACCTGCACTGGCAAAAACAGATCGAAGTGCCGCGCGCCGGCGCCGAGCCGGACGGCGACAGCGACATCACCCTGCTCGCCCGCGGCTCCTATCTCCCGGTCGCCGGCGGCACCGGCTATATCGTCGTGTTCGACGATATCACCGACGTGATATCGGCCCAGCGCTCGGTCGCCTGGGGCGAAGTGGCGCGCCGCCTGGCGCACGAGATCAAGAATCCGCTGACGCCGATCCAGCTATCCGCAGAGCGCCTGCAGATGAAGCTGGAGCCCAAGCTCGGCGGACCGGATGCGGCGATCCTGACCAAGGGCACCGCCACCATCGTCAACCAGGTCTCCGCAATGAAGCGCATGGTCGACGACTTCCGTGATTACGCGAAGACCCCGCCCGCGGTGCTCTCGCCGCTCGACCTGAATGCACTGGTCGAGGAAATCCTGCATCTCTACGTCGGCGGCGACGAACGCGACATCATCCACCCGACGCTGAGCCCGAACCTGCCGAAGGTGATGGGCGACGCGACGCAGCTGCGGCAGGTGATTCATAATCTGCTGCAGAATGCGCAGGACGCGGTTGCGGATCGTGATTTCCAGCAAGACAAGGCGCGCATCGAAGTCGTGACCGAAGCCGTGCATTACGACGATTCCGACGGCGGCCAGCGCGCCGCGGTGCGGCTGACGGTGAGCGACAACGGTCCGGGCTTTTCGCCGAAGATCCTGGCGCGCGCATTCGAACCCTATGTGACATCGAAGTCGCGCGGCACCGGCCTTGGGCTGGCCATGGTAAAAAAGATCATCGATGAACACGGCGGACGGGTCGACATCAAGAACCGGTCGCAGGGCAGCGGTGCAAAGGTGTCGATTTTGCTGTTAAAGTTAGCGCCGGACGAGGAACAGGCGGCAGCGTGAAACAACTCGTGACAACTCTCCGGCTCCAGCGTGTGGCGACGTAGAATAATCAGCGACAATGGAAGCGTACAAGGTAAGGATATGGCAAACATTCTGGTAGTCGATGATGAAATGGGCATCCGGGAACTGCTCTCGGAGATTCTCGGCGACGAGGGCCACGTCGTCCTCACCGCGGAGAACGCACAGCAGGCGCGTGAAGCGCGCGCCCAGGGAGCACCCGACCTCGTGCTGCTTGATATCTGGATGCCGGATACCGATGGCGTTACGCTGCTCAAGGAATGGCAGCGCGACGGCCTGCTGACGATGCCGGTGATCATGATGTCCGGCCATGCGACCATCGACACCGCGGTCGAAGCCACCCGCATCGGCGCGCTGAATTTCCTCGAAAAACCCATTGCCCTGCAAAAACTATTGAAAGCCGTACAGCAGGGATTGACGCGCACGCCGGAAGTGGTGCGCCCGGCCCCGGTCTACCATGCGGCCCGCCCGGCAGCGGCGGCGCCCGTTGACGAACCGGCGATGCCGGCAACAGTGTCCTATGCCACATCCGTGGCGACGGCGCCGGTTGCCGCATCGCAAGCCGTCGCGCCGGCCGAGTCACAGGTATTCGGCCTGTCGTTCGACTTGCCGCTGCGGGAGGCGCGTGATGCCTTCGAGCGGGCCTACTTCGAACATCACCTGGTGCGCGAAGGCGGCAGCATGACGCGCGTGGCGGAAAAGACCGGGCTGGAACGCACCCACCTGTATCGCAAGCTCAAGCAACTGGGTGTCGAGCCAAGCAAGCTCTCGCGCAAGGGGTGATTCCGACCACGCTGGTTGTCGGCGCTTCCCCGACCGCGCGGGAAGCGGCGATCGCGGCCGCCGCCGGCAATGAAAATGGCGCGGCCATGATCCTTGAAGGAATGCCGGACGGTAGTGCCTTGCTGGAACATGCGCTCCCGCAAGCACGCATCGTCCGTATTGCGCCTGGCTGCCTCTGCTGCAGCGGCAACCTGACCATGCGCGTCACGCTGAACCGGATGCTGCGTGCACGGCCGGCACGACTTTACATCGGCCTGGCAAGCGTCGCTCATCTCGACCGGATACGCGCGTTTCTCAATGCGCCGCCTTACGACAATTTACTCACCCTGACTAAAGATTTGCAGGCCTAGCGCCGATTTTCCTTCCAAGGGAACAATCGATGGCATGCAAAACCGCCCGGTTCCTGCGATCGCTTGAAATTCCCGGGGGTGGCCTCATTTTTGCATTACAGCAGACGGGTACACTGCAAATATTCCGTAGCAAAAGGAGCGCAACATGAACTTGATCTACAACAGCGAGCAGTACAGCGTGGTAGAGTTCGGCGCAGACGACGGTCGCGAGGCCTTGCGCTTTGGCGGATACGAAATCATGGACAAATCCGGCAAGCGTGAAATTTTTATCGGCGGCACTCTCGCCAAGTCGTTCCGCGAAGAGGTGGAAAACCTGATCGCGACCGAACCGACGGTGGAAGAGATCGATGACTTCCTCGGCAAATACGACGCGCTGATGCGTCAACCGGTCACCCTGCACTAATTACAAACTTCCGCCGCAGAATACACGGCATTCTGTGGCCATCCGGGATCTCGCAGCGACTGTGCCTGATTGCCGCCCTGTGGCATGATGGCGGGCAATTCAGTCGAATCCCCCTTTCAACGACAAGCACTCCCGCACGGGCTGCGCCCGTGACTGGTGTCGCTTGCGCGATCGGGGGCAACCAGCGAGGTTTCGGATGGATCAATTCAGCGCATTGAAGGCGTTCTGCCGTGTGGTGGATGCAGGGGGCTTCTCCGCGGCCGCTGCAGGGCTGAATGTGTCGCATACGGTCATGTCGAAACAGGTGCGGCAGCTGGAAACGCGGCTCGGCGTGCAACTGCTCAATCGCACGACGCGCCGGCTCGCGCTGACCGAGGCCGGGCAGGCGTATTACGAACGCGCGCGCCGCATCCTGGACGAACTGCAGGAAGCAGACCTCGCCGTCAGCCGCCATCATGCCGCACCGCGCGGCACCTTGCGCATCAATGCGCCGATGGCCTTCGGCACGCTCGACATGGCGCAATGGCTGCCGCGCTTCATGGCCCGCCATCCCGAGCTGAAGGTCGACCTGGTATGCAACGACCGTTTCGTCGACCTGATCGAAGAGGGTTTCGACGTCGCGTTGCGGCTGGCGCGCGAGATGCAGGATTCCTCGCTGATCGCGCGCAGGCTGGCCAGGACCGCCACCATGCTGGTGGCAACCCCGTCCTATCTCGCGCGGCACGGCACGCCTGCGGCGCCGCAGGATCTCGCGCATCATAACTGCCTGACTTACACCCTCGTGCCGCGGCCGCACGAATGGGAATTCAACGGGCCCGACGGCAGCCGGATCAACGTCGCGGTCGCCGGCAGCTTCCAGTCCAACAACGGCATCGCCCTGCGCTCGGCGGCGCTGGCCGGCGTCGGCATCGCCACCACTGCCGCCTTCATCGTGCACGAGGATCTGGCGCACGGCACGCTCGTGCCGGTCCTGCCCGGCTACGCGATGCGCGCGCGAGCTTTACGCGGTGTATCCGCATAACCGCCACCTGTCACCGAAGGTGCGCGCCTTTGTCGATTTCGCGGCCGACGAATACCGTTCGCCGGCGTGGGGTTGATGCCATGTACGGCAACTCCAGCCCGGTGGCAAGCGCCCAGACCGGCATCCACGAGCAATTGTCCGCACTGGTTGCCAAGCATGCGCGCACCGTGTTCCGCAAGCCGGTTGCGCGGTACAACCGCGACGCGTTTGAAGCCAGCATGTCGGCCTGGCGGACTGCCGGGCAGCCGCCGCTCATTCTCGACGCCGGCTGCGGCGTCGGCCTGTCCACCCTGAACCTGGCGGCGCGATTTCCCGATCATTTCGTGATCGGCGTCGACCAGTCTGCCGATCGCATTGCGCGCAATACTGCCTGGGACGGTACGCCGCCGCCGAACCAGGTGCGCGTGCGCGCCGACCTGGTCGACTACTGGCGCCTGTTGCATGAGGCCGGCATCCGGCTTGCGCGGCACTACCTGCTCTACCCCAACCCCTGGCCCAAGATCGGACACCTGTCGCGCCGCTGGCACGGGCATCCGGTGTTCCCGGTGGTCGCGGCGCTGGGCGGCAGCTTTGAATGCCGGAGCAACTGGCGCATCTACGTCGAGGAATGCGCGGCGGCCCTGTCCCAGCTCAGCGGCATCGACGTGCCGGTCGAGAGCTGGGAAGCGCTCCCGGCGATCACGCCGTTCGAGCAGAAATACCGGGCATCCGGGCACCGCTTATGGCGTTGCAGCGCCGTCCTCCCCCCCGCTTCCATTACTCCGTAAATTTCATGTAAGAATCGATTTTTCTTGCGTTACACATTCTGGCAATGAGTATTCACGCGGGCTTTGGGGGGAAACCGTACCGGAACCTGCGTATGGCCGTGATTTCAATCAAGAAACATCGATTTGACCGAGCACAAACGGGATTTCTGTTCTTGTCAACTCCCTAATTTATGGCATTGTTAGGGTTACTAAAAGGCGGTAATCTCGGCGCTTAATCACGTTCTGACCGCCCCGGAGGCGGCAAACGGCGAGGCTTCCGGAGCGTCTGTGCAGCAACTGCAACGAAGCAAAAACGCCTGCCGCAAGAACGCGGAAACCATCGTCGGCCCCGGACCGCAACAACACCAACAAGGGTATTGCGACATGCTTAACGTTTCCAATTCTGCATCGACGACCCAGCCCGTCCTGGTCCTTCGCCTGACCAGCCGCAACGGCCAAGCCTGCACCTATACCGAGACACTCAAGGAACACGGGCTCAACCTGATCGAATGCTTCACGCTCGAAGCAGCCTACGACGCAATGGAAAGCGGATGCCGCGTCGGCCTGCTGATCGTGACCCAGGAATCCGAACTCGCGCATCTCGACAAGTGCGAACCCTTCATCAGCAACAATCGCATTTCCTGGGTCGGCCTGGTGTCACAGGAACTGATCTCGATGCCGCGCATGCGCGAATTCATCGGCGAACACCTGTTTAATTTCATCACCCTGCCCGCCGACCTCGACCATATCGTGCTGACGCTGCGGCATGCATGGGGCATGGCCTTCATGCGCGACGTGCGGCGCGATGCATCGCCGCTGCCCGCTCCCGACAATGCCGATTTCGTGATGGTCGGCAGGACGCCGCAGATGCAGCAGCTGTTCAGCCAGCTGCACAAGGTGGCCCGCACCGACGCCTCGGTGCTGATCAGCGGCCCATCCGGCACCGGCAAGGAACTGGCCGCGTTGTCGATCCACCGGCAGTCGGTGCGCCGCGATGCCCCCTTCGTCGCGGTCAACTGCGGCGCAATCGCGCCGCAGCTGTTCCAGTCCGAGCTGTTCGGCTATGAAAAAGGCGCATTCACCGGCGCCAGCCAGCGCAAGATCGGCCGCATCGAAGCCGCGCAGGGCGGCACGCTGTTCCTCGACGAGATCGGTGACATGCCCTTCGACATGCAGGTCAACCTGCTGCGCTTCCTGCAGGAGAAGACCATCGAGCGCGTGGGCGGCAACGATACGATCGAGATCGACGTGCGGGTGATCGCCGCAACCCATATCGATCTGCTGGAGGCGGTGCGCCAGGGACGCTTCCGCGAAGACCTGTACTACCGCATCAATGTCGTCTGCATCAGCATGCCCCCGCTTGCGGACCGCGGACAGGATATCGAAGACATCGCCAAGTACTATTTCACCAAGTTCGCCAACGCGCACAACCGCAGCCTGCGCGGCTTCTCCAAGGCGGCAATGAATGCCATGCTGAGCCACAGCTGGCCCGGCAACGTGCGCGAGCTCGTCAACCGCGTGCAGCGCGCGACGGTGATGGCGGAAGGACGCTTCATCCAGCCGGAGGACCTCGGCCTGGAGCGTGCCAACGAACAGTCGCAGCTGATGTCGCTGGAGGATGCGCGCGCGGCGGCCGAACGCATGATGATCCGGCGCGCCCTTTCGCAGTCGCGCAACCAGATCTCGCGCGCGGCCTCGCTGCTCGGCGTGTCGCGCGTAACGCTGTACCGGCTAATCGAGAAATACAATATCCGCCCGGATGTCGTACCCGCGGCGCCACCGCCGTTCATGGCCGGCAGCAAGGCCGACCTCGAAGCGCATAAATAAAGGACGTTGCGCGCATGCGCAACGCTCAGAGGGCGAGCGGCGCCACATGCCGGCTGGCGCCGCCCCGCTCAGGAGGAGAGCGCTGCCGGCGCAGGCGACTCGTCCTCGCCCGACCGGAGCTCCTTGCCGGCAAATCCCCGCAGCACTTCCGCAAGCCGGCTCGCAGCCGGGCTGACGCACCACGGACGACCGTGGATCAGGTACAGCACTGACTTGTACGAACGCTTTTCCCCCAGAGGCAGGCGCACCAGCTCCCCTTCGTCAAGCCATTTCTGCACGCGATGCGCCGGCAGCCAGGAATAGCCCAGGCCCTCGCGCACCGCGGCGATCACCGTATCGAAACTGTTCATCATCCAGCGCCGCGCCTGCTGGGAACCTGTCTGCGCGAACTTGTCGACCGCGTGCAAGTGCCCCATGTCGATCCGGATATGCTGCTGCAAGTCGATCGACGTCACTTCGCGCCCGAGTCGCAGCAGCGGGTGGCGCGGGTGCGCCACGGCGATGTACTCGATTTCGGTCAGCGGTTCACCGAGGTAACCCAGCGGCACACGCTCGCTGATCGCCAGGTCCACATTTGGATCGCGCAGGATATCCTCCGCCTGCAACGTCGGTACTTCGCGCACGCGCACATGCGCCGCGCCCTTGCCGATCCCGGTAAACCTGCTCAGCGCACGCGTGAGCAGATGAACGGGGAAGTTGTGGTCGACGACCAGGCGTACGTCCTCACCCCAGCCCTGTCCCAGATTCTTCGCGAAGGTTTCCAGTTCCACCGCTTCCTTCAGCACATTGCGCGAGCGTTCGAGCAAGGCACGTCCTTCCGGCGTAAGTATCGCCCTGCGCCCCTCGATCCTGAGCAACGCCGTGCCCAGCTGATCCTGCAGCTTGGCGACGGTATAACTGATCGTCGACTGACTCAAATGCAAGGACTTGGCCGCTTCCGCAAACCCGCCGCAATCAACCACGGCGTGGAAAATGCGCCACTGCTTCAGACTTACGTAGAGGTTATGGATGTCGTGCGGCCGCGAGCGGTAGGTAGCGCGGTCCCCGTCGTGGTGGATCGCCGTTTTCATCGCTTGCTTTCTCGATTGCGTCATCTTGGTCCCTTCCTGTTTGGCAGGCATGCCGTCCTGAATCGTGCCGCGACTGGTCCGCTACATCCGAGATCGTCGCCAGGCGACATTACCTGCCGTGACTGCAGTTCCGCGCGCCTGCAAGTCACAGCATTGCAGGACGCCTTTCGAATTACTGCGAAATCCTCAAGCAAAACCTGCGCCCGTTGCCGCAAGCCGCTGATTTTTCAAGGCTTTTAAGCCACCCGCCACCGCTGGTTGCCCAGATCTGTCAACGTCCGGTCAATCAACGCGATCCAGATTCGTTCATCACCGGATGCAGACAAAAGGCCCGGCCTGCACGGGGGGCTGAAACCCATTATGCAAGCCGCATATGCCCGCATATTCGCCGAGGTCAAACCTGTATCGCCCGTGTCGGAAAATCGCCACGCTGCCCCCTCCTGTTCCGGATACCTGCTGCAAGCCCTGCGAGCAACTATCGGCAGGGGCTCTGGCCCGAGGCATGCCGCGCTGCTTGCTCGCATAAAAAAACCCGCCACGCCTGCTTGCGCAGACAATGGCGGGAACCGGAGAGGTTGGGTATGCGACCAATGCACACCGTCAGTCGCAACCACTATCGCAAGTGACATGCCACCTACCGCAAGTTCTTGATCTTTATGAATAAAGTGCACAGCCTCCGATTGGCGGCCGAAGATCTCGTCCACAAGTGTTTCATCGCCGCGCAGCGAAAATCGACTGCGGCCCTGCATCGGGACCACGGCATCCCGGCCCGGCGCATACACACCTGCTCTCGCCGCGCATCTTTTGCAGACGGGAGATAAAAACCCCGTGTCAGATAACGTAACAAGAGCGAACGCTGCGTAACGGCAAGCGATGGAACATGGCGGTCATGTGCGTGCGGGCGTACCGCGCTGTCGTGGCGCTTGCAGCGCGATTGCGCCGTCCACAAAAAGGGCGAATAATTCCCGGTCACTATTTCCGATCATGAAACAATAAGAGGGCCGGATCCATGGACCGACTGCAGTCGATGCGGGTATTTGCCAAGGTCGTTGAACAAGGCAGTTTTGCCGGTGCCGGCAAGGCGCTCGACATCTCGAATGCCGTGGTGACCCGCCACGTCGCGGACCTCGAGGACCATCTGGGTACCCGCCTGCTCAACCGCACCACGCGCCGCCTGTCGCTTACCGAGACCGGCCATGCCTATCTGGAGCGGGTGCTGCAGATCCTGCAGGAGATCGAGGACGCGGAAGCAATCGCCTCCTCGCAATCGAAGAAACCTTCCGGCACTCTGCGGCTGTACTCCCACCTTGGCTTCGGCCAGACCCAACTGGCGCAACTGCTGCCGGTCTATGCGGCGCAGTATCCGGACGTCACGCTTGACGTGACGCTGTCGGACCGGACCGTGGACCTGGTCGAGGAAAGTTTCGATGTCGGTCTCTTCATCGACTTCCAGAAATTCGACGGCGGCATGATCGCGCGCCAGATCGGCGTGAGCGAAGCATTGCTGTGCGCATCGCCAAAGTATGTGCAACAGCATGGCGCGCCCGGGACGCTGGAAGAAGTTTCGCGCCACGCCTGCCTGAATTTCTCGTATGAACAATTGCGTCACCACTGGCCGGTGAAAGGCCCGGACGGCGAGACGATCCATATCCCGGTCACCGGCAAGGTAGTGTCGAATAACGGCGAGCTGCTGCGCCAGTGCGCGCTGGCCGGCATGGGGATCATGATCCGCCCCTCGTTCTCGCTTGGCGACGATCTCGCGGCCGGACGCCTGGTCCGTCTGCTGTCCGATCACGAACTCGGCCGCCTGACCGTGGTGATGGTCTACCCGAGCCGGCGCCTGCTGTCGGCGAAGGTGCGCAGCTTCGTCGATTTCATGGCGCAGCAGTTCCCGCGCCCCGATACCGATCCCTGGCTGTCCTGACGCCTCCCCTCGGCGGCCCCGGACGTGATATGTTTTCATATCATCCGCATTTTCGATCCAGGTCATGTGTCAGCTACTCGGCATGAACTGCAATGTCCCGACGGACATCGTGTTCAGTTTCACCGGCTTTGCCACCCGGGGCGGCCGCACCGACGTTCACAACGACGGCTGGGGCATCGCCTTCTTTGAAGGCGCCGGCGTGCGCCACTTCGTCGATCACGAAGCGGCGGTCGCTTCGCCGATCGCCGAACTGATCAAGCGCTGCCCGATCAAGTCCAAGAACGTCATCGCCCACATCCGCAAGGCCACGCAGGGGCGGGTCGCGCTCGAGAACTGCCATCCGTTCGTGCGGGAGCTGTGGGGGCGCTACTGGGTGTTCGCACACAATGGCGACCTCAAGAACTTCGCACCCGAGCTTGACGGGGCCTTCCGGCCGGTCGGCACGACCGACAGTGAATGGGCGTTCTGCTATTTGTTGCAGGAGCTGCGTCGCCGCTTTGGCGACACGCCGCCGCAACTCGCCGCGCTCGGCGAGGCACTGCGCGAATTGAGCGGCCGCATTGCTTCCTACGGCACCTTCAACATGATGCTGTCGGACGGCTCGGCACTGTTTGCGCATTGCTCCACGCATCTTCACTACATCGTGCGCCAGCATCCCTTCGCCACCGCCAGTCTGGCCGACGAAGACCTGAGCGTCGACTTCTCGCGCGTGACCACGCCCAACGACCGGGTGGCCATCATCGTCACCGCACCGCTGACGGACAATGAGACATGGACCCAGTTCGCCCAGGGCGAAATGAAGGTATTCGTCGAGGGCGCGCCGGTTTGACCTCCTGTGTGGACATGCAGCATCGGCCGCTCCTCCCCCCCGGCGTTCACGCCGTATAGTCATCAACGGAGGTAAGCGCACGCTCTGTTTCTTTCGTGAATCACGCTGATATGCACTGCACAATCGAAAGTTGCGATAGGGAAATAAAAATGCGCTAGAGTGTACTTGCAAGCCTGGCATCCGGTTTGTCCTGCCGCCAGTACGGACAGGCCGTATGCGTTGCAGCTCCCGGCCGGCCAGCGTCGCCATCCAGTACGCGCCCGCCCGGCGACTGCGACCCATACGACCTGTCCGCACTCCTGTCCGGATGCCGGCTTGCTGCAGCAAGCCACTGCAAACGGGAAAATAACAAGAACCGAATGACCGCCAATCCGACAAGCGATTCAGCCACCGCCATACCGCTGCGCGTGCGGGAGTTTTTCCTTGCACGCCAGCCCATCCTCGACCGCGCCCAGTCGCTGGTCGCCTACGAACTCCTGTTCCGCAATGCCGCGGCGGGCCCGGCGATGGTGACCAGCGATCTTTCGGCGACCGCCTCCGTGATCGCGCACACCTCGCAGCTCGGCATGGAAAAAGTGATCGGCGATTCCGTCGGTTACCTGAATGTCGACGCAGCGGTGCTGATGAGCGACATCTTCAAGTTTCTGCCGCGCGAGAAGGTGGTGCTGGAAATCGTGGAGACGATGAAGGTGACGCCGGAGATCCTGGCGCGCGTGCAGGAGCTGGTCGATGACGGCTTCCGCTTCGCGCTGGACGACGTGATCACCGATACCGAAGATGTGCAGCAGTTGCTGCCGCTGGTCGAGGTGATCAAGGTCGACCTGCGGGACATGCCGCTGTCGGCCCTGCTGAAGCTGACGCCGCGCTTCAAGCAGGCCAACAAGAAGCTGCTGGCGGAAAAAGTCGAGAGCCAGGAACAGTTCGAGACTTGCCTGGAACTCGGCTTCGACTATTTCCAGGGCTATTACTTTGCAAAGCCGGTGATCCTGTCCGGCAAGAAGCTGTCCCCATCGCAGTTGGCGATCATGCAGCTCATGTCGCAGATCAATTCGGACGCGGACAATGCCGACATCGAGCGCAGCATCAAGAAGGATGTGTCGCTCTGCTTCAATCTGCTGCGCCTGGTGAACACGCCGGCGGTCGGCATGCCGCGCCGCATCGACTCCGTCACCCAGGCGCTGATGATCCTCGGGCGCAGCCAGTTGCAGCGCTGGCTGCAGATCATGCTCTACGCGGAACCATGCAAGAAGGGGCATGCGATGACGCCGCTGCTGACGCTCGCCGCGACCCGGGGCAAGCTGCTGGAGCTGATTGCGCAGCACCTGCACCCACGCAACCGCAACGTCGCCGACACTGCTTTCACCGTCGGCATCATGTCGCTGATGGATACGCTGTTCTCGATGCCGATGGAAGAGATCCTGGAACAGGTGGCGGTGGTCGACGCGGTGACGGATGCGCTGCTCAACCGTGGCGGCTTGTACGGCGAGATGCTGCGCCTGGTGGAGCAGATGGAGCGCATCGAGGAAGCCGGCAGCATGCTGGATGACCTCGTCGATAAATTCAGCCTGTCCACCGAAAACCTGTACACGCTCCAGCTCAGCGCGTTCGAATGGAGCGATGCGGTGGCGCGCAACGCCTGACCGGCGCCATGCCCATGGAAAAATGCCGCCTTGCGGCGGCATTGGCTTCGGTCGCAGCCGTTACAGGTTCGGCGCCAGCCACCTCTCCAGTTCTTCCCGGCTCACTCCGCGCCGCGCCGCCATGTCGGCGACCTGGTCGTCGCCGATCTTGCCGACCACGAAGTATTTCGACTCCGGATGGGCGAAGTAGAACCCCGACACCGACGCGCCCGGCGACATCGCGAAGGATTCGGTCACCTGCATGCCGATTTCCTCGCACTGCAGGAACCGGAACATGTCGGCCTTTACCGTATGCTCCGGGCAGGCCGGATATCCCGGGGCCGGACGGATGCCGCGGTAGGCTTCCCCGATCAGTTCGCTGTTGGTGAACGACTCTTCCGGCGCATAACCCCACAGCTCCTTGCGCACGCGCTCGTGCAGGTGTTCCGCGAACGCCTCGGCCAGACGGTCGGCGAGCGACTTGAGCATGATGCTGCTGTAGTCGTCGTTCGCATCCTCGAAACGCTTTTCATGCTTTTCGATGCCGATGCCGGCCGTCACCGCGAACAGGCCGATGTAATCGGCCACGCCCGAGGCCTTGGGCGCAATGAAGTCGGCCAGGCACTGGTTGGGGCGGCGCACGCCGTCGATCACCGGCTTTTCGGTCTGCTGGCGCAGTCCGTAGTAGGTGAATGCGACCTTGCTGCGGGTATCGTCGGTATAGATCTCGATGTCGTCGTCGTTGATGCTGTTGGCCGGCAGCAGGGCGATGACGCCGTTCGCGGTCAGCCAGCGGCCTTCGATCACCTTCTTCAGCAGTGCCTGGCCCTCTTCATAGACCTTGCCGGCCTGCTCGCCGACGACCGCATCCTTCAGGATCGCGGGGAAGGCGCCGGCGAGATCCCAGGTCTGGAAGAACGGGCCCCAGTCGATGTACCTTGCAATCACCGCAAGGTCGTAGTTCTTGAACACGCGGCGGCCGATAAACCTCGGCTTGACCGGCGCGAACGCGAGTTTCGTCTTGTTCGCCCGCGCCTCTGCGATCGGCAGCAATGGCGTCGCCTTTTTATTCGCATGCTGGTCGCGGATGCGTTCGTAGTCGCTGCCGAGTTCGGCGACGTATCTGTCGCGCTGCCCGGGCGTGAGCAGCGATTGCGCCACCGACACCGAACGCGACGCGTCCGGCACGTAGACCACCGGCCCTTCGTAGTTCGGCGCAATCTTCACCGCGGTATGCGCGCGGCTTGTAGTGGCGCCGCCGATCAGCAGCGGAATCTTGAGCATGCGGAAATGCGGGTCGCGCTGCATTTCCTTCGCGACATGAGCCATTTCTTCGAGCGAAGGCGTGATCAGGCCGGACAGGCCGATGATGTCGGCATTCTCCGCTTTCGCCTTGGCCAGGACTTCGGAACAGGGCACCATCACGCCCATGTTCACCACCTCGAAGTTGTTGCACTGCAGGACCACCGACACGATGTTCTTGCCGATGTCATGCACGTCGCCCTTCACGGTGGCGATCACGATCTTGCCCTTGGGCTTGGCCGTCACGCCGGTCTTCTGTTCCTCCAGGCGCTTTTCTTCCTCGATGAAGGGGATCAGGTGCGCCACCGCCTGCTTCATCACGCGCGCCGACTTCACCACCTGCGGCAGGAACATCTTGCCCTGGCCGAACAGGTCGCCGACGATGTTCATGCCATCCATCAGCGGGCCTTCGATCACATTGATCGGACGCCCGCCGGCTTCCAGCACCTTCACCCGCGCTTCCTCGGTATCCTCGACGATCCACTGGGTGATGCCGTGCACGAGGGCATGCGCGAGCCGCTTCTCGACCGGGTCGTTGCGCCATTCCAGGTTCTGCTCGTCCTTCTTCGCGCCGGCCTTCAGGGTTGCGGCGAACTCGATCATGCGTTCGGTCGCACTCATTTCACCATCCGGGCGCCGGTTCAGCACCACATCCTCGGCGCGCTCGCGCAGTTCCGGATCGAGGTCGTCGTAGACGCCGATCATGCCGGCGTTGACGATGCCCATGGTCAGGCCGGCCTTGATCGCGTGATACAGGAACACGGTGTGGATCGCTTCGCGCGCCGGATCGTTGCCGCGGAAGGAGAAGCTCACGTTCGACACGCCGCCGCTGATCTTTGCGTGCGGCAGGTTTTCCTTGATCCAGCGGGTGGCATTGATAAAGTCGACCGCGTAGTTGTTGTGCTCCTCGATGCCGGTCGCGATCGCGAAGATGTTCGGGTCGAAGATGATGTCTTCCGGCGGGAAGCCGACCTGCTCCGTCAGCAGCTTGTAAGCGCGCGCGCAGATCTCGGTCTTGCGCGCATAGGTGTCGGCCTGGCCGGTTTCATCGAACGCCATCACGATCACCGCGGCGCCGTAGCGGCGGCACAGCGTCGCCTGGCGCAGGAATTCCTCCTCGCCTTCCTTGAGCGAAATCGAGTTGACCACCGCCTTGCCCTGCACGCACTTCAGGCCGGCCTCGATCACCGACCACTTGGAGGAGTCGATCATGATTGGCACGCGCGCGATGTCGGGCTCGGAAGCGATCAGGTTCAGGAAGCGCGTCATCGCGGCGACCGAATCGAGCATCGCCTCGTCCATGTTGACGTCGATGATCTGCGCGCCGTTTTCCACCTGCTGGCGCGCCACCGACAGCGCCTCGTCGTACTGCTCGTTCAGGATCATGCGCGCGAAGGCCTTGGAGCCGGTCACGTTGGTGCGCTCGCCGACGTTTACGAACAGCGACGCATCGTCGATGATGAACGGCTCCAGGCCGGACAGCTTCATCCGGTGGTCGCTTTCTGGCACCTGGCGCGGCACGACGTCGCGCAGGGCGTCGGCGATCGCCTTGATGTGCGCCGGCGTGGTGCCGCAGCAGCCGCCGGCGATGTTGACGAAGCCGCTCTGCGCGAATTCCTTCAGCAGCGAGGAGGTCACGTCCGGCGTTTCGTCGAAGCCGGTCTCGGCCATCGGATTGGGCAGGCCCGCGTTCGGATAAATGCAGACGAAGGTGTCGGCGATCTTCGACAGCTCTTCCGCATACGGGCGCATCACGGCCGCGCCGAGCGCGCAGTTCAGGCCGATGGTCAGCGGTTTCGCATGCCGCACCGAATGCCAGAATGCCGGCACCGTCTGGCCGGACAGGATGCGGCCGGACGCGTCGGTCACCGTGCCCGAAATCATGATCGGCAGGCGCTTGCCGGATTCCTCGAAGAAGGTATCGATCGCGAACAGCGCCGCCTTGCAGTTGAGGGTATCGAAGATGGTTTCCACCAGCAGCACGTCGACGCCGCCTTCGACCAGGCCGCGGGTCTGCTCAAGGTAGGCCGCGACCAGCTGGTCGAAGCTGATGTTGCGCGCGCCGGGATCGTTGACGTCGGGGGAAATCGATGCAGTCTTCGGCGTCGGGCCGAGCGCGCCGGCGACAAAGCGCGGCTTGTCGGGCGTCGAATGCTTCTGGACCGCTTCGCGTGCCAGCCGCGCCGCCTGCACGTTCATCTCGTATGCAAGGTGGCCCATCTGGTAATCGTCCTGCGCGACGCTGGTCGCGCCGAAGGTATTGGTCTCGATGATGTCGGCGCCGGCGGCGAGATACTTCTCGTGGATCTCGCGGATGATGTCGGGTTGGGTCAGTACCAGCAGGTCGTTGTTGCCCTTGATGAAGAGCTCCTTGCCGGGCACGCTGAAATCAGCGAAACGCGCGCCGCGGTAATCCTCCTCCGTCAGCTTGTACTGCTGGATCATGGTACCCATCGCGCCGTCGAGGATCAGGATGCGTCGGGACAGCAGATCGCGCAGCAGCGCTTCGGTGGCGGAAATGGCATCGCGTTTCATTTTTCTTCCTCTGAAAACAAAAAACCCGGCCAAAGCAGGACCGGGTTTGATCTCCGCTTTAGCTGCATTTGTTAATGGGACTTCACCCTGGCGCCCGCAAGCTGGTTTTGACTTGTGCAATCAAATCGGCGCAAGAAAATTATACGGGAAATCAAGGGCTTGGTTAAGAAATTGTAATAGCCGCATTCTCGCAATCTCTTTCCAATAAGAACATGTAACTGTTCGAAAAACAGCAGGAATAGTGCATGGTCTGTGCGAATTAGTCTCGATATTGCACAAATCCTGTGCTTGACGACCGGTTTTTTTCGCCCTGGCGGTAACCTAAAGTAACTCCGTGGACAACACAACAGGAGGAAGCATGAACCCGACATTGCGCGCGCTGAGCGGCACGCCCGCCACCGACTCGCTGCGTGCGAAAACCACAGCGCTGCTGGTCATCGATTTCCAGCTCGAATACTTCGAAGGCGGCAAGTTGCCGATTCCCGACGGCCGGGCGGCCCTGTCCAATGCGAAGCAGCTGATCGCGTTCGCCGATGCGCACGGCATGCCGGTCTTCCATATCCAGCATGTCGGCCCGGCCGGCAGCGCGCTGTTCGCGCAGGACGGCGCGACCGTCGCAATCCATCCGGACATCCGGCCGGCGCCGCATCATGCGGTAGTGCGGAAAACGACCGCCAGCAGCTTCGCCAGCACCGACCTGCATCAGCGGCTGCAAGCGCGCGACATCAAGACGCTGATCATCGCCGGCCTGATGACGCACATGTGCGTCTCGACCGCCGCGCGCGACGCGCGTCCGCTCGGCTATCAGGTGCTGGTCGCCGGCGACGCCAGCGCCACCCGCGCGATCGACGCGTGGGACGGCGGCGTGGTCGGGCATGCGGAACTGCACCGCGCCGCGCTGACGGAGGTGGCGGATAGCTTTGCCGAAGTGCTGACTACCGAAAAGATCACCGCCCTCGCGGTGCAATGAACGAAGAAAAGGAGAACATCATGCCGCTCGTCACACTCACCGTGCGCAACGGGAAATCCCCGGCGTTCAAATCCGCGGTGCTGCAGGCAGTGCACCAGGCGCTGGTCGCGTCCGGCGTGCCGGAGACCGACCGGTTCCAGCGCGTACTGGAACTCGGCGCGGAAGACTTCCGCTTCGATCCGGTCTATCCCGACCTGAAATCCGCGCGTACCGACGACTTCGTGCTGATCGAGATCCTGCTGTCGGTCGGACGCAGCGTGAAGGTCAAGAAGAAGATCCTGGCAGACATCCTTGAAGGCGTGCGCCGGGAGCCGGGCCTGGACCCGGAGCATGTGATGGTCTGCTTCAAGGAGACGGCCTGGGAGAACTGGTCGTTCGGCGGCGGCCGCCAGCTCCACGTCTGATCAGGCGAACCGGTCGCCGGCCTTGAGCGGGAAGCCCTTCAGGAACTCGGCGGCGGGCAGGCGCTTTCCGCCCGGCTTCTGCATTTCGAGCACGCGCAGCACGCCTTCGCCGCAGTCAACGAGCACGCCGTCCTGGGGGGACGCGGCCAGCACATGACCGGGCATCGCGCCGCCGGCGCTGTTGGCGGCTTCCGCACGCCAGAACTTGACCGGCACGCCGTCGAAGCTGGCAAAGGCGCCGGGGAAAGGATTGAACGCGCGGATGCGGCGCTCGATGACCGGCGCCGGCAGCGTGAAATCGAGCGCAGCCTCTTCCTTTGCAATCTTCGCCGCGTAGGTCACACCCTGCTCCGGCTGCGGAGTCGCCTGCATCCCGCCCTGCTCCAGCCGCCGCAATGCATCGACGATCATCCTGCCGCCCAGCGCGGCGAGCTTGTCATGCAGCGTGCCGGTGGTATCGTCCGCGGCGATCGGCAAGCGCTCCATCAGCAGCATCGGGCCCGTGTCCAGCCCCTCTTCCATCTGCATGATGGTCACGCCGGTCTCGGCGTCGCCGGCTTCGATCGCGCGGTGGATCGGCGCGGCGCCGCGCCAGCGCGGCAACAGCGACGCGTGGATGTTGATGCAGCCGAGCCTGGGGATGTCGAGCACGCTGCGCGGCAGGATCAGGCCGTAGGCGGCGACCACCATCACATCATGCGGCGTGGCGCGCAGCAGTGCATGCGCCTCTTCTGCCACCGCCGGATACTTCCCCGTCAGGCGCAGCGACACCGGTTGCGCGACAGCCATGCCGTGGGCGGACGCGAACTGCTTGACCGGCGAGGCCTGCAGCTGCATTCCGCGCCCCGCCGGGCGGTCGGGCTGGGTCAGCACAAGAGGGATCTCGAAGCCTGCGTCGTGCAGGGACTTGAGCGCGACGGCGGCGAATTCGGGCGTGCCCGCGAATACGATTTTCATGTGTTCTTGCTCTTATAGATGAAAGGCCCGGCACTCGTGCGAGGCCGGGCCCTGAACGGGGCAAAAGCGAAACGGGGTTCAGCGCACGCCGGCGCGCTTCTTGTCGCGCGCCAGCTCGCGCTCTTCCTTCAGCAGTTTGGTCTTGATGCGGTTGCGCTTGAGCGGTGACAGGTATTCGACGAACACCTTGCCCTTCAGATGGTCCATCTCGTGCTGGATGCAGACCGCAAGCAGGCCGTCGGCCTCGACTTCGAACGGTTGCCCCTCGAGATCGTAGGCGCGCACCTTCACCCGCCGCGGGCGTTCGACGCCGTCGTAGATGCCCGGCACCGACAGGCATCCCTCGTCATAGACCTGCTTTTCATCGCTGGCCCAAACGATTTCCGGGTTGATGAACACCTGCAGCGCATCGTGGGTTTCCGACACGTCGATCACGATCACCTGCTCGTGCACGTCGACCTGCGTGGCCGCAAGGCCGACGCCGGGAGCGTCGTACATCGTCTCGGCCATGTCGGCGGCGAGCTTTTTCAGGCGCTCGTCGAATACGGCGACAGGCTTGGCGACCTTGTGCAGGCGCGGATCGGGATAGCGAAGAATATTGAGTATGGACATACGGCTTTTGCGCAACAACTGCACGAACTAGGAGCGCGGTTTCTCTTGCTAGTTCAAGGATTTATGTGCAGAATTTGATTCACTTTGACAAGTTTTAGCCAGGCAATAATTAACACAATGTCAATATGCAGTGGCGGTAATAAACTTAGCTTCTCCAGGCCACATTTACCGGACAGATTATGAAAAAGTTTAGCACAGCAGCCCTTGTTCTCGCGCTCGCCTCCGCCTCGGGCAGCGCGGCGGCGGCAGGCGAAGAAGCGATGAACAACCCGCGCTGTGCATTCCTGCCGAATGCGCCGGATCAGCACACCGTCGTGCGCGGCGACACGCTGTGGGGCATTTCAGGCCGGTTCCTGCAGCACCCCTGGTGCTGGCCGCAGGTCTGGGGCATGAACAAGGAAGAAATCCGCAACCCGCACTGGATCTATCCCGGCCAGGTCGTCTACTTCGACCGCGCCGCCGGGCGCCTGCGGCTGGGCAGCAGGGTCGGCGGCGGCGCCTCCGACAGCGCCGGGGCCGGGGCCGGCGGCTTGCCGACCGTCAGGCTCTCGCCGCAGCTTCGCACCGAGGGCCTGGGCGAGCAGGCGGTCCCCGCCATCCCGTCGAATGTCATCGAGCCCTTCCTGTCGCAGCCGCTGGTGGTCGGCGAGGACGAGCTGAACGACGCGCCGCGCATCGTCGCGACGCAGGAAGCGCGCGTCATGCTGGGCAAGGACGACAAGGCTTACGTGCGCGGCGACATCCATTCCGGCACCTCATTCCAGGTCTTCCGCCCCGGCACGCCGCTGCGCGACCCCGACACCAACACGGTGATCGGCTACGAAGCCGCCTACCTTGGCACCATCAAGCTGGAACGCGCCGCGCGCGCGCCCGACGAAGCGCATGTGTTCAACGTCGTCAACGTCAAGCAGGAAATGGGCGTCGGCGACCGCCTGCTGCCGGTGCCGCCCACGCCCATGCTGAACTACGTCCCCCATCCGCCGGAACAGCAGGTCAGCGCCCGCGTCATGTCGGTGTACGGCGGCGTGTCGCAGGCAGGCCAGAACCAGATCGTGGCGATCAACCGTGGCAGGAACGAAGGCCTCAACCTCGGCACCGTGCTGGAGCTGTACCGCTATGGCTCGACCGTCGTCGACCGCACGGACAAGAAATCCTTCTGGTCGATGGGTCCGCTGTTCGGACAGAAGACGGTGAAACTCCCGGACATGCAGTACGGCAGCCTGTTCATCTTCCGCGTGTTCGACAAGATCGCCTACGGCCTGGTGATGCAGGTGACGGAGCCGGTGCAGGTCGGCGACGTCGCCAGGTCTCCCGAATAAGGCTTTTCCCGGATGACGCCGGCCGGGCAGGCTTGCGAACTCGCGCATTGGCTGCGCCTCGGGCGCACGCCGGGCGTGGGCCCGGAAACGGCGCGCAAGCTGCTGCGCGCCTTCGGACTGCCCGCACAGATCTTCGACGCCGACCTCCCGGCCCTCATGCAGGTCGTCCCGGAGCGCGTTGCCCGCGCCCTGACCGCGCCGCTGGACGATGACGCGCACGCACTGATCGACCGGACGCTGGAATGGGCGAGCCGACCCGGCAATGCGGTCGTGACGCTCGCGGACGACGCCTATCCGCGCGCACTGCTCGACATCGCCGACCCGCCCTTGCTGCTGCACCTGAAAGGCCGGCCGGATCTGCTGCCTGCGCCTTCGGTGGCAGTGGTGGGCAGCCGCAATGCGACTGCCCAGGGCATGCTCAACGCGGAACAGTTTTCGGAAGCGCTCAGCGACGCGGGACTGACCATCGTGTCGGGTCTTGCGCTCGGCATCGACGCCGCCGCCCATCGTGGCGGATTGCGCGGTGTCGGCTCCACGATCGCCGTGATCGGCACCGGCGCGGACATCGCCTACCCGGCGCGCAACCGCAACCTGGCGCAGGAAATCGCGGAGAACGGCTGCATCGTCAGCGAATACCCGCTCGGAATGCCCGC
>Ga0196971_1000641_pt1 | contig 23202 bp, 25 predicted proteins | sample S1v_1013CmetaG_FD_148660 | JGI IMG/M metagenome (GOLD analysis project Ga0196971, IMG submission 148660) | Soil microbial communities from Anza Borrego desert, Southern California, United States - S1+v_10-13C | ecosystem: Environmental > Terrestrial > Soil > Desert | place: USA: California...
GGCCGGAGCCACCCGAACCGCTGCCGGAGCCACCCGAACCACTGCCGGAGCCACCCGAACCGCTGCCGGAGCCACCCGAACCGTCGGAGCCGCCGCTAGATCCGCTGCCAGGGCTGTTGGGGGATCCACTTTCTATTCCGGCACCCGAGCCGGCACCCGAGGAGCCAGACGAGCCAGACGAGCCTGCAGCACCGGATGTGCCTGCAGCACCGGATGTGCCTGAAGCGCCATCAGATGCACCTGAAGCGCCACCAGATGCACCTGAAGCGCCACCAGATGCACCTGAAGCGCCACCAGATGCACCCGATGAACCGGCGCCGCTCCCACCAGAGGTGGCGGACGAACCGCTGGTATCGGAATCACCTTTCTTCGACTTCGCGCGCGAAGCCTTGTCCTTGTCCTTCTTCTTGCTCTTGGTTGTGGTGGACGCGTCATCCGAGGAACCCGAAGAATCTGTCGCGCCGGACATGCTGCTGCCGGAAGAGCCCGACGAACCCGAGGAACCGGCCGTTCCACCGCTGCCGGAAGCGCCGGAGGAGCCGGTCATGCCCGGACTGCCGGACGAACCTGACGAGCTGCCGCTGGCACCGGAACTTTGGGCGACGGCAATACTGGAACCGAGTGCTGAAACGAGAACTGCGATCAAAAGCTTTTTCATAGACTTACTCCATCGTTGAACTGCTTGATTGATAGTTCCGCACAGAAGGGAAAGGTCCCTTTTGTCCGGATTACCAGGCCTTCGCTGGAACGAGTTAGAAGTTCTGGAGGGGGGAAGTTCGTGCCAAATTTGTATCAAGATGTGACGCCTCTTCTTATCTCAGCCTATGCCCGCTGCCATTCCACACAGCACAGCCGAAAAACAGTTTCTTCCTCGATGCTGGAACTGCAGCGAGCAACGCAATTGCTGAGAGAGACAGCTTGGAAGAAAGCACGGCCACGCACCGAACGCAATGAGAGCTGTACTTGCCAAGGCGGGTAGGGCATGCATCGTGTGCCAGCTATAATCTCCGGGCTGCTGTTGGTGCCGCTGGGAAGCCAGTGAGAATTGATGCGGGTAACGTCATTGCGGCGCATAGCCCTTCATCGCACGCCATGGGCATTCATGCATACGACGATATATGCGATGCCAGGCGAATGAAGTTAACAACCTGTCTGAAAACCTGCTGCGCAAGCCGATTTCGGGGCTGCGGTACTCGACGTACCACTCGTATGTGTGTGCGCTCGGCGCCTCCGATCTCAGCTCGCTCGCTACGGTTTTCAAATAGGCCCTAAGAACATCCGCAGGATCGTCCAACGGTTTTCCAGGTTTTCTATCGAGACAGGATTAACAGGGAGAAGTCAATGAAGATTCAAATCAAGCGATTCTCACCGCATCAGAATGCGAAGGTGCTCGCTGTACTGATGGCGGTGAGCTCACTCGTACTTTTTGTGCCGCTGTATATCCTGTTTTCCCTGGTGCCGCCGGTGGACGGACAACCGCGGCCGCCGGCATTCATGCTGCTGGTCTTTCCCCTGATCTACCTTGTGATGGGCTACATCATGGTGGCGATCGGATGCGCCATTTACAACCTGGTGTGCAGGTACACGGGCGGCATCGAATACGAGACCGAAGACAAATCCTGATGCAGGCGGTGCGCCGTTTCGTGCATCCTGTTCATCCATTCTATTCATCCACTCTGTTTAAAGCGTGAAGATCCTGGTTGTGTCCGACATCTACGGTGCGACGCCTGAACTGCGTTCCCTCGTTCATCATTTTCCCGGAGATGCAGAGATCATTGCCCCCTATGCCGTCGGAGAGATGAAGGCTGGCACCGAAGAAGAAGCTTATGAGTCGTTTTTGGAAAGCGGCGGCCTTGATGCTTATACGCAGAAGCTCTCCGACACGATTGCCGATCTGCGCCCCGATGCGCTGGTCGCCTTCAGTGCCGGTGCAGGCGCTGCATGGCGAGTGCTTTCCAAGCCTGGCCTGTCGCTCAGGCTGGGCGTCCTGTTCTATGGTTCGCGCATCCGCGACTACTTGACGCTGCGGCCAGCGGTCCCGACAAAGCTGATTTTCGCCGAGCATGAAAAAGCATTTGATGTGGCACCGGTGGCGGCGACATTGCGCGCTCAGGGAATGGATGCCGTCGTGATGCCGGGAACCAGGCACGGATTCATGAACGCACGCTCACCCGGTTTCGATGCAGTTGCAATGCAAGAAGGCATCGGTGAAACCGTCAGGTTGTTATCCGGCTTGTTGAACCAGGCATAGAGGTGCTTGGTGCGAGACACGGCTGTGCCGCTGCCAAGGCGGCCGGCATCGGCGGTACCCTCAGGCTCTAGCGTGGAATGGATCTTTCATACTCCACTTCTTCCTCGGGAAGAAGTGCATGGGCAACATAGATAATGTGCGGGTCGCCGTGTGTGGTGGCGCCGCAATGCGGACACGTAATGACGCCGCGCGTCACCGCTGCCAGTCCCTCCCGGAACCGGTTGACCTGGAACGGCCTGCCGCAGATGTTTGCGGAGCATGGAATGATAGTGGGACCCGGCATATTCCGAATTAGCGTTCGTGGAGTAAATGTCCTTGATTCTTGTCCAGAAAGTGTAATCGGAAGTCGCCGCAAGCGCATTCATCGGCTCTAAATCCGTATTTTAGGCGCATTAGCCGGCAATCGCGGACCAGCCCGCATTGAACGAAAAACTTTCCTGCGTGGCTGATAATTTCCGTCCCGCACGGTCACGCGTATTTTTTTCAAGGTTTTATCGCTTTAGTGTCAGGTAACTAACAGAGCACTGCCTGGCAAGCGCCGATAATTACCTCCTCATTCTTCTGACCATCCGAGGTGTTGAAATGCAAGAGGCAAGCACATCGCGCCCCTGGATACTTGGCTCCTTCGCTGTCTATGCGTCCAGCCTGCCGGTGGCCAACCAAGTCTATGAGCTCATCGTCTCGCGCGTACGCCACCCCGCATTCGGCACCGTGGTGCTGGAGACCGGGGAGGAAGTCGATTATGTCGATATGGCTTACAGCATACTGCGGCGGAACGACTCTTTATAGGATTTATAGGGCCGCAGCAACCGCGATTACTGCCGCTGCGGCCGCTTTTCGGAACCATCTTCAAACGTACGGACAACCATGACTCACTCAACACTTTCCCGACCTTATGATCCCAATCGCCTGCTAGACCTCTTGTCGGCATCGCTTGGTACCAGCAGCGACGCGAGACTATCAAAGGTGCTGCGGCTGTCTCCGGAAGTCATTGGCAACATACGCGCCGGCCGCGTCGCGATACGGCCGTCTCTCCTTGTGTCAATGGCGGAGAGCGCCGGAAAGAGCGTCGAGGAGTTGCGCTTCATCCTGGGAGACCGGCGGCGGAAGGCCCGCATGGCGTGCCGTATCCATCACGCCCGCAGCAGGCATGGAGAGTCGATGCCTGAGGCGGCCATGCGCTCGCAATAGCAGTGCGCATGCAGCGATATGCCCGAGACCAACTTGGAGGGAGTGTTAGTCCCATCGGAAACCACACGTTAGCTGCTGATGGCGACGAGGCGCGTTGCCAGGATCGAAGATGTTCCCAAGGCATGCACCGGGATGCCAGGCGAGCAATGGAATGTCTACAATTTTGCCGCGCGAATCATTACGGCACAGGAGGCTCGCGATTTCGGCCTCATCGACGACATTGCGGATTTCTCGCTGCCGTGAAGCGCCACGTTGATTTATATCTGATATGCGCGAGTCGATCTCGTGCACGGCGTAGAGCATGTCGAACCATCCGCTATCAACGCAATCACAGAAGTGGAATGCGGCAGCCCCATGCACGCGCCCGGCACGACACGATATCCGGAACGTCTGTTCTTCAGGAAAAACCTTTTCTTGATTATTGCTTGCTCGCCTTTTCGGATTGCAGGGGGAAAGTTTTTCGGCGCATACGGCGTTCACTTGCTTACAAGGGGGGAATCCAACCGCCTGCAAGTTACTGAACGCTCTTAACCGGAGTGGCACGGGCATTGCGATAAAGGCGAAGTATGGAAGGGAAGGGACTGCAGAACGGCGGCTCCTCATACATTGATTGCACATGAATCCCTCGGACTTGACGTGGCGACAGCAAAATAAACTACTGGCACTGCTGGACGAAAAAGACTTCTTGCGTATCGCATCCATGCTGCATATCCATGAAGTCGAACAGAAGAAGGTCCTCGTCCACCAAGGCGCACCGATCCACTTTGTCGACTTTCCTTGTAGCTGCGTATATTCGGCGATCCTCTCCATGAAGGATGGCAGATCTGTCGAGGTCGGTACGATCGGCAACGAGGGAATGACTAGCCATAATGCTCTGCTGGGTGGCAATGTCGCGACCGTAACGCAGATCTGCCAGGTACCCGGTATCGGGTTACGCATGGAGATCAATGACTTTCGGTCGGAACTGGAATCCAATCCGAAATTCCGTACGGCGCTTAGCCTGTATGTGCAGGCCTACCTGGCGCAGATAGAGCAGTCAGTGGCATGCAACAAACTGCATTCACTCGAACAGCGCGCAGCGCGCTGGCTCTTGATGACGCATGATCGAGTACGCCAAGATGAGTTTCCGCTGACACAGGAATTCCTGGCCATGATGCTCGGCGTTCAACGGCCAACGGTTTCGCTGGTAGCACGCAAGTTCGAGCAAGCAGGCGCCCTGGCGTACAACCGCGGCGTCATGCAGATCCTGCGCCGCGACGTCCTGGAGGAAGCCTCCTGCGAGTGCTATGCGGCGAGCCGGCGGGAGTTCGAGCGTTTGCTCGGCATGCGGCACGGTTGACGGTGCGTGCCGTGCATCAGGTCGCTTGTTTAATGGTGCTGCCGCTCGGCGGGAGCGAGGCTGGCCTGTAACTCTTGCCGCAGTTCCTGCGCGAACTGCCGGCGGCGTGTTTCCGTCACGAAGCGGCCAACGTCGACGCGAACGCCACGCGCTTCCAGGCTGATGGGCTCCCGTGCGTTCTTCGGCAGTGAAATCCGCGTCCAGTACGGGTCAAGCCTGACCTGCTCGGTCTCGCCGGCCAGTTCCCTTTCTACGAGCAGATATTCATCCATCAATGCGACGTGTTCATGGTCTGTCGCATGCCGGGCGTAGTGCAGGAATGCGATTGCAACCCCGGCCATCTCAAGCATGGTGAAGGCGAACACATGCCATGCGCCCAACAGCAGGAAGATAAGAGCGACCACGAACGACATGGTGAAAAGCACCGCATACGCAGCGGCAAGCTGCCGCGGCGTGAGTGAGCAATTGCGCTTTAACACCCATTCATGCCTGCACATGGCGGGTCTCATACCGTAAAGGAATTTCCAGCACTCCCATTACTTGAAAATGGGCGGCGTCTCGAAGGTGTGGAATGGTGCGGGACTTGGCACTGTCCATTCCAGGCCTTCAGCGCCTTCCCAAGGCTTTGCCGCCGCCGGCTTGCCGCCCTTGATGGCGGGCAGCAGTACCGCGAACAGAAAGTACACCTGAGCCAGTCCGAACACGAACGCCGACACCGTGGCGAGCATATTGAAGTCGGTGAACTGTGCGGGATAGTCGGCATAGCGACGCGGCATGCCGGCCAGCCCCAGGAAGTGCATCGGGAAGAACGCGACGTTAAAGGAGATCAGCGTGGCCCAGAAATGGATCTGGCCGCGCCGCTCGTTGTACATGAAGCCGGTCCATTTCGGCGCCCAATAGTAGAAGCCGGCGAACAGCGCAAACAGCGATCCGGCCACCAGCACGTAGTGAAAGTGCGCGATCACGTAGTAGGTGTCGTGCACCTGGATGTCGATGGGCGACACAGCAAGGATCAGGCCGGAAAAGCCGCCGATCGTGAAGACGAGGATGAAGCCGACGGCAAACAGCATCGGCGTCTCGAAGGTCAGCGAGCCTTTCCACATCGTAGCGACCCAGTTGAACACCTTCACGCCGGTCGGCACCGAGATCAGCATCGTGGCGTACATGAAGAACAGCTGCGCGGTGATCGGCATGCCGGTGGTGAACATGTGGTGCGCCCAGACGATGAAGGACAGGATCGCAATCGATGCGGTCGCGTACACCATCGACGCATAGCCAAACAACGGCTTGCGGGAGAAGGCGGGGATGATCTGCGAAATGATGCCGAAGGCCGGCAGGATCATGATGTACACCTCGGGGTGGCCGAAGAACCAGAACACATGCTGGAACATCACCGGGTCGCCGCCGCCTGCGGCGTTAAAGAATGAGGTGCCGAAGTGCCGGTCCGCAAGCAGCATCGTCACCGCGCTTGCGAGCACCGGCATCACTGCAATCAGCAGGTAGGCTGTGATGAGCCAGGTCCAGCAGAACATCGGCATCTTCATCAGCGTCATGCCGGGTGCGCGCATGTTGAGGATGGTGGTGATGATGTTGATGGCCCCCATGATGGACGACGCGCCCATGATATGGATCGCGAAGATCGCGAAGTCCATGCCCATGCCCATCTGCGTAGACAGCGGCGGGTAAAGCGTCCAGCCAGCGGCAGTCGCGCCTCCGCCAAGGAAGAACGAGACGACCAGCAGGATTGCTGCCGGAGGCAATAGCCAGAACGAGAAATTGTTCATGCGCGCGAACGCCATGTCGGAGGCGCCGACCTGCAGCGGGATCATCCAGTTCGCAAAGCCGACGAAGGCCGGCATGATCGCGCCGAACACCATGATCAGGCCGTGCATGGTGACGAACTGGTTGTACAGTTCCGGCTGGAACAATTGCAGTCCGGGCTGGAACAGCTCCGCGCGGATCAGCAAGGCCAGCACGCCGCCCGTCATGAACATGACGAACGAAAACCAGAGATACAACGTGCCGATGTCCTTGTGATTGGTTGCATACAGCCACCGCTGCCAGCCGTGCGGATGGTCGTGCGCGTGGTCGTGCGCGTGGTCGTGTGCATGGCCGTGGGAATGCCCTGCGGTGGTAACGGTATCCATGTAAGACTCCAGGAAAACGCCGTGGGACCTGCGAAAACCGGACCCCGGTTCATCTTCGGCAAAATTTTTCAGGCAGCATTTCAGGCTGCGGTTTGATGCTGCTCAAACATGCGGCCCAGGCGATGCAGGCGAATCGTGTGCTGGCGGCGCAGGTGACCACGTGGCGAACGGGTTTGGTGCAAGGTACATGCCTGCATTCAAGCGAGGCGCCGTTCAGCACGACGATCCAGCGCCCTGATCGCAGAGTTGGGGGGACTGCAGGATTGCGCGTGGCACCGGAATCGGAAGATTCTCTTGCCGTGCGCCACGCCGGGCGGCGAGATGGTTTGCGCGGCGTCGGAACTAATCGACGGCGAGTATCGTCCAGCCAGAGATGGTGCATAGCCAGGGTCGTTGAATGTTCCGAGTGTTGCTATCCGATGATCGGATGCAGATCGCGGGCGCAGCCGAAGAACGAAGCCAAAGAACGTAACTGGCACCGTTCATCCGGGCAAGTGCACGATGTGGAAGAAAGGAATTCTCAGATGTCAGCTGCACGCAATGTCGACCTGAAGATTTACCGCTACGACCCCGATGCGGACAACAAACCTTACATGCAGTCGGTAACGGTTGCACTGGGCCACACCGACAACATGCTGCTCGACGTGCTCGTGCGCATCAAGAATGATGTCGATGACAGTCTTTCTTTCCGCCGCTCCTGCCGGGAAGGAATTTGCGGCTCGGACGCCATGAACATCAACGGGAAGAATGGCCTGGCCTGCACCACCAACATCAATCAGGTGGCAAAACCGGTCGTGCTTCGCCCGTTGCCCGGCCTGCCCGTTGTACGCGACCTGGTGGTCGACATGACGCTCTTCTGGAAGCAGTATCACTCCATCAAGCCATACCTGATCAATGACACGCCCCCGCCGGAAAAGGAGCGCCTGCAGACGCCCGAGGAGCGCGACCTGCTGAACGGTTTGTATGAATGCATCCTGTGCGCGTGTTGTTCCACTGCATGCCCGACGTACTGGTGGAATCCAGACAAGTTCGTCGGGCCGGCCGGCCTGCTGCAGGCATACCGCTTCATGGCCGACAGCCGGGACACCGCACTTGCGGAGCGGCTCGACAACGTGAACGACGCATATCGCCTGTTCCGTTGCCGAACCATCATGAACTGCGCCGACGTATGTCCGAAAGGGCTGAATCCGGCACGCGCGATCAGTAACATCCGGGACCTGCTTGTGCGCCGGTCAATCTAGAGCTTCTTCCGGATTCCGTGACACGCTCCGGCTGTACGATGGTGGCCAGGCGCAGGCATCTGCCGGCTATCTGCGGCGCGACTGCCAGAGCCGGGTCAGGGCCAGGCCCGCGCCCAGCATGGCTGCCGGCGCGGTCAGCGGATGCATGGAGGCGCTGGTATAGAAACTGACCTCGCGCGGATTGCTGTCGAGCCCGCCGCGTTCCTGCAGGTCTTCCTTGGCCGTATACAGGTTGTTGTCCTCGCGGTCGTGCGCACGCTTGTCGCTTTCCATGAAGGTGTACATGAACTGCTCCATGCCTTTGTCCAGCACGCGCGGCATATGGTATGCGCCGGCGCTCATCAGGCGCGCGCGGCTGCCGATATAGATATCCCGCTTCTGGTTCTCGGCCGCATACAGGATCGCCTCCGCAACGACCTCCGGTGCGTAGATCGGGGGAGGTAGTCGCGGTTCGTGGTCGAGATAGTTCTTCGCGTGCTTGATGAGCATCGTGTCGATCGATGCCGGCTTCACGAGCGTGACCGACACCGGTACGCCTTGCTCTTCCAGCTCCACGCGCAGCGAATCGGTAAATCCCTTCACCGCATGCTTGGAAGCCGAGTAGATGCCCTGCAGAGGAACGGCACGGTCGGAGGCCTCGCTGCCGATGTTGATCAGGGTGCCGCCGCGCGCCTTCATGTGCTGGATGGCGACCAGGGAACCGTGCACCATGCCCCAGAAGTTGATGTCAAACAGGCGGCGCATGTCGGCGACCGATACCTGGACGTTCTTGCCGAAAATGCCTACGCCGGCGTTGTTTATCCAGGTATCGAAGCCACCGAAGCGTTCGATCGCTACCGTGGCAATGCGGCGTACATCTTCCTCATTGGCGACATCGGCGACTGCATATGCGGCGGACGGGTTGGCCTGGTGAGCGTGCTGGTTCAGTTCATCGCATATTTGCCTCAGCGCTTGTTCATTGCGTGCTGCCAGCACTACCTTCGCCCCGCGCTTGGTGGCCATGCGCGCGGTCGTCAAGCCGATGCCGCTGCTGGCGCCGGTAATCACGATGACCTGGTCGGATAGTTTCTTCAGTCGGATTTGCATGGGACACCTCCTTAAAGACATACGGTTGACGCGAAAACCATGCCAAATCGAGAAGTGGTTTCTCAGGAATACTCCACCATTGCAGCTTCCGCACTGCATTTCTGCTCGTATGAAAGCCGCCCTGCGCATGAAGTACCTGCTGGCTGCGACCAACATTCTTATGACGCCACACTGCAACTTGGTACGTTGGATGCAGTCACTGGCTATTACGGCGCGGCAGCGACGCGGTGCCGCCAATTTCGTGAAGTCTGGCTCGGAAATATGGCTCTCCGGGCCGAAGTAGCAGAGGGTGACGCAATGGTGAAAAAAGTCGTATTGATATTGCAGGGCGGAGGCGCATTGGGCGCGTTCCAGTCCGGCGCATGGAAGGCCCTGGCGCCTTTCATCCAGGAAAACGGATACGAGCTGGCAGCAGTGGCAGGTGCATCGATCGGTGCGGTCAACGCCGGGGTGATTGTGCGGCATTGCGGGGACGACGATGGCGGCGCGGGCGCGCTCCAGGAACTCTGGCGGCGCGCGATTGCTACACCACCGGTGCCTTTCCTGCCCTTGCCGGGAGAATACTGGCGGGCGTGGAACGGTTTGCTGACCGGCCTGCTGCTCGGCAACCGTGCATTGTTTTCGCCGGCGTACCAGAACTGGAATCCGGTTGGCGACATGTTTCGTTTCCACATGCCGATGTACCTCACACATAACGCGACAGACACCATGGCACGCACAGTCGGCACTTACCGTGATAGCCGGCCTCTTCTTGTGGTGGGCGCAACGGACGTAAAAACCGGAGAGGCGGTGCTGTTCGACAGTGCGCGCGGCGCGGTCACGCCGGAGATGTTTTCTGCAAGCCTTGCGATTCCCCTCCTGTTTTCCCCGGTCGAGATCGACGGCCGGTATTACTGGGATGGAGAAATTCGCAGCAACAGCCTGCTGCCGGAGGTCATGGCGCTGGTACGCAATACCTTGCCGCTGGAGGAGGACGACGACTTCCTCTTCATCATGGTGGACATGTTCAGGATGGAGTGGGACCGCATGCCGTCCAGCGCACTGCAGTCGCAATACCGCCTTCTGAACATTCTTCTGGGCGGCAAGCTTAAATACGACCTGCGTGCATTCGAGGCGGACAACGCACACCTGCAGGCGATGGAGCGGCTGCAGGCGATGGCGGAAGGCGAGGCAAGGTCGCCGCTGACTGCCGCGGTAGAGGAGGAATACCGCCGCACGCTCGCCCGGCGCCCGGCACAGATGGAGTTCATGCAAATCGGCCGCAAGCCATTCGAATACGAGCATATTTCCCGCGACTTCGATTACTCGCCACAGTACATCGAGCGGCTGATGCAGCAGGGCTTCGAGTCCGCGAGCAGTGCTATCGATGCATATCGGAAACGCACAAGCATGCCGGAGGAATTCTGGCTCGGCTTGCAGGGAAAGCGCACATCGAGGATCAACGGCCTGGGAAAAAATATGCCGCGACTCATGTGACCAAGTGTCAAGCAGGCATGCTGAACTTTAGGTGCATTGTGCTATCGCATGATGACGTGACGGCGCCATGCCGGTTCGCCGTCCTGTCCTGAAACATGATGATGCTTGCGGTACCAACCGCTTTTGCCATGAAACCTATCCCGCATGAGAAGACTGCTGACAGCACGTTTGCACTGCTGCAAGACGGCTACACCTTCATTGCCAAGCGCTGCGCCCAATTGCAGTCGGACGTCTTCGAAACCCGCCTAATGCTGCGCAAGGCCATCTGCGTGGCGGGCGAGGATGCGTCCGAAATGTTCTTCCAGCCGGGCCGCTTCACGCGAGTGAAGGCACTGCCGCCCAATGCGCTGGCGCTGTTGCAGGATTTCGGCAGCGTGCAATTGCTGGACAACGAAGCACATCATTGGCGCAAGCGGATGTTCATGTCCCTGATGACGCCGGAACGCCTGCAGCAGTTGACGGCGATCCTGAAGGAGCGTTGGCTGGCACGCGTCAACAAATTGGTGGATATGGGGGAAGTGGTGCTGCAACTGGAAGCGGAGCGCTTGCTGTGCGGCGCCGTGTGCCAGTGGGCCGGCGTGACGCTGACGGAGGCGGCCGTGCGCCAGCGTGCCGACGAGTTTGCAGCGATGATCGATGGTGCCGGCGCTGTCGGACCGCGCCACTGGCGGGGCATGCTGCTGCGCCGGCATACCGAAGTCTGGGTGCGCAGCATCATCGAGGGCGTGCGAGCAGGTCACATGAGCGTGCCGGAAGACTGCCCCATCCACGTGGTTGCGTGGCACCGGGACAAGCACGGTCAACTGCTGGATGCCAAGGTGGCCGGGGTGGAACTGATCAACCTGCTGCGCCCGACTGTAGCGGTGGCACGCTATGTGACGTTTGCAGCGCTTGCCATGCACCACTATCCGGAATGCACGGAAAAGCTGCAGGGCCGCGATGAGGAGTACCTCGGATGGTTCGTGCAGGAAGTGCGGCGTTTCTATCCGTTCTTCCCGCTGGTTGGCGGCCGTGTACTGGAGGAATTCGACTGGCGCGGGACGCACTTCGCGAAGGGCACATGGGTATTGCTCGACCTGTATGGCACCAACCACGATCCGCGGATCTGGGGCGACCCGGAGTCGTTCCGCCCCGAGCGCTTCCGCAGCTGGAAGCCCAGCCCGTTCAATTTCATTCCGCAAGGCGGCGGCGACTTCGAGCACGGCCATCGCTGTGCCGGGGAATGGCTCACGATCGAGGTAATGAAAACCGCGGTGCGGTTATTGGTGTCGGCAATGGAATACGACGTTCCGCAGCAGGACCTGCGGATCGACCTGACGAGGATGCCGGCGATACCGGCGAGCCGGTTCATCCTCAGCCATGTGCGCCGCCGGCCGAGCAGGACGGACATATCCGGCGTCTACCGCAGCCATAACAATGCCGCGCATCCAGCCTGGTAAGGCTGGAAGACGCTGAGGCTTCTGAAGGTCAAATATGGGGCTGCTTGCGAACTGCTATCCGGTTTCCGGTGCCTGCGTGCAGCGCATACGTGACGCTGCTTGAATGGTCTTCAAACAGGCTTTCAGTGCAGCATCGGCCCTCGGGACGGCATGAACCTTTCGGCTTCCAGCATCGCCCGTTCGAGGCGTTCGTCGCCGGGCAGCTTGCGTTCCGGTGCATATTCGACGGGGCTTACGCCGCGCACCCGCATGCCCTGTTCATATACCATGCGTCCGCCAAACCAGCCGGACACCAGCACACCGATCGCGGCGAGCGCCGATACGACGACGGAACCGCCGCGATGTTCCGGCTTGCTGCGCCTTGCCAGCACGTTGGCCGTGGTCAACGCCAGCACGCCGCTGTTGAGCGTGGCATGCAGGTTTGCGGTGCGCTTGACCTCGGTTTCCGCTTCGATGGAAAGATAATCCATCGCGCCCGCAGCGGCGGCCGCCACGCCCCCGACCAGTCCGCCCACCATGCTGTAGTAAGCGGCGTTGGCATACGACTCCTTGCCGGTGGAACGATGCATGGCGTCAAGGATGAAGCCGAAAGGAATCAGTGCAGCCGGCGCCACGATCAGTATCGGGTGCAGCGGGTGACCGGCAAGGGTGGATTTGGGCATCGCAGTCTCCTTTGTTCCTTGTTAAATACATAAGTCGCAATTTGCTGCTTTTAGGTTCCCGATATTTCTTTTCCCCCGCCCCGGCATGCGCTGGCTTGCCGAGCTGCCTTGGCAACTCACGTCTCGCCCATTTCCTCGCCACTATTTCCCATTTGATTTAGTGCGAAGCAAAAGCAAGTTCCCCAAAAAACCTGTTTCAGCTTTGAGAGGTGTCAAAACGAACAAACACGGTTTGTGGAACGGCGTCGTGCATAGGCGGCTCCTACCTCGTCCGATAGGTCCATTTGTCCTCTTTAGTGACATTCCTTGTAGCCCCGCGCAGGCGTCGTTCCATGGGCGCGGTGTCGTTCCTACGCATTGCTATGCCATGCGGAATGACTCATGCAAAGGGCCATGATCAACCTGATTTGTACTGGAGTGATGTGATGAAGAAAAAGATCCTTGTAGCTTCCTGTATAGCTCTCTTGGCGGCCTGTGGTGGTGGAGACGGCGACGACGATAACACCGCCCTCAACACCGGCACGCCGACCGCGCCCGGTGCTCAGTCGCCGGGCACGACACCCGGAACTGCCACACCCACGACACCCGGCGGCACGGCAGCCGTAAGCAGCCAGGCTTTCCTCGCCAGCGCATTCCAGACTGGCGCCGGCGAGATCGCGCTGTCGCAACTTGCCTTGCAGAAGGCAACCAATGATGACGTGAAAGCCTTCGCGCAGAGAATCATTGATCACCACACACAGGCCAACGCGGAAATCACGCGGCTGGCGGCGCAGGAAAACGTCACGCTGCCCACAGGGCTTTCTGAGCAGTACACCACCACCGTGTCGACAATGACGAATCTGAGCGGCGGAGAGTTCGACCGGGCTTATATGGCACACAACGTGACTGCACACCGGACTGCGCTCAGTCTGTTCCGTGCACAATCGCTCGCTGCCTCCACAGGTGCGACTACCGGCACGGGCACAAGTGCAGGCACTGGAACTGGTGCCGGTACTGGAACTGGAGCCGGTACTGGAGCCGGTACTGGAGCGGGTACCGGGACCGGCACTGGGACAAATACCGGAACCACGACGGGAACAGGCACAGGTACCGGCACGGGTGGCACCACCGGTTCCACAACGGATACGGCGACTGGCACGGGCGGCACGACTGGCTCCACCACCGGTACGACCACTGGCACGACCCCGGGGGCTACAGGTACGACTCCTGCCACCGGCACGGGCACCTCTACGGGAACTGGCACAGGAGTAACGGCCGATCCTGAAATCAGCGCGTTCGCCACCAATGCCTTGCCGACACTGCAGACACATCTGCTTGTGGCGAAAATGATCCAGGGCATGATCGATTCGAATGCCTTCATCATCAATGCCTATCTTGACGGACGTGCCGAAATCGAGGCCTCGACACTGGCATTGCAGAAGTCCACCAACCCTCAAGTCAGGGCGTTCGCACAGCGCATGATCGATGACCATACGCGCAGCAACGAAGATCTGGTCAGGCTCGCACGTGACGAGAACATCACCTTGCTGACCGAAACCCCGGTAGAGCACCAGACTGCCCTGGAGGACATCACACGCATGTCGGGCGTAGACTTCGACAAGGCTTACATGAACCACAATGTGCTGGTGCATGAAGCAGCCGTGCAGCAGGCAAGGGGGCAGGCGACGGGTTCCTCGGATAGCGACATCCGGGCATTTGCCATTACCAACCTGCCGAGGCTGGTCCAACACCGGGAGGAAGCAAATGACATTTACACCGCACTGCAGCCGAGCCTGCTGTTTGCCGCCTTCCAGGATGGCATGGGTGAAATCATGTTGTCGAAACTCGCGCAGCAGAAATCGACAAATACCAGCGTGCTGCAGTTCGCACAGCGGATGATCGACGAGCACACGGCGGCCAACAATACGATCACGCAATTGGCGCAGCAGGAAAACATCGTGCTGCCGCGTGAAATAGCCTCCGAACATCTGCTTGCCTATGTAGCGGGCGCGCAGTTGACCGGAGCTGAGTTCGACGTCGCCTACATGCAGCACAACGTCGATGTGCATACACGCGCTGTGCAACGCTTCCAGGCGGCGTCGACGAGCGAGCAGGATCCGGAGATCCGAGCCTTTGCGACTGCAACGCTGCCGACCTTGCAGGCACACCTGCAATCGGCAACGCAGATAAGGACCGGCCTTGGAACTGGTACGGGAACCGGAACCACACCTCCAACCGGTACAACGACACCGCCCGCAACCGGCACGACCACGCCGCCAAGCGGTACAACGACGCCACCTGCGACCGGCACGACCACGCCGCCAACCGGTACTGATACCGGCACAGGAGCAGGTACCGGCACAGGTGCGGGTACCGGCACAGGCACAGGCACAGGCACAGGCACAGGCACAGGCACTCCAACCGCTACAACTCCAACCACCACCACGTCGTAAGCACTGGCAGTACCAGCCCCAGAAATCATCCTGGGGCTTGACTTGCCAGGCACAACGGTCACATCGCCGTGAGCCCTGTGCGTGCGGCGATCCTCGCTTCCTTATGGTGTTTTGCGCCGCATGACGTCGCGGCGCGAAAGATGCAGGAACTAATGCTCCGCCCCAGCATCCAGCATAAGTGGGCACGGCGTTTCTGACGTGCCAAGCATTTTCAAGAATCAGCCCGATGCCGCGTAACCGCGGCGTGTCCGGTGTGCCTGATATCAGATCCCCAATACCAACAAGCAGAAAGGAGCGGAACATGGGTCCGGCATCCCATCAGGTTGTCATTGTCGGCGGCGGTGCTGGCGGCCTGGAGCTCGCCGCCAAGCTCGGCCGTCGCTTCGGACCCTCGCGCGTCATGCTGGTGGACAGGCAGACCTATCACATCTGGAAACCGTCGCTGCACGAGGTTGCCGCCGGTACGCTGGACGTGCATCGGGAGGGCTTGGCCTACGCGATGCTGGCGAAAGACAGCGGGTTTACCTTCATCCCCGGAGAGGTTGAAACTATTGAACGGGAGAAAAGGGCCGTTCACCTAGCGGCTTTCATTGAAGGCGGCGAGGAAATCCTGCCGAAACGCTCGGTGTTCTACGACACGCTGGTGCTTGCCATTGGAAGCAAGGCAAATTTCTTCGGCACGCCTGGCGCTGCCGAGCATGCCATTGCGCTGGACTCCACCGAACAGGCCGAGCGCTTCCGCCTCAAGCTGCTGCGTGAATTGTCGGAGACGGACCGGCAGAAGCCCGGCAGCCCGGAGCGCGTGCTGCACCTTGCCATTGTCGGCGGCGGCGCCACAGGCGTGGAGCTCGCCGCAGAACTGACGGAGGCTTTTGTCGATCTCGCGTACTACGGCCTGACGCATCTCGATCCCAAGAAGGACATCCGCATCACGATACTGGAGGGCGGACCGCGCATTCTGCCGCCGCTGCCGGAGAAGTTGTCGGCCGCCGCACATGGCCTGCTTGCCGCCCGCGGTGTGGCTGTCAGGACTTCCGTGCGTGTAGCGAAAATCACGCAGGATGCGCTATACGACGACAAAGGCAATCGCTATCCGGCGGACCTGTGCGTGTGGGCCGCCGGCATCGAAGCGCCTGCATTGCTTTCCCACCTCGGGCTGGAAACCAACCGCGTCAACCAGCTGGTGGTGGATGCATCGATGCGCACGAGCGATCCTGCGGTGTATGCGTTCGGCGACTGTGCGGCGGCGCCATGGGAGGAGGGGAAATTCCTGCCCGCGCGGGCACAAGTCGCGCACCAGCAGGCTTCATTCCTCGTTCCGGTGCTTGCCGAGCGCATACAAGGCAAGCCAGTGAAGCCGCGTCGCTTCGAGTTCCATGACCGCGGTTCACTGGTGTCGATCGGCACCAGCCAAGGCATCGGCAGCCTGATGGGTGTTCTGTCGGGAAAGAAGTTTTTCGTACATGGCACCGTCGGGCGGCTGATGTACATGAGCCTGCACCTGCTGCATCACCAGGCTTTCCTCGGTACCGCGCGCACGATGCTGCTTGCGCTCGCGCGCCTGCTGATGCGCCGCGGCGCGCCGCGCGTGAAGCTGCATTGACGGAGCGCATTGGTTCGATGCATGGATGGAACGGATTAAAGCGTGAGGAAAGCGCACTCATGCGTATTTTCATTCCAATGCAGCGGCTGCTTCCTTTCCTGAGCGCGGCATTTGAACAAAAGCGCGCTCCATGCCTCAAAAAGGTATTGTTACTTTTGCAGTAAAGGTGCCATTGTGAAAATTCCCGTACTTGTGACCGCGCTGGTGATCGCGATGCTAACTGGCTTGGGATTCATCTTCCTCGTCATGTAAGCATGCATCGCCAAGCCGGTGCATCGCGAAGTGCTTCAGTGCACCTCAGTGCATTGCGTTCAATGCGCCATGGTCAATGCGTATTGGGCGGCTTCCGGTCAGTGCTCTGGCCGGTGCTCTCGCGCTTCGGAGCATCGTCCTTGATATTTGCGCCCGGATCGATCAGCTCGTCGTCGCTGATTTCCCGGCCGGATGGATCGATGGTGTGTGCGATTTTCTCCAGCATACCTTCTTCCTTGCCTTGCTTCGTGTCAGTGCCGCGGTTCGTGTTGCTGTTCATGTCAGCCTCCAAATTCATTGCGACAGGGCCGGGTTCGTAATGTTCCTGCTCGCTCTGGAATGCTGGAAAGAGAAAGGTGCGAAATAATGACTCCTCGTAAGCACGCCGTCGTGACCGTGGCATGGGCCGCCGTCGTGGCCGCTGTCCTGTTCGTTCCTGCCGTACCTGCCCAGCAGACGCTGCCGCCGAAGACAGCGCCCGCAGGACAGGAAAAATCCGGCAAGACCCAGGCATTGGAAGCCGGAGCCAAAGCGATGCAAAGCAACGCGCCGCTGCAGCCCTTTGACGTCTACCTGGTCGGCTTCCATCCGATGAAGGATCGTCCGGACATGCAGGTGGAAGCACACCATTACTGCCATCAAGTCAACGAGGATTTCGCGCAGTGCACCTTGTTCGACAGCAATGGAAAGAATGCGAACCTGAACGGCATCGAGTACATCATTTCCGAGAAGCTGTTCGAAAGCCTGCCGGAAGACGAAAAGAAGTACTGGCATCCCCACAACGGCGAAATCCTGTCCGGCCAGCTCGTCGCACCCAACATTCCGGAAACGGCGGAAAAGTCGCTGATGAAAACGAAAATGAACAGTTATGGAAAGACATGGCACGTATGGAACACCGGCCACGAGGGCATGGCGGGCGACAAGCTGCCGCTCGGCCCGCCGCTGCTCGCCTGGTCGTTCAGCCGCGACGGCGAGTTAAAGCCGGGCATGGTCGAAAAACGCGACAAGCAGATGGGTATCAGCACCGCGGAAAAGCGCAAGCAACGCACCGAGCTTCAGCAGCTCGCCAGGCCGCAATCCGGTGTCGACGACCTGAAAGGCAAGTTCGGCCGGCAGACGCAGGACATTCCGGGCGTGGTGGACAAGAAGAGTGCAGGCGCACCGGCGGAGCAGGGAAGGGGTGTCAAATGAAAGCAGGGCGTCAAGTGAAAGCAAAGCAAACCAGGCAATGAGCATTGCGCAAGCCGTCATTCGCAATGTCGGCGACCTGTCGCGCGAGGTCAGGGCGCTGGATGCGAACGAGCGCTGGCTGTATCGCGGACAGCCGGACGCAAGCTGGAGCCTTGCCCCCAGCGTGCATCGCGGCTATACGCCGCAACAGGAGCGCTATCTGACCAATGAGTTCCGTGTGCGCGCGCGCAGCCGGCATCTCGGCTGCCCGGCAGATAGCGATTACCCGAGCTGGCTGGCCTTGATGCAGCATTACGGCCTGCCGACGCGCCTGCTCGACTGGACATACTCTCCGCTGGTCGCCGCATACTTCGCAGTCCATCCCGAGTACACGCCGCAAGAAGCGGCCGCCGAACGCGATGCCTGCATCTGGGCCTTGGTGGCAGGCAAGCTCAACGAGTCGCAGGGATTCGAGCCGCTGATATTTCCACTCGATGCGGCGTCCTATGAGGCACTTATCGTCCCCGCCTTCAAGAACCGCGACGAACCGGGCACGGTCGGTGTTGCCATGGCGATCGAGCACGACGCGCGCATCCAGCTTCAGCAGGCGGCATTCACCGTCCATTCCAACCGCACCCCGATCGATCAGCTTCCCGGCGCGGACACATGGCTGCGCAAACTGGTCATTCCCAATGACAGCATCTGCGATCTCTTCGAAGAGCTGAGCGTGCTTGGCATGAGGAAATCGAATCTCTTCCCGGACCTGCCTGCGTTGGCATCCGAATTGAAACTGATCCATTAATGTTTCGGATACAGTTGCCCGTCCTGGCGATGAAGGTTATTGGATGAGAAGGGAGGATTATGAAAGAGCTGCATCCGCACGCACCGAACGTGCTGATTGACCGCTACATCGCCGCCTACAATGCCTTCGATATCGACGGCATGCTGGCGCTGCTGACGCCGGACATCCGTTTCGAAAACTATTCCGGCGGGCAGCTGACAGTCGCTGCCAAAGGCATCGACGAGTTCAGGCAACTGGCGCAGCAGTCCAAGGACCAGTTTTCTGAACGGGAGCAGCGCATCATCGCGCTGCGCTTCGACAGCGACACGGCCGTTGCCGACATCGCTTACCGGGGAAGGCTGGCCGCCGATATCCCGGGCGGTCCGGCTGCAGGAACGCTTCTCGAACTGAATGGCGAATCCGAATTTGCGTTCCGCGACGGCAGGATCGCAACGATCATTGACCGAAGCTGAGAGATGATGGGGCGATAGTCGACTCGAAGAGCCGGGCGCGGCACACGCGCCCGGCAGTACATTATTGCGGCCGTTCGGCCGACGCTTCGGCTGTCGAGGAGAAGAGGTCCCATGCGGCGATGAACAGCGCCGCGATGACCGGGCCGATCACGAAACCGTTCAGTCCGAACAGCGCCATGCCGCCGAGCGTGGAGATCAGCACCACGTAATCCGGCATCTGCGTGTCCTTGCCCACGAGGATGGGGCGCAGCACGTTGTCGACCAAGCCGATCACCAGGATGCCGAAGGCGATCAGGATCACGCCTTGCCAGATGGCACCGGTGACCAGGAAGTAAATCGCGACCGGGGCCCAGATCAGGCCCGCGCCGACAGCTGGCAGCAACGACAGGAATGCCATCACTACGCCCCAGACCAGCGGCGCCTGGATGCCGAGGATCCAGAACATCGCACCGCCAAGCGCCCCTTGGGTCGCCGCCACCACGATATTGCCTTTGACCGTTGCACGGATGACCGTGGTGAACTTGCTGAACAGATGGCGCTTGTGGTCGACGCTGAGGGGAATGGCTGCCTTGATGCGCGCCGACAACGCACGCCCGTCACGCAGGAAGAAGAACAGCAGGTACAGCATGATGCCGAAGCTGATCAGGAAGTCGAAGGTGTTCTGGCCGATGTTGAGCGCCTGCGTGGCGATCAGCTGGCTGCCCTGGACGGCCACCGTCGACAGTCTCTGCTGGATCGCGGACAGCGTGCCAAGGCCGAAGCGGTCGAGCAGCGACATGATCCAGGGCGGCATGGCATCGATCACCTGCTGGAAGTACAGGCCGAAATCGAGCTCGCCGGTCTTGATGCGCTGGTACACCGCGGCGCCTTCCTGCACGAGCGCCGCAGAAATCAGCGTCAGCGGGAAGATCACGATGACGAGCGACAGCATTAGCGTCGTTAGCGCGGCGAGATTGCGCCGCTGGCGCATGGCGCTGAGGAATTGCCGGTGGAACGGTTCGAACAGGATGGCGAGCACCGTCCCCCAGAACAGCGCGCCATAAAACGGCCAGAGAACCCAGCCGAATGCGATGGATACCGCGAGCAGAAGGAACAGGAAGGTTTTCTGGTGAAGCTCCGGATGATTCATCAATATCTCCAAATTGGCTTGCCCCGGTACGTGCCCGACAGGCGCACATCTCTGTGCACCAGTGCATTGTGCGGCCGGATACGCGTAGGATACCAAGGTCTGGTGAAATGCCCGGAAATGGGCGGAGGGAAGGATAACCCGGCCGGCACATCAAAGGCTTTTGCGCAGGCAAGGGAATAACCACACTACGACCAGGAACGGTAGCGGTAACGGGCATCGGATTCCTTGCAGCACTTAGCCCCAACCAGCGCCGAACAAAGTGGCGCTGAACAATATGCGCGTTCGTTCAGTAACGGTCCTAGCGTGACTGATAGCGACCTGCCTTGCTTGTGGTTGCGTCTTTTGGATGAAGGCAAAAGCGGAAGCTCAACGTAATCACTCAGTACCGGAAAGCGGGCAGTCGGTTTTCAAGTGCTTCCGTGATCGATGGGCGAAGAGACACCGCGGCCCCCTTTGTTCAGGACATGGGCATAGATCATGGTCGTTGATACATCCGCATGTCCCAGCAGTTCCTGGACAGTGCGAATGTCGTAACCCGCTTCCAGCAGGTGCGTCGCAAAGCTGTGTCGCAGCGTATGACATGATGCGCGCTTGGTGAGCTTTGCCTCAAGGACTGCACGCTTGACTGCTCTTTGCATCGTCTGCTCATACACATGATGCCGCCGGACGATACCGCTGCGCGGATCCGCGGACTCATGGCCGGAAGGGAACACCCAAAACCATTGCCATGCCGAAGCTGCGTTTGGGTATTTGCGGTCCAACGCGCCGGGCAGCATCACACCGTTGCGGTTCTGTAACCTGTCTTCCTCATAGACAGTGCGTGCACGATCGATTTGTTCGCGCAACGGCACCAAGAGGGAAAGCGGCAGCATGGTCAACCGGTCCTTGCCGCCTTTTCCTTCACGCACAGTGATTTCCCGCCGCTGGAAGTCCACATCCTTGACGCGTAGTTGCGCACACTCGGCCACCCGCATCCCGGTTCCGTAAAGTAATTTGGCAAATAGTGCCGCCTGGCCAGTCATCCGTGAAAGCACCATGTCGACTTCCTGGCGGGTGAGGACGGTCGGTCGCCTGGGTGCCCGGTTCGGCCGGCTGACAACATCGATCCATCCGTGATCAACCTGCAACACCTTCTTGTACAGGAACAGCAGCGCGCAGAGCGCCTGGCTGTAGGTTGCACCAGCCACATGCCGCTCATTGACCAGGTAAGACATGAACGCCTGGATTTCCCTTCCTCCCATTTCCATGGGATGGCGCACGCCATGGAAGCGGATATACCATCGCGCCCAGTAGACATAGGCCTGTTCGGTGCGCCAACTATAATGATTGTCACGAATGCAACGACGAAGTTGGTCAAGCAGGCGTGGCGGCTGGTTCGATGTAGAGGAAGCTGGATGGGCGATTTTCACGTTTATTTAATACTGTATGGATGAACAGTATTCTCTGCGAAACGCCTATCCATGCGGTTTGCGACCGGTCAAAGCTCCGTGCATATTGGCTGTCGGCCGCGCATATCGGCAAGTTTGCCTTTTAATTCACAGTTCCCGCAGATAAAGAGAGCTACCGAAACACGGTGTAGATCAAGTGAGCATCAAATGGCGAGTGCGGCATATTTATGGAAGTCGGAAAAAATGCTATCTAGTGAAGCGAAGTGCACGAGCACGCACAACGGTACGTTGATGCGGACACGCGCGCATCGCTTCAATACCAAGCATTTGGATCGCCTCCTGCTTGTGGTCACTGGCCAGTCGGCCTCATCACTCGAGTCAATATGTGCCGCTCTCTTTACTAGGGAACGTGTTGCTCGGCACGGACATCGCGCAAGCGCGCTGCCGGTCAGCTCCTATCGTTAGCCCAGAACAAACATGCACGTCTTACGACATATTGGCTGCCTTCTTGTAGCTCTATTTATTGCGAAGGGCGCCGGCGCGGAAGACGTCGCGGAAGAGACTTTCATGCGGTTTGAGTGCGCACGTGCCACAGACGTTATGTCGATAGAAGCTGGCATCCCAGTTGCTCAACTGACGGCTACAACTAATTTGCAGAGGATTACTCCTGCTGCCAGGGCGAGTCTCAAGAAGCGCGGTTTTTATTCAGTACAGAAGACCAGCGGGACGTTAAGCTGCGCGATTGGTCGAGAAACGTATCGCTTATTTATCTCCTATCACGAACCCCGGGAGCGTGGAGAATGCGCAGCCGCGGAGTTTTGGTCGCTTTGGATTGAAACTCCCTCAGGTCATCAGTTCGTGTATACGCTGGATGGAGACGTCTGCTTTCCTGGGCAGCCGTTACTCAAGAGCCTTCGTCTTGAATCAAAAGGTTCCATGCCCTCAATGACGGTTTGCGCGAGCGATGATGAGGTTAGTCCGCCAACGTGCCGCAATGTGTCATTGCCGCGCAAGGGTGACTGGTCGGGGACATAGGTAACAGAATCGTCCTGGGACATGGGTTACACATTGATGATGCAATGACGCATTTCCCGAGGGCGGCGGTAACAATGCATATGAAACGGCAACGAAGCGTAGCGTAG
>Ga0196971_1000642_pt1 | contig 23195 bp, 19 predicted proteins | sample S1v_1013CmetaG_FD_148660 | JGI IMG/M metagenome (GOLD analysis project Ga0196971, IMG submission 148660) | Soil microbial communities from Anza Borrego desert, Southern California, United States - S1+v_10-13C | ecosystem: Environmental > Terrestrial > Soil > Desert | place: USA: California...
TCAGGAAGTACGTGAACCTCTGGAGCATCGACAAGAAGAGGCTCCATGCCAAGTACAGCCCGGTTGAGAATCTGTAAGGCAGGGCTTCATCAACGACTGCCTCTGAGAGCCTCCAGGACGGCTCAGGAGGCCTTAGAAACCAGCCGCGGGCCACTGGTGGCCCCCCCTGAGTTCCATGGTGGCCCTGAAGAGCGGCTAGATCCGCTAGATACGACGCCAATCCAGTAGGGAAGTGACATGCAGTGAAGTGCATTACGGCGGGTCTTGATGTTGGCAACGAATCAGTCAAACTGGTCGATTACCTGGGCCATGTGATCAACCCGAGCGTGATCTGCCGCTCTTCAGTCCTGAAGGTGTACGATGACCGGGTCAGCCCGGAGGATTACATCAACTTCACCATCGTTAGCGGTGCTGTGACCGGAGACTTCTTTCTTGGAAACCTTGCTGCACGACAGGATGTTGGGCGCACCTTGTTCATGCCGGCGGGAGCGAACAAGGCGGAGGAAGCACAGTACTACGTGGCAGCACTCGGCGCCCTGGCCTACCGTGCCCTGCAAGTTCACCTGGATCCTCACGAGTCAGAGATCGGTGTGCGCCTTGTCCTCAGCCTGCCTATGCGGGACTGGTTCAGGAGCCGTTCAGTTGTGGAAAAGAAGCTGGTCGGAGAACATCTCGTCGCCATGGGATCCATGCCCGTCGTCGGTGGGCGGACGGTTGCCATTCGCGGCGTGAGTGTGTTGGTGTCCATCGAAGGAATGGCGGCTCTGATCAACAACGTGTACGACCTCAGGGGCGGCGTAAAGAACCAGGCTCTGCGGGATGGTACGGTTCGCGTCGTCGACATCGGCAAGGAAACGACGGACCTGCCCAAGCTCAAGCGGATGATCCCGCAGCCGGAGCCCGAGAGCACATGGGAAGACTGGGGCGCCGGTCGTTACCTGGACGCTATTATTCGCAAGGCTCGGGATCGGTTTGGAGTCGTGATCCCGAACCCGGCGCAGTTGGCGGCCGCACTGATTCACGATAAAGGGCTGTGGAAAGTACGGGGCCGCCAGGTCGACTTGAGGCAGATTGCCGACGAGGAGTTCTCAGGTCTGGCCGAGCGGGCCGCACGGACCGTCGAAGCCCACTTCGGTGATGATGTCGACGTTTGCATCATGGTGGGTGGCGCCACCGATGCAGTACGGCCCTTTCTTGGCCAGTTCCTGGACCTGAAGAAGTATCCCGTAGTCATGGGACACGAGGGGGAGTGCCTCCTCGAAAACGCCCGGGGCAATTACCTTATGGGGCTGGGGCGCAAGTGGGCTCCCGTTGAGCGGGATGCCAAGGGGGCCTAGCCGATGCCGCAACCCATTCAGCCAGGTGATAAGCTGACGGTTTCCACCAGGAAGTCTGACGCCATGGCCTTGGGGTGGCTGAATTCACAGCGAAACCGCAGTGAAGCAGTGATGGTGCTCATTCGGGCTGCGGCTCTGCAGGCGTTGCGCCTGACCGAACGATCCCCATCAGCAGAGGTCAAGGTCCGACAGGGGGCACCTGAATCCAGAAAGGAAAGCGTATCAGCAAACCCGTCAGAGGAAGGTACGTTCTCCGGCATGGCAGCCTTCCTCGAAGGGCTAGAGTCATTTAGCCAGCCTGATGTGTAACCTGCGGGACAGTCTGGCAGCACGGGTCCAGGGGCTGTCTGTTACACCTTTGTGCCGAAAGGTATGACCTTTTCCGGTTCAGCTCACCTTTTCTGCCCGTGAGGCCAAGGGGTGATTCCGGGCGGCTTGCTCCCATGCTCCGTAGAAGTCAGGGGCTACTCAGATCGAGCCGGGGGCTCACACAGTAGGGGCCTACCTCCACAAACCTGCGAGGAGTTCGTTTTAGACGTTTGTTCAGCGGAGCTCCTGCCACCTTGGTTCCTCAAAGAGGCAGGGGCTGTCTCCTATTCGGGCGCCGGGCTCGCACTGAAGGCCCAGAGTACGCCGTGCGAGACACTATTGGCCGCCACTGAGTCATAGAAGGTACTCAGTGCATCATGTTCTCGGACTTGGTGCGGCGAACCACGGGAATCGCATCGGATACCAAGGTCAGAACCTCGTCATCAAGTGCGAGCCAAGCTTCTGCGAGTTGCATGGCCGCCGTCAGGTCAGCTCGGCTGATGACGCCCTTCCTGTAAGCGGTTACTGCGAGATTGTAGACGTCGGACGCCTCACTTGCACCTACGTTGAGGTGATCAAGTGCTCCTGCAGGGTTCAATCGCCGGCAGTCTTCCAGTATCATGCGAAACTCGGTGAGAAGGCTTTCAGAGTCTGCGAAACACTTCAGGACGTTGTTGGCGATCATTGGATAGTCCTCCTTGAATGATTGGTTGCCTTGAGTTCCGGTCCAGGGGCTTCAGGTACCGAAACGAAGCGGGTCTGAGGCGCGGCTCACCTCCTTGTAGCTGGCGCCAACGAAAACACCCCCTTCGAGTGAAGGGGGTGGGGCACCGAACGTTCTGCCAGGATCGCAAAGGGGGTCCTATTACCGCTCGGAAATATATACAGTTTTGAACCTTATATAGGCCACCAAGTCTTTCCAATATACTCAGCGCTGTTCGTCGGCTTCCGCTTTCCTGAGGGGCTGGGCGACAACAACTATATGGGGCGCTGCCGGCATGGCAGTTCGCTCGGTGGCTCCCTAAGAAGTAGACCCAAGTCCTTTTGATAACAGTCGCCCATTGCCAGGGCGCCCCCCACTTCAGGTCCTGGGGGAGTAATTACGTGGGTAAGCCTGTATCTGTAACAGGGGCTGCAACTTATTCTTAGGTGGAAGAGCCCGGCGGTAACACAGCTGGCGCTGCCGTTCCTGAGACGGCATCAGGTCCCTCTTGGCAGCCCCCGACAGCAGGACCGTAGCCGTCGTGTCGCAAGGAAATGGCGACGGCTCCTCCAAACGAAACTCGCCCCTCCGCTGGCCAGACTCGACGTGGGCGGCGTGACCTGACTATACCGGGCAAGCTGCAGCGCTTGTGCCTCTGGGGCTAATCTGGAGGCCTAAGCGCTCATTCCACACGACGGTGAGAGCATCCGCACTCGTGAGGTCAAACTGAGCATGCCACGGAATCGCTTGCTCCTTGTAGATGCCGAGAAGGACGCCCTGCTTCGAGTTGGCGTTGACGAGGCGTCGCACTATTGCCATGCTTGGGGCTAAGATTCTCCCGTTCTTCCCATCTCGCTCACGAAGACCAAGGCGGATGGCCTCCGAGAGCCCTACCTTCGTGGCGAGGTCCGTCAACGCTGGGATGCCGACAGCGGCCAGGTTGACCACCTTCACCAAACGAAGCCCGTTCTGGTCCACCAGGTCACCCCGTAGGAACTCCTCTACCGTCGGTCGCCGGCGCCTTTGCTTAGGGTTGGCGTTGTTCTTGAAGTGCTCCGTCATCTCTAGCCGAACGTGCTGGTCTGGCTCCCTGTCCATTTCCCGTCCCTTGTCGTAGGGGCGCAATTGGTTCCCCTTTCTCGAACCGTGGTAGTGAGTCTGACCCATGTACTGAACGTTGTCGGCCCTGACGCCGGGCAGGTACAAGCAGGAGTCGATCTCGTCCACCGTACCCTCAAAGTCCAACTTGGTAGCAAGTTCGTCCATTGGCTCTCCTTCGGGCCACATGAGCACCCACCGGAGCAGTGCCAGCGTCTCGTTCGGGCCCAGGCCAACAGTCGAGGGGTTACAGCAGATCATGGACTTCGGCATATTGCGTCCTATCATCGTAGGATTCCAGCCCACCCGTAAGGCTCCACGCGCACCGTTGACCGGTAGAGAGACGAGGTTCTGCCACCCGGGCTCGTCCTCCCAGACCCAACCCTGCCGCTTAAAGATGTCGCCGAATTCCTGGGCCGCCTCGATGAATTCTGGCATGGGGCGACTTGAGCCGTAAACTCGGAAACCGTCGTATGGTATGTCGCCGTACTCGTTGCAGAGCTTGAACATCGGATCGCTCCTTACCGAACAGTTTGGGCACCTGGGCGAGGCATTCAAGGGTCATAGTGGATAGGTGCACCCGATGCCCGCCTGTGAGAGGCACCGAGCCACGCCTTTTGGCAACTTCACGGAGCCAGTAACCCACTGGGTGTTACATTATTGGAAACTAGGCCGTATTTACCTGGCCGCTGATGACGACTAGGGCGTCGGCGTCGTCGCGTCAGGGCTGTCGCAGGTTGCCACAAATGTTGGTCCAGGAGACCTATCCCAGGGAGGGAGAGTGTGGTATCGCTCTGTGGACCACCAAAGAGGGTCCACAGTCCGGACCCTCCGAGGGGGCAGCCACGTCGGTATGTCAGTGTGTGGTCGCTTGGAGCACTCGGAAACCGAAGTCGTAGTTCCACCAGGAAACCAGACTTTCAGCCTGCTGCAGGTAGTACTGGACACGATTGAACCCGCCCTTGGACGCGTCGGACTCCACTCCCGCTGCCGCCAACGCCAGACTCAACTCCTGAAGAGCCAGTTCTGCGCCAAAAACCTCCTGTGACATTCCGTGACCGTCGTAGATGACGAGCGGCAGTCCGCTACGGAGGTGGGTGAGAAAATCGAAGGCTTCCGAGTCTACGTAGATGTTCACGGTAAATCCATCGCCAGAGCTCGCACTAATCTTCACCATTAAGTCGACCTCAGTCAGATTCGCGAAACCGATGTCACGGACTTCCAAAACCAGTCCATTGGGCAGACTCTTGCAGTCTTTGCACTGTGCGTACACTTGGCGATTAACCATCATCCAGTCGACTGGCATAATCCTGGTCGCCTTTTCTGTCGTAGGCATGTGTGTCCTCCTCGTATGGCCCCATCGGTTGTCAGGTCGTGACAGCGCCGTATCCGATCACTGCGGCGTTTTCCCCGAGGTCCATGGGTGAATGAGAGTTGTCGAAAGCTATCTCGGGAGCCGAGGGTCAGCCGCTCGGGGGGGTTTGAGGCAGAAACCTAATAGCTTACGTAGGGATTTTGCATTTAATTGTCGGGCGTACAGGTTCCCTGTCTCCGAAAGCATCTTCACCCAGTCGCCGCCGTCTGCGGGCGCAACGCAGGTGCCGTCACTAAAGAGATGAGCGGCGACGCCTCCCAAGTGTCCTGCTGGACCAGAACGGTGCCTGGCCGGCCGGGCTTGCCCGGTTGATGATCGGTCATCACAAGGACGCCGTGCTTGAGCAACTGGCTTCTGATGTCAGGCTTGCGTAAGTGCCGATTCACGGTGGCCTTGTCCACGTTGGCCCAATGAGCTACTTCAGCAGGCGTACACCGATCGGAGAGGACCATGATCTCGATGATGGCACTCATGACAGCGTCGAGTTCGCTGCGCCGCCCAGGTACCTGAACCTCAATCCACGGCTGGCTAAGGTCGTCGTCAACAACGAAGGCAGCTGCACGCTGGGCCAGCCCTTGATCCTTCTTCGACAGCAGGTAGACGGTCGTGGGAGTGGTCCGGCGTACCCATCGCGTGCGACCGAGACCCTGAAGGACGTCGCTGTTCATGATGTGCTGGTTGAGAGCATCAAATCGCTGATCGTGAAACGCCAGGCCCTCGGGAGTCAGCATGTAGAAGTCAGTCCCGTTAAGTGGGACGGAGAGGTTCAAGTCCCACAAGTAGCGCCCGACGATTACTTCCGGGGGCCGCTGATTCACGCCCAAAATCATACAGACGTCGGCGTTCTGGGCTGTATTGAGACCTTCGAGTGCGCCGTAGTGAAAGGACCGCACATCATCGGCACCGGCCTCGGTCAGTGCCGTGAGACATAGCTGCTCATAGGTCTTGCTGGTGACCAGTGCGTATGACTTGTGATGTCCTTCTCTCTGGACGATCCGAGCGAGCATCTTCTTCAGGGGCAATTCATTCTGGACATGACGACCTTTGGCCAGGTTTGAGTAGGGAATGTGCCTGACATGCAGTTCCCCCTCGGTCGAACTATACGACCGTCGACTCACCTTTGAGTTAGGGAACATCCGCCGGTACTCCTCGTCTGGCATGGGCGTGGCGGAGAGGATGACGATGCTGGGTTGGTGCTCAAAGACCGGAGGCTTGGGCGGGGGCGTTGTAATGCGGTGAGTCCCTTTTCGTTTGACTACCACAAAGCCCTTCGAAATGGCGCCTTCGACGAAGTCAAGCATGTCCTTGACCTGCGATGAGAGCGCGCTCGCACTGATCGCTCGGAGCCATTTGGCTCTGTCGGATGGACTGAACCTGAAGCGGGGAGAGATTGAAGGGTACGCCACGAACTCGTCGGTAGGGTCAGAGGCGCTCGACTTCAGCATCTCAATCTCGGGAACAGGAGTTCCCAGGGCAAGCTCCAGATGGCCTGCAAAGAGGACCAAGTCATCGAACTGATGCTGGACCGGAGCCAGCAGCGGTAATGCCGGATCTTCGTCGATGATTACTAGATCCCGCTCACGGTAAGGGCCGTGTTCGTATTGAACGAGGAGTGGAAAGAGCCACCTCAGCTGCTCGTGGGTCGAGATGATAATCCGTTGCTTCGTTATTCCACGATACCTCGACAGCGCTTGGCACCCTGATCCCTGAGGGCATGTGGCACACACCAGCCTGCGGCCTCTGATGTTCCGGTGGTAGAGATCATAGACCTCCTGGGCCCGGGAGCACTTTTCTTCATCAATGAGCAAGTGACTACCTGGGACTTGCGCCTGGGTCTGCTTGGCCAGTTCCCTTGTAGGGCATAGAATCACGGCCGAAAGGTCCGGGTTCTGTGAGAGAAGGTGGACCATCGCATGAGTCTTCCCGAATCCTGGCGCCGCTGAGAAAATGGTCACGTGATCACGGCCTGAAGCGGCCGCATAAGCTAAATCCTGCTGGATCTGAGGTGTCGTCATTCCGTCACTCCTTTCCAATAAAGCACGGCTTTGCTTGATGTAGCCACCGCCTGTTCTCAGCCTCGGCCCGATGGTTCTTGGCCGGCGGAAGTGTGGTGCAATCCCCGAGTTCCTTGTGCCACAGACATCGACAAACTCATCGTGTGGTGGTTGGGTCCTGAATCTACTACACACAACACGCTCCCTGCAACGGAAGAAAATAACTATCCTGGAAGCCGAAAAGCTACTAGCGCCGTTACAAGGTCGACCTGAAGGTCGCGGCCTATCGATGTCTTGTGGCGCAAGTTGTTCAGGACCTTAAGTGATTACGCACACGCAGAAGAGTTTCCAGTAAAATTTCTTTTTGGGGATTGGTGGGGGTTTTCGACGACCGCCCTTAGGAACAGGGTCACCGACAGATGCTCCCATAACTGTATCTACGGCTCAGGGACGCAATCTGTAACATGATGGATCAAAGCTCCACAATTCAGGAACCGGCCGGCCTCAGGTGTTCACCGTTGCACTTGGGGCTAAGAGGATCTTGAGAGGTAAAGCCATGGATCCATCTGCCGCTGACTTGGCGTTACAGGAATGTGGCAGACCTGGTTCACAATTCAAAACGCCGTGACAAGGGAAGTGCCCCACCTCCCAAACAAGGAGATGGGGCACATGAAGTATGAGTTGTTCGCCGGAGAGGTCTGGTCAACGCCGTTGTGTTGGTATCTTGCTGCACGGGCGGTGCGGTCATTGTAGGCATCGGTTTACTTCAACCCGAAGCTGGGTTCCGACAGATCCGATGGCAGCGGTAAGTGGCGCAGGGATGAAGCTTCAGTTGACCGGTCTCTTAATTTTCTCAACTGTGACTTCTCCGGCCTCCCCTTCGGCAACCTTGAAGACAGGCTCGTCCGGCTGATCACCTTGGCCAACGGCATACCGGGCTTCTGTTCCAGCCTCCTGAAGAACGCCGAGGCCGTGCTCCTCGACCTCCGCCTTAACTACCTCAGCTAGCATATCGACAGAATCTGGCCGAGATCGGAGGAGTGCCGAGAAAATGCCTTGACCAGCCCGAAAAATGCTCTGTTTGTCACGAGGTCTGCGCGCCAGTTCCGTGACCACTTTCGGAGCTGTCCAAACCAAGTAATCTACAAGCAAGTACGGATGATCAGCGATCCACACCGCCTGCTTCTCCTCCATGAATTCCATCAAGAGTGAGTTAGCACGGTTCCCCTTGCGTGCGTCAACTGCCTGCAGAATGTCCTCCCAGAGGATTGCAGGCTTGTCACCGGCCATCGCCATGCGCAGGAGACCACCGCTCTCCTGCCTGAGCACGTCTAGCATGTTAAGCATGGCTTCCGCCATCGGCTCGCCCCGGGTCGCCGCTGCCTGGAATTCGGCTCGAGTCAGAAGACCGATTCGCGCAGAGGCCCCTTCCGACATGATCCCCAAGCGATACTCTGGCCGTAGGCAGGACTCAAAGGCGACTCGCAGACCCTCGTCTCCGCCTCCGCTCGTTAACATAGGTGAGAAGATGCAGTCAGTGAGCAGCGCCTTCGCAATCGTCTCTGCGTCAGTCAGGCTGGGAAGCTGCCCCACGAGACTGTCGGCCCTGTCCAGTACGCCCTTGGCCCTTTCGGCATAGGCCTCGAGGACGCTTCGGTCCTCGACCACAATGGGCCACGGACATTCCTGGCGTAGCACAAGCCAAGGTATCCAAAGTACGCGATCTAGAATCTCACGATCCAAAGGCATAAGGTGGCCTCCTGTCTTCTGCTGTGTTGGAGCCATCGTGCGCACGAGTCAGGGCGAGCGGAGGACTCTCCTTTCGCTGGTCGCCGAACAAATCCTGCATATCCAGAGGTTTATTGTAAGAACACCTTTGATATGGCTGCTAACGAATGATGTGTTCCAGCACACCGCTGCGGCCGTTTGCTTCCTCCGCATTGCCCAATGGAGCTTCGTGTGGGCACCGTGGTCTTCCACGATAAGGTTATCCCTGGAGTTGTTGGCCTTGTCGCCGTCGAGATGGTGGACATCCTCATCAGGTCGAAGGGGACGCCCCAGCATCTCTTCAGCCACGAGCCGGTGCTCCAAGACGTATCCCCCGGAGGCACTCGGGTGATCCGGCGCATGGCGCAAGACATAATCCTTGACGTGCCGGACTCGTCCGCCCTTCCAGTTGTGGTTGGAGGCTCCAGCTTGGCTCAGCCCCTGTGAATGCTAGCCTAATAGTTGACCACTTTTGGGGTATTTGCTGACCGAATAGTTGACCACCCAGAAAGGGCCGTGATGATCGAAAAGTTGACCACCCTAAACAGTTCACCCTGTACGCTGAAGTTGCCCGACTTCACGTGCAGGAGGAAAGGATGTTGCTTAGGATGGTCGATAAGGAGTTTATCAGAAAGCTCGTACTGGTGAAAGGCTGGTCTATTCGTGAAGTGTCCCGCCACATGCAGATCGCCCGTCAGACGGTGCGGAAGTGCCTGGAGGACTCAAAGCAGCCGGCATACAACCAGACTCAGCCCAGGCGCTCGCCCATGCTGGACCAGGTCAAGCGCATCATCGATGAGTGGCTGAAGCAGGATGAGCAGGCCCCGCGCAAACAGCGCCATACGGCCCGCCGCATCTATCACCGACTTGTCCAGGAGTACGGGTTTCAGGGCGGCGAATCCACCGTGCGGGCTTACGTGGCCAGTGTTCGCGGTCAGCACCGAGAGGTGTTCATACCCCTGGCTTTTGACCTGGGGCAGCGAGCCCAGTGCGACTGGGGGCAGGCCCAGGTCGTGCTCGACGGCAGAGCCGTCACGGTCCACCTGCTTTGCATGCGACTGCTGGCCAGCAAGGACTTCTTCGTCATGGCGTTCATGAATGAGCAGGAGGAAGCCTTCCTGGAAGGCCAGCGCCAAGCAGTTGAGTTCTTCGGCGGTGTGCCGGCGGTCATTAGCTACGACAACCTCACTACCGCCGTGAAGAAGATCCTGACGAACCGTGCTCGGATCGAGCAGGACGACTTCAGCAGCTTCCGCACGCATTACCTCTTCGACAGCCACTTCTGCAACATTGCCAAGGGCAACGAGAAGGGAAGCGTCGAGAACCTTGTGGGCTACGCTCGCCGCAATTTCTTGGTGCCGGTTCCTGAGGTGCGGTCTATCGACGAACTGAACCAGCACCTGCGCAACGGTTGCGTGGCGAACCGGCTCCGTCAGCACCCGTTTGAGAAAAGCACAATCGGTGTGGTCTTTGCCGAAGAGCAGAAGAGTCTGCGGCCGTTGCCGCCATGCCCGTTCGAGTGCGCCCGGCTGTTGCATGTCCGTGTGAACAGCCTCTCCCTCGTCCACGTGGACACTAACCGCTACTCCGCACCAACCCGATACGCCTACCAGATCGTCGTGGCAAAGGTGTACGTCGACCGCGTCTGCCTGTACCACAAAGAAACGCTGATTGCTCAGCACCCCCGGCTGAACGGCCGGAACCTGGAGAGCCTGCGGTTCGAGCATTACCTGGAAGTGCTGGAGCGGAAGCCGGGTGCCATGTCCTACGCCCGGGCCCTAAAGGCCGACGCCCTGCCGCCCCTGTGGCAGCAGTACTTGGAGGCGGTGCGTCAATCACTGCCACGGGCAGAGAGGGACTTCATCCGGACGCTGCAGCTCATGCGAGAGATGCCGGAGCACCACGTGGAAGATGCAGTGCGGAATGCGCTCTCCTCGGGTACATACGGCTATGAGGTCGTGCGGAACCTGGCCGCGCAGTACTGGCAGGCGGACTCACCGGTGCAGCCACTGCAAGGTGCCGCCCTGGCCCACCTCCCGCCGGCAACAGTAGCACCTCCTGATGTTCAGCGCTTCAACCAGCTGCTGCAGGAGGTGGAGTTTTGAACACGACAGAACTGCGCCTGAGCGCTTACCTGAAGACGCTCAAACTGCCCGCCGCAGCCCGCCAGTACAAGGCCATTGCTGCGGATGCCGAGGCGACAGGTCAGTCCCACGTGGACTTTCTGGCTGCGGTATTGGAGCAGGAGGTACTCAAGCGGGAGCAGAGCGGCATTCAGATTCGGATTCAGCAGGCCCGCTTTCCACTGCCCAAGACGCTCGACACCTTTGACTTCACAGCGATTCCCAGCCTGAACAAGGCCAAGGTCATAGCCCTGACGCATTGCGAGTGGATTGATCGTCATGAGAACGCAATTTTGTTGGGCAATGCCGGCACCGGCAAGACGCACTTGGGAATAGCGCTGGGCTTCATGGCCTGCCAAGCTGGCAAGCGAGTCCGCTTCTGCACGGCCGCCAGCCTGGTGAACGAACTGATCGCCGCCCAACAGGAAGGCACCCTGCACCGCCTGGAGCGGCAGTGGCGCCGCTGGGATCTGGTCATCTTGGACGAGCTCGGCTACATCCCGTTCTCGACCTCTGGCAGCCAATTGCTCTTCCAGTTCTGCAGTGAGCGCTATGAGCGTGCCAGCCTGCTCATTACCTCAAACTTGGAGTTCGCCCGCTGGACGGAGGTGTTTGGCGACGAGAAACTTACCGCCGCGCTGCTAGACCGTTTGACCCACCGTGCTCACATTCTCCCGATGAACGGCGAGTCATATCGCTTCCGCGAGAGTCTGCGCCGCCAACAAAGCTGACCCACACTCCACCGTTACACCAGGGGGGTGGTCAACATTTCGGCAAGCACGCCACCCCCTGGGTGGTCAAGTTTTGGGTTGGCACGGTGGTCAAGTTTTCGGTTGACATTCACACAACGTCAGGCAAGCCACGGATTACTGGTGTTGGGCAGCAACTGTCCAGTCCGGCCTATGGTACTTTGGCAAGACGGGAATGATCCAGTGCGACATCGTTAAGGTCGGGAAAGGGACATCAACGTGCAGCCAAACGGCTGACGGGACTGTCTACGACAAGTTGAGAGCCTACCAGAACTGGAATGTCAGCGGCACCGTGGTTATTTCATCGCAGCCGTTCGAGACGATTGTCGCTGAAACGTACAACAACTCAAGGCCCATCGAAGTTGGCTTCTGGTGGAATACAGGAGGCGGTCATTCCGTTCTGGCTGATGGCTACAGCACCGAGAACGGGCAATGGGTTTCGTACATGGATCCCAAACGCGAAGCGCATTTCATGAGCACCTATACGTGGTTTAAGGGGGGTTCTGGGTCTGGATCGGACCATACGTGGGGTGACACCCTTTACCAGCTGGTAGCCAGATAAAGGAGGCAGTTTCCATGAAAACCATCTTTCGGGTACTAGCGCCCTTACTGGTGCTGCTCTGGTTGGTACCTCCGGTGCACGCCGTTGGTTCCAACATCCCGGCTGAGGTCCAGTCCGCCGCCACCCGCGGGCTTGAGCTGTTCAAGTCGAAGACTTCGACTCAGCCGCGTCTGTATGGTTTCTCGGGAGCCGAGGACGTCAACCGGACGACCCTGGGGCGTGGGTTTCGCATCTACTACGTTGATCCTGACAAGCTTCGCAGCCAGGCACAACCCAAGAGCCTGCTAGCTATTGCGTACCCGGCCGAGGTGTGGGAGTTCGTAGTAACGCTTGACGGGCAGCCAAAATCATTCCTCACCATAGCCCGGCAGGATGGTCAGTACCAGATGGTTCGCTTCGGCGGCGACGCTACCGACTTCGACGTGGCTGCAGGCAATTTCGTTCGTTTCGCCAAAGAAAGGGACGCTGCCATTGAGCCGGTCGTCGTGAAGGCGGGACCCGTGCACTACTTTACCGGCAAATTCGGGGAACAAGAACTTATAGTCGCGGAGGCCCGAACTGGAGGGGGACTCAACGGGTCTGGTGACGCGGACTACACACGGTTGCGGGATGCTTCCGAAATCGTGAAACACCTGCAGGACGTTCAGAAAAACACCCCCCGTGGGGAGATGAGCGGTGGAGGATCACCGTCTGCTCAGTCTGAAAATACTAGCAGATGGGCTCAACTATGGGCTGTGTCCGGATTAGTGATGATCGGTGGGGTGCTAGGAACGTTGCACCTTTTCCGCCGTGCGCGTGCGCGATAGCCGGCCCGGTGCGCTTTGACCGAGGTCAGTACGGACAACGAGCCAGAGCGCTAAGCCCCGCTGGTGGATCATGCTTGGCGGTGCCTGTGCTGACCGCCAGAGGAACGACCAAGAGCAGAAGCCATCTCTGATGAGAGGCTTCTGCTCTGTCTAGGCCTGGGTTTCGCACATGGGCCGGTGAACCATAGGTTCTCCGCACGTGGAAGGTGACGGAGAAGGGTTTCTCAATCGTGGGCTGTTTGAGCGAACGGAACAGCGACATCACGGAGGGCGGTGCTAGGCAAGGGTTTCTTGGAACGGCTCAGGGACATCGAGCAGTCGGTAGAGCGTAAGCGTCAAATCCAGCCCACCTGTGAAACGGCAATATCTTTTGAGACAATCCTCTCCAGGTATGATGTCCGGGCCGGGGCAAAATGGCACCGAGCTTCTGCCGCATATGGCATCAAGAAGAGCAGGGGGTTGTCCCCTGCTCTTCCAGTTGTTAAGGGTTTCGATTTTCGCAACGGAACAAGTGTTGCGTCTTCAAATGCGTTGGCTTGGTGTAGGATGGGCTTGTAGCTGGAACGAGAAAGGGCTCACCGGGGTCTTGGTTTGGCGGCCGGGCCCCCGGAGAGCTCTCCCATCTCGGACAGGAGTGTTCCTGCCATGTCCATCGTACTGCCTCTGGCGCACAGCGTCCAGGGTTACCTACGGCGGTTTGGGCAGGTTGGTCCTGACCTGCCCGTGTGGTGTGGCCACTGCAGCGCCCAGCGCTTACACAAGCATGGGCGCTATCGGCGCGTCGTCGTGTGCCGGCGGCGGCTCTACCGGATTCCGGTCTACCGGTGGAAGTGCCCGGACTGCGGGCGCACCATCTCGCTGCTCCCCGACTTCCTCAAGCCATACGCTCGCTTCCTCTCGCTCCTGCGAGAGAAGGCTGTCTGGCGACGCCTGGCCGGGTGGCAGTGGGAGCGAATCGCTCAGGCAGTGAGTACACCCGCCGTCAGCACGGTCTCGGTGCGCACGTTACTGCGGTGGTTCGCCCGTGCGGCCAATTGGGCGACCGGTCGGGGGGCGGAGCCCCTTGGCCAGCTAGTTGAACTGGCCCCCTCCCTGGACATCGGTGGCCTAAAGCCCGCCGACACCACTCCGCTGGCCATGCTGCAGTATCTCCGTCATACCGGTCACATGCTGCACCACCAGACGGGCCGGCTGGAGCACAGCCATCCGGGTCTGTTCGCCCTCTGCAACAGCCTCTTCGGGGGCCCTACCTACCTGTAGACCGCCCCACACACTGTGTCCATCGCCCGGGACAGGCTGCTGTGCCACAATGGCGCCAGACAAACGCCAGGAGACCGCCCTGTTCCGCTACCAGGTCATTGCACCGCTGGTGACCCAGGAGTGGAACCGCGTCCAGTACGGCCTTCTCCTGCAGGAAGTGGCCCGGCAGGAGTACAGTTTCGGCGAGCGAAGCGGACTCCGAATCGGTCGCCGGACCATTCAGCGGTGGGTTCAGCTCTACCGGCAGCAGGGGCTGGCCGGACTAGAGCCCGCCGTGCGCTCGAACAAGCATGTCCGCAAGGTAGTGGCCCCCAGCGTGCTCGACCAGGCCATTGCCCTGCGCCGGGAAGTGCCCGGCCGCAGCGTTGAGCAGGTCATCGCCATTCTGGAGATGAGCGGGAAGGTCGAGAGAGGCACGCTCAAGCGGAGCACCCTGAACGAGCATCTCGTTCGGGCGGGTCGCACCCGGGCGGCAGTTGTTCAGGCGGCAAAGCGGCGGCCTTCTCTGCGCCGCTGGGAAGCACCCCACCGCAACGCCGTGTGGCAGGGAGATGCGAAGTCAGGGTATTGGCTGCCCCACCCGACTCAGCCCGGGAAGCGCCGACAGGTCCACCTGCTTGCATGGATCGACGACTACTCCCGACTGCCCCTATCACCGTCGACCGCCCGGGATGCGGCTGTTCCGACTTTCAGCCAGGCCGGAGGCCGTTGGACTGGACGGGCGATGTGGAGCAACTGTCGAAGGCCCTCGAGCTGGACCGGTTCGCCCTGCTGGGCATCTCCGGCGGTGGACCTTATGCCGCAGTCTGTGCGCACGCGCTCCCCCATCTGGTAAGGGTAGTTGCCCTTGTGAGTTCCACCGCTCCCTTCGCTGCCCCTGGCATTACGGCCGGCATGAAGCCCGCAACCGGACGCTCTTTCAGGCAGTCGCTCACCATCATGGCTGGTCTGGGTCGCTCTATGGATGATGACCCGCAAGCCCACCACGGACCCGGAAGCGGTGTTCAAACAGCTGGAATCCGCCTTTGCACCCTGCGACGTAGTAGTGATGCGGCACCACCCCGGCATGATCGAGGGCTTCATGGCTGACTCGGCGGAATCCTTCCGGCAGGGCGCCCGTGGCGCCGCACACGACATGGGCCTGGTGGCCCGGCCCTGGGGGTTTGACCCCGCTGGGATTCGCACGCCGGTCTATCTCTGGCAGGGCGAGGAGGACCAGAACGCCCCGCCTGCCGCCGGTCGGTATCTGGCTCAGACGATTCCCGCCTGTCGGGCGGTCTTCTGCCCGGGCGAGGGTCACATGCTCTACCTCAATCACTGGCGGGAGATCCTAGCCGTGCTGAATTGAGCCCAAGGGGCCCTGCCTGACGAAGAGTCGGGTGGGCCTCGTCTCCTTCATTGGCCGGCAGCGCTATCTGAGAATGGCCACACGTGGACCGGCAGAGACGGACGGGGCACCCGGGTAGACGGCTAGCAGGTCGCCTGACCGTCGTGAGAACAACCACGCTGCGGAAAGTGGCGGCGGCATGTGTGTTGGCGGACCGCTCAACATGTTCAGGAGCCGGTTCTGCCGCGCCGGCACGCGGTCTGCTTGTCATCAACTTGAACCCTGCCGTCTGTACGGCGATCGGGTTCATGCCTTTCGTACCAGGGGATGGTACTCATCATCTGTCCCGCCTCCGTTCCTGATCTTCTGGAACCGGTAAGCCTAGACAGGCTGTGCGCCCCACGGGCAGCTTGACTGGAAGCCCCACCGGCCCCCACCTGGTCTGCTGGTCCGTCGCCCCCGTCCCGGTCATCTCGGGGCTTCCCGCCCGTCGGATAACCTTCGAGGCACGCTCTCGAGCGCTGCCGAAGGGCTGCTTGGCGGCCTAATGTCGCTTGCTCAGCACCTCTGTCGCTGGCACAGGGCCACAGGGGCCAAGGCCGGGAGGCGTGCCCCGGTGACCATCCCTGAGGAGGGGGATTTAGGACTTTTCTGTACATCCCAGGTTAGAGCGATGACCAGAAAAGTCATCAATGGTTCCCCCCTCCCTGGGGTCCCGGCCGAACGGGGGTCGAATCTCCCCGAAATCCGGGCAGGTTGCCCTCAAACTGTCCCCGCCCCCGGGTGCTTGGCCCCGGAGCCGAGGGTTTGAGACTTTTTTGGACACTCGATTCGACGGTTTTGTGAAGAAAATGCCCGAGCCCGTCGTTGCTCGGGTCTGACCACCTTCCATTCGCGTCCGCACCGCCCCTCCTTCCAGAGCACAGATCAGGGCCTCATGTCTCATTGTTCTGATCTGCTCATTGGGATTGAGGTGCCCTTGAGCTCCCGCTGTCTCAGCCCCCAGCAGAATCGGGCAGCTAACTTGCCTCGCGCCGCGTACCTATCCCGCGCTGTGCGTTGTCAGCAGCCCGGACGAAAGCCCTGGCGGCCAGGGGGCGCCCGGCAGGAGCAGTTCGCCGGGTCCCCGGTAGGCTGGGTCCGCCGCAGCGGCGTCCTGGCGGCGGCGAACTGCAGGGGGACAGTAAGCTTGACGTTGCCGACCGTGGCCAGCACCGGCGATGGGGTCTCGGGGGCAATGCCCCGCACCTCGGGGCGGGCGAGGTCTTCCAGTGTCTGCTGGACCTCATGCTGAGCGAGAGCCAGGAAGGCGGCCAGCTTCCTGACATTCCCGGAGATGGCGGCACCTCTGTCAGGCTACTGCGGGGTGGTGGGCTGAGCGAGCTTCACTCTGTACCCTTTCACCCGGTGTTCCCGCATCTGTCGGGAGGATTCGCTCCAAGCGGCGCCTGGTTCACCCCTATCGCTCCCGCTCAAAGACACGGACCGCGCTGTCGGCGTACCCTGCCACAATGTAGCGGCCATCCGGTGAAATGGCGATGGAGAGTGCGCCAGTGTAATGACCGTGGAAATCGGGGGCTCCGGCGAAGTCCGACCGCTGGCTGGCCGCGTGCCGCCACAGGAGGGCGCCGCTCCGGTCATAGACCAGCACCTCGTAGCCCCGCGTCCCGACGACCATCAAGGAGCCGTCGGCCGTCATGTCAAACGCGTTGTGGCCCGTGCCGTGGGGCCCATCCATCTTTGCCGGAGGCAGCTTGCGTTCCCACAGGGTCTTGCCGCTCGCCGGGTCAAGGGCGTGGAGAAGACCGTTGAAGCTATCGACCATCAGAAGATCACCATCGACAGTCAGGTGGCGCACAGCCTCGTTGACCGTGCTGTCCATGTAGCGGCGCCAACGCAGGGCACCGGTGGCGCCGTCCAGGCTGGAGATGTACTGCGTCTTTCCACCGCCATACACGTTGTACGCCGCGTCCATTTCGAACTGGAAGGGAGTCTCGCCGATCCAGTTGATCCACAGGAGCTTGCCGTCACGGGTCCACATGCGCACTTCGCCTTCGTTGTGAGCGGTGGCCAGCCGCTGACCATCGCTGCTCCAGCGGGCACCGCGAACCTGACCTACCGGCTCCGCAGGAGCCCAGATGAGCTCGCCGGACCGGGCCGTGTAGATGCCGAAGCTGTTCCCCTGGGGTCCGCGATCGACCAGTAGCTGCGAGCCGTCCGGGGTGAACCGGACGCTATACAGCTCCGTACCCACGGTCTTCTGCCAGAGGAGTTTCCCATTCGCATCGGCCACGTAAACGTTGCCGTCGTGGCAGCCGGCTGCAATTAGCTGACCGTCGCCGGACGTATCGAGGGCCCAGCACTCGTTGCCAGTGGGCAGGCGCCAGAGTTCACGCCCCTGCATGTCCACCCCGAGTATGTGGCCCGGGAGATCCAGGCGGGGCGGGTGCTGCCCCTGCACCGTTACGGCCCTGCCGGTGGCGCCAAGGAACTTGGTCCACCAGTAGCCGTAGCGGCCGTCGGTGGGAAGCTCGGAGACCAGGCGGTAGGAGAGCGTGGCCCGGGCCGGCTGCACCTGAGCGTTGAGGGTTGTCTCCTGCCCACGGGCGAGAGAGAGCCCGGACGTGGACCATGCGTCGTACCCGGGGGCGTCCACCAGCAGGGTGTAGCCGTCTGAGGGATGGGGCTGGGGCCGCGGTCCGAGGAGGGTCTGCAGATCGGAGAGCGCCGGTGCGTCGATGCGGTACGCTCCCTCGGCGTCTGTGGTGGCACGCAGGCTGTTCTCGCCGTGGATGAAGTACAGTGTGACGGCTGCGCCAGCCACTTTCGCGCCGGATGGCGTGGTCACCCGGCCCGACAGAACGGCGCCTTTCGCCAGCTCAGAGAGCTGCCCCTCGGGCTTGACGACGAACTCCAGCGGGAGTGTCGCAACTTCACCCGTCTCCATTAGCCTGAACTTGAACGGGACAGTCTGGCGGGTGCGCGTCCCCGTCCACATGCCAGAAAGGATTGCCTCAAAGGTCTTGGTCTCCCCGGGAGCAAGTCCGATGCTGCCTCGGTAGATGTCGGAGTACCCCAGCAAGGAGAAGAACCAGGAGGGCTTGTCGGGACCGCGGAGTTCGCTCAGGTTGTCAAACCGCACGGCCGCGGGAGCAGCGCCCCTATTCTCCAGGGTGAAGAACAGGTTGAGGCGGAGGTCGAGCCCTTGCACCCAGGTGACGGGGTTGTGTGTGGAGATGGATACGGGGCCCAGTCTCCAGGTTGCCGGCTTGTCCGCTGCGGGCTCAATCTGCACACGCGGTTCGGTTTCTGGCTGGCTGGCCAGGCAGGCGTCGATCTGGGCCTGCTGCGGGGCCGACGGCTGCAGGAGGCCGCCCTCAATCTGCGCCTTGACTTCCTGTCCAAGGGCTTCTTCCAGGCATTCCCGTACGGGGCCCGGAACCACCTCCGGCCACGGCCGGACGGAGGGAGTTGAGGGCATACCGGGGGCGGGGCGGGTTCCGCCCAGGGCGCCGGCGACGCGCAGAGCGATCACCACGGCTTCTGCACGGGTAGCCCGGTTGGCCGGGCGAAACGTGCCGTCCGGATAGCCGGTGATCAGGCCCCGCCTGGCGGCTTCCGCCACGTAAGGCAAGCGCCAGGGCGTCACAGAACCGGCGTCGGTGAAGGAGTTCGCCTTCGAGGCGGGCGGGCTGCCGGGCTGAAGGGCTCGGGTCACCATCACGGCAATCTCCTCGCGGGTGATGTCGATATCCGGGCCGAATGCTCCGTCCGGGTAGTCGGAGATCTGGAAAATTTTGGCCGACATGGCGGCTTCAAGCCATCCGCCGGTCCCAACCCAGTGCTCTAGGGTGTCGGCGAAGAAGGCTGGTCGGCCCGTTACAGGGGGAAGGCCGAGGGTTCCCACCAGCATGGTGACAAACGCGGCGCGGGTCAGGGGGGCCCCTGGCCGGAAGGTGCCGTCCGGATATCCGGTGACGATACCCTTCCCCGACGCTTCCAGAATGCTGGCCGAGGCCCAGTGATCGGTTACGTCGGAGAACCGAGGACTGCTCGGGCCGGCGCCCTGAACCGTCGAACCAAGGCTCCCCAGGAAGATCAAGGATAGGATCACCACAATCGCCGTCAGCCGTCTGACCCCTGCCACGATGTCGCCACTTCCTTTGTGAGGGACGTTGCGTAAGCGAATTCTGCCCCTTTACGGTATTATTTTCTGTGAGTAATGTCACTATTTGTCACAAAATTGCCATTGGGGAGGGAACTGGCGCTGATAAGGCCCCCTCGCCTGTAAAGCTATGCATTACCCACAAGTGTCCGGGTGCACGATGGACCACATCTCCGTCAGATCCTGAAGACGCCGATACCCGCGCCAGAGCACCTTGACGCCGGGCGTACCGTCTCCACGACGCGCAAGAAAACCGCCTAGCCTGGCAATCCAGATGATGGCGGTCTGCAGGTCTGGCGGAGACAGGGGCGGTGTGGGGGTGCGGTGGATGGTGCAGTAGAGCGCTTGCCATTCAGTTTGCGAGAGGACGGCCGAGCAAGGTTGGTCTGGAGTGACGCGGGCAGCGTAGGTCATGCTCAGCAGACGCCAGGCAACCACTGCGTAGACAGCCAGGGCGCGATCGAGCCGGTCAGCGGCCTCCAAATGAAGTTCCTCCAAGCGGCAGCCACTCTTGAGAGTGTAGTGATACCGCTCAATCTTCCAGCGATGTGCGTACCAACGGACGCACATCGCTGCTTCTTTTTGTGATTGAACGCTGAGAGTAGTCAGCAGAAGCCAGGAAATGGCCTCCTTGCCCTCTGGTGGAGTAAGCTCGCGAGCCCAGACGACGGTGAGAGGGGCCACAGGTAAACGTTCGAGTCTGCGGTGCTGTGGTGCCAGCACACCCACAGTGGTGGCACGCAACTCCAGCGTAGTCTTGCGGGAAGGCTGATCGTCAGAGCGTGGAACCTCGATCTCCAGGTGACCAACCACCGGTGCTTGGCCGGCGGCGTCCCACAGGTAGTTGTCTGGATGCTGTAGCCTTCGATTCCAGGCAGCACGAACCAAAACGTCCTGCTTCAGCCGAATGGCGGCCAGGAAGAAATCGATGATGTCGGCTTCGCGGTCTGCAACAGTGACAACGCGTGTCGTCGAAGGGATGCCCCGGGTACTGTCTTCTAACATGGCTGGCCAGCGGTAGCTTTCCTTCTCCTCCAGCGCCCTTTGTCTCCGTTTGTGCTTGATACCCAGCTCTTCGAAGGAGCGAACCCAGCGGTACTGACCAAGAAGGCCCAGGGGAACACCGTCCGGCGAAAGAGCCAAACAACTATGAACGAAGAAGCCCACCATGCCCGTGTTCCCGAGGGGGCCGAGCCCCTTCGTGGCAGGGTGGTGTGAAAAGGAGAAGTCGGTAGTGTCCTGAACTGCCAGGACTGTGGAGTAGCCGCCGATCCGCTCCACTGTGGCCATTCGGTGTGCGGCCAAGATTTTTTCTGAGTCAACCGACTCGTTGCCGAAAAAGCGATAGGCTCCCCTGGTTGCCGCCCAGGTTAGGCACGCTTGCGGTAGAGAGCCAGTCGGCTGTTCAGCTACAGCCGCAGCGATTGCTACCAGCCGGGCTGTGCGCCGGGCATCTCCCAGGTGAGCACTCCCCAGTTCGGCCACCGCCCATGAAGGATTGGGGCCATCGCACAAGCAGTGCTCCATTTCAACCACAAACAACACCCCTCTGGAGAGCAATGTCATTGTTCTCCAGAGGGGTTCGCTCTTCTCAATGCAGTTCCTGCTCACCCGTCAGATGTGGGTAATGCATAGCGCCCGTAAAGGGGGGGGGTGACTGGACCCATACTCCTTAGGTCGTTCCCAAAGGGCACAGCAGCCTTGTGCGTTGCGGCAAGGTGGTTGCCCACGAGCGGATCGTCGACCAGTCTTGCAGGTCCGTTGCATGTGTCCTGCAGGCGAACAGATTGAGCGGGAGCGTAGCCCCCAGCAGAATCGGGCAGCTAACTTGTCTCGCGCTGCGTACCGATCCGGCGCTGTGCGTTTGTCAGCAACCCGCACGAAAGCCCTGGCGGCCAAAGGCCGACAGGGCTTTCGTGGACGGGCCTTACTGCTTGAGCACGGTGATGAACTCGATTTGCAGGGTGCCCAGAGGCGCCGCCGAGAGTCCGGTCTCCATGCAGTCGGTCGCCGTCGCCACGTTGATCTGGTACCGCATCTTGCTGCCCGGCGGCCAGGGGGCGCCCGGCAGGAGCAGTTCAGCCGGGTCGCCGGTAGGCTGGGTCCGCCGCAACGGCGTCCTGGCGATGGCGAACTGCAGGGGGACAGTAAGCTTGACGTTGCCGACCGTGGCCAGCACCGGCGACGGGGTCTCGGGGGCAATGCCCCGCACCTCGGGGCGGGCGAGGTACTCCAGTGTCTGCTGGACCTCATGCTGGGCCAGAGCCAGGAAGGCGGCAAGCTTCAGGACATTCCCGGACATGGCGGCACCTCCGTCAGGCTACTGCGGGTCGGTGGGCTGAGCTGCCGGCGCCGGCGGCTTCACCTCGACGGAGGGGAAGGTCTGGGTGGCAAAGTGCACCTCGACCTCGCCGAGGATCTCGCCCGAGATGCGGTCGGACTCCAGGGACTGGGTGTTGACCGTCCGCACCCGCAGGTTGCGGTAGGAAGTCGAGCCCGAGATTCCCGAGATGACGCCCAGAATCCCGCCGCCCATCTTGGCGCTCGCCTGGAAGGCCGACTGGGCCATGTCGCTGCTGGTGCGCATGCGAGTGTCCCGCGTCTCCACCTCGAACGTCAGCTTGGACTTGATGTGGCCGTTGGTGAAGACCACCCGGGCGTAGCCCATCTGCACCAAAATCCGTAGCTGCTCGTACGTCCCCTCGGCAGCCTTGTTCAGCGTGACACGGCACTTGTCCTGAACGGCGGCCACGGTGCCCTCGCTGAACGTCTCCTGCCCCTCGCCGGGGTCGGCCAGGCCGTCAACGGCGCCGCAGCGGGCGATGATCTGCTGGTACAGAGCCTGGTCGTAGGTCTTGCCGGCAGCCACGGCCGTCTCCCCGCCCTCAGCCGGGAAGGCGTCGCGCATGTACTGGTCCAGCGCTTCCTTCGTCACAGCCTTGGCCTTGAAGGCCTCCAGCCCCTCCTCCAACTCCGTGACCAATTCCGTGTAGCTCTTGAGCTGGCGGACGGTGGCGCCCACTACGGCGTCCACCGTGTCCCCAATCAGCTTGGCCGTAAACTCAGGGAAACCGATGTTGTTGACCTGTGTCAACGCAGAGAGAGCACGTTCCTCAGCATTGGGCACGAATCCTCACTCCTTCGTCTAGTTGCCCCTGGCCAGGGTGCACTCCAATTATTAGGAGCCCGAGCCTTTCGTCCCTCCAACCACCCCACCTTTCAGCCGGGAGCACACCAAGCGGGCACACTATCCCCGGAGGTGCATCACCGAATGACCGAAACAAGCAACCGCGTCCCCGGCCGCAACGAGCCCGACCCCGACAATGTCCGCTTCCGCTCCTTCCAGGGCGGTGCCGACGGCGCCGGCGAGCCGCCAAACGTGACCACCGCCGTCAGCCACCTACCCTACAACAAGAGTGCCGGCCTCTCGGGCCTGCCCGCCGCTGACGCCGGCGCCCAGCCGCCGCAGTGGGACAAGACCGACGCCCCACCCGGCCCCTAGCCCGGCTCCTCATCGACCCGTTCGGGCGTTTCGCCGAGCTTCGGAACCATCCAAGCACGTGTCCACAAAAGCGCCGGCGGACAAACCCGCCGGCGTTTCTCTGTCGCTATCCCCCGGC
>Ga0196971_1000643_pt1 | contig 23155 bp, 17 predicted proteins | sample S1v_1013CmetaG_FD_148660 | JGI IMG/M metagenome (GOLD analysis project Ga0196971, IMG submission 148660) | Soil microbial communities from Anza Borrego desert, Southern California, United States - S1+v_10-13C | ecosystem: Environmental > Terrestrial > Soil > Desert | place: USA: California...
TTCTGCCAACACCTGCTCGGAACCGTCGGGCTGTTTCACAGAAACCCAGACCAGGGTGCAGTCAAAAATGGCCGAGACCCGCTCACAAACAAACTTCAAGATGTCCTCCACCGGCTCTCCGTGCAGAATCCGGCAGTCGATCTCGCGGGCAAGGTGAGCCGTGGCATGTTGACACGTGTCGGCCGTCAGGTCCCGTATCTGGCTGATCAGTACGTACTCAGCGCCGTGCCACACCGCCTGCGAGGTAATCTCCACGGGGAAGTCGGATCCATCCTTCCGCCGGTGCATGGTCTCGAACACAACGCGACCGGCGCTGGCCGTGGACATCTGCCCGGCCACCAGACCCACCGTTTCCGGCGCTCGCAGGTCGCGAGTATTGAGGGTTTCCAGTACTCCCTTTGGATACCCATACAGGGCTGACGCTTCGGCGTTGCCCAGGAGTACTCGGCCGTCCTTCGCCACCGCCATAAGGGCTTCGCCCCCCCGGCGGCTGCGAAGCCTGGGCGCCAGGAAAAGCGTCCGATAGATTCTCGAGCGCACCGGAAGGCCGACAGCCCACCCGGCGATTCGCCACAGGAGATCCGGGCCGCAGGCAGTGGAAGGCGTCATGCCCATTTCGGCAATCATCCCATTCGTCTCAGGTGTCGTAATAAATGATAGAGATTGGAGACGAAGGAAGTAAGCACCCGAACCGCCAGTTTGCATGCCATCTTCCTGGCCAAAAGAGACAGCGGCTGTGTCCGTTTTGGACACAGCCGCTTACCGGGTGGGGCCGGGCACTGGAATGCGACACACCACGGTGAATCCCCCGCTGGGAGGAGCAGCCACGCTTAGCGTCCCGCCCACTGCCGTCGCCCGCTCACGCATGCCCATGACGCCGAAGTGCTTGCCATCCGGGGCGACAGGAGCCTCCAGCCCGCGGCCGTTGTCGACTACCCGAATCAGCACGCTGTCGCCGTCACGCTCAACCGACACACGGACCTGGGTGGCTCCGGAGTGTTTGGCCACGTTGTTGAGCGCTTCCTGAATGATGCGAAACCCGGCCAGGGCGTGCTGGCTTCCCTTCGGCAGGTCCGCTGCCGGGTCGCTGGTGGTCGTGCAGGCGATGCCGCAAGCCTGGCTCCACTCGGCGGCGAAGGCCTGCACCGCCTTCAACAGGCCCAGTTCATCCAGCAGGTAGGGGCGGAGTCCTTTCATGATGCGGCGGATCTCCTCGCTGGCCTTATGCAGTTGCTGAAGGGCGAGATCCAGGTCCGCCCGGGCCTCGGCAGGGGAGCGGTCCAGCGTCCGGCGGGCGATCTGGACTTGAAAGGCCGGAGCCGCGAGCCCTTGCACCAGCCAGTCGTGCAGATCCCGGGCCATGCGGGTTCGCTCGGCCTCCTGCGCCTGCACCACCCGGTCAAGCAGCCCCCGTAGTTCCAGCGACTGGCGGACCACCGTCGAGTATAGATCCAGGTTGTGCAGGGCCACCCCCGTATATCGGGCGTAGGTCTCCGCCAGCGTCAGCAGGTCAGGCCAGGGCAGGGCGGCTGAGTCCGTACGGAAGATGAGCACCACCAGACCGACCAGACGACCGTCGCCTTGCGGAATGGCCACGAAAAGACCGCGCACCAGACCAATCCGCCGAGCCAGGTCCACAACGGCAGGCTCCGACAAGGTTTCGGTCGAGAAGGTGCAGGCGGTATCCACCCGGTCAGCCAGTGTTGCCGCCGTGGTGGTAACCTCGATACTCCGCAGTTCTGCCTCGTGTTCCGCCGGCAGCCCCCGGCAGGTCTCAACGGACAGAGCGCCGTCGACTCCCACCCTGAGGGTGACGAATGCCGCGGCGCCGGACGCATCCCGCAGGTGCGAGGCAAAGTGGTCCAGCGGGGCTGACGGCCCGCCCGCCTGTTTGCAGGCCACAAGGTCGTGCAGGCGGGCCAGTTCTTCCACCAGACGCTGTTCCCGCGCCCGGTTCGACAGCGCATGCACCCGAAGCGCCGCAAGGCCGGCAAGCACATCTGCCGCCCAGACCTGGTAGTCCGGAAAGGCCCCTGCGGTGGGCCTGGTCACCAGCACACTCCCGATCGGGGCTTCCGCCGTGAACAGGGGAATGGCGATGGCGCTCCCCGGGTACAGCCCCAGGTACGGTATGGCATGCGGGTCCTCACCAACGCGGGCCATGAAGTAGGGGCGCCTGGTCTGCAGAGCCCGGCCGGTAGCTCCCTGATCGGCCCTGTGCGATGGCTTTCGCTCCAGCAGTTCGAAGTGCCGCCCTACGGCATGCCTCAGCACAAGGCTTGTACTGCCGTGGTCCAGATGCCAGACCGAAAGCCCGTCGGACTCGGGTATCAGCCGTCGCAGGAAGGTCGAAAGGTAGGTGTAGACATCCCCGGGGTCGCTCAGGTGGCGGAACTGGAACTCGGCCTCCTGAAGGAGGTGGGCCACCGCGTTGTGGTGCCGTTGCTCCTCGCTCAGGTGCGCCAGAACTGCCCGGTCGTCGCGCACCTGCCGCAGGCTCCGCAACAGCAGGTCACGGGCGTCCGCCCTGTGCTGCACTCGTTTGACGAACTCCCGCACCCCGAATCCAAGGCTGGCCAGTACCGGAACGGCGACATGGGGCACACAGACGGGGTGATTGGGCCGGAAGAGGCAGAGCATGAGAAACGAGAGCGAGAGCACGCCGGCCACAGCCAAGGCTGCCCCACCCGCCGCGGCTGTGCCAATCAGCGTCAGCCGGCTGCCCACCCCCAGCATCGAGAGCCTGGACCCCTCCCTGAAGTAGGGCTGCATGCGCACGACCGCTCGCAGCACCGCCGCGGCGTCAGCAGATGCAGACCGGACGATGACCCAGGCAGCCCCGGCCCACCTGATCTTGCCCAGGCCGGGGAGCAGGTGCTTCAGCCTCCCGACCAGCGTCTGATCGCTCTCGCCGTGCGGCTCCTCCGTCAGGAAGGAAAGGACCAGATCCAATGCCCTGTCCCTCAGCTTGGGCTTCACCTGCACATTCCTCCTATCGCGTACCACTCACATCTACAATGTTTTACGGATTGTGGCAGTTTCCTGGGGAATGATATATTTACGTTAGGTGTCCACCGAACGAGGGTTTCCAGGAGCCAAAGGAGAGAGCTATGCAGACCATCCGTCTCCTCCTGGTAGAAGACCAGCACATCGTCCGTCAGGGTCTGAAGCGCCTGCTGGAGCTCGAGGACTACCTTTCCGTCGTCGCGGAAGCAGAATCCACCAGCGAAGCGGCAGCCGCGGCTCGCTCGGTCCGGCCCGACGTCATCCTCATGGACCTGAAGCTCGGCTCCGAGAGCGGCCTTGAGGCCACCCGACGGATCCTCGCGGAGAATCCGGAAGCGCGGATCCTCGCCCTCACGGCCTACGACGACTTCCCTATGGTGGAGGAGGCCATTGCTGCAGGGGTGCTTGGGTATGCACCGAAGCAGATTACCCTCGAGGAGTTGTGCCACGCCATACGCGAGGTTAACGAAGGTCGCCGGTACATACACCATTCCCTCATGTCCATCTTGTTGGACGGGATCCGCCAGAACGCCGTCAGCCGGCCGTCGGTGCGGCCGGTGCTGACGGAAGAGGAGCGGGCGCTGCTCCGGCACCTGTCGGACGGGCGGGGCGTAGCCGAGATTGCCGCCATCTCTTTTGTCAGTGAACGTACCACTCGGCGCCGAATCCAGGCGCTGTTGGCGAAGGTGGGGGTCGCAAGCACGGCGCAGGCGGTGGCCTCAGCCGTTCGGCAGGGATGGCTGTAGGCGGGAGCTCACTTGTGTATTTTTCGTAAAGATCCGATCTTTTCAGTCTCAAATAGAAGGGTTTTGCCGCTCCTCGCCGTAAGTACAATCGCGGAGACGCCTGTGTTTCCATGCGGGAACCGTCGCTTACGATCTACTCACCGAGGAGGATGGCTATGGCTTTCTGCCCGAGTTGTGGGAAAGAGCTTCAGCAGGGAACCAGGTTTTGCGCGGCCTGTGGCGCTGGGGTAGAAGCACCAGGCGGGCCCGCGGGGGCCCCGGTCATGTCGGCCCCCACAGTGACCGGTCTGCAGAAGAACATCGCATGCATGCTGTGCTACGTGCTCGGTTGGGTATCGGGCCTGGTCTTCTTCTTCGTTGAGAAAGACCGCGACATCAAGTTCCACGCCGTGCAGTCTGTCGTCGTTTTCGGCGCCCTCCATATTGTTCAGTTGGTGCTCACCCGGATTCTTTGGGCCCTGTCCTGGCGGCTCTGGGCCTTTGTCGGCATTCTAAACTTCATCGTCGGCTTAGGGGCGTTCGCCCTCTGGCTCTTCCTCGTGATCAAGGCCTACAATAACCAGAAGGTCAAGCTGCCCTTCGCGGGCGACCTGGCCGAGAAGTTTGCCAGCACCAACCTGTAAACCAGCGGAACCCACAGCCCGGAAGGCACTTCGCCTTCCGGGCTTCCTCATGCCCAGCGGTTGCCATCTGCACACTAATGTGGTAGAATTTGGCAATACGGTGTGCGAGGAGGCGGTGGCATGCTGGCCCGATCCATACCCGGGAGCCGGGTGAACCTTGCCGGCTCTGTGCCTGCACCTGCGGTCCGTCAAACGTCGCTTTCGGGGACGGGGCCCGGGGGCCGGCAATCCGCTGCCGGAATCAAGCTTGCCCGTGACGAGGTCAGCTACACACCACAGGGCCTGGCCACTTCGCGGCTCCTGCGCCTCTGGGGCACCCTCAGCAGCCTCTTCGGTTCCGACCGCTCCGCCGCCTCGGGAGCTGACCTCACCCAGCTGCGCGAGACGCTGGCCCTCGCCCAACGGAACCTGGAGACAATGCGCCAGCGCCAGGGCGTGGTCGACACGCTCAAACGGTCGGTCCTGCGCCAGGCCGAGCTGGTGGTGGAACAGGCCTATGGCCTCCGGGGCGACGGCGCACCGCTGCGCGTTGTCTTTAATGAAGACCTGGGCACCGCCCTCGCGTCGGTCAGCTACCAGTATGATCGGCAGGGACGCATGGTCGACCAGCAGCTTCATATCAATATGCGGCAGTTCCAGCCCGACTCGGGGCCCAACGGCACCAACGGCCACATTATTGAAAACGATCGCATCATCGCGCACGAGCTGACTCACGCCGTTATGGGCCGGAACATGAACATGAGAGCTCTGCCCGACTGGTTCGTCGAGGGCACAGCCGAGTATGTGGCCGGAGGCGCCGAGCGGGTGAAGCTCTCGCTGGGACACATGACAGCCCCCCGCCTGGCCGGACGGGTTCTCGACCGGTGGGACGGCAGCAGCGACCAGTACGCTGCCTCCTATCTGGCTGTGCGTTACCTCGAAAGCGCCACGGCAGCAAACGGGGGCTTGCGTGCGCTTATGGCCCGCCTCAAGGAGGGCGACACCCTCGACCGTGCCGTTGCTATGGTCAGCGGCGGGGCGCTGAAAGATACCCAGGCCTTCCTGACCGACTTCGTCAAAAACGCTGCGGCCTTCATCGGTTCCCTGGACCTGTCCGGTCGTGATGCCGGGGCCAGTAAGCCCGGTAAGGGCCGCGACGTGGTGCCCGATACGGGCCTGCCCACAGGCCAGCCCCTGCGCAACTTCCGCGTCATCTGGCCGTCGCCCCTGGAAGGGCTCTCGCTCGGGGCGCCCTCGAATCCGCTGGGCATCGCCCCGGGGTTTGCCGCAGCAGCATACCGGCGGGCCATGCCTGGTTGACACCAGCCCGACCGCCCCCAAATCGGCTGTCCCGAGTGGGGACGGCCGATTTGCACGCGCCAGGAGAATCGGGCCGAACCTTCGCGGCGGCGCGCGACGTCCTAAGCGCAGAGGTCGTCGCGTTGTTTGGATTCCGGCGGTGTGGTATAATACTACAGTTACAGCCGGGACCATTGGCTGGAGACCTTGTATGTGGCCTGCTGGAGCCGAGGCCATATACTGACTTTTGAGGGGGAGAATGAATGAAGGCAACATGGGACAAGTTAGAGAAGAACTGGATGCAGTTTGAAGTCGAAGTCGACGCTGCACAGTTTGGCAAAGCCATCGACGCCGCCTTCCGCAAGCTGAGCCAGCGGGTCACCATTCCCGGATTCCGTCCGGGCAAGGCACCCCGGGCACTCTTCGAGCGCAACTACGGCAAGGAGAGCCTGGTTCAGGAGGCGGTGGAGACGGTTCTCCCCCAGGCCTACGGTGAAGCTCTCGTTCAGGCCGACGTCAACCCCATCGACCAGCCCCAGATCGAACTGGTGCAGGCCGAAGAGGGTAAGCCCTTCGTCTTCAAGGGCAAGGTTGAGATCGTGCCCGAAGTAACTCTCGGCAAGCTTTCCGGTTTCGCTATCGAGCAGCCCACCACCGAGGTGAATGCCGAAGAGGTGGAAGCGCAGGTGAACACCCTGCGGGAGCGCATGGCAGCCCTGGTCACCGACGAAGCCGGCGAAGTCAAGGAAGGCGCCTTTGCCGTCATCGACTTCGAGGGCTTTGTGGACGGCGAACCCTTCGAGGGCGGCAAGGCCGAGAACTACACGCTGGAGATTGGTTCCGGCAACTTCATTCCCGGTTTCGAGGAGCAGTTAATCGGCGCCAAGGTTGGCGAGTCCCGCGAAGTAAATGTGTCTTTCCCAGAGAAATATCATGCCGAACATTTGGCGGGTAAAGCAGCGTTATTTAAGGTAACGGTGCGTGAGGTCAAGCGCAAGGAGCTTCCCGAGCTGACCGACGAGTTCGCCGCCGAAGTGAGCCGCTTCCAGACCCTGCAGGAGTTGCGGGCTGACATCGAGAACCGCTTGATGGAGTCCGCGAAGTCCACCGCCGAGCGCGACTACCGCAACAAGATTGTCGACGCCGTCTCCGACGAGGCCGCCGTCGAGCTTCCCAACGTGCTGGTTCACCGTCAGGTCCACGACATGCTCCATGACTTCGAGCACTCGCTCTCCCGCCAGGGTTACTCCATGGAACTGTGGGAGCAGGCCACCGGCAAGAGCCATGACGACCTGCACCACGAGTTCGAGGAGCCGGCGAAGAAGCGCGTGAAGTCCGATCTGGTTCTCGGCGCCGTGGCGAAGAAGGAGGGCATCTCCGTCTCCGACGCTGACGTCGAGGCTGAGTTCGACCGCATGCTCGCCATGTACCGCGGCCAGGAAGATGACATCAACAAGCTGCGCAAGAGCGCCGCCTATCGCGACAAGGTCCGCGAAGGGCTGCTCGTCCAGAAGACCGTCGACCATCTCGTAAGCCTGAATTCGGCCCCGCAAGGCTAGCATAATCCCCGAATAGGCTGCGGGGAGAGGAGGTTAGACTATGAGCTACCTAATTCCGTACGTGATTGAGCAGACTAACCGTGGGGAACGTTCGTACGACATCTATAGTCGGCTGCTGAAGGACCGTATCATCTTCCTTGGCACGCCGGTGGACGACACCGTCGCGAACGTGATCATCGCTCAGCTTCTTTTCCTGGAGAGCGATGACCCTGACAAGGACATCAACATCTATATCAACTCGCCCGGTGGTTCCGTCACTGCTGGCCTGGGTATTTACGATGCGATGCAGCACGTAAAGTGCCCGGTCAATACGACGGTGGTGGGCATGGCCGCTTCTATGGGCGCCCTGCTTCTAGCTGCCGGCACCGGAAAGCGGTTTGCCTTGCCTAACTCTCGTGTAATGATCCACCAGCCGCACATCAGCGGCGTCGGTGGGCAGGTTACCGACATTGAAATCACCGCGCGGGAGGCCATCAAGACCAAAGAAACGATGGCCGGCATCCTCGCCAAGCACACGGGTCAGCCCATCGAACGCGTCAAGACGGACACCGAGCGTGATCATTGGTTGTCCGCCGATGAGGCCAAGGCTTATGGCCTCGTGGACGAAGTGGTACACCCCAAGGATAAGGCGAGCAAGACCGCACGCTAAAGAAAGGGGTGGGGGAATGTTCAAGTTCACGGGTGAGGACAAGGGCCAACTGAAGTGCTCCTTCTGTGGCAAGTTCCAGGACCAGGTCAAGCGTCTCGTCGCGGGTCCTGGAGTCTATATCTGCGACGAGTGCATTGAGCTGTGCAACGAGATCATCGAGGAAGAGCTGAACGAAGAGGTCGATTTCGAACTCAAGGACGTTCCCAAGCCGACCGAAATCAAAAGCATCCTCGATCAATACGTCATCGGGCAGGAGCGCGCAAAGCGGACGCTGGCGGTGGCGGTTTACAACCACTACAAGCGGATCAACAATGGCGGGAAGCTCGACGACGTCGAGTTGCAGAAGTCCAACATTGTGATGTTGGGCCCCACTGGTTCGGGAAAGACCCTTTTGGCGCAGACCCTCGCCAAGATCCTGAACGTTCCCTTCGCTATCGCTGACGCGACGTCTCTCACGGAAGCCGGCTATGTCGGCGAAGACGTGGAGAACATTCTGCTCAAGTTGATTCAGTCGGCCGACTACGACATCGAGAAGGCCGAAAAGGGCATCGTCTATATCGACGAGGTCGACAAGATTGCCCGCAAGTCGGAGAATCCGTCCATTACTCGGGACGTCTCCGGCGAAGGCGTGCAGCAGGCTCTGCTGAAGATCCTGGAGGGCACCGTGGCCTCCGTCCCGCCCCAGGGCGGCCGGAAGCACCCCCATCAGGAGTTCATCCAGATCAACACCACGAACATCCTCTTCATCTGCGGCGGCGCGTTTGACGGGATCGACAAGATCATCGGCAACCGCGTGGGCAAGCGGGGCATGGGCTTCGGTGCCGAAGTCCGCTCGAAGAAGGACCAGAACGTGGGCGAGTTGCTGTCGCAGATTCTGCCCGAAGACCTGCTCAAGTTCGGCCTGATCCCCGAGTTCGTGGGCCGTCTGCCCATCATCGTCACCCTTGACGCGCTCGATGAAGAGGCGCTGGTCAAGATCCTCCTCGAGCCGAAGAACGCCCTGGTCAAGCAGTATCAGAAGCTGCTCCAGATGGATAACATCGACCTGGAGTTCAAGGAAGACGCTGTTCGGGCCATCGCCAGAGAGGCCATGAAGCGCAACACTGGCGCTCGCGGTCTCCGGGCGATCATCGAGGACATCATGCTCGACGTGATGTACACTATCCCCTCCCGTACCGACGTCTCCAAGTGCGTCGTTACGAAGGACGTGGTGGCCAAGAAGGAGGAGCCCCTCCTTGTCACGTCGGACCCGAAGAACCGTCGGGTCAAGAAGGAAGAATCCGCTTAGGACGCCAAGTACTGAACCCCGTGGGGCAGTTGCACCACGGGGTTTCTCATTTTGTCGGGAAGTAGGCATAAGCTATGCAACCATCCACCAAGATTATGCAGTCACGAGTCAGTGCTGTCGATCTGGCCATGCTCACAGTAGTTGCGATCTGGGGCATCAATTCAGCTGTAGTGAAGTCGTCGCTGGCCGGGTGGGATCAACTGGCCTTCAACGCCATCCGCTTCCCGGGTGCAGCCCTGCTGCTCTTTGCCTACCTGCTGCTCACAGACCGCCAGTGGCGCTTGAAGTGGAGCGATCTGTGGCGAGTGGCGGCCCTTGGTCTGGTGGGCAACGGCTTCTACCAGTGGCTCTACATTGAGGCCATTTCGCGGGGAACCGCTTCAAACACGTCCCTGATCATCGCGATGTCGCCTGTGGTAGTAACGCTGTGGGGCGCCCTTGCAGGTACGGATCGCCTCTCCGCCTGGATCTACGGCGGCGTGGCCGTCTCCTTCGCCGGCGCCGGGCTGGTGATCTTTGGCCAGCAAGGCGGATTTCACCTGGGCGGTCCCTCGCTGGTGGGTGACCTGATCGCCTTTGGCGCCATGGCCTGCTGGGCAGGCTACACAGTATATGCCCGCGGCGTCATTGACCGCATCGGCTCTTCGCTGCGGGTCACAGCCTGGGCCATGATCTTCGGCGCCATCACCAACGTGCTGATCGGCCTGCCGGCTCTCCTGCGCCAGGATTACAGCCTGATCACCACAACTTCCGTCAGCGGTATGGCATTTTCGGCCGTGTTCTCGCTGGTGGCGGGCTACGTGATTTACGCCTGGGCAGTTAGTCGGGTGGGCGGCGCGCGCACGGCCATCTATCTGAACTTGACCCCGATTCTGAGCGCCGTGATCGCCTGGCTCTTCATCGGCGAGCAGTGGACGGTCCTTCAGTGGTCCGGCGCCCTCTTCGTGGTGGTGGGCGTCACCGTTACGAAACTGGAGGCGGCCAAGTAGTGGAATCAGTGTAATCCGTGGCAAATATACCCCGGCTCATTTCCGAGGCTGATTCCCCAACCAAGGAGGGATACTACAAGTAACAGAAAGAGGAGCGAATGCGCTCAGGCGGGAGGAGGAGCCACACCTATGCCGATCAGCATGGGCAGTCTCCTGATGATCATCCAGGTCTTCTTTGGGATCGTCATCGGCATTTACTTCTGGAACCTGCTCCGCAGCCAACAGGGAAACAAGGTTGCCGTGGAAAAGGAATCCCGAAAAGAGATGGACAAGCTGCGCAAGCTCCGCTCCATCAGCCTCACCGAGCCCCTGGCCGAGAAGATCCGCCCATCCACCTTCGACGAGATTGTCGGCCAGCAGGAAGGGCTGAAGGCCCTCCGAGCAGCCCTGTGCGGCCCGAACCCGCAGCACGTGCTGATTTACGGCCCGCCCGGCGTGGGCAAGACAGCGGCCGCTCGCCTGGTGCTCGAAGAGGCCCAGCGCAGCCCCATCTCCCCGTTCAAAAAAGAGGCCAAGTTCGTGGAGCTTGACTCCACCACCGCCCGTTTCGATGAGCGTGGCATCGCTGACCCGCTCATTGGCTCCGTCCATGACCCCATCTACCAGGGTGCCGGTCCGTTGGGCATTGCGGGCATTCCCCAGCCCAAGCCCGGCGCCGTCACCAAAGCGCACGGGGGCATTCTCTTCCTGGACGAGATCGGCGAGCTGCACCCTGTGCAGATGAACAAGCTCCTGAAGGTCCTGGAAGACCGCAAGGTCTTTCTCGAAAGCGCCTACTACAGCCCTGAGGACCCGGCCATTCCCACGCACATCCGGGACATTTTTGAGAACGGGCTGCCCGCCGATTTCCGACTGGTGGGCGCCACCACCCGACAGCCCCAGGAGATTCCGCCCGCCATTCGCTCTCGCTGCATGGAGATCTTCTTCCGCCCCCTGCTGGCCGATGAGGTCTCCAAGGTGGCCGCCCGAGCCGCTGAGAAGGTCAACTTCCGGTTGGAGCCCGGCGCCGTTGATGTGATCAAGCGCTTCGCCACCAACGGGCGCGAAGCGGTCAACATTGTGCAGATTGCGGCCGGCATTGCCTTGGGCAGCGGCCAGACCACCATTCCCACCGAAGAGGTGGAGTGGGTGGTCCACAGCGGACAGCTTCAGCCCAGGCCGGATCGCCGCATTCACCCCCGGCCCCTGGTGGGCCTGGTCAACGGCCTGGCGGTGCAGGGCCCGAACATGGGCATGCTGCTAGAACTTGAGGTCGATGTCCGTCCGGCCAAGGAGTCGGGCAAGGGCACCATTACCGTCACGGGTGTGGTCGACGAAGAGGAGTTGGGCGGCCCGGGCCGCACCATGCGGCGCAAGTCTATGGCCAAGGGTTCCGTGGAGAACGTGCTGACGGTTCTGCGGCAGTATGTGGACCAGAACCCCCGGGACTATGACATTCACGTGAACTTCCCCGGCGGCGTGCCGGTGGACGGGCCCAGCGCCGGCGTCACCATCGCCACGGCCATCTACAGCGCCTTCGTCGGGCGTCCGGTGGACAACCGCATCGCCATGACCGGCGAGGTCTCCATCCGTGGACTGGTCAAACCCGTAGGCGGCGTCACGGCGAAAATCGAGGCTGCCCGCCTGGCCGGCTGCACCCGCGTGGCCATCCCCCGGGAGAACTGGCAGGAGCGCTACCGTAGGACCACCGGCATTCAGGTGATTCCCGTCGACCGGCTCGATGAGCTGTTTGAGGTGGCCTTCCAGCTTGACACTGTGCCGGTCGTCGCGCCGGCCGCGGCAGAGGTGGAGGTAGATCTGCCGGCGCCTGTGATCGACATTCCGGCCCTGCCGCTCCCACAGCCAGTGGTAACGGTCAGGGGCCTTCCAAATGGATGAGTACGGATCCGCGCAGGGGAGCAGCGAAACCGGCTCCCCTGCGCTTGTATATGGCCAGAAAGCCCTGCGAAAGCTAAGCCTGTTGTGCCGGGGGCGAAAAAGGGCATGGGCTAGTCCGAACCTTCCTCCGGTCAAAGCACGTCTTAAAGAACACGGCCCGCAGAAGCGCAGCCGAATGTGCTAGAATCTAAAACAAGGCAGATACCAGGAGGTGACGCCGATGGTCAACGACAGGAAGGGCAGGCTTGCGAATATTCCTCTCCTGCCTTTGCGGGGTCAGATTGTGTTTCCGACCATGATCGTCCCCCTGGAAGTCGGCCGGGAGAAGTCGGTCAAGGCGGTTGACCAGGCGATGCTGGAAGGCCGGCGCATGGTGCTTGCCATGCAGAAAGACACAAAGGTAGACGACCCCGGCCCTGATGATATCTTCGGCGTTGGTACCATCGTCGAGATTAAGCAGGTCGTGAAGGTTCCCGGCGGAACCATCAAGGTGGTCTTCGAAGGCCTCTCCCGTGCACGCATCGACCACTACACCGAGGAAGAGCCCTTCTTCCGGGTGGCAGTGGAAGAGTTCCAGGAAGATCAAGCGAAGACGGCCGAGACGGAAGCGCTCATGCGCATGGTAATCAACCAGTACGAGCGCTACATCAAGGCATCCAAGAAAGTCCCCCCCGAGAACCTCGTCACCGTTGTCCAGGTGGACGAGCCGGGCAAGCTGGCCGATACCATCATCGCCCACCTCACAACCCTGAAGGTCGAGGACAAGCAGTCCGTTCTCGAAGCCTTCGATCTGACCAGGCGGCTCGAGCGGGTCAGCGACATTCTGACCGCCGAGATGGAAGTGCTTGAGCTGGAGCGGAAGATCAACGTCCGCGTCCGCAAGCAGATGGAGAAGACCCAGCGCGAGTATTACCTGCGTGAGCAGATCAAGGCCATTCAGAAGGAACTGGGCGAGCGCGACGAAAAGGGCGGCACCGAAACGGATGACATGCGGGCCAAGATCGAAGAGCTGGGCCTGCCTGACGACGTGAAGGAGAAGGCGCTGCGCGAGGTGGACCGCCTGGAGAAGATGCCCCCTATGGCTGCCGAAGCCGTGGTGGTGCGCAACTATCTGGAGTGGATCACCAACCTGCCGTGGGCCAAGTTCACGGAGGACGCCATCGACCTGAAGAAGGCCGAGGAGATCCTTGAAGAGGAGCACTACGGGCTCAAAAAGCCCAAGGACCGCATTCTGGAGTACCTCGCCGTGCGCAAGCTGGTCGAGAAGATGAAGGGTCCCATCCTCTGCCTGGCAGGACCGCCCGGCGTCGGCAAGACCTCCCTGGCCAAGTCGGTGGCTCACGCCCTGGGGCGCAAGTTCGTGCGCATCTCCCTGGGCGGCGTCCGTGACGAGGCCGAGGTTCGCGGTCACCGCCGCACCTACGTGGGCGCTCTGCCCGGCCGAATCATCCAGGGCATGCGGCAGGCGGGCACCAAGAACCCCGTCTTCCTGCTGGACGAAATCGACAAGATGTCCGCCGACTTCCGGGGCGACCCTGCCTCGGCACTGCTGGAGGTTCTCGACCCCGAGCAGAACAGCAGCTTCTCCGACCACTTCATTGAGGCACCCTTCGACCTGTCGAACGTGCTCTTCATTACCACCGCCAACGTCATCTGGAACATTCCCCGCCCCCTGTTGGACCGCATGGAACTGATCACCATCGCCGGCTATACCGAAGATGAGAAGGTCGAGATTGCCAAGCGGCACCTCCTGGGCAAGCAGCGGAAGGACCACGGGCTGACCGAAGAGACCCTTGAAGTCTCCGAGAACGTGCTGCGCTCCATCGTGCGGGAGTACACCCGCGAGGCGGGCGTCCGCAACCTCGAGCGGCAGATCGCCAACGTTTGCCGCAAGGCTGCCCGGGAGATTGCCCGGGGCGACGCCACCGCAGTACGGGTCAATACGCAGAACCTGCACAACTACCTGGGCGCTCCCCGCTTCCAGTGGGGCAAGAGGGCCAAGGTCGATGAGGTGGGCGTGGCCACCGGCATGGTCTACACCGAGGTGGGCGGCGACGTCATGCCCATCGAAGTCACCGTCATGAAGGGCAAAGGAAACCTGCTGCTTACAGGCAAGCTGGGCGAGGTCATGCGGGAGTCGGCCCAGGCGGGCTTCTCCTACATTCGCTCCCGGGCCAAGGAACTGGGCGTGGAAGATGACTTCCATACCAAGTACGACATCCACATTCACGTGCCGGAAGGTGCGGTCCCGAAGGAAGGCCCGTCTGCGGGCATCAGCATGGCCACCGCCGTCGTCTCTGCCCTCACGGGCCGGCCTGTGAAGGCCGCCGTCGCCATGACGGGTGAGATCACCCTGCGGGGCCGGGTCCTCCCCATCGGCGGGGTGAAGGAGAAGCTGCTGGCTGCCCACCGGGCAGGCATCACGGACATCATCCTGCCCAAGGAGAACGAGAAGGACCTGGAAGATATTCCGGGCAACATCCGCAAGAAGCTGGACATTCACCTGGTCGAGCATATGGACGAGGTGCTGAAGCTGGCCCTGACGGATCTGAAGGAGGAAGAGGCCGAGCCTGTTCCCCCGCCCGAGGCGCTTCAAACTGGTGAGACGGCTGTGGCGGGCAACCCGCCGGCGTAAGATCCTGACCCAACGGGCGCCTGCTAGGTCAGGCGCCCTTGTGGCGTACATACGAGGAGGCTCCCCCCATGGCTCTGTTCGCCGAATTCGTCCTCAGTGCGGCTGCAGCCCGACAGTTTCCCACCGACCAACTCCCCGAAATCGCCCTGGTGGGCCGCTCCAACGTGGGCAAGTCGTCCATGCTCAACAGCCTGCTGAAAGCGAACAAACTGGCCCGTACCTCCAATACCCCCGGGCGGACCCAGACACTGAACTACTACCGCATCTGGCCGGAAGGGAAACCCAAGTTCGGCGACCCCACGGAAGAGGTCACGGGGGAGGAACGCTTCTCTCTGCGGGGCAGCGCCCTGGAAGCGGCTCAGTCGGCAAACGCGTTCTATTTCGTGGACATGCCGGGCTACGGCTACGCGAAGGTCTCCGAGAGCCAGAAGCAGGGCTGGCGCCGGCTCATCGAGCAGTACCTGGTCACTCGCCCCAACCTCAAGGCTGTGATCCAGTTGGTCGACCTGCGCCATCCGCCCTCGAAGGATGATGTGGCCATGTGGGAGTGGCTGCGTCACTACGACCGCATTCGCCTCTGCCTGGCGACCAAGGCGGACAAGGTCCCCCGCACGCAGCGGCCTGCGCACCTTCAGGAAGCGGTACGGACCCTGGGGCTCCAGTCCATAACGGCTCCCGCGGCAAGCGGAGAGGTCACGCCGAACCAGGAGCCCGTGCTGCTGTACTCGGCAGAAGAGGGCATGGGCCGTGATGTGCTGTGGAATTGGGTAAGGATGGTAACGAGGGCGTAGACCGAGAATGGTCCTCTTTTCCACTACAAAAGTGCTACGAAGTAGCCTCCCCTTGTGGGAGGCTTTCTGGTTCAATAAGGAGGAGAACGTCAACTCGCCACGCTGGAGGCGGCATAATGCGGTACCTTAACCCCATGCAGTGGAACTTCGGGCCTCGTACTACCGCTACGCTTCTGACCTGGGCCATTGTTCCCTTGGTGCTAGGTGCCCTCGTGGTCTTTCGCAGCCTGCGTGCCGGTGCCCAGACCATTGGCCTCACCGACGCGCAGTTTACCCAGCTGACCAGCGGCGTCTTCACCAGCCTCCTCTGGGTGAGTATACCGGCACTGGTGATCTGCACGCTGGCCGCCATCTACTTTGCGTGGGCCGTAGTCCGACCGCTCTGGAGGCTGCGGAAGGCTATGGAGGAACTGGCTGCCGGCGATCTCGCTCAGGGTCCTGTCCCGGTTCACAGCCGCGACGAGGTCGGGCAGATCACCAGGTCGTTCAATGGAATGCTGGCCGCCCTGAACAGCATGGTGGCGGAAGTGGCCACCTCCGCAGGGGCCATTGACCGCACAGGCCAACGCCTCAAGGAGCTGGCCGGCCATGCTGCCGAAAGCACCGACCTTTCTGCCCAGCAGATCACCAAGGTCCGGGCCACGGCGGAAGAGCAGACGGCCCACGCCGCGAGCGGCTCGCGGGCTGCCGGTGAGCTGCGGGAAGCGGCTGAGCAGGTGGCTTCTACCGCCGGGTCTCAGGCCCGCGAAGTGGAGCGCACCGTGCAGATTGTGCGGCAGGTCGCCACGGCCATCGAACAGGTGGCCACGGGGGCCGGCGTGGTCTCAGAGGCAGCCGCCAACACCCGCGAAGCAGCTGAAGCTGGTGGACACGCTGTGGGCGCCGTTGTCACAGGAATGGACCGGGTGCGTGAGCGGGTGCTCGCTGCCGCAGCGGAGCTTGAGCGCCTGCAGGGCAACCTGGGCCACGTGGATGAGATTTTGCAGCTCATCGGCGAGATTGCCGATCAGACCGACCTGCTGGCCCTGAACGCGGCCATTGAGGCCGCCAGGGTAGGCGAACACGGCCGCGGGTTTGCTGTGGTGGCCGGCGAGGTCCGGCGCCTGGCGGAACGCTCCCGGCGGGCGGCGGGCGACATTGCCACCCGGATTGAGGATCTCCGCGCAGGGGCCCACAGTGTGGTCCAGACCATGGAAGCCGGCACCCAGGAGGTGCAGGCCGGGTCAGGCCTGGCCTCCAAGGCGGGCGAGTCGCTCGAGCGGATTCTGTCAGCGGTGGCCCAGACCCAGCGGCAGGTGGAGTCCATCTCTGCTTCCGCCGAAGAGATCTCAGCTGCAGCCGAAGAGGTGGTCACCGCCACCGACCATCTGGCCGCCATCGCCGAAGAGAACGCGGCCACCTCCGCCCAGATGCTCAGTGGTGCTCGCAGTGTCACCGATCTCATCAGCGCCGTGGAGCAGGGGGCCAGGGCCAACCAGGACTGCACGGCGGTCATGGCCGGCACGGCGGGCCAGGTCCGTGAAGCGGTGGGCGACATGGTCACCAGCGCGGAGCAGGTCTTGAGCCGGTCCGAGCGGCTGCGGGAGCATGTGGCGAAGTTCCGCCTGAGCTAAGGGCACGAAGAAGAGGAGGCCAGCTGGCCTCCCCTTTTTTGTGTCAGTCTCCTGGTGTCACGGCCGCGTCGCCCGATTTGCCCCCCATGGGGATCTCCGCCAGCAGCATACCTGCCAGAATCAGCGCCGCACCGACCCAGCCGCGCAGCCCCAGCGTCTCTCCGAGCATCAGGTACGAAAAGGCGGCGCCCCAGACCGGCTCGGCGGAGAAGATCAACGCTGTATGCGTTGGGGTGGTGAAGGGCTGGAGCACGTTGTGCAGCAAGAACGCCACACCCGTCGCCAGTACGCCGCATACCAGCCACGCCATAACCACGCTGGCGGGCGCCCCAATCCACTGCACCCCCGGCACTCCCGGCGCCAGCGTGCCCTTGTCCACGAGGTGAAGCACCCACGACAGGCCCGCTGCCACGCCGATCTGAATGGTCGCCAGGGCCACCGGGTCATGGGGACCGGAATACCGTCCCACCGCCGCAATGTGCAGGGCGAAGGCGACGGCGCAGATGAACACCAGCATGTCTCCGTATGTGGGAATCAGGTTGTCGTTCAGCGAGAGCAATGCCAGCCCCACGGTCGCCGTCGCCACGCCCAGCCATGCGGTGGGCTGGGGCTTGCGCTTCAGCCAGACCACGGCCAGCACCGGCACCATCACCACGCAAAGGCCGGTAATGAACCCGGCCTTGGAGCCTGTGGTGTAGGCCAGTCCATAGGTCTGGAAGGCGTACCCCGCGAACAGGAAGGAGCCCACCAGGGTTCCGGCCCCCCAGGTCCTCAGGGGCGCCTTCGCCAGCTTGCGCCAGAAAACGGCAGCCAGCAGCAGTGCCGCCAGTGTGAACCGGGCGCCCAGGAACCAGAGCGGGGGAACGCCGCCGTTAGCCAGATCTGTGGCGTTCTTTACCACAGGAAATGTAATGCCCCAGACGGCGGCAACGGCGAAAAGCAGGGCATCAGCCTGCCAGGTGGGTATGCGACGCACCGGGTAATTCCTCCATCAATCCAACTATGGTCTGTACACGATGGTAGCAAAAGTAGGCCACCAGGTCCACTGTTGTTAACAGTTGACAGTCAATCCTTGGGTGTTATTATGTAGGTAACAATGAGGGGGTAGACTTTTCGAGCGATTGCGCCACCTCCGGGGAGATGATGGGCGGGGCGGAGTGTGGGCTTGCCCCGGAGCGCTGCGGAGTCGCCTCTCCGCTCCTATTCTGGCGATGAGGGAGTCGCGATCAACTATCATGGGACTGACCGTTGGGCTCATGTATAACCTCGGCAAGTACGAAAGGCCCGAGGAAGGAGAGCCCCCTGACGCAAACGCAGAACTGGACAGCGAGCAAACGGTTGGGGCGGTGGCGAATGCACTGGCGTCAGCCGGGCATCAGGTGATTCGGATTGAAGGAGACGAAGAGGCGTACGCCAAGTTAAGGCAGTGCCGGCCCGACATCGTCTTCAACATCTGCGAGGGGCTGCGGGGCGCTAGCCGCGAGTCGCAGATCCCCGCCATGCTGGACATGTTGGGCATACCCTATACGGGTTCCGGCGTCCTGGCCCTGGCGGTATCCCTCGACAAGACCATCGCCAAAAAGATGCTGCTGTATCACGGGGTCCCAACTCCAGCGTTCCGCACATTTCACCCTGGCGAGCCGGTGGACTGGACCGGCCTGCGGTTTCCCCTGTTCGTGAAGCCCGCGCTCGAGGGCTCCAGCAAGGGCATTACGCCCGAGTCAAAGGTGAACAATCCGGCCGAATTGATCGACCGAGTGCTCTGGGTCCACGACCTGTACCGCCAGCCCGCGCTGGTGGAGGAGTTCATCGATGGACGTGAGTTCACGGTGGGTCTGGTAGGCAACGACCGGCCCATGATCTTTCCGCTCATGGAGATCAACTTCCGGCTTGTACCGCCCGAGCACGGCAACGTCTACTCGTACCAGTTCAAGCAGGAATGGGATGCCGACGACTATTACCTCTGCCCGGCAGACGTGGATCCGGCCCTTGAGGCCCTGCTCAAGCAGACGGCCGTGGCAGCGTTCCGGGCCCTGGGCTGCGTGGATGTGTCCCGGGTAGACATTCGCCTCAGCCCGGAGGGCGTTCCGTTCGTGCTGGAAGTCAACCCGCTGCCAGGCCTCTCGCCGGGGTTCAGCGACCTCTGCCGCCAGGCAGAGAAGGCGGGCTGGACCTACGACCAGCTGGTCAACAGCATCCTCGATGCGGCCCTGGCCCGCTGCGCAGCAGCAGACGCCCGCCGGCGGCGCCTGGCTGAGACCGCTGACTAGCTTTAAGAGGAGCAGGGTAGAGTCCCTGCTCCTTCCTTTTTTGCCGCGGATTGCGCGGATCGGGGGGTGGTGTTGCGAGCGAGCTACTGCACGGTGACATTACGGAGAAGATCCTTGGCGCCGCCTTTGCGGTGCATGCAGCCCTGGGGCCTGGCTTTCTTGAGTCGATATATGAAGAGTCCATGTGTCGCGAGTTGGCACTGCGCAGCGTGCAATTTCAACGACAGGTTCATATACCCATCCACTACAAGAGCTTCAAAGTAGGAGCTCACGTCCTGGACTTGGTCGTAAACGACCAGATCGTTGTGGAACTCAAAGCCATATCGGAATTAACCGATGTGCACAAAACCATAGCACTCTCCTATTTGACAGCAACAAAGCTCAAGGTGGCCCTACTGATCAACTTCGGCCAGCCAAGCCTAACCTTCAAACGCGTTGTGCGCCAAAGACAACGAACATGACCCAATCCGCGTAATCCGCGGCAAAATAGAGAGGCCCGGAGAGCAGGCACGACCTGCTCTCCATTCGTATTCCCAAGAAAATAGACTTTCTAGATAAAAAGTTCCAATAAGACTATTGACGCTTTCTTCCAATTTGGTATAATGATGCTTAAAGTGATAGATAAGAGAGACTAGACAGGTCTCGGTGAACAAAGAGCACTACTAGAGAGAAGTGAGGTGTGAGCATGGTGGACCAGCCCCAGGTCGCAGCGCAGATGGAGGCTCAGTCGGCAGAGGCTCAGGCCGAAGGGGTGCTGCCGCTGATTCAGCTCATCTCCGATCTGGTCGAGAAGCGATGCGACCGCTTTCTTAGCACTCGTTACGGCCTTACCGCCCCCCAATTTGACCTCCTCATGGCGGCCGTTCAGCAAACCGACATGACGCTCGGCGGGCTGAGTGAGCAACTCAACTGCAGCCGCGGCAATGTGACGGGCATCGTGGACCGATTGGAGCGCGATGAGTGGCTGAAGCGGGAGCGCAGTACCCATGACCGGCGGGTCATTACGGTGAAGCTGACGGAAAAGGGTTACCGCATTTGGGAGATCAAAGAAGACCTGGCCAAAGAGATGGCCAACTGGTCGCAGGTCTGGGATGCTTCTCACCGCAGGAGCCTGTCGACCTTGCTGATGAGCATCTACAAGGATCTCAAAGCGGAATAGGCCTCACAGGCGGTCCATGGGGTGGGCCGCCTGCGCTGTTTTCGTCCCAGACCACCGTCTGCTGCGCCTTCATTTCCCTAAAGGGACGCTCTCCGCTTGTGTCGAACACATGGCTCGTGCCCCTCTAGAGCATCTAACTCTATTGCAGAGGACGGGCAAGGCTTACACATGGCGAGCGCAAGCACAACGACGCAGACGAAGACTGGGCAGCCTGACCTGAATCCGCTGGTCGGCGCGGTGACGATCATGCGGCCAGTGGCTGCTCACGACCTGCCGGTGTTGGAGGCGTGGGACGAAGACCCGGAAATTATTGCACTCATGGGTCGAAAATACGCTGACCGTTCGACGACGGACTGGTTCCGCTCTCTGCAAGGACGGCGCACCTGCCGGGCCTGGGTGATTATGACCCACGACCAGCGGCTCATTGGCGAACTGGAACTGGCCGAGATCAACTGGCGGGCCGGTACCGCCGAACTGCGCATCTGCATCGGTGAAAAGGATTGCTGGAGCCACGGTTTCGGCACCGACGCCATTCAGTCGGCCCTGCGAATGGCCTTTGGCCACTACGAGCTTCGGTCGATCTACCTGCGGGTCTTTGCCACGAACGAACGGGCCGTGCGTGTCTACCAGCGGCTGGGCTTCCGCAAGGAGGCCATACTGACTCCGAGCTCCCGGCGCGAAGACCCCGCACCGGTTCTGCTCATGAGCCTTACGCGCCAGCGGTGGCAAGTCCGTACAGCGGGTTGACAAGCGCTGCGCCGCGCCATATCATGGTCGTATACAACTGTGAATGGCGTTGACGCGGAGGAGTACCTCTTTGAAACCGCCCCCAGCGAGGGAGCCCCACCGGGTGTAAGGGCTCTCGGGCAGGTCGGAGGGAAGGTCGCCGCTGATGCTGCTCTACTGAATCTCCCTGCCGAAACGGGGAGACTAGGGTGAGCCGGGTCCCGCCCGTTACAGCGAACGAGAGTCCTGGTTGTACCTCAAGCAGCCAGGGAAGTAAGGTGGTACCGCGAGCCCCGGCTCGTCCTTATAGGACGTTGCCGGGGTTTTTGTATTTTGAGGAGGTTGGTCCCATGTCTGAGGAAAGCACGAACCCGGTGACCGAGCTGGCTTCCAAGTATGACCCGCAAGCTGTGGAGAGCGAGACCTACCAGTACTGGCTGGACGGCAAGTTCTATCAGGCGCCCCGGGTGGAGGGCAAGGAGCCCTACACCATTGTGATTCCCCCGCCCAACGTCACCGGTACGCTTCACCTGGGCCATGCGCTCAACAACACCATGATCGACATCATGGTGCGGTGGAAGCGGATGCAGGGCTATCCCACCCTGTATCTGCCCGGCACCGACCACGCCGGTCTGGCCACCCAGATTCGCGTGGAAGAAGACCTGCGCAAGGCGGGCGGCCCCACCCGGCACGAGCTTGGCCGCGAGAAGTTCGTGGCGAAGGTGTGGGAGTGGAAGGAGAAGTACGCCGGCACCATCAACAGCCAGTTGCGGCGCCTGGGCGTCTCCACCGACTGGAGCCGCGAGCGCTTCACCATGGATGAGCGGCTGTCGAAGGCCGTGCGTGCCTTCTTCGTACAGCTCTACGACAAGGGCCTCATCTACCAGGGTACCCGCATTACCAACTGGTGCCCCAAGGACCAGACCGCCCTCTCCGACATTGAAGTGGAATACGACGATCGCGATAGCCACCTCTGGCACTTCCGCTACCCCCTGGCCGAGGGCGAGGGCTACATTGAAGTGGCCACCACCCGGCCCGAGACCATGCTGGGCGACACCGGCGTGGCCGTGAACCCCGAAGACGAGCGGTACACGGCCCTCGTGGGCAAAATGCTGAAGCACCCGGCCACCGGCAAGCTGATCCCTATCTTTGCCGACGCCTACGTCGACAAGGAGTTCGGCACGGGCTGCGTGAAGGTGACCCCGTTCCACGACCCCAACGACTTTGACATGGGCCTGCGCCACAACCTGGAAATGATTCAGGTCATCGGCCTCACCGGCAAGATCACGGAGGCGGGCGGCAAGTACGCCGGCCTGGACCGGTACGAGTGCCGCAAGCAGATTGTGGCCGACGCCGAAGCCGAAGGCTGGCTGGTGAAGATTGAGCCCCACAAGCACGCCGTGGGCTGCTGTGCCCGCTGCGAAACCGTGGTCGAGCCCCTTATCTCCCGCCAGTGGTACGTGAAGATGCAGCCCCTGGCCGAGCCCGCCGCCAAGGCCGTGGCCGATGGCCAGATCCGCATCATCCCCGAGCGGTTCCAGAAAGTCTATCTGAACTGGATGGAGAACATCCAGGACTGGTGCACAAGCCGCCAGATCTGGTGGGGCCACCGGATTCCCGTGTGGTACTGCGACGCCTGCGGCAAGCAGACCGTTCAGGTGGAGGATCCCACCCACTGCGCCCACTGCGGCTCCGCCAGCATCCACCAGGATGAGGACGCCCTGGACACCTGGTTCTCCTCGGCCCTGTGGCCCTTCTCCACGCTGGGCTGGCCGGAGGAGACGCCCGACTTCCGCTACTTCTACCCCAACAACGTGCTGATCACCGCCTACGACATCATCTTCTTCTGGGTCGCCCGCATGATCTTCGCCGGCATCGAACTGACGGGGCAGATCCCCTTCAACACGGTGGTGCTGCACGGCCTGATCCGCGACAGCCAGGGAAA
>Ga0196971_1000644_pt1 | contig 23136 bp, 18 predicted proteins | sample S1v_1013CmetaG_FD_148660 | JGI IMG/M metagenome (GOLD analysis project Ga0196971, IMG submission 148660) | Soil microbial communities from Anza Borrego desert, Southern California, United States - S1+v_10-13C | ecosystem: Environmental > Terrestrial > Soil > Desert | place: USA: California...
TGATCTCCCGGCGGAGATCGAAGATCGCCGTGGCGAAGCCGTGCCAGCTGGTGCACGGCGCGCCGCTGTAGTGGTAGGTGCCCCAGGGCGCGCCGCCCTCAAGGGCGTTGGCCGGGCTGCCGGCGACCCGCCGGGCGATGGCCAGCACCGTGTCGGCGATGTCGGCGGCGGCGGTCGGGCAGCCCACCTGATCGGCGACGATGCCCAGCTCCGGCCGCTCCTCGCCCAGGCGCAGCATGGTCTTCACGAAGTTCCGGCCGTGCGCGCCGAACACCCAGGAGGTGCGCAGGATGACGTGCCGGGGCAGGGCATCGCGCACCGCGCGCTCGCCCGCCTCCTTGCTGACGCCGTAGGCGCCGAGCGGCCGGACGGGGTCCTCCTCGACGTAGGCGCCGGCCTTGCTGCCGTCGAACACGTAATCGGTGGACAGATGGATGAGCGGAATGCCGAGATCCACGCAAGCCCCGGCCATCCAGGCCGGGCCGTCGCGGTTGATCGCCATGGCCAGCTCCGGCTCGCTCTCCGCCTTGTCCACGGCGGTGTGAGCGGTGGCGTTGACGACCACGTCCCAGCCGCCGCCGCGGATCGCCGCGACGACCGCCTCGCGGTCGCTGCCGACATCGACCTCGGCACGGCCGAGGCCGAGAACGTCCATGTCGGCGGGGCGGCGCCGGAGGATTTCGTGGCCGACCTGTCCGGTGCGGCCGAAAACGAGGAGCTTCATGGCGTTCGACAGCGTCCTTCGGGACCTAGACCTTGGCCGGCGCCGCCGCCTGCACGCCGAGCCGCGTGCCGGCGTAGACGGTCTTGCGGATGGCTTCCCACCAGGCGCGGTTGTCGATGTACCAGGCCACCGTCTTGCGCAGGCCGGTCTCGAAGGTCTCCTCCGGCTCCCAGCCGAGGTCGCGGCGCAGCTTGCTGGCGTCGATGGCGTAGCGCTGATCGTGGCCGGGGCGGTCGGTCACGAACCGGATGGTCTGGCGGCGCGGGCCGATGGCCGGATCCGGCGCCAGTTCGTCCAGCAGGTCGCAGATGCCGTGGACGACGTCCAGGTTGCGCACCTCGTTGTTGCCGCCGACGTTGTAGGTCTCGCCGAGCTTGCCGGCCGTCAGGATGCGGCACAGCGCCCGGGCGTGGTCCTCGACGTGCAGCCAGTCGCGGATGTTGCTGCCCTGGCCGTAGACCGGCAGCGGAAGCCCGACCAGACCGTTGGTGACCATCAGCGGGATCAGCTTCTCCGGAAACTGGAACGGCCCGTAGTTGTTCGAGCAGTTGCTGGTAACGGTGGGCAGGCCGAAGGTGTGGTGCCACGCCCGGACCAGATGGTCGGATCCCGCCTTGCTCGCCGAATAGGGCGAGTTGGGCTGGTAGGGGGTTTCCTCGGTGAAGTAGCCGGTCTCGCCCAGCGAGCCGTACACCTCGTCGGTGGAGACGTGGTGGAAGCGGAAGCCGGCGCGCCGCGCCCCCTCCAGCTCGCGCCAGTAGGCCAGCGTGACCTCCAGCAGCGTCGCGGTGCCGACCAGGTTGGTCTGGATGAAGTCCGACGGCCGGTCGATGGAGCGGTCGACGTGGCTCTCGGCCGCCAGGTGCATCACCGCGTCCGGCTTGTGCTGCGCGAAGACGCGGCGCAGCTCGGCGGCGTCGCAGATGTCGACCTTTTCGAAGGCGTAGCGCGGGTCGCTCTCGACCATCGCCAGGGCGCCCGGGGCCGCCGCGTAGGTCAGCTTGTCGACGTTGACGACCGACCAATCCGTGTTGGCGATCACGTGGCGGATCACCGCGGACCCGATGAACCCCGCCCCACCCGTTACCAGTAGCTTCACCGGCCCCTCGCCGTCGAAAAATATCGGATGCCGGGCTTTCTAGCCCATCCCGGCCCAAGATGCGACCGAAGTCTGCGGCCTCAGCCGGGATAACGGAAGCACGCCGACAATTCCGCCAGCGTCGGCTGCTGCCGGTCCTTGTCGGACAGGATCGCCTCTTCCGGCGTCACCGGCCAGTCGATGCCGAGCGCCGGGTCGTTCCACAACAGGCCCTTGTCGCACTCCGGGGCGTAGTAGTTGCTGACCTTGTAGAGCACCTCGGTGTCCGGCTCCAGGGTGCACAAGCCGTGGGCGAAGCCGACGGGGACCAGGATCTGGTTCCACCCCTCGGCGCTGATCACGGCCGAGACGTGCTTGCCGTAGGTCGGCGAGCCGACCCGGATGTCCACTGCCACGTCGAGGATGGCGCCACGCACCACGCGCACCAGCTTGTGCTGGGCGAACGGCTCCGTCTGGAAGTGCAGGCCGCGCACCGTGCCCGGCTTGGCCGAGAGCGCATGGTTGTCCTGGACAAATTCGGCATCGAAGCCGAACTCGGCCAAGATGTCCTTGCGAAATGTTTCCGAGAAGAAACCGCGGTGATCGCCGAATTTCTTTGGCCGGATAATGAGCACTTCCGGAATTTGCAGGCGTTCGATGTGCATCGCTTCGTCTACCGCAACGGCTGATAGTTGGCGCCGTAATGCCAAATCCGGTGTGGAATAGCAATCGATATTGCCCTTATACAAGGGCCGCGTCTTTGCTACAAGCGTCCCCGGTCACCCCGGCCACCGCCCGCAGGCCTGCCCCGACGAACCACCTCCATGCGCATCCTCGTCACCATCCCGCATTACCACGGCCCGACCAGGGCAGCCTTCCAGCGGGCGGCGTACGGCTCCACGGGCAGCGACGCCGCGGTCCGCATCGGCGCCTTGCGCGCCTCCATCACGGCCCTGCACCACCACTTCAGCTTCCAGGCCGTGATGTACAGCGACATCGGGCGGGCCGTCCTGCGGCCGCCGGGCGGCGGCCGCTCCCACACGCTCGACATCGTGGTGGTGACGACCGGCGGGCGGCATCTCCTTGATGGCCTCGGCCTGCCGGGCGGGCTGTTCAACCATCGGGAGGTGGTGACGGATCCGATGGCCCTCGGCTTCGCCTGCCATGAGGTTCTGACCGAGAATTTGGGCCGTTACGACTATTACTGCTTCATGGAGGACGATCTGGTCATCACCGACCAGAACTTCTTCGACAAGCTGACCTGGTTCAACGAGAAGTTCGGGGCGGAGAGCGTCCTGTTCCCGAACCGGTACGAGACCCTGCTGAGCGCGCCCTGCAAGAAGCTCTACATCGACCGCGCCACCCTTGAGAACCTGCCGGAGCAGAGCGCCAGCCCAGACGATCGCCGCGCCATCCACGAGGCCTTCCTGGCGCGTCCCCTGGTTTTGAAACGCCCGAGCAACCCGCATTCCGGGTGCTTCTTCCTGAACGAGGCGCAATTCCGGACTTGGCGGGAGCAGCCGTACTTTCTCGACCGGAACGCCGGCTTCGTCGGCCCTCTGGAAAGCGCCGCGACTCTCGGCGTGATGCGGACCTTCAAGATCTACAAGCCGTGGGACGACTGGCCCGGCTTCCTGGAAATCCACCACGCCTGCAACCGGTATCTGGGGCGCATCATCATGGGCACCCCAGGCACCTGACGGGTTCGGCGGCCGGTCAGAAGAACCGTTCGCGGAAATAGTGCATGGTCCGACGCAGGCCATCCTCCAGCGGGATGGTCGGCTCCCAACCGAGCATCGTCTTGGCCCGCGTGATATCGGGCTGGCGCTGCTTGGGGTCGTCCTGGGGCAACGGCTGATGGATGATCTTCGAGCGGGACCCGGTCAGGCGAATGACCGCTTCGGCCAGTTCCAGGATGGTGAACTCGCCGGGGTTGCCGAGGTTGATCGGTCCGGTAACCTCGGCCGGCGACGCCATCAGACGGACGAAGCCCTCGATCAGATCGTCCACGTAGCAGAAGGAGCGGGTCTGCGAACCGTCGCCGTAGATGGTGATCGCCTCGCCCTTCAGCGCCTGGACGATGAAGTTGGAAACCACGCGCCCGTCGTTGGGGTGCATGCGTGGCCCGTAGGTGTTGAAGATGCGCGCCACCTTGATCGGCAGCCCGCATTGCCGGTGGTAGTCGAAGAACAGCGTCTCGGCGCAACGCTTGCCCTCGTCGTAGCAGGCGCGTGGGCCGATCGTGTTCACATTGCCCCAATAATCCTCGCGCTGCGGGTGGACCGTCGGATCGCCGTAGACCTCGGAGGTGGAGGCCTGAAAGATGCGGGCGTTCAGGCGCTTGGCCAGCCCCAGCATGTTGATGGCCCCGTGCACGCTGGTCTTGGTCGTCTGCACCGGGTCGTGCTGGTAGTGCACCGGCGAGGCCGGGCAGGCGAGATTATAGATCTCGTCCACTTCAACATAGAGCGGGAAGGTCACGTCATGGCGCATCAGCTCGAAGCGGGGATGCGCGAGCAGGTGCGTGACGTTCTCGCGCGAGCCCGTGAAGTAGTTGTCCACGCACAGCACTTCGCACCCGTCGGCCAGAAGCCGGTCGCACAGGTGCGATCCGAGAAAACCGGCGCCACCCGTCACCAGCACACGTTTATTGAAGCTTCGCACGCACGTCATCCCGCGTTGTCGTGAACTGTCCCGGTGGAACCCGAACGGCTCCCCGGCATGGAAGAGCTATCAGCCACGCCCATAGGAATCCTCGATGCGGACGATGTCGTCCTCACCGAGATAGGATCCCGACTGCACCTCGATGATGCTGAGCGGCACCTTGCCGGGGTTCTCCAGGCGATGGACCGTGCCGATGGGCAGGTAGATGGATTCGTTTTCGTAGACGAAGAGCTGCTCGTCGCCGCGGGTCACCAATGCGGTTCCCTGGACCACAACCCAGTGCTCCGCCCGGTGATAGTGCTTCTGCAGCGAGAGGCGTGCGCCCGGCAGCACCGTCAGTTCCTTAACCTGGAAGCGCTCGCCCGCATGCAGCGAGTGGAACGAGCCCCAGGGGCGATGCACCTTGCGGTGGGACACCGGCTCGGACCGGCCAGCCTTCTTCAGGCGCTCAACCACCGCCTTCACATCCTGCACCCGGTCCTTGCCGGCGACCAGAACGGCGTCATCGGTGACCACCACCACCGCGTCGTCGATACCGACCAGGGCCGTCAGATGCCCCTCGGAACGGACATAGCAGCCGGAGGCGTCTTCGGTCACGACGTCGCCGATCATGACGTTGCCGTCGCCGTCCTTGGCGCCGACCTCCCACAGGGCCGACCAGGCGCCCACGTCGGTCCAGCCCAGGTCGCAGGGCACCACCACGGCGGCGTCCGTGCGCTCCATGACCGCCACGTCGATGGACACCGACGGGGCGGCGCCGAACGCCTCGGCATCCAGGCGCAGGAAATCGAGATCGATCCGGCCGGCCTGCAGGGCTGCGCGCGCGGCTTCCAGCACCGCCGGCGCGAAGCGCTCCAACTCCTCCAGCAGCTTGGCGGCGGGAAACAGGAACATGCCGCTGTTCCACACATGCTCGCCGCCGGCCACATAGCCCTCGGCCACGTCGCGCTCCGGCTTCTCCACGAACTGGGCCACGGCGAAGGCGCCGGCCAGCCCCGCCACGGGCTTGCCCCTACGAATGTAGCCGTAGCCGGTCTCCGGGGCGGTCGGGGTGATGCCGAAGGTGACCAACATTCCCTTGGCGGCGGCTTTGGCGGCCAGATCGACCGCCGTCAGGAAGGCCGGAACGTCGCGAATCAGGTGGTCGGCCGGCAGCACCAGAATCAGCGCGCCGGGATCGTTCTCAAGCGCCTTCAGCGCGGCCACCGCACAGGCGGCCGCGGTGTTGCGCGCCACAGGCTCCAGCACGATAGTGCCGGGAGCGATGCCGATCTGGCGCATCTGCTCGGCGATGACGAAGCGGTGTTCCTGGTTGCAGATCACCATCGGCGCGGCGAAGCGCCCGGCGCTGTCCGGCGTGTTCACGCGCCGAACCGTCTCCTGGAGCATGGACTGGTCCGAGCAGAGCGGCAGAAGCTGCTTGGGATAAAGCTCGCGCGACATCGGCCACAGGCGCGACCCCGACCCTCCGGACAACAGAACCGGAATCACCTTCTCTGTCGCAATCATGCCTTTTCCTCATCTCCGCTAAAGCGCTCGGCGAGCCATCGCCATATGCACGCAGAGCCGCACCGACATCAATTGAGAACTGACATCCTCTCCGCCCTGAAGGGCGGAGGTTCCGGTGAGCCGCATTATGCGGCCCTCCGGCTGGTTCCTGCTTCATCGGGCCGCTTGGTGCGGTGCCCCTCCACAGGCTTCAACGCGCCGTCCGCGCGCCGTAGAATGTTGATCGCTGCGTTGGTGTCGGCATTGGCCCTGTGGCCACAACGCACGCACACGAAGACGGCTTGGCTCGGCCGGTTGGACGCATCAACATGGCCGCAACAGGCGCAGGTCTGGCTGGTGTAGGCGGCGGGCACCTCGACCAGCCTGCCGCCGCGATCCGCCAGCTTGTAGGCCAGCAAGGTGCGAAACAGGTCCCATCCCTGATCGAGGATGGCCCGGTTCAGTCCCGCTTTCTGTCGAACCCGGCGGCCCGGCTCTGCGACCGTGCCCTTCGCCGACGCGGACATGCTCCGCACCGGCAACGCCTCCACAACGACCACGCCGTGGTTCTGGGCGAGGATCGTGCTGTGCTTGTGGAGAAAGTCCTTGCGGGCGTTCGCCACCCGCTTCTGAAGGCGCGCGACCCGACGCACCGCTTTGCGGCGGTTGGCCGATCCCCACTTTTTCCGCGCCAAGGCCCGCTGAGCCTTGCGCAACGCCCGTAGCGCCGTCTTTCCGTGGTTGGCCGGGGCAATGTTGGTGCCGTCGCTGAGCGCGGCGAACACCGCCACGCCCAGGTCGATCCCGACCGGCGGCAAGGTGGACGGGGCAGGTTCGGGTCTCTCGCGCTCGCACTGGACGGCGGCGAACCATTGCCCGGCCCGGCGGGACACCGTGATGTTGCAGATGGCGCCCGGCAGCGCCTTCCAGCCGCGCAGCCACACCCAGCCCAGCTTGGGCAGCTTCATTCGCCCAGACGAGGCGCCCGTGCGCTCGACCACCAGCGAAACGGGATCGGGGAAGCGGAAACGGTCGTTCCGTCCCTTCCGGCGCGGGGTCGGTGCCTGCGCGCGACCGGCCCACCAGTTCTGATACGCCCGGTCGAGATCGCGCAGCGCCTGTTGCAGAGTGTGGACCGGCACCGCCTTCAGCCACTCCACCTCGGCCCGCAACAGCGTGACCTCGCGGCATTGGCTGGCGAAAGTGAACTTCCGACCGGGGCGATACCAATCCCGGCGTTGCTCCAGCGCGAGGTTGTAGACGAACCGGCAGGCCCCCGCGATCTGCGCCATCTGAGCGGCTTGCTCGGGGGTCGGGTAGAGGCGGAACAGGACGGCCTTGCGTTCGAGCATGGGCGGCAGCATAACATTGGCCTAGATTGAGCAACGTGGTTTCTGGAAATTCGGCTTTGAGGTCGTTCAGCCATCCCGGTCGGTCATAACGATGTAGACGCGATCGGTGGTGGCCCAGTCCTCGTCGATCTCGACGAGGATGGCCGTGACGAGGCGCAGGAGGGCGGCCTCGTTGGGAAAGACGCGGACCTTGCTGGTGCGGCGCTTGATCTCCTGCTGAATGGCGCGCTCCATGGGGTTGCTGGTGCGCAGGCGCTTGCGGTGGTGTTCGGGCAGGCGGAAGACGGTCAGTCCTTCGGGCACGGCGCTCTCGAGCCAGTCAGCGAGCTTGGGCGCCCAGCCGTGCGGATCACCGCGCAGCTGGGCTAACCCGAAGACCCCCCAAAACGAATTTCCAGACCTCAGGTTACGCTGCCTTGGCCCTATGACGGATGAAAGCGACTTCAGGCCAGGAAGTCATTGCGTTTTCGCTATGCACGTTCATTTGGTCTTCGTGACCAAGTACCGCCGCCACGTGTTCACCAAGGCCGTGCTCGACGACGCCCGCACCATCTTCGCGTCGGTGTGCGCCGACTTTGGCGCCGAACTCATCAAGATGGACGGCGAGGACGACCATGTTCACCTCCTCGTGAACTATCCACCCAAGGTGGCGATCTCGACGCTGGTGAACAGCCTCAAGGGCGTGTCCAGCCGCCGCCTGCGCCAGAACCATCCGGCCTTGGTCCGCCGCTACTGGAAGGGCGTCCTGTGGTCGCCCAGCTACTTCGCTTCGTCCTGCGGCGGCGCCCCGATCAGCATCATCCGCCAGTACATCGAGCAACAGCGCACGCCCGGCTAAACCTCATGTCGGCGCGGACGCGCCTCTGCGCCTATCTCCGACCTGAACGCCGGAGCTTGCGGCGCTGAGATCCAGGGTCAAAAAACGAAGGGAAACACCCCGCACGTATCCCCTTCGGCTCTCAGGGGCATTCGAGGGGAGCTGGTATCATCCGAGACGACGGTCCGGACGGCCCCTAAGGAAAATGCCGTTCAGCCCCGCCCCGGAACGGTCACCGGGCGAGGTCCCGGCAATTCTCCGGCGCGCCCGGCGTCTGGAGCAGATGCGCCCCGAAGGACGGCGAACGGGAGACGACGCAGACCGTCGGTAGCGGCGTGCCGTCCGGAATGTCACCGTCGAAGGTCAAGGTCAGCTGGAAGCCGGCGTGCAGCAACCGGGGATCGTTCAGGGCCGCCGCCACATCCGGGCGCAGCATGGCTTTGGCCGATATGCCGGCGGGCGTGACGGAGGAGCGGATCATCAGCTCGCCGCCACGGTCCAGCAGGCCCCAGCCGCGCAGCGTGATCTCCCGTCCCGCGCCCTTCGCCACCTTGCCCGGGGAATCCAGGAACCCGCCGTAGGGGTGGCGTCCGATCGTCTCCGTCCCCGCCTGGACCACCGGAACCGGCCGCTCCTGGAAGAGGAAGGCGGAAGCCGGCACATCGACGGAATCGGGCTGCGGCACGGTGGGCACCGCGACCGCCGTCACGTTCACCCGGGCGTAGCGGTTGAAAACCTCCTGAAAGGACGCTTCGTCCATGGCGGGGAAGCGTTCGCGGAAGAAGTCCAGCCGAGGCGCGATGGTGACGTGGGAGATGGCCGGGTAGCCCCAGCCGTTCAGGGTCGCCCCGGGGAAGCCGGGGATCACCAGCCAACCGCGCGGATGCTCCGCCACCATGCGGTCCAACTCCTCCGTGATCGCCGTCCGCGGACGGTGGAAAATCGGGTCGGCCGATTGGATCGGGTTGAAGTCCGCCGTCGCGACGATGTTGGCCAATGCGGCGGCGCCGACCAGCCCCGTGGCGGACTGGCGCAGCCGTGGAACGGCCAGCAGGGCGGCGAGCGGCACCAGCACCACGAAGTCCCGCCAGTCGGCGGAGATGACGCTGAGCAGCGGGGCTGCCTTGAACAGGGCCCAAGCGCCCAGCGTGACGAGGGCGGCGACCAGCACCCGCACCAGCGTGATCCGCACCGGCGCCGCCGCCAGCAGCGTGAAGGCGATCAGCAGCAGCAGAATGCCGTTCGCGAACACCACCCGGCCCGGCGGCACGCGGTCGAGCAGCAAGAAGCGCCCGATGGAGACCGGCACCGGAGCCAGCATCCACACGGTGAAGATGGTCGCCCCAGCCAGCAGCACGCCCAGCGTCCAGCGCAGGCGTCGGCCCTCCGACGAACGCTGGACGAGCCGCGCCGCCAGCGCCTTATGATCGGTGAAGAGCAGCACCAGGACCAGCAGATAGCTGCCTCCGGTCGCCGCCTCGCACACGTTCAGGATGGGAAGCAGCGACTCGTGCGCCCGCGTGACCAGCAGCGGGAAGAACTGAGCAACCCAGCGCAGCGGCTCCATGGTGCCGCCCACGCTCTCACGGTGGCCGGGGTAGATGGTCTTGGCCATCGCTGCCGCGGGTTCGTGCAGATACAGGAACGCGAGGCCCACGCCCACCGCCGCCCCCGCGCCGAGCGTCAGGAGATTGGCGGGCCGCAGCACCTCCGGCCGGAAGGCAACGAGCGCCACCGCCCCGGTGATGCCCAGCGATATGACGATCGGCGGGTAGGTGTGGGACAGCAGCCAGAAAGCCGCCAGATAGGCCGTCAGCGGCGCCTTGACCACGGGGCGCAGGGGAGCGGCGGCGACCACCAGCAGCCAGGGAAAGATGGCGAGCAGCGGCCCCGTCGTCGTCCACCAATATTGCGCGTAGGTCGTGAAGAACAGGATCAGGCTGCCCCCGGCCGCCCAGGCTCCGGGGAATCCCAGCACCCGGAACAGCACGGCATAGCCGACGAGGCAGAGCCCGATGAAGATCGCGTGCGAGAAGGAGAAGGCCAACGCCGGATCGGCGAAGAAGAAGAGCCAATACTGCGGCTTGAACGGCAGCGCCCAGTCGAGCAGCGGCACGGCGTTGAAGTTGCGCAGATCTTCCCGGTAGGGGGAGGTCTCGTTGACGCGTCGGAAATCGTTGTTCACCGCGGTCTGGACGAAGGGGGTCCAGACGACCCATTCGTCGGAACGGATGGGCCGCGGCTTGCCGGCGACGAGGCCCGTCTCGCTCACGCCGAACTGCTTCAAGGCAAGCGCGTAGGAGGTCGGGGTCCAGCGCAATCCAGTGTAGACCGCGCACAGCACCACAACCAGGGCGATGAACCATGACAGCGTGGAGGGCAGGCGCGGCGTGGTGATCACGTCAAACCGCCGCACGGTTCGTGGGGCCGGAAGAGACCGGAGCCGCGCCCGGCGCCGGGATGGCGAGATAGCGCATGTGCTTCATTTCCCGCCGCCCGAGCGTTACCGTGTCCAGAATGAGCCCGCAGGTGAGACTGAGGAAGCCGAGCAGCACCAGCCCCGTCGCCAGCAGCGCCGTGGGCAGGCGGGGCACCAGCCCGGTCGCCATGAAGTCGAGGATCACCGGCCCGCCCAGCAGGATCGCTGCCAGCACGAGCAGGCCGAACAGGGCGGAGAAGAAGGGAAGTGGCCGCTCCTCCTTCACCAGGCACACGATGGTCTTCAGGATGCGGATGCCGTCACGGATGGTGTTCAGCTTGCTCACGGATCCCTCCGGTCGGTCCTTGTAGGGCGTTTTGACTTCGGCAATGGGCATGCGCAGCTCCAGCGCGTGCACCGTCAGCTCCGTCTCCGTCTCGAAACCTTGGGCGAGCGCCGGGACGCTCTTGACGTAGCGGCGGGAAAAGACCCGATAGCCCGACAGCATGTCGTTGATCCGCTGCCCGAACACGCCCGCCACCAGCCCGGTCAGCAGCTTGTTGCCGAAGCGGTGGCCGGGCCGGTAAGCCTTGACGATGTCCGTCACGCGGGCGCCGTTGACCATGTCCAGCCGCTCGTCGAGCAAGCGCTTGACCAGCAGCGGCGCGCTCGGCGCGTGATAGGTGTCGTCACCGTCCACCATCACGTACACGTCCGCTTCGATGTCCGCGAACATGCGGCGCACCACGTTGCCCTTGCCCTGCAACGGCTCGTGCCGGACCACGGCGCCGGCCGCCTTCGCCTTTTCCACCGTCCGGTCGGAGGAGTTGTTGTCGTAGACATAGACGGTCGCGTCGGGCAGGGCGGCGCGGAAGTCCTCCACCACCGTCGCGATCGTGCTTTCCTCGTTGTAGCAGGGAGTGAGCACGGCCACGGCGGGAACAGCTGACACGCTCCTGACAGGCGCGGGGGACGCGGAAAGCGCGATCGAAGCCATGCTCGACAAGCCTCGGGTTGAAGAACGGCGGAGTGCAGGACAGCCGTTTGAAAGGCTCTATACTCGACCAAAGGGCGGGGATCAAATGGCGTTGGCCTGCCCCCCGGTTGGCCCATCCTACGCCGGCCGTCCCGCCACCGCCGCGAGCGGCGCCCGGACACGGGCGCGCCAATAACCCACCATCAGGGGTGCGAGGCGACGGGGCATGGCCTGGATCCTCTCGTACTCGCGCTCCAGGAACGCCTCATCGATGCTATCCCAACGATCCACCGCGATGATCGGCAGGTCCGCGAAGGAGTGCATCCAGACACCTTTCTGCACAACCGGAATAACCCCGAGATAGAGCGCCTCCCAGGTCCGGTGGCAGTCCGGCCCGTTGCCGAGCGGGGAAGCGCAGAAGCGGAAGCCGGCCATCTCCTCCAGATACGCGCGGTAGGGCTTTGGATCGGCCACGGTGGCGAAGCCCTTGCCGGCCAGAAGGTCGCGCAGGGGCACACGTTGCGGTGGGTTCGTCCGGACGTCGAAATTGGCGTAAAGCAGGCCGGTCTTCGGCCGCCCTTGCCGGGCCACCTCGGCCAGAGCCTTGGTGTCCCCATGCTGCCATTGGGCATTGGCGAGCCCGATGGGCAGGGCCGTCAGCTTCGGATGCTCGACGTCAACGTTCTGCGCGAACCAGTGGACCAGACGGACATCGCCCAGGAACGGACGGTAGCGGCTTCCCACCCGGTGGTCGCTGCTGTGGCTGACCAGCACGAAGCGCTGCGTCAGGTGGGGCAGCACATGCTGGACGAAGCTGTCGAGCAGGTGGGTGTAGACGAAAATCACGCGGGCGCGCTGCAGTTCGCGCAGTTGGCCCGGCCCCTCTATAGCCAGATGGTCGCGGGTCCCTCGAAAGCGGCACAGCCGGATGTCCGGAAAGGCGCGCAGGCTGCGGTGAAAGGCCGCGGTCCCCTCGTCGGCCACCGAGATGTCGGCGAGCGCCTGAAGCCGCTCGCCCGTAACGATCTCGGGCTCCGGGATGGCCGCCACGTCCTCTGGCGCGCGGGGTGCGGCCGGCACGGCGACGCGCTCCGAGCGGGACCGGAAGGCGGCGAGGTTCTTGGAATGAACGTGCAGGTTGGCGAGCGGCCAGCTTCGCCCGTCTGTCCCGTACAGATGCGGGATCCGCCGCCCCTCGGCGTCGGGAACGAGGCGGAAACGATAGCGCGAGGCCTGGAAGACCGCGCTCTCGTTCAGGAAGCCCAGCGTCGGCCGGCCCCGCACGTTGCGCGGATCGACACCGCCCAGATACTGGCCGAAAGCGCCGGGATCGAAGATCATCCCCAGCGCCTCCGCATGCCGGGCGTAGAGCGCCGGGTCGGCCGGGGCCTCGCCGGTCAGGCTGCGCGCGGCATCGCCGGCGGCGGGCACCACCGGCAGCGCATCGGCCGCCGCCGGCCCCAGCCGTTGCCGGAACAGCCCCAAGAGACTCATGTCGTTGGCCCGGACCCCGGGGTTGCGGGCAAAGAAGCTGGCCACGAAGCGCGTGAAGCGGCCCGCCGCCGCCGCGTCACGGAGATACATCAGCCCGGCGATTCCCCGGCGGTCGCCATCGAAGGGAAGGGCGGTCCCGGGGTAAAGGGTCGCCAGCTTCGGGCACAAAGCGTCAAGGTCGGCGTAGAGCAGGTTGTCGGTCTCCAGATGGACGACATTCTCCAGCCCAAAGACGGCCATCGCCGTTTCGATGTGGAAGAACCGCTCGATAACGTAGGTCCAGAAGCCGAAGCGGAACGCACGGTCAATCTTGGCTGCCACGCGGAATGCCGCCAGCTGGGGCGAGACCGGCAGGTCCTCGACTGGCACCGCGCGGACGCACAGCCCCGGATCGGGCGGCGCAGCGGCGAGCGCCGCAGCGTTGGCGAGCAGCAGGATGTCGCAGCCGTTGAACAGCCGCGCCTGAGCGAGCGCGTCCTCCAGATACGGCGGCAGTGCTTCTCCCAGATGGACGAAGAGGATGGCGTGGGGCATGGCGGACTTACGAACAGGATCAGCGGGCAGGCGAGCCGAGGCGGGGCGGCACGAGCCGCGCCGCGCGGGCGTGCGCCTCGTCCACGTCGAAGCCGAGGTCAAGGTCGAGCGCGCCGTCCACCCCCCTCCGCCAGCTCGGTCGGGCTGGCCGGGGAGCGAGCGACGGATCGAGAACCGCCGCTTGATGGAAGCAGGGCAGAGCCTCCTCCAGACGCCCCAACCCTGTCAGGATGACTCCGGCGTTGTGGTAGAGGTCCGCAGACAGGGAAGCCCTGGCAATGGCGCGGCGCACCAGCCCGAGCGCCTCCTCGCCGTCCCCCCGGCTCTGCGCGGTCATAGCCAGCACGGCCAGCACCGCCGGATGGCCGGGCTGGCCGGCCAGCATGTCTCGACCGATCCGCTCCGCCTCCGGGAGGTTGCCGGCCTCCCATTGGCGCAGGGCCTCACGGAGGTGATCGACAAGGCTCATCGGAACGGCGCCTTGACGTGGACTGTGAACTCGATGGGCGCGTAGTCGTGCAGCAGCACGACGTTGCCGCCAATCTCGCGCAGGCAAAAATCGATCATCGCCGCCGGGTCGGCATAGAACAGGCCGGGCGTCTGCTCCGCGACGTGGCGGCTCAGCATGTTGAAGGCGAGTCCCCGGCGGGTCATGCGGGCGAGCGAGCGGAGGCTTTCCTTGACAAGGTTGAACCACGCGTCCGCATCAGCGGTGAGACAAAGATTGTAAGTTCCCGCTACAATTGAATAATCCGCCACCTCGGTCGCCCGGTAGCTTTGCAGGAAGTGGGCGCGGGGGTCGCGGATGGTGGCGCGGGCAGCCTCGATCATCTCGCGGCTGATGTCGTAGCCGATGTAGCGCCCGCCCGTGAGCGCCGGCCCGTCCTTGAGGAAATTGAACAGAGCGCCGTAGCCGCAGCCGAGATCGTTGACCGAAAGCCCGCCGTTCGCCACCTCCGGCCCAAACACAGCGGTCAGTCGCTCGAAGCTAAGGCGGTGCAGGTCTGGGTCATGATTCAGGGTGCCCCGGGGGCTGGTTCCCCCAGCCTCAATGGCCTCGTCGAAGCGGATGGCAACGGGTGCCAGCATGGCGACGACTGGTTCCAGCGAGGCCCCTTCCGCGACGGCTCTGAGTTCGGTGGCCGTCGTCGCCAGGGCGTCCCGGCACTTTGACGCCTCGTCCAAGCGCTTGCGGGCCTCCGGAAAGTCCGGCTTGAGGGCAAGCAGACGGCCATAGATGGCGATGGCACCATCCGCATCGCCAAGCGTACGCCGAACACCGCCCAAAGTGAACCAAGCGCCGGCGTGAGCTGGGTTGAGAGCGACGCTTCTCCGGCATGCCGCCTCGGCATCACCCAAGCGCCCCTGGGCACTCAGGGCAAAGCCAAGTTCGGTGCGGCAGACGGCGTCATCCGGCCGGCCCCTGGAAATCCGTCGCCACACGTCCGCGCATTCCGACCACTGGCGCAGGGCCTTTAAGGCAACCCCGAGGTTCCACCAGACCTCGCCCATGTCCACGGCCCCATCCCGCCCGGCGCCATTGTTCAGATCAATGGTCCGGCGATAGGCCAAAACAGCGTCGTCAAACCGTCCTTGCCCATGAAGCACAAGAGCCAGATTGCGGTGTGCCCTGATATCTGCCGGGGACAAGGCCAGGACCGAGCGCCAGACCGCGCACGCTTCCGTCCAGGCCGAAAGCTCCTTCAAGACGACGCCAAGGTTCCAGAGGATCTTTGGGTTGGCCGGGGCTCGGGATGCCGCACGCCGCCAGGACCGAGCGGCCTCGTCGAGCCGGCCTGCGCGGTAGTGCGCGGTCCCGGCCGCGAATTCGTTTCCCGTATGGTCGGCCATCGCGCGCGTCTCTTAGCAGCTATACGCCCCCCGGTCCATCCCGGGGCTGGGCCGTGTGATCCGCGATCGTGCAATATGGAGCCCCGCGTTCCCATCATATGCCCGCCGTTGTCGCAGCACGGAAAATCCTTTAGGTTCGCCACACGTTCAAAGAGAAAGCCGACCTTTGTTTCCCGACAGGAGATGCTTGCGTTGCTCCAATCCGGTGCCGCCGCGGATGGAGCTCCAATCCGCTGGACATCGTCTGGATCAAAAATGTGAGCGGACCCTGATCCTGATCAACAAACCTTCCTCAAGACTGCATTTGCTGGATCCCGGAGCATAAAGACATGGCGACGCCGACCGCGAGCGAGCACGTCACCCTGATCAGACCCTCTTCCCAGACCCACATCGATGCGCTGGTGTACGGGTCCAAATGGGGGGGGCCGGCCGGGACCGGCGTGACGCTGACCTACAGCTTCCCGACTTACGGCAGCAACTGGTCCACGGCGGCCATCGGCAGCGGCGGCTACGGGCCAAACACGGGCAGCGGAGAACCCTGGGGAAACCGCCTTTCCCCCCTTAACACAGTGCAGCAGAGCGCGTTCTCACAAGCCCTGCAGGCTTGGTCCTCGGTCGCCAACATTTCCTTCACCCAAGTCGCCGACACATCAAGCGCAGTGGGCGACATCCGGGTGGCGTTCAGCACCGCCGTGTCCTCCACGTCCTCGGGTCATGCCTATCTGCCCTACCAGCCCGAGGGGGCCGGCGGCGACATTTGGCTGAACCCGAACACAGCGGCCGCCACCTCGACCCAGCCGTCCAGCTTCGGCTTTTACGTCCTGCTGCACGAGATCGGGCACGCGCTCGGGCTCAAGCACCCCTTCGACGATTCCCCCACTCTGCCGGCCAGCACGGACACGGCCCAGTACACGGTGATGTCCTACGAGGATGCGCCGTTCTCGACGATCTCCCCCACGGCGCCGATGCTGTACGACGTCGCCGCCATCCAATATCTGTACGGAGCCAACACCGCCTACCGGACCGGCAACGACCTCTACCAGTTCAGTGCCTCGTCGGAGGAACTGAAGACCATCTGGGACGCGGGCGGCACGGACACGCTCGACGCCTCCAACCAGATTCTCTCGGCGACCCTCAACCTGAACGCCGGAAGCTTCAGCTCCATCGGCATCCGGAACAACGGCGGCCCCGCCGCCAACAACATCGCGATCGCCTACGGAGTGACCGTGGAGAACGCCAAGGGCGGCACAGCGGCCGACCTGATCCTCGGCAACACCGGGGCCAACGTCCTGGAAGGGAACAGCGGCAACGATACGCTGTACGGAGGCAACAGCCGTGACGAGATGCAAGGGGGCGGCAATGACGACCTCCTGCTCGGCAACCGGGGCGAGGACACCCTGTTCGGCGGTGGCGATCAGGACACCCTGTTCGGCGGCTTGGACAACGACCTGCTCCAGGGCGGTGACGGCAACGACCGTCTGCAAGCCGACGACGGCCAGGATCTGCTGTTCGGCAACCGTGGCAACGATCTGTTGTTCGGCAACATGGGGAACGATACTCTGTACGGCGGGGCCGACAACGACCTGATCTTCGGCGGGCGTGAGGACGACCTTCTGTTTGGGGATGCGGGGAACGACACCCTGTCGGGCGACCAGGGAACCGACACACTGTCTGGTGGCGATGGGGCCGACATCTTCCGCTTCCAGGTCGGCGATGGGACCGACACCATTATGGACTTCAACTTCTCCGCAGGGGACCGCTTGGAGACAAGCCGCAGCCGGGGTTATGCCCTCACCAGTTCCGGAACCGGGGATGCGGTGATCGACTTCCTGAATGGCGACAGGGTCGCCTTGTCCGGCGTTTCGGCTGGTCACGTTACGTCCTCCTGGTTCGTCTTCGTGTGACGCCTGTGCCGAACGCAATCGAGATGGAGCGATACCCAGTCCTGGCGGGAAGCCGGGACGCAACAGGCACGCCGCTCCTTCTATCCACACTATGGCTGGACCAAGACCCGCCGGAGCGGGTGGTGTTCGGACGGCCCGTCGTTTGGGGGTTCTCGGGCTGGGCGCACCGCCCGAACGCGCGACTCAGCCGCGTGGCGCTGACCGTAGGCGACGCCGTTTTTTTGGCGCGAACGCCGATCGCCCGGATCGATGCCGGGCATTCCATGGCCTGCGGCTTCGCCGGCGTGGCCCGTCTTCCCAATGATGCGCTGGATGGCCGGCTCGCCATGGCCCTCACCCTCGACTGGGATGATGGCCACCGCGAGGTGCGGTCCCTCGGCAGCCTGGACATTCCGAAGGCCCCTCTCCCGGCACCGCCCGTGCGACGGGAGGAACACTTGGTAGCCATCTGCATGGCCACCTACAACCCCGTCCCAGCGTTGTTCCGCGCCCAGATCGCATCCTTGCGCGCCCAAACGCACGAGAACTGGATTTGCGTGATCCAGGACGACGGCTCTTCCCCGGAGCGCTGGAGCGAGATCGTCACCGCCACGGCCGATGATCCGCGCTTCCAACTCGCCCGAAACCCCGTGAACCTGGGCTTCTATCGGAACTTCGAGCGCAGCCTGACCCGTGTCCCGCCCGAAGCCGCCTTCGTGGCCTTCGCCGACCAGGACGACGTGTGGCATCCTGAGAAGCTCTCAGCGTTGATCGAACCGCTGAACGCCGGCGCGATGCTGGCATTTTCAGGTATGCGCGTGGTGAGACCCGATGGAACGGTGTTGTCCGAAGTGTTCTGGCCCGGCCGCCAGGGCCGCTACGATCACCCGCGTTCCCTGTTGACGGCCAACGTGGTCACCGGCTGCTCCTGTATGTTCCGCACCGAGTTGCTGGAATGGGCCCTGCCCTTTCCGTTGGCTGGCCGCTACGCCTATCACGACCATTGGATGGCCTGCTGCGCAGCGGGTGCCGGCACCGTTGCCTATCTGCCGCGCCCGCTCAACGACTATGTCCAGCACGGCGGCAACACGCTGGGCTACCGCAAGGCGGGAGGACGGTTGATCGCCAAGGCGGTGACCGCGCTCGCACTGTCGCCGGCGGTGGCGCTTGCCGCCTGCCTGCCTCCGGTTCGCAAACGCTGGGGCCGGATTCTCAGCCTGCTGATCGATGTCGCGGGGGCGGAATACACGATGCGGGCCGTCTTCGCGGAAACCCTGCGCCAACGCGGCCTTCTGTCCGAGGAGGAGGACGGCGAGGCCTATCCTGCCTGTAGCGGTGCCAAGCGCTTCCTCCTCCGGGCTTTGCTGGTGCGCGGGCGTCAGGGGATCGCCTACCGCGCCACGGCGCTGCGCTTGCTGGCCGGCTTGGTTACAGAGCGCACCTTGCGGTGGCTAACCGTTACCGTGAATCGCGTCCGAACCTTCTGAGGCTCTGCGCCACTTCGGCGATGACGGTGGTCCAATCGCCGAGAACCGGCTGCCGGAACAGCCGCATGGTTGGATACCAAGGCGAGTCGGTGCGCCCGCGCATCCAGCGCCAGTCCGGATCGGCCGACAGCAGCGTCCATACGGGCCGTGCCAGGGCGCCGGCCAGATGAATCACCGCCGTATCGACGCCAATGACCAGGTCGAGCCCGGCCACCAGCGCGGCCGTGTCAGCGAAGTCCTGCAGCGAATCCCCGTGCCGGATCACCCGGTCGCCGCCCACCACGCCGTCCAACCCAGCCTCGGGCGGGCCTTTCTGGAGGCTGTGGAACTCCACCCCAGCCATCGTCAGAAGTGGGGCCAAGCGTTCCAGCGGGCAAGACCGCTGGGCGTCCTCTGGGTCTTCGGCCCGCCCAGCCCAGACGAGCCCGACACGAAGGGGCAGCCCGGCGCTGCGCGGCAAGGGGAAGGACGAAGAGGATGGCGCGCGGATGTAGGGCACGGACGCCGGAATGGTCGCCTCTGTCGTACCGAAGATACGCGGCAAGCTCATCAACGGCACATGGGCCGCGTAGGCTGGCACACTCTCCCCTTCAGACAGCACTCGCGCGCAGCCGTCGAGCCCCTCCATCAGACGTTGCAGCGCGCGCGGCACGGCCAGGATGACCTGCGCCCCGCGCGCCGCGGCCAAAGCGACGTACCGGGCGAACTGAATGCTGTCCCCAAACCCTTGCTCGGCATGGGCGAGAAGAATCCTGCCATCCAGCGGCCGGCCGTCCCAGAACAGGTCCCACCGTGAAATCCAAGGGGTCGGCCCCTTCAAACGCCACCGCTGCTCGTAAAGCCGAAATCCCTCCTCCAAAGCGCCAGCTCCCAGCAGAGCCATCGCCAGATTGTAGCCGGCGCGGGCGTCCCGGGGAGCCAGAGCATGGGCTGCGTGAAAATGTGTCAGGGCCGCGTCCGGAAACCCGGCCTTCATGAGGACGACCGCAAGGTTGCCGTGGGCGGAAGCCTCGCCTGACGTCACGGCGGCGGTCAGCAGCCGAGCAGCCCGGCTGTAATCGCCTGCAGCGTGCGCCAAGATCCCCAGGCGATGCAGGGCGCCACCATGGCGCGGTTCCACGATCAGAACCGCACGGCATACCACCTCCGCCTCCGACAAGCGGCCGGCGTGGTAATGAGCATCCCCCCTGGCGAGCGCGTCCTCGATGCTGATCATGCGGTGCCAATCGAAGAGACACCGCGATCCGGTGCGGGGCAGAGGTGGCGTTATGGCGAGGGGCCTGTCAAGGCAGGATCCTGCCACAGGGGGCCCCGAGGGCTGCCTTGAGGGAACACACCAACTTGCCTAAGGTCTCCGCCGCCTACGGCTCGGTTCCTCGTTTCTCTCGTCAGGTGTCCATGCGCGTCCTGCTGTTGTCCCGCTATGACCGTCTCGGCCCCAGCAGCCGGATGCGGCATTACCAATTCCTGCCGCTTCTCACGGAGCACGGGATCACCGTGGACGTGCAGTTTCTGCTGCCGGACACCTACCTGTCCAGCCTGTATACCGGAGGTCGCCGACCGTTGCCGACGATCCTGCCCGCCTATCTGTCCCGGCTGGCAAAGCTGCTCTCCCTCCCCCTCTCAAGCACCCGCTACGACCTGCTGTGGATCGAGAAGGAGGTCCTGCCTTGGCTACCCTACGCGGTTGAACGGCTGCTGCTCGCCATGGCGCCGGCTTACATCGTCGATTTCGACGACGCGTGGTTCCATCATTATGACCGGCACCGCTTCCCGGCCGTCCGCACCGTGCTCGGTGACAAGCTCGACCGGCTGATGCAGAACGCGGCCCTGGTCACGGTCGGCAATACCTATCTGCGCGAGCGCGCGGAGGCCGCCGGCGCCCGGCGCATCTTGACCCTGCCCACCACCGTCGATCCATCCCGCTATCCGATAACCAAACCGCCCGTGGGCAAGCCCATGCCGACCATCGGCTGGATCGGCTCACCGGCAACGGCGGCTTATCTGGAACTGGTGCGCGCGCCATTGGAGGCGATGGTCGCCGCTGGGTCCGCTGACGTGACCCTGATCGGCGCCGGGGAGAAGGCTGTCGTCGGCCTGCCGGCCCGGCGGCTGATCTGGACCGAAGACAGCGAGGCTGCCGGGATCCTGAGCTTCGACATCGGTATCATGCCGCTCGCCGACACGGTGTGGGAGCGTGGCAAGTGCGGCTACAAGCTGATCCAGTACATGGCCTGTGGCCGCCCGGTCGTGGCAAGCCCGGTCGGCGCCAACCGGGAGATCGTGGAGCACGGGGTGAACGGCTTTCTCGCCGACAGTCCGGAGGACTGGCGCCGGGCGCTCGACCGGCTGTGCGCCGACCCCGACTTGCGGCGCACCATGGGAACCGCTGGGCGCGCCAAGGTGGAGCGGCTGTACGCGCGGGACAAGGTCGGGGCCCAATTGGCTAGGGCCATGCTGAATCTCAGCGGATCTCAACCCGGCGTTCCAATTCCACCACCGTCTTTCCCCGACGGGTCAAGGTGAAGGAGCCGCGATAGGCGCCAATGGTCCAGCCACTGGGTGGGCGAGGCACACCACCAGAACCGAACCAGCTGACGTTCGATGCGTCCAGACGCGCCGTACGGTCGACGAGAACGCGGCCATCGGGCGCCACGATGCGGAACCGGATCTCATCGCCGGAAATGGTGCCAAGGACATCGACCCAATAGATGAGAGCCGGGGCATTCGTCCCGAGAACCTCGTTCCGATAGGCCCCGCGCCGCGCCTGCTCGGCATCCGGCGGCTGCGTCGCAAAGCCAGCAACCAGCCCGGCACTTTCCTGGTAGGCCAGTTTCGCCTGGGCATCGGCGCTCCACAAAGGGTGGCGTGGCGCATCGCATCCATCGACCGTGCTCGAACCGACGAAGGGGTCCACCGGCTTGTTGTTCTGGCGCACCTCGAAATGGACGTGCGGGAACATGGTCCTCCCCGACAAACCGACCATTCCCAGCACCTGGCCAGCCGCGACCCGCATGCCCGGCTTGACTGTAACGCTGTCCCGCCGCATGTGCCCGTAGCTGGTTTGCCAACCGTCGCCATGGTCAAGGATGACGGCGTTGCCAAGGCCTTGATTGCGGATCGTCTCGGGATCCACCTCGCGCATGTCAGCATCGGGCACACCGTCCCGCACCGCTCGCACCACACCCGGAGCGGCCGCGACAACCGGAACGCCCTTTTCCATAGCCGGCAGGTCAGGCAATCGGAAGTCGGTGCCGGTGTGGCCGTCATAGGATAGCCGGCCGCAGGCATAGTCGCGGCGGCCGGGGCCACTCTCATGGTCCATGTAGTTCTGGATGAAGCAGCGCTCGCCCATGGCGCAGTCGATCGGAATGTCCAGGGACGGGGGGCCGGCCAAGGCCGGACCCGCCGCACCGAGAGCAAGCGCCGCCAAGATGGTGCGCCAGAGCGACGGAAGCTGCCGGAGGAGGATCGCCATGAGAAAGCATCCAACGGGAAATTCTGCGACAAAGGGCTTGGCCTGAGGACGCCTTCGGCGCTACTCCTCGGAAAAATCTGTCGCATCGGGTCCGCGATACTGCCTACCGCATCCACAAAACGCAATCTCCCGCTGGTGAAACTCCGGTGACTGCCTCCTCATTCCCGGCTTCCGTCTGCATCGTCACCCATGAATTCTCCGGCATCGCGGGAAGCGGCGGGATCGGCACCGCCTTCACCGGGCTGGCCGAAACGTTGGCCGCCGCCGGCCATTCCGTGACCGTGCTGTGCACCGGTTTCCTCCCTCTGCCGGCTGACTTTGAGGAATCACCAGCCCCACCCGGGGTGACGCGGGTCCGACTGCCTGCCGGACCGGTGCCGCTGGAAGCGGACCCACTCCTACGCCTGTCCCATGACGCGTTCCTCTGGCTGGCCGAGCGCCGGTTCAACATCATCCACTTCGCCGACTGGACCGGCCTCGGCTTCTGCACCACCTCGGCCAAACGCCAGGGAATTGCGTTCGCAGACACAACCCTGGTCGTCGGGCTGCACGGGCCGACTCGCTGGGTGCGCAGCGCTACCGGCGGCGGCCTGGAAGGACCGGAAGAACTGGCGGCCGACTTCCTGGAGCGCCGCTCGGCCGAACAGGCCGACGTGGTCGTCAGCCCGAGCCGCTATCTGCTCGATTGGCTGCGCGAGTCCGGCTGGGCGTTGCCAACACGCGCTGAGGTCCGGCAGAACGTGCTGCCCAAGCCGCACGAAGCACCCGCCGTCCTCACCTCGGCGCGTGCGGTCAAAGAGCTGGTGTTTTTCGGACGCCTGGAGGAGCGCAAGGGCGTGGTTCTTTTCTGCGATGCCTTGGACCGGCTGGCCGGCGAGGGAGTTGCTGGGG
>Ga0196971_1000645_pt1 | contig 23067 bp, 17 predicted proteins | sample S1v_1013CmetaG_FD_148660 | JGI IMG/M metagenome (GOLD analysis project Ga0196971, IMG submission 148660) | Soil microbial communities from Anza Borrego desert, Southern California, United States - S1+v_10-13C | ecosystem: Environmental > Terrestrial > Soil > Desert | place: USA: California...
TATGCATACATCCCGCTTCCCTATGTCCCCACCTCAAAATGCATATATTGCAATCTACACAACGTTATGATAATATCAACCACAAGGATAGGCAACAATCGCCAGTCCTACCAAACACAAGGAGAGTGATTCCGTTGGCCACCGACCCGATCGATCCCTCCCGGGGCCGTCCCGTCGACCAGGCTGCCGCCGCCGCGATGGAAGAAGCGATGAAGAAGAACGCCTTCGATGTCCTCCGCCACCTGACCCCGGACCAGCTCATTCCCGCGAACCCCCAGTCCGAGGTCATCAAGGGCTCCGCCCTTCCGCCCAGCGGCTGGATGCACGCTCCCGCACATTTCGAGGTCTACGCTGCTGCCGACAAGCGCCTGACCAAGGCGGCGGAGATGGCCGGCATCATGGTCACTAAGGTGGATAAGGTTCTCGCCTTCCTGGTGCAGGGCACGAAAATTGTCGTCATCAAGGCCACGCACAAGAATGACCCGGCGGGCATCCCCGTGAACCGCTATGCCGGCTCCTCCAGTGCCTGGATCAACCTCATCACCCTCCTGTCCGAGCCCGGGCTGACGGTTCCCACCGGCTACCGGGAGCAGTACGAGGTGGCCTTTGTCCCCGAGGGCAGCCCCCTCTGGCCCGGCCTGGCCATCGACCTGGGCAGCCCCAAGGACCACCGCCGGGAGTATAAGCGGAAGGCCGGCCCCTCGCCCGACCACGAAACCCCCTAATCCTACACCAAACGAAACATAATACCAAAGAGCCGGTCGCAAGACCGGCTCTCCTCATACCCACCCATCCAAACGACCCCGGTCAGGCCACACCATGAAAGGCTCGCAGAATCAAGTCCCGGTCAGGCACACCCAACCGCTCGTACGAAGCGAGGAACTCCCTGCGCTCATAGGGCACGGCGTGGAACGCGACCGTGACCGGATCGGTGGCCAGATCAAGCACCGCATACCGGGCCACCGGCTGGTAACAGCACCCGAGTGAGCCGGGGTTCACGTACAGCCGCCGGGCCGACCAGAACAGGTGGACCGGGTGGTAATGCCCGAAGCAGGCCACATCCGCCTCTGAATCGGTGTAGAGCGCATCCAGCGCTTGGACCGTGGGCTGCAGAACCGTCGGCGCGTACCATTCGGTTGCCGGATCCACCTTGTAGTGCGAGAGGGCGAGCTTCCGCCCCGCGTGCTCCACCACCAACTCCCGCGGCAGCTCGGCAAGCACCTTCAGGAACTCCGGCGAGAGCCGCCGGGCGATCCATTGCTGATGCTCCAACTCGCCGGGCGATACGTCAATGGCCTCGCCGCGCGCCACGGCGGTCACGTAGTCTTCGTGGTTGCCACGCACCATCGTCACGTTGGGGCGGCTGGTCAGCATGGCGAGAACTTCATTCACATCAGGACCGATGGAGACCATGTCGCCCAGGCTGTAAACGTGATCCACAGCGCCAAGCCGGTCGATGTGTCCCAGCACGGCTGTCAGGGCCGGGGCGTTGCCGTGAATGTCAGCAAGAAGGGCGATTCGGCAGGACATCTAGGGCCACCACCTGTGGGAATCGGTTCACGGGTGCTTCGTCAAATACTGCAGGGCTTCCTTCTCCGGCATGGGCCGGCTTATCAGGTACCCCTGGATGCGGTCACACCGGTTGGCCGTCAGGAACTCCAACTGCCGGTCCGTCTCCACGCCTTCCGCCACCACAATCATCTCAAGCGTATGCGCCATGTGGACGATGGAAGCGATAATGCCGGCCTGCGACGCATCATCCACAATCCCATCGATGAAGGACTTGTCAATCTTCAAGGTGTTGACCGGCAGCTGCCGCAGATAGGTCAGCGAAGAGAAGCCCGTGCCGAAGTCGTCCAGCGACAGCCCGACACCCATGGCATGGAGCCGTTCGAGCCGGCGGGTGCAGTCATCGAGCGAGCCCATGAGTACGTTTTCCGTGATCTCTAGCTCCAGCTGTCCCGGTTCGACCCCCGTTTCGTCGAGGACCTGCCGTACGGTGACGATGAAATCGTCGCTCGCCAGCTGATGAGGCGAGACGTTTACGGCCACGTGCAGATCGCTCCGCCCTAGGTCGGCCAGGCGGCGGGCGAACCGGCAGGCGTCCCGCAGGACCCAGTTGCCGATCGCCTGAATCAGTCCGGCATGCTCAGCCAGGGGAATGAACCGGGCCGGCGGCACCAGCCCGTGCTCCGGGCTCTGCCAGCGCAGCAAGGCCTCGTAGCCCACAATCGTGCCATCGGGCACGCTCACCTGCGGCTGGAAGTTCAGGAACAGCTCCTTTCGGTCCGCCGCATGCCGAAGGCTGTTGAGCAGAACGATCTTCTGGTAGGCTTCCTGCTGCATGTGTGGCTGGTACAAACGCCAGCAGTTCTTGCCTGTGCCCTTGGCGGCGTACATGGCGTTCTCTGCGTTCTTGAGAATCTCTTCCACGGTATCGCCATCCGCCGGGTAGAAAGCCACGCCGGCGCTGGCAGACATGTGGAAGCGCGTGCCCAGCACGTTGTACTCCTCTCTCAGCGCTCCCACCAGTTCGTCCGCCAGACTGGCGGCCCGGGTCGGGTCGTTCTGACCCGGCAGCACCACGATGAACTCGTCACCGCTCAGGCGCGCCACCAGAGCCCCTTCGCCCGAGTGAGCTACCAGGCAGTTGCCCGCCCCGGTAATGACGGCGTCGCCGTATGTGTGCCCGAAGGTGTCGTTCACCATTTTCAGCTCGTCGAGATCCACGAACAGAACCGCCCCCGAAGCTTCGCCACAGCGGGCACGCTCCATCTCTTGCGACAGCCGTTCGTGCAGCTGCGCCCGGTTGGGCAGCTTCGTAAGCGTATCAAAGTAGGCAATGTGGCGAATCTCTTCCGCCTTCTGCCGGAGCTCGTCCTCAGCCCGCCGGCGCTCCGTAATGTCCTCAACGGCACCGTCGTAGTAAAGAACCTGCCCCTGGTCATCCGTAATGGCGCCAATACTGGCCTGTACCCAGCGGGGGGTGCCATCATACCGGCGGACCTGTATCTCCAGATGGCGTACCAGCCCGTACTGCTCAACCTGCGTCTGCCATGTTCGACGGTCAATCGGTGAGACATAGAGGTCGACCACGTTGATCTTGAGCAAGGTCTCACGGTCAGGGTATCCGAGCATGCTGACCAAAGCAGGGTTCACATCGAGATACTGTCCCGCCGGCGTGGAACGGAAAAGCCCGACGGGGACCCGGTCGAAGAGGGTGCGGTAGCGCTCCTGACTGGCTTCCAGAGCCTTCTCCCGCGATTGAACGGCCTGTCCCATGCGCTGAAAATCCGCTGCAAGCCGGTGCAGTTCGGCGAAGGTTGATGGCATGGACGAGAGCGCCTTCAATTGCCCGAAATCGCCTACCGCCAGCGCGTCGCTGCCGCGGCTCAGATGCACCAGCGGCCGCACCACGCTTCGGCGGAGCCGCTGTCGCAGACTCCACACAAGGATCAGCCAGATGCCAACCGCGGCCAAAAACGTCAAACCCTGCGCCCAGATGTAGGGGGCGAGGGCCACTGAAAGCGCGGTCTGATCGACCACGACCCAGCCCGTCTGGTCGATGCGGAACCCGCTGCCGAGAATCAAGTCCCCCTCGTACTTATACAGCAGCGTAGCCGGACCCGCTCCCGCACGGGTGAAAATCTTCAGGTGCCCGAGATTGGCCTGCTGATTGACCAGAGCGAACGTAGGATGGGCCAGCAGCGTTCCCGTCTGGTCCATGATGAAAACGGAGTCATGTCCGTAGTGTCTCATCCCGTTCAGGACCTCGTCCTGGAGTAGGCTCAGGTTCAGCTCGCCTACGACCAGTCCGCCCGTCGCCAGCGCCCTGACGACGTATACCGTTGGTCCCCCCGTGCGGAGCGATATAAACGGCCGGGATATGGTATACCGCCCCGGCGGCGTCCGGTACCCGAAGTCGGCAACGTTGGACATGTCAAGTCCCACATAACGGGAGTCGTCGGGAACCATGAGCTTGATCTCTCTTTGCTCCGACAAATAGTACAGGGTGTCAAAGTACGCGAACGACTCCCACGTCTTTTCCGCGAACAGAGAGATGTCTTGCAGGTCCTCGGACTCGGCAACCCGGGCGAGGGTCTCCAGGGCACGTTGGGCGTGATTTAGATGGTCATTTACCACCTGTGCCACGGTGTGTGCGATGTGGCGCTGCTGTGTCTCCAACGTCCGTACGGCCACGTAGCCCGCCGAACCGGTCACAACCACGCCGGTAATCAGCAGCGGGAGAAAGACTCCACGCAGAATCAGCCGCAGCAATACCTGGTCAAGCGTTGGGCTGCTTATCTGCCCCATACAAATGCCCCTTACTGCTGCTTAGTTTGCGAGATTTCCAGCTCGACGAACTGCCCGCCGCGGATGACCCCCAGGTAAGAGGGGCGTACCACATCGCCATACGGATCGAACGACACAGGGTCAACCAGCCCCGGGAAGTCACGAATGTCCAGCAGAGCTTTCGGCAGGCCCGCGGCCCGGCCGCCCGTTGCCCGCAGAGCTTCTGCCAGCACGTAAACCGATTCATAGCCAAAGGCTGCGCTGAAACAGGCGACGCGACCGAACCGGGCCTGATAGCGCTCCTTGAAGTCCTGCAACGCCGGGGAGGGGCTGCTGATCGGGAATGGCTCCTCAATCTCCAGCCCTTCTACGGCCTGACCGCCCTGGGTGATGAGCTCCTCCGTCTGTGCCCAGCCCGACGCAAACAGGGGAACCTGCCAACCCAAGAGGCGCACACGCTGGGCGATATGGGCGGTATCCGTGCCAGACGCCAGGATCAGCAGACCGTCGGCTCCCGTCGCACGAAGCGCCGCCAGGATCGGCACCAAGTCTGGTCGTTCCTTGGCGGAGAAAGCGGCTTCACCCGCCACCGACCCGCCCAGAGACCGGTAGTGGGACGAAAAGGCCGTCCAACATGACTGGGTGAAGGAAGCGTTGCCTGCATCGCTCAGTACAGCAATCCGACTCAGACCGCGCCGCCGGTAAATGTGATCTGCGAGCAGAACGGCCCGGTCGGGCACGGTGGGAGTGATTCGGAAGAAAAGGTCTTCCCGCCGGCTTAGCTCTTCGGTGGAGGTAGTGGGACTCAGCATGATCACGCCTGCTCCATTGGTGACCTGAACACCAGCGACCGTCTGCCCGCTGGTCGCGTGGCCGATAATGGCCACCACCCCGGCCTCGATCAGCTCAAGATCGGCAGCCCGGGCCCCTTCTGCGGTGCCCAGGTCGTCGCGCACCAGCAACTCCAGGCGGCGTCCGCTGATTCCGCCGGCCGCGTTGATTCGCTCAACCGCCAGCAGGACGCCGTTACGCTGCTGAACGCCCATTTCGGACTGTGCTCCGGTCAACTGGCTGACGAATCCCACACGAATGGGCTGCTTCGGCCAGCACGCGAAGAATGTCAGAGCGAATACGCCAGCCACCATACCGGCAATGATCAAACGCCATAGCCGTCGCACCAGCCATCTCATCATGCCGATTCCCCTGCCCCACATGCCAGAAATCGATTGCCACTACATTGTACTTGAGCACCCATATGGTGTAAATGGAAACCATTCCGATCTTGATCATACTTCTTGAAGCTCGGGCATAGAAAAACCGGAGGATTCTGCCCCGGGTTTTCACGTTGGTTACCGGGTTCAACAAGGTCAAAATTATGCGCCAACCGTACGGTTTTACCGCGGACAGGCAGGAAAACTTTCGCTGTTGTTAAATGTTAGCGTTGGGTGTGAAGCAAGACTTCACGTTTTCACGGTAAATATGTGTTCGCCATATGGAAGGGAGGGCAATCCCTGTGTTCCTGAGGCTGCAATCATACGAACGTCCCGCAGAGCTCGCCGAGGCTGTGAGACTCCTGGGGCGGTCGGAGCCCCGCACGCGGGCCCTGGCCGGCGGTACAGCGGTGGTGGGCCCGGTGGACGACGAGACCGAAGTGCTGGTAGACCTGAGCGGACTCGGCCTGCGGCACATACGCCCCGACACGCAGACGGTCCGGCTGGGGGCCATGACCACGCTGGATGATCTGGTCCGCTCGCCCGAGGTCATGTTCCTGGGCGGGGGCCTTGTCGCGCAAGCGGCAGAGCGCACGGCACCGGCCACCATGCTGGCCAGGGCGACTGTGGGCGGCGCCCTGGCGCGGCCTGACCGGGCGCCGGAGCTGGTGGCAGCGCTGCTTGCCCTTGATGCGGGGGTGGTAACGGTCGATCGCGAGCTAGGCCGGACGATGAGCTCTGCGGATGCTGTCCCCGCCGGCGGCCTGATTGAGGAAGTCCAAATCCCCGCGACGCCCGTGGTCTCGGCCTTCGAGCGCCTGGCCCGCACGCCGCGAGACCTGGCCACTGTGGCCGTCTATGTGGCCCTCCACGTCGAAGATGGCACATGCCGGCACCTGCGGCTGGCTGCTGCGGGCCTGGGCGATCGGCCCCAGCGCCTCACAGTTGCGGAGGCGGCCCTTCAGGCGAAGGAGCTGTCTGCATCCGCCATAGAAAGGGCGGCAGCAGCGGTGCGGGAGAGCGTGACCCCGCCGGACGACTTCCGCGGCAGCGCAGAGTACCGGCGTGAGCTGGCCGAAGTGCTGGTCCGCCGGGCGCTGACGGCAGCCCGTGATGCGGCCCTGCAGGGAAGGAAGTGAGACCATGCGCATTGAGCTTACGGTAAATGGCGAGCGCAAGCTCCTTGAGGTAGCCCCCGGCGAGACCCTGCTGACTGTTTTGCGGCGTGAGGGCTACAAGAGTGCCAAGCACGGCTGCGATACCGGCGAGTGCGGCGCCTGCACGGTGATCGTGAACGGGAAGGCGACTACTTCGTGCAACCTGCTGGCCGTGCAAGTTGCGGGTGGCACGGTGGAGACGGTGGAGGGCCTGGCCCCTGGCATGCAGCTTCACCCGCTTCAAGAGCGGTTTATTGACTCCGGTGCCGTGCAGTGCGGTTTCTGCACGCCGGGCATGATCATGGCGGCGAAGAATCTGCTGGACGAGAATGCGGCGCCCACAGAAGAGGAAGTCCGACGTGCTCTCGCTGGCACCATGTGCCGCTGCACGGGCTACGTACGGCCGGTGCAAGCTGTGCTCCAGGCGGCCGCCGACCTGCGGGGCGACCGGCTCACCGGCGGCTCCGACACCGACGAACAGGCGGGCGAGGGGCCGCGCACCCCAGAAGGCAACGTGATCACCAAGCCCGCCCTGAAAGTGGTGGGCAAGTCGGCCCGCAAGGTAGACGGCGGCAAGCTTGTGGCTGGCCGCCCGGCCTTTGTGGACGACTATGAGTTCAGGGGCATGCTCCACGCCCGGCTCCTGCTCTCCCCGCACGCCCATGCCCGCATCCGCCGGATCGACGCGAGCAAGGCCCGGGCGGTGCCCGGCGTCTTCGCCGTGCTTACGTACGAAGATATCCCGCGGGTCACGTTCACCACGGCCGGGCAGTCTTACCCCGAGCCCTCGCCCTACGACACCCGCAGCCTGGACAGCAAGGTCCGCTTCGTGGGTGACCGTGTCGCCGCCGTGGCGGCTGAGACGCCCGAAGCTGCTGAGCAGGCCCTGCGCCTGATCGAAGTGGAGTACGACCTGCTCCCGGCCGTCCTCGACCCTGAAGAGGCGCTCAGGCCCGGCGCGCCCATCATCCATGATGAGGCGGATTGCAGCGGCATTGGCGGCTACGACGCCCGCCGCAATCTGGCGGCCGAAATCCACGCCCACGTTGGCGACCTGGAGAAGGGCTTTGCCGAGGCGGATATGGTCATAGAGCGGACCTACAAGGTCCCCCAGGTCCAGCAGACGCCCCTGGAGACGCACATCTGCATCACCCGCATGAACGAAGACGGGCGGCTGGAAGTGCGGTCGTCCACCCAGGTGCCGTTCCACGTGCGGCGGATTATCGCGCCTGTGCTGGGCCTGAAGCCCGGCCAGATTCGGGTGATCAAGCCCCGCATCGGCGGCGGCTTTGGCGTGAAGCAGGAGATCATGGTCGAAGATATCTGCGGGCACCTCACGCTGAAGACCGGGCGCCCGGTCAAGCTTGAGCTGAGCCGCGAAGAGGAGTTCATGGCAACCCGCTCCCGCCATCCGCAAGTACTGCGGATGAAGACGGGCGTCAAGAAAGACGGCACGCTCACAGCTCATGCCATGGAGGTTGTGGCCAACACTGGCGGATACGGCAGCCATGCGCTTACCGTGCAGTCCAACACGGGCTCCAAGGCCATGGCGCTCTACCGTTGCCCGGCCATCGCGTTCGACTGCCTGGTAGCCTACACCAACCTGCCCCCCGCCGGCGCCTTCCGCGGCTACGGCGGCCCGCAGGGCTTCTTCGCCGTGGAGAGCCAGATGGATGAGGTGGCGCGGGCCATCGGCATGGATCCCCTGGAGTTCCGGCTGAAGAACTGCCTGCGGCAGGGCGACGTTAACCCGCTGGCCGAGGCGCTGGGCGAGGGCCGCGAGGGCTTCGAGCAGCGCATTATCTCCTGCGGGCTGCCGCAGTGCGCCGAGTTCGGGGCCAACGAGATCGAGTGGGATGGTGTCAAGCCAGCGAGCTCGCCAACGAAGCGGCGCGGCGTTGGCGTGGCCTTCGCCATGCACGGCACGGCCATTCCCGGCCTCGACATGGGCGGCGCCGATCTGAAACTGAACGATGACGGCAGCTTCAACTTGCTGGTGGGCGCCACCGACCTGGGCACGGGCTCCGACACCATTCTGGCACAAATGGCCGCCGAAGTGCTGGGCTGCCGGGTCGAGGACATCTATGTGACCTCGTCTGATACCGACATTACGCCCTTCGACACGGGCGCCTATGCATCTTCCACCACCTACATCTCCGGCGGTGCCGTGGTAAAGGCCGCCGAGGACGTGGCTGCACAGATTGCGGCTGTGGCCTCCGAGATGCTGGGCGTGCCCGCTGACGACCTGGAACTGCGTGAGCGCCGCGTCTTCGCCCCCGACCGCCGCAGTGTCACCCTGGAAGACGTCGCATTGCGGTCCCTGCACCAGGTCAACCAGCACCAGATTCAGGCCGTGGCCTCCAAAATGTCCTACGACTCCCCGCCGCCCTTCGCCGTCACCTTCGCCGACGTGGAGGTGGACACCGAGACCGGCTATATCGATGTGAAGAAGCTGGTCATGTCGGTGGATGCGGGGCAGATCATCAACCCGAAGATGGCCCTGGGCCAGATCGAAGGCGGCATGGTGCAGGCTTTGGGCTATGCTGTCGCCGAAGAGATGGTGTACGACGAGGGCGGGCGCATGCTCAACGCCAACTTCCGCGACTACCGGGTCTTCCTGGCCGACGAAATGCCCAAGATGGTGGCCCACCTGGTTCACACCAACGACCCCTTCGGGCCGTTCGGCGTGAAAGCGGTGGCGGAAATCCCGCTCGATGGCGTGGCGCCCGCCGTGGCCAACGCCGTCCGGGACGCCCTGGGCATTCGCCTGACCGAGATTCCGCTGACGCCGGAGCGTGTGTGGCGCGGTTTGCGCGATCCCCTCGGCATGCTGAAATAGGGGGAGTGGCACTTGACCTCCATCCTCATTAAGAACGCCCGCAACATTATCACCATGGATGATGGACGCACCCGCGTCCCCGGGGGCTCCATCTATATCGAAGGTTCGGCGATTGTGGCGGTGGGGCGTGACCTGCCCGTTTCTTCCGCGGATGTCGTAATTGATGCGCGGGATAAGGTGGTCCTGCCCGGCATGGTCAACTGCCACCACCACCTGAACCAGGTGCTGACCAGGAACGTGCCGGCCGCGCAGGACAAGGAACTCTTCGACTGGCTGGTCACGCTCTACGAGGTCTGGCTGCACCTGAAGCCGGGCGACCTCTACGCCGGGGCCCAGGCGGGCCTGGCCGAGCTGCTCAAGACCGGCTGCACTACCGTGGCCGACCACTTCTACGCCTTCCCGCGGGAGAGCCGGAACCTGCTGGACGAAGAGATCCAGGCGGCCCGGGAGCTGGGCATGCGGTTCCACCCGACCCGGGGCAGCATGAGCCGGGGCAAGTCCAAGGGCGGCCTGCCGCCCGACGAGCTCTGCCAGGAAGAAGCGGAGATTCTGGCCGATACCCGCCGGGCCATCGAGACGCACCACCGGCCCGAGCGGTTCGGCATGGTGCGGGTCGGTGTGGCGCCGTGCTCGCCCTTCTCCGTGACCACTGAGCTTATGAAGGAAGCCGCCGTGCTGGCCCGTTCCTACGGGGTACGGCTGCACACGCACCTGGCGGAGACGAAGGACGAGGAGCGGTACTGCCTCGAGATGTACGGCATGCGCCCCCTGGACTACATGGAGCACACGGGCTGGCTGGGCGACGATGTGTGGTACGCCCACGGCATTCACTTCAGTGACGACGAGGTGGCCCGCATTGGGCGGGCACATGCTGGCGTGGCGCACTGCCCTGTCAGCAACATGAAGCTGTCCTCCGGCACATGCCGCGTACCGGATCTATTGCGCGCCGGGGCCCACGTTGGCCTGGGCGTCGATGGCTCCGCGTCGGCGGACTCGTCCAACATGCTGTTCGAGGCCCGGGTGGGGTACCTGCTGCACAAGCACGCCCACGGGCCCACGGCTGTCACCGCCGAAGACATGCTGTGGCTCGCCACCCGCGGCGGGGCCGCAACGCTCGGTCGTGACGACATTGGCAGCCTGGAGCCCGGCAAGGCCGCCGACCTCATCATGGTAGATGTGAAACAGCTCGGTTACGCGGGCGCCCTGCACGACGATGTGGGCATGCTGCTCATGACTGGCTCCACGCAGGTGGTCGACACCGTCATCGTTAACGGTGAAGTGGTGGTCCGGGAAGGCCGCCTGACGAAGGTGGAGGAAGAGATGGTGATCGAGCGGGCAAACCGCTCCAGCGCCCGCCTCCTGGATGATGCTCAACTGCGGACGGGCACCGATTTCCGGAGGACGTGGCGATAGTTTAGCGAATCACGAAAGCACAGGGTATTTCGTGCCCTGTGCTTTTCGGTTTTCTGTCCATCCAAGGAGATGAGGTACGGTTGGGTGTAGGCGACGCGCTTCGGCGTGGCTTCAGGGCTGTTCTTGCCTTTCCGGTGCTGATTCTGTTCCCCCTGCTGTGGGATGTGGCCCAGCTGGGGCTGGCCTACCTTGGTTTTCCGGCTGCTGCCGGCTGGCCCGACATTACGCTGGGACAGCCGGGCGCGACGGCGACGGTACGGGCCTTTCTCCCTACGGCCTTCCCGAGTGTGGCCAATCTGAAGCTGCAGATCGCGCCTGCCATGCAGCCCCTCCTGACGGAGCTTTCCCCGTGGATGGCCTTGCTGACGCTGGTGGGCATGCCACTGGCGGAGGCTGTCATTCAGGCTGCCTTCTTTGCGATGCTGGCTGAAGCCCTCACCGGGCCGGGGCCCACGGTGGCGACCGTCTTGGGCCGTGCCAGGCGGAGCTTCCCGGCCCTGTTTGCGCTGCAACTCTTTGGCCGCCTGGGTCCGCTCCTGCTACCCAAGGAGGCTCTGGCGGTCTGGGTCGGTGTATCGGTCGTTTTCTACCCGTTGCTCTGGTTCGCCATCGGCGTGCTGGACCTGCCCCTGGCCACAACCCTGATGCGGGCACCGGGCCTCCTGTGGAGCCGCATCGGCCGCTGGCTGGGTCTGGGCCTGGCTACGTGGGGCGTCACCCTGCTCTTCACGGGTGCTTGGACGCTGCTTGGTAACTACCCGACGCTGGCTCTCCTGCTCTACCCTGCGCTGGCCACCGCGCTGGTGGCCTCCGCGGCTGCCCTCTGCCTGGACCGCGACCCGATCCTGCAAAACTACCGGGTCGGACATCCCCTGTGGGGGGTCGTCGTTCTGGTGGCGGCTCTGGTCGGTGCCCTCCTGGCTGGCGGTTGGATGGAGGCCTGGAAGGGCTGGGTGCCCACCCGCGACGCGGCGCTGTCGGGGCCGGGATCGGGGTCAACAACCATGGCCATGATGTTCCCGCCCCAGCGGGGCCAAACGGTCTACGTGCTTCCCCAGCCGGAGGGCGAGTTGGTCCTGTACCGGCCAAACCCAGGCGCGCTGGGCTTAGCGGCGCTGCGCCGCGGGCGCTTCGGGTGGCAGTTCATGTCCAACCAGACGTGGGGGTCCAGCTCGGAGCTCGCACCGGTCGTCGCTATGGTGAGCAGCGAACCTACCGGGGGCGGCAGGCATTACGACCTGCAGTGGGTTGCCGCCGGCGAGATCTTCGACAGCCGGGTGGCCTACATTCAGGTGCAGGGTGAGCGGCACCCCGTGGGGCAAGACGGTCCCTACTTCCTGGTGCAGCTCAATAGCCCGCCGCAAGGCCCGGTCACCGCGCTGGACGCGGCTGGCAACCCCGTGCCCAACCGGGAGGTGAAGAAGCCATGAACGGTCGGCAGCTCGAATGGGTCCTATCGGCAGTGCTGGTCATCGCGGCCGCTTTTCTGGCCTTTGCTCCCTTTCACCCCGATCCCGATGGCCTTGAGCTCTCTGCCCAGGCCCGGGCGGTTCCACCGGTCAACGGGCAGAGCCAGCATGTGGAGGTCACCGTGCGCTGGCACTGGACCGGGCGACCGGGGAAGCGGGGCGATACCATCGCCTTTGGCTTTGACCGGTCGAATTGGCTTATGCTCCACAACGGGGGCGGGTACACCGACCCCAGCCCACTCATTGCCCGCCATGGGGAAATGTGGTCGATCTGGCGGCTGCCCGTGGACGGCCGTATGGACGGCGAGCTCACGGAGACCTTCGCTGTCCGCCAGTGGCGGCCTGAAGTGTACCAGTACACCACGCTGCCCTTGCGCTTCTATTACGTCCACGAACCGTCGCGGGGCCACACCGGCTGGGCGAAATTGCTAGACTCCCGTCTTAGTTTCCGCTGACGGAGGGGTAACACCATGCTACATTCAGAGCCAGGCGGTCGCTATGGGCTCACGGTGCCCGGTGGCACGCTATCAGGCCTCTCCGCCGGAGTCGCGCTTGCTGCGCAGGGTCAAAGGTTGCTGCCCTCAGCATGGATTCCCTCAGACGGCGGCCTTACGGCGACACTCGCCGCCGGGCTGCGCCTGACCCTGCGGGAGACCGGCGGTGCCCTCACGCTCACCCTCCGCAACGAAGGCGAGACCCCGGTGAAGGTCCTCCGGCTGTTCCCGCTGATCGGCGAGGCACCTTCAGCGAAGGCGATCTACAAGCAAGGCTACCAGTCCTGGAGCTACGCCGGCTGGCGTCCCCTGGACGGGGAAGACATTCACGCCCGCTCCGTCTTCACCCGGCGCATTCACGCCGACATGACCTGGCCGGCCCCCCGGGGCAAGGGCGTGTTCCAGAGCGACGGCATGCTGCTGCTTGGTTCGCCGGGCTTCCAACCCGTCTTCCTGGCAGGCTTCCTCACCGGCGCCCGCATGTTTGGGCGCTTCGAATGGCGCGACAGCCGGCTGGAAGCTTGGTGCGAAATGGACGGCCTGACCCTTCCGGTGGGCGCGTCGGTCGAGTCCGAGCCCCTCATGCTCATGTTCGCCCCCGAGCAGGAAGCCCTGGAGACCTACGCTGCCGCCTGCGGGCGGGCCAGCGGCGCCCGGGTCCCTGCGAAGAGTCCCGCCGTCTGGTGCTCCTGGTACTACCATTACACCAAAGTCCGGGCGGAAGACGTCCTCGAAGCCACGCGTGCCCTGCAGGACATGCATCCTACGGTGGATGTGATTCAGCTCGACGACGGGTACCAGACCCACGTGGGCGACTGGCTGGACTGGAACGAAAAGTTTCCACAGGGCCTGCCCTGGCTGGCTGACCAGATCCGCGCAGCGGGCTTCCAGCCTGGGCTCTGGCTGGCCCCCTTCATCGCCGTCAAACGCAGCCGCCTGTTCCGGGAGCACCCGGACTGGTTCTTGCGAGACGACCGAGGCAGGCTCGTGAGCTGCGGCTGGAACCCCGGCTGGAACGGCGTCATGTATGGCCTCGACACGACCCATCCGGACGTGCAGGAATGGCTGGAGAAGACCATTCGCGCCCTGGTGCAGGCTGGCTTCACGTACCTGAAGCTCGACTTTCTCTACGGCGCCACGGCAGCGGGGCGGCATTACGACCCGACCGTCACCCGGGCGGGGGCCCTGCGCAAGGGCCTGGAGATCATCCGCCGGGCAGCGGGCGAGGAGAGCTTCCTGCTGGGCTGCGGCTGTCCCCTTCAGCCTGCCGTCGGCCTCGTGGACGGCATGCGGGTCGGCCCCGACGTGGGCCCGACCTGGCGCTTCCGCTTTGCGGGGATGCCCATTCTGCAGAAAGAGCCTGGCACCGTGGCGGCCCGCAACGCCCTTCGCAATGCCCTCACCCGGCAGTGGATGCACCAGAAGCTCTGGCTGAACGATCCTGACAGCGCAATTCTGCGGGACCGGGCGACCAAGCTCACCCCCGCTGAAGCGCAATCCGTCTTCTCGGTGACCGCCCTCTCCGGCGGCATCTTCAGCTTCTCCGACCAGCCCGGCCGGCTGCCGCCGCACCGTCTCGACTGGCTGCGGCGTGCCCTGCCCGTGCCTCAGCCCGGCTTCCAGCCGCTGACGCTGCTGGCTGAGGAGTTCCCGTTCCTCTCGGTCGCCCGGTCCGGCGACTGGGCCCTGGTTTTGGCCTTCAACGCGGGCGAGGCACCACGCAGGCTGGACCTCGACCACAAGGCGCTCAATCTCGAAGGAGAACACCACGTCTACGACTGCTGGCGCATGTTCTACATGGGCCGTCACGCCGCCGGCTTGTCCTGCGGCGAAGTGAAGCCACACGCCTGCCGGGTCCTGGCCCTCCGCCGGGCGGTGGACGATCAGCCCCAGCTGGTGGGCGCCAGCAATCACCTCAACCCTGCCCAGGCAGCAGTAACCCGTTGGGACGGCTCTACCCTGGAGATAGACGCTCCCGCCCACGGCTTCTTCACGGTAGCCATTCCGCCGTCGCTCGACCTCATCCATACCGATGTAGTTCTGTACGAGGAGGACCTGCCCCACGGCGCCGTTCGGCTCCAGATTGAGAAGCCCGGCACCTATCAGGTCGATTTCATCTAGCGAGGGAGGGAAGACCATGCCACTGCTGGTTCGCTGGTTTCATGATCTCACCGCTGCTGACGTAGGTGCTGCGGGTGGCAAGGGCGCCAACCTGGGCGAAATGGCCCGGGCCGGCCTTCCCGTTCCGCCTGGCTTCGTGCTGCTGACTGACGCCTACCGGGCCTTCGTGGCGTCCAACAGCATTCAGGCGGAGATCGAGCGCCTCGCGGCCGCCGTTAACCCATCGGACCCGGCCGACCTGGAAATTGCCTCGCAGCGGATTCGGGCGCTCTTCGACAACGGCGCCATTCCGGTAGAGGTGGCCCGGGCCACCGCCGCCGCCTACGCACAGCTGGGCATGGGCCTGGTAGCGGTGCGGTCGTCCGCCACGGCCGAAGACTTGCCGGGCGCATCCTTCGCCGGACAGCAGGAGACCTACCTCAACATTGAAGGCGAGCAGGCGGTGCTGGAAGCCGTCCGCCGCTGCTGGTCCTCGCTGTGGACCGCCCGGGCGATGGCCTACCGCATCAACCACGCCATCACCCCTGACGCTGTGGCCCTGGCGGTTGTGATCCAGCGTCTGGTGCAGGCGGAAGTGGCGGGCATTCTCTTTACGGCCAACCCGGTCAACGGTCGGCGTGACCAGATGGTCATCGACGGCGCGTGGGGTCTCGGCGAAGCGGTAGTGAGCGGGCAGGTCACACCTGACCACTGGGTGGCAGACGGCAAGACGGGCGCCGTTGTGGAAGTCCGCATCGGCAGCAAAGAGGTCATGACCGTGCGGCGGAACGGCGGCACGGAGACCCGTCGGGTAGACCCCGCCCGCCAGAACGCTCCTGTGCTGGACACCCAGAGCGTGGAGGCGTTGGTGGCGCTCGGGCGCCAGACAGCGACCCACTTCGGCTCCCCGCAGGACATTGAGTGGGCTCTGGACCACGGGCAGTTCTACCTGGTTCAGTCCCGGCCGATCACGTCGCTCTACCCGCTGCCCCAACCGACTCCCGACAACCCAGACGCCGGCCTGCACGTCTACTTCTCCTTCAACAACATCCAGGGCATTGTGGAGCCGTTCACCCCGGCCGGCATCAGTCTGTTCCAGGTGGCCTCGGTGGGTGTTAGTCGCCTCGCCGGCCACCGCATTCCGAAAAACGCCGTGCCAAGCACCATCAAAGTCGCGAACCTCCGCATGTATGTGGATGTTACCCGCGCGCTTCAGCACAGGATCCTCAAGCATCTGGTGCGGGGCGGCCCGGAGTTCGTGGACCGGCCGATGGCCCAGATTCTGGAAGCCCTCTTGGAACGGCAGCCTGCCCTGGATCCGGGTCCGGCCCAACCCCTGTTGCGGCCGAACCCCGGGCTGATGTTCAAAATGGTCTCCCGCGTGGTCGGTGCGATCATGATGCCCGACACCGTGCGCCGCCGGGCTGTTCGGCAGGCAGAGGCTGAGGTGCAGCGCCTTGAAGCCAAAGCCAACAGCCTGACCACGCTGGCCGAGCGGCTGGACTTTCTCACCACCGAACCCGCCCGCCTGTTCCCGGTGCTGATTGGCACCCTGGTACCGATGGTCGTGGCCGGCATGGGGGGGCCCCGCTTCATTGCCGAGGCCAAAATCAAGCTGTGGCTGGGGGACGCCTCCGGTTTCGACGCCGTTCTGCGCTCTCTTCCCCACAACCCGACCACCGAGATGGACCTCGAGTTGTGGCGCCTCTCCCGCACGCTGAAGGCCGAAGGCGCCGTCCCGTCTGCCGATCATCCGGCGGTAAAGGCTTTCCTGGCCCAATACGGCCACCGCGCCGTACGCGAAATCGACGCAGGCATGCCCCGCTGGAACGATGATCCCGGGCATGTGCTGAACATCCTGCGGACCTACCTGAGCCAGGGCGAGGATGCCGACCCTGTGGCCCACTTCGAGCGCGGCGCCCGGGAAGCGGAACAGGCCGTGGCGGATCTGGTCGGGCGGGTCCGCCGGGCCAAGGGGCCCATCAGGGCGGGATTCCTCCGCTTCCTGCTCCGGCGGGTGCGGGCCCTGGCCGGCATGCGGGAGTTCCCCAAGTTTACGGCCATCCGCATCATCGCCGTCAACCGGCTGGTCTTCCAGGGCGTAGGGCAGGAGCTGCACGCCCAAGGCCGCATCGACCACCCCGACGACGTTTTCTTCCTTGACCTGCGCGACCTGAAGGAGGCGACCTCCCGCGACCTGAGAGCCATCGCTGCCGCGAACCGGGCCGAGTACGACCGGGAGCTGGGCCGCCGGTCCATCCCCCGGGTCATTACCAGCAATGGCGAGGCGTTCTACGGCGCACCGGCATCAGCGGAAGGGGCTCTGGTCGGCACGCCGGCTTCTGCTGGTGTCCACGAGGGCGTCGTGCGGGTGGTGCATGACCCCACAACGGCGCAACTCCAGCAGGGCGAGGTTCTGGTGGCCCCCGGCACCGATCCTGCCTGGACACCGCTCTTCCTGACCGCCGGAGCGCTGGTGATGGAGATTGGCGGCTCCATGTCGCATGGGTCGGTGGTCGCCCGTGAATACGGCATTCCTGCTGTGGTGGGCGTCGCCGGAGCCACTACCCTGCTGAAGACCGGGCAGCGTGTCCGGGTCGACGGCGAAACCGGAACGGTAGTTCCGCTCGACGTGTAACCAAGCCCGTGTTGACCTCGTCTATGGAAGGGACCAGATTCCATCCAAGAGAGGCGACTTTGAAGATGAAGACGATTCGTGTATTTGTGATGCTAATGTTGGTCGCAATGATGGCTGTGGGCTGTGCCAAGGAGCAGGCCAAGGAGGAGACCAAGCCATCCACCCTGCCGGCCACCACTACGCCGGCAAACACCACACCGACTGCCACCACTCCGAATACGTCCACCACGCCTGCCTTTACCGATGCGAAGCCCGCACCCGGCTTTGGCGGCCAGTGGGAAGATAACGTGCACGAAGCCGAGATGCCGCAGGCGCTGCGCGACTGGGCAGCCGCCCAGAAAGACAGCCAAACCCCGGCCCACAAGGTTCTCACTGTGGGTGACACCACTTACATTGCCGCAAGCGGCGGCATTCAGAAGGGCGCCGGCCACACCATCGGCATCAAGAAGGTGGACCTGCCCCAGCCGGGCGGCAAGCCCGTGGTTACGCTGGACCTGACGGTGGTTCCCCCGGCGCCAAACCCCAGCTCAGCCATGAACACCCCCGTGCGGTACTTCCGCATTACGCCGCAGCTGGTCGGCAACGTGGTCGTGAACTTCAGCTAACCAAAAGCCCCGCCGTCCGGATGGTCGGCGGGGCTTCTATTACGTCTGACGCATTATTATATGAATTCACAGGATATCTATCGAGGGGCACCGAAATATCGCGCGAGTTTCGACTTCACTGGGGGGATGGGCATGGCGTACGAGCTGTTCGGAGATGAGTGGGCCAAGGCTTACGGCGAAATGATCCGGGCCAGCGATGCGTACAACAAGGCGGCGGCCACCTGGGAGTGGCCCATGGTGTTCCGCGTGGTCAAAGACCCGTCCGTTGGGCTCCACGAAGACCGGGCCGTATACCTGGATCTGTGGCATGGCGATTGCCGTGAGGCGAGGCCGGCCAAAGCTGCTGACTTCGATTCTGCCCCCTATGTGGTGAGTGGTGATGTGTTCACGTGGAAGCAGGTTTTCGACCAGAAGCTGGACCCGCTCGGAGGCATAATGCGGGGCAGGCTCAAGCTGGACAAAGGCCAGATGGCGGCCCTTGCCGGCTACGTACTCGCTGCCAAGCACTTGGTTGGAGCCGCAACCAAAGTGGACACCGTATTCCCTGAGGGTGTCTCATGAAGGGTCTCACCTTACACGGCGAACATGACGTAAGGGTCGAGGAGGTTGCAGAACCCGAACTGCTAGAGCCGACCGACGCCATCGTCAAGGTGGACGTGGCCGCCATCTGCGGTTCTGACCTGCACCTTTACCACGGCACGGTGCCCGGCGTGCTGCCGGGGACCGTCATCGGTCACGAGTATGTAGGTGTGGTGGCCGAGGTGGGGCCGCAGGTGCGCTGCTTCAGCCCCGGCGACAGAGTGGTGGGCGCTTTTCACGTCGCTTGCGGCATTTGCCCGGCCTGTCGGCGGGGCACGTTCCACCAGTGTGAGAACGGCGGCATACTCGGCTACGGACTGGGCTTCGGCAACCTGCAGGGCACCCAGGCGGAATACGCCCGGATTCCCTTCGCTGACTTGACCCTGCGCCATGTTCCCAAGGTGCTCACCAACGAGCAGGCGCTCTTCAGCGGCGACATTCTGACCACGGCATACGGGGCGGTAGTCAACGCCGGACTGCGCCCGGGCGAGACGGTGGCCGTCATTGGCTGCGGCCCCGTGGGCATTATGGCCGTGCAGAGCGCCTTGGCGCTGGGTGCCGCACAGGTCCTGGCGATAGACTTGCTGGCGGAGCGCACCGCTCTGGCCGAAGGGCTCGGCGCCATTCCCGTCACGGCGTCGGAGTGCAATCCGGTGACCCGCGTCAACCAACTGACCGGCGGGGCAGGAGCCGACGTGGTCATTGAAGCCGTAGGCGGGTCCAAGACCCTGGCGCTTGCCTTTGACCTGGTGCGGGGCGGCGGGCGGATTTCTGCGGTAGGCGTCACGGCAGAAGACAGCTTTGCATATCCGCTCATGGCCAGCATGGTCAAGGACATCAGCTTCCGGATCGGCCTCGCCAACATCCACCGGGACATGGACGCTACTCTCGCCCTCGTCGCCGGCGGCCGCATCGACCCGACGGTCGTCATTAGCCATTCGCTGGCGCTGGAAGAGGGCCCCCATGGCTACCACCTCTTTGCCGAGCGCAAGGCAACCAAGGTTCTGCTGTATCCCGGGTAAGCAATACGATGAGGGGCACTCCTGGCATGGAGTGCCCCGTGTTATCTGGCAATAATTTGGATGTTAACATGCAGAAAGGAAGACAGATTGGCATGGCGAATCTACCGGGAAATCAGGCGCGGCTGGAGGCGACGGGCATGTGGGATGCCGTTTTCCCGCCGTCGCCAACGTCCTGCTGGCCCTGATAATCCTGGGCTTCTACGGTTTGGAAGACAAATGGGCCTTCCCGCTGGCGTACTGGGCCATTCAACTCCTGGCCATTGTTCTATGGGTTACCGGCATGGGCGCAGCCCTGCAATTCGGCTTCAGCCAGCAATCCGGGGGGTGACGGGCTCTGCAGATTGCGGACCTCGCCGTAGCCATCAAACGTTCTCCAGTCCGCCGTTCGATCTGGCTCCGCTCCCTGCTGGGGGGCCTGGCGGTGGCCATGCTGGCCGAACTCTCCGTCAGCCCTTTCGGGACCTCTTTCCGGTTCAGCCTGGGCCCCATCGGTCTGGCCTTTATCGCGATGTACTTCGGGCTGCCAGTTCAGCTGCTGGGCCTCATTGCGGGCCTGCTGGTCCCCATAGGCCACGGGTTGGTGGTCGCGTTTACTCATACCGGGGCCTCCCCGGGGGCGGTCATGGCGTCGTACTCTCCTGAGACCATGGCGTACGCCTTTCTTGGCCTTCTGCTCTATTTGTTTCGCGGGACCAACCAGTCCCGGCCGCCGCTGCATGCGGTTCTCTGCATAGCCGGGGCCGACTTCCTGACAAACTTGACCGAATTGGTGGTCCGCACCGAGCCGTTTCTGCCCACCGCCTTGCTGACGCTTGCCATGGTAGCGGCCAGTCGAGCGACGGTGGCTGTTGCCGCGGCGATCATCCTGCAAGAGGGAGCGCGGGCCCGGCAGTGGGCCGCCGACCAACAACGCTATACGCAGAGCCTCCTGTTTGCCTGTAACTTGCAGACGGAGGCCTTTTTCCTACAGAAGTCTGCCCGGGAAATGGAGCAGATCATGGCGAAGGCCCACCGGCTCTATCGGGACCTGGACGATCACCCGGACCAGCCGCTGGCGCTCGAAATCGCGAAGGACATTCACGAGATTAAGAAAGACTACCAGCGGACGCTCGCAGCCCTGTATCGCCTGGTGGATGCGCCGGGGCTGGACCCGATTATGAACTTCGCCGAGATTGTCGCGCTCGTGCTGGACGCGAACCGCATGTACGCTGCATCCCTGGGCAAGCGCATCACCCTTCACCCCGAAGTGATGACCGATTTCCGCACGGCGCGATACGGGCGCTGGGTCTCCATACTGAACAACCTCGTATCCAACGCCATCGAGGCCTGCCCCGCTGACGGAAAGGTCACGGTGCTGTCAGGGCAGCTGCGGGACCGCTTTGTGCTCGAAGTGGCCGATACCGGCTCCGGCATCCCGCGGGAAGACTGGGAGCTGATCTTCTCTCCGGGCTTCAGCACCAAGCTGAACCCCGTTACCGGCTCCTTCTCCAGCGGAATCGGCCTGACGCACGTCGCCGGTCTGGCGAAGGCCATGAACGGGGTTATTCGGGTAGAGCGGTCGAACGCCGCCGGGACAGTCTTCCGCCTTGAAGTCCCGTGGGACTCCCTGGAGACTGTGGATCAAGAGGAGTGAGCCGTGCATGCAGCCATACCGAATTCTGCTGATCGATGATGATCCGGCCGTGGTCCGCATGCTTCAGCGCATCGTTGACGAGCATTGCATTGGCACCGTGGTCGCCCGCGCCAGCGACGGGCCTACCGGGGAGGAGGCCGCCCTGCAGCACCGGCCGGACATTGTGCTGATCGACCTGCTCATGCCTGGCAGAGACGGCCTGGAGATCATTCGCCGCTTGAAGGCGAAGGGATTTGCGGGCTCATTCGTTATGATCTCGCAGGTCGACGACAAGGATCTGGTGGCAAGGGCTTATAAGGCGGGCGTGGAGTTTTTCATCTATAAGCCTCTGAACCTGACGGAAATCCTCGCCGTCTTGCGCCGCGTGACCGAAGGGCTGCACATGCGGCAAACGCTCCAGAACATTCGGGCGAGCCTGGGTCCCCTGGCCGGGGAGCCGGCGCCCGCTCCAACGCCTACTGCTGCTGCACCGGGCGGTGAGGCGCAAATCCGCAAGGCCGGACGGCGCGTGCTGGCCGACCTGGGCATTCTGGGCGAGGCAGGGGGAACAGACCTGATCAGCATTGCCCTGCTGCCGGGCTTTCGGGCCCGGGCCGACTTTGACATGAACGAAGTCTATACAGCCCTGTCTGACTACTACCAGAGTCAGGCAGGCGAGACCAAGGCGCCGTCCTTTAAGGCCATCGAGCAGCGTCTGCGGCGGGCAGCCCTGGCCGCATTGAGCCACCTTGCCGCTCTGGGGTTGGAGGATTTCTCGCACCCGCGGTTCGAGAGCCTCGCGCCTACCTTCTTCGGCTTCGGCGAGGTGCGGGCCGAAATGGCTCGTCTACGGAGTGGTTCCGGGGTGGCTGGCCGCATCAACCTGAAAAAGTTCATCGATGCCTTCCTGCACGAGTTGGAGTCTGCACTCGGAGAAGAATAGGTTATGCTAGTTGAACCTTAACCTTCCAGGCATTACTCTTATCTACGGATGCAGTAAGCATATCGGGTGGTGCAACCTCGTGCGTTTCTTCCGTCGCAGCATTTTGATCCAAACGACAGTCCTCGTTCAGACAGCGGTGCTGCTGGCCGTGCTAAGCCTTAGCGCCGTGGCCTTCGTTGAGCTCCGGCTCCTGGTTGTCGGCGTAGTTCAGTCCCAGGCGTCAACAATGGCCTCCACCCTGGCCGACGTGGCAGCGGCTGACCTGGTTCGCAACAGTCAGGAACTGCCGATCTACAAGACCGTTGTAAACAGACTGCTCTCCAGCGGAGACGGTGACATACTGCGCGTCACGCTGCAGAAGGCCGACGGCCAGGTGCTCACCTCCACCAATCCGGAGTTGGTGGGCGACCACCTCACCGACGATGCCACCAAGAAGGCTCTCCAGGCAACAGCAAAGGTGCCCGTGTTCCAGAACGACGGCGAGGTCTTCGAACACGCTGCCGCCGTTATGGTTGAGGGCCAGCCGTGGGGCGTGGTGCGCGTTCAGGGCAACGCTAATGTACTGAAGAAGATCATGGGCATGGTGGGTCTGCCGTTCCTGGCCGCCATTATCGTGGTTCTGGTGGTGTCGGGTCTCCTGACCCGCTGGCGGGCACGCAAGTTCACCCGGCCCCTTCGCCATATGGCTGACA
>Ga0196971_1000646_pt1 | contig 23064 bp, 21 predicted proteins | sample S1v_1013CmetaG_FD_148660 | JGI IMG/M metagenome (GOLD analysis project Ga0196971, IMG submission 148660) | Soil microbial communities from Anza Borrego desert, Southern California, United States - S1+v_10-13C | ecosystem: Environmental > Terrestrial > Soil > Desert | place: USA: California...
CCGGACGTGACGCTCACGCGCCTCGATGGTGGCAGCGTACGGCTCGCTTCCTTCGCCGGCAAGCTGATGGTGGTCAACATGTGGGCGACGTGGTGCCCGCCATGCCGCCGCGAGATGCCTGTGCTGCGCGATGCGCAACGACGCCATCCGGACATCGTCTTCGTGTTTGCCGATCAGGGCGAATCGGCAGAGACGGTTCGCCGCTACCTTGAGTCTTCACAGCTCAAGCTCGACAACGTCCTGCTCGACCCAAGCCGTCAGCTCGCATTCCAGACCGGATCACAGGGGCTGCCGACCACCATGTTCTTTGACGAGAAAGGGAAGCTGGTAGATCGTCGGGTAGGTGGGCTATCTGAAGCCTCACTCGCGCAGCGGCTGGAATCGCTGCGCGGGAAGTGATTTTGTGAAGCGATTTATGTGAAGCGATTCTTCCATTGAAAAAGCAACATCGCCTGACACTTCACTGGCAACACCAACAGTTGATTGCTAAGATGAACAAGTCTTTCTAACCAGTCAAAAAGGCATGCCATGAACATCCGCAAGGTACAGGTCGTCCGTCATGACAATACGTTGCATGACAAGTTATTGAATGGCAGTTCCATCAACTACACGACCAAATCCCATCCTGAGCAGTACGGCAAGACGCTGGTTCATTGCGCTTTTGGCGAAGGCCGGCCGACGCTGGCGGTCACTGCAACCAGCGAGGATCTGCTGCGCTTGTTTCCGTCATTGGTGCCGGTGAAGCTGTACAGCACGGGAATGGGGCGGATCATGGACGAGGATTCATTGCTCAACCTGGAGCAGGTAAGGGTGATCAATCCACACCCTGACTTCTGCGCCGTCGAGTTCATCGACGGTACGGACATCGTGATCAAGACCCTGCCGTCCACGCTGGACGCCCAATAGGCATGTCGTTCGCGCGCACCTTGGCGGGGCTCCTGGCTGCGGTTTTCGTGGCCGGATGCGTCGCTCGCCCATTGCAGGAGCCGGAGATACTGACGCAGTGCCGCGACCCGCGCCCGGAGATGTGTACCCGGGAGTACAAGCCGGTGTGCGCAAATCGCGATACGGGCGTTCGTTGCGTTACCACACCATGTCCTTCGACAGAATGGCGCACGTATGGCAATGCATGCGACGCCTGCAGTGACAAGGCGGTCACGGGGTATCGCGCGGGGACCTGCAGGTAGGCGATCCCTTATGGCAGGTATTCACCGCGCCACCGCCACAAGCGAGCCATCACGCTAACGCTGCACAGTCTCCATGGCGACGAAGCATCCGCAACAGATGCAATGGCATTGACGATCCGTGCCGGCACGCGAATTGGCCGGCACTGAACGAGGCTCTGCTCCCCCTGTAATGCAGAAGCGCAATGTAACGGGCGTCGGGTGTCCTATCTTCGACTGAGCGCATTGCACCCCCGTTTAGTTCCTCTTGATCTTCCGGCAGGCCGTTGTGCACCGACGTGCCCGAGACCACATCCATCCATGACGCCTTCTACAGGCTACGCGCCAAGTGAATGACAGTCCTCCCCGTGGCGGCAAGCAGGGCTAGAATGACAGGCTCATTTATTCAGATAGGGAAGAGCCATGCGCTTGTCAGAAGCAAACTTCGAACTTGCCAACGAACTGCGGAAGCTTGTCCAGGAGAAAACGGAAACGATTTCCGACGGCGAGGGCGTTGCGCTGTTCCTCTTGTGGGGGTTCCTCGAGGATCACGCCAGGATCCAGGGATTGGACATCAGCCAGCTTGCCCGCGGGCAGATGGAGTCGTTTATTGAGTTTGCCAAGGAGAACCTGAAGCGGGATAGCAAGCACTGAACAGAAGCATCGCGTTTAGTACCTGCTTCCTGCTGCGCAGCCCGATGTTGCACGGGGAGCCCGAGCCCTGCGATGCTTGCTGTGCCCCACGGACGGTTCTGCTCGGACGCGGCGTTCCTACGCGAACTTGGACCGCTCATGACGGTTTTCAAGCCGGTTCTTACATCGAGGGCAGCTTGGTGTTCTCCAGCCATTTGCGGATGCGTCCTGCATCCGAGGCACGCGAGACTTGCCTGTCGCTTTGCCGCTGCATACTTCTTGACGACATGCTTGCGTGCGGACGCAGAATTCTTGCTGCTCTCTTTGGCCCATGCCGCCGACGGAAATTGCATGACATGCAGCAGTAAAAGAACTGCTGCGAGCAAATACCTCCCCATGTGTCTCCTAATGATGCCTGTCTTCACTAGATTGCAGTCTAGAAAGAAGACATGCACTGCGGCAAGTAAAAAGAAGGTGTTACGACGAAATGTTCAAGTGAATTCTCATCGTGCGTGGAACGACCTACGGAGGAGATCCCAAAAAAAAGCCCCCGTAAAAACGGGGGCGGAAAAAAGGCCCGGTAATGACCTCATCGTTCTTGAGTTCGGTTCCGGCTGTGCATCAGGCTGCACTGGCCGTCATTTGAAAATTGGGCAGCACCTGCTTGCTCTACTACGACGCGTCCAAAAAATAGCCGGTTCCGTCGAATGCAGAACTGCATGGGTTGAATGGGGGGTACCGCCTCAGGCAACCTAAACGCGGGTGCCGTCGTTTCAAACCATGCTCGCGGACGCGTGCAATTTTTCCATACTGCATCACAATACTTAGGCAGAACTTAAATTCGGAATTTGTTACAAGAAATGTTGCGTGAAACAACGGGCAGGCAAGAACTTGCTCTTGTTGCTATCAGCGTGCTGCGTTTATCCGGGCGCCGCATGCACGGGAAGTGCCGGATCAGGCCGGTGCCGACGGCGCCAGCGGGAAATCGATGCGGACTTCCAACCCGCCAAGCGAGCCGTCACGCAGTTCGATGATGGCCTTGTGGTGTTCGGCGATAGCCTTGACGATTGCCAGTCCCAGTCCGCTGCCATTCGGGCTTGTGCCCGGAAGACGATAAAAGCGGTCAAAAACGCGTGCGCGGTTTTGCTCGGGAATTCCTGGGCCGGAATCCTGGATACTCAACGTGCAGGCATTTTCCAATGACGAAATGTCAATTCGTACCGTGCCACCGTCCGGTGTATAGCGGACCGCATTGTCCAGCAGGTTGCGGATCATGATGCGCAGATTCTCCGGATTGCCTGCAACGCTTGCGACCGCACGCGTCCCGAATTGCAGCGCGATATGCCGGGAAGAGGCAAGCGGAGCGACGTCGGCAATTGCATGGTCCGCGCAATCCGCCAAGGCCACGACGGATTGCTCGGCCGGTTCCGCCAACGGATCCTGCCTTGCCAGGGCCAGCAGCTGTTCCAGGAGGCGGGAAGCACGGTCGACGCCGCCTTGCAGGCGAGAGATGGCCTGTTGGCGCGAGGCTTCGTCCTTGGTCCTCGCCAGCGTCTGCACCTGCAATTTCAGTGCAGTGAGCGGTGTGCGCAGCTCATGGGCGGCGTCGGCGACGAAGTGCTGCTGCGACCGCAACGCCTGTGCCATGCGGATCAGCAGGGAATTCAGTTCGCCGACGAGCACGGAGACTTCCTGCGGCACGCCTTCGTCGGATACCGGTTCCAGCGAATCCGCGCTGCGGTGGGAGAGTTCGTAGCCGATGCGCTTGAGCGGCTGCAGTGCGGTTGTGACCACCCACCATGCGGCCGCAAACAATAACAAGGCCACCGGGATGATGGGCCACACGGAATGCAGCGCGAGCGAGATGGCGCGTTCGCGGCGCGTGTCCATTTTTTGCGAGACCTGGATCACGCGGTGCTCGGTCATCGTTACGTAGATGCGCCAGTCGCCATTGTCGAGCGTGACGGTCGAATAGCCGAGCTCGCCTCGCTCCGGCAACGACCGGTAGGCCCGTGACTGGTAGACGCGCACGCCATCGTCGGTCCAGATCTGCACGACAAAGTCGAAGTTGTCGTCGTCCACATCGGGCTGGGCGTACCAGTTCGTCTCCTGGAATGCGCTGTCCTGCAGGGCCAGCGCCATCTGCTGCATGTGATAGTCAAACAGCTTGTTTGCCTGCTGCGTGGCGGCGCGTACGGCTGTTGCAAATTGCAGCACCGTGGCAGCGATAATCGCTGCACCGAGCAGCAGGAGCAGGCGAAGGCGAAGCGAGCGCATCAGGTTTTCTCGACCATGTAGCCGACGCCGCGCACGTTCACGATGAATTGCGCGCCGAGCTTCTTGCGCAAGCCATGGATGTAGACTTCGACTGCGTTGCTTTCGACATCGCCGCTCCAGCCGTACAACCGTTCCTCCAGTTGTGCACGCGACAGGATCGCGCCGGGACGGGCCACCAGTGCATCGAGAATGCTCCATTCGCGTGCAGACAGGATCACCTGCCGCTCCCCGACCAGAACCTGCCTTGTCATCGTGTTGACGGTCACGTCGCCATTGCGATAGGCGGTATCGGTGCCGCCACGCGCGCGACGGATCAGTGCGTGCAGCCGGGCGAGGAGTTCTTCGAGGTCGAAAGGCTTGATCAGGTAGTCATCGGCGCCGCTCTTGAGGCCGAGCACGCGCTGGGCGACGGTGTCGCGCGCGGTGATGACCAGCACCGGCATGCTGTTGCCGCGGGCGCGCAAGCTGCGCAGCACGTCGATGCCGTCCTTTTCCGGCAGGCCGAGGTCGAGCAGTAAAGCGTCATACGCCTGGGTATTGATGGCGGCCTCGGCTGCAGTGCCGTCCTTTACCCAGTCAATGTCTATGCCTTCGCCCTCCAGTGCGACCTGGATGCTTTCGCCGATCATTGCATCGTCTTCAACCAGCAGTATCTTCATTCTCAGTGACTGTCTCAGTGGCTTAGTCCGGCATCGCGCAGGCGACATGGCAGCCGGTCTCGTGTGGGACATGTGCCGGACATTGCGGACACTGGATTGTACGCCGACGGTACCGTGCACGGCATCCGGAATAGCGGGGTGAACGAACGGTTGATCGGCTCGCCGTCATTGAGCGCGGCCGTGGCGGAGCTCAATCGCAGCGCAATCCGGTGGCTTCATCAAGGAGGTCGCCGCGATGCCGGTGCATTCCCGTGCATAATGTGAAATCGGCTAGAAAGATTCATAAAACCCGCATCAGATGAGAATTCCAATCAGCCTGGCAAAGGCAATGCCATTCCTGCGCTGGCCCCGCCCCACTTTGACTTCGCTGCGAAAGGATGCCTGGGCCGGCATCAGCGTCGGGCTGGTGCTGATCCCGCAGGCGGTCGCCTACGCACAGCTGGCGGGCATGCCGGCGGAGACCGGGCTGTACGCCGCGCTGTTGCCCAGTATTGTCGGCATCCTGTGGGGCTCGTCGGCGCTGCTTGCAGTGGGGCCTGTTGCGCTGACCAGCCTGCTCACATTCGGCTCGCTCTCACCGCTTGCCAGTCCGGGAACGGCAGCCTGGGTCGGGCTCGCGATCTGGCTTTCGCTTTATGCCGGGATCATCCAGTTCTTCCTAGGTGCGTTCAGGTTCGGCCGTATTGCCAATCTGGTATCGCAGCCGGTCATGGTCGGCTTCATCAATGCTGCTGCCATCATCATTATCGTTTCGCAACTGCCTGCCTTGCTGGGGATTGCCGGCCTGTCGCCCGAAAGCATGGCCGAAGCCATGCGGCGCTTGCAGGCCGCTCCGCTGCAGGCATCCTTGCCGGCCGCGTTCGGCGGTGCGTCATTGTTGCTGCTGATTGGCGCCAAGCGCTATTTCCCGTCCATCCCCGGTGTACTGATTGTCACGTTCCTCGGCATCGTTGCAAGCATGCTGTTTGACTACGCAGGCCATGGCGGCGACGTAGTGGGGGCGATCGAGGCGGGTGTGCCAGGACTGGTGTTCCCGCCTGCCATCCCGCTTGCCAGCCACCAGGAGCTATGGCCGGCGGCACTGGTACTGGCCCTGATCAGTTTTACCGAGGCGATGTCGAGCTGCCGCGTTCTCGCGCGCAAGCGGAGCGAGCAGTGGGACGAGAATCAGGAACTGATCGGGCAGGGGCTGGCGAAAGTCGTTAGCGGCGCCAGCGGCGCATTTCCGGTGAGCGGGTCATTCTCGCGCTCGGCGCTGAACCTGTATGCCGGCGCAACGAGCGGCTGGGCCACGCTATTTACGTCCTTGTGCGTGCTGTTTAGCCTGCTGTTCCTGACCGACCTCATTCGCTACCTGCCGAAGCCGGTGCTTGCGGCAATGGTGATGGTGCCCGTGTTTTCGCTTCTCGATTTCTCCGCAATTCGGCGCGTGCTCGCTATTTCACGACTGGACGGCGTGATTGCGATCGTGACCTTTGCGGTGACGCTGTTTTCGGTGCCGCGCTTGCACTGGGGCGTCGTTGCCGGTGTCGGGCTCACGATGGCGGCCTTCCTGTATCGTCGCACGCAGCCGCGCATTGTCGAGGTCGGCCAGCATGGCGATGGAACGCTGCGCGACAGAAGCCGCTTCGATCTGGCGCCGCTTGCACCGGATGTGCTGGCGGTGCGGCTCGATGCAGCGCTCAACTTCCTCACGTCCGCGGCGCTGGAGCGCTTCATCAACGAACAATGTCGCGCCAATCCAAAGGTCAGGCGCGCGCTGGTGTGTTGCAGTGGAATAAACGATATCGACGTAACAGGGATCGATACACTGGAGCTGTTGAGGGCGAACCTGAGCGGCGCAGGTATCCAGCTCTATCTGTCAGCGGTGAAAAAGCAGGTGTGGGATATGCTTGAAACGGCGCGCTTCATCGATGCGCTGGGGCGGGAATACTTCTTTGCGACCGATGCCGCCGCGATTTCAGGATTGTCGAATACCCCTGCCCGGGCGTAGCAAGGCAGGGTTCAACATAACTGGGCGGGCGAAGGATTAGCGGCCGCCGAATCGTCCGTACCGGTCGCGCCTTTCCAGTTCTGTGCGCTGAAGGTTAGTGGGGCGCATTGCCCGTGGAACGGACTGTGCCGAGTGGTGCGACTGGCGCTCGTTGCTGGAAACCCCCTTCAGGGCAAAAGGCATGACTGCTTTGTTTTGCATTGCAATCCTCCGTGCGAAGTCAAAGTGGGTGCGTCGGGATGATGTAGCCTTCCTGATAAGCGGTACATCAGAAACGGGCACAGCAGACGCGTTCAAATTCAGTCCGGGCAGTCTCTCACACCATGCTTAGACGAAACTTAATTGTCTCCAGCTGTTCTTAGTATGGCTCGCCAGGGTCAAGAAATTGCAACACGGTAATGCGTGACGCCAGCCGTGCAGATGCTTCCTGCCACTGCGGCGCGCGGAAAACGCCGGATACCTGACATGGGGGGCAGAATCTTGTCCGGCTGGTCAACCGGCAATTACCATTCAACGAGGCACTTTGCCGATGAAGGAAGATAAAGACATTACATGCTGATCAACGAACTCAACGCATTTACCCATTCGGAGATGGGGCGGATTTTCGCCACCATCATTGCCATCATCGTCACGATGCTGCTGCTAAAAGTGATTCAGCGCCGTGCAGCTGTCACAACACTGCCCGGAACAGAGCTTGCACACCGGCGCGGCAACTTCGTGTTGCTGAAGAATCTGGTGCTGCTGGCTTCGCTGATCGTCATCGGCACGATCTGGGCATCGAAGATCGCAGGTGCTGCGCTGTCACTGGCCGCCGTCGCAGGTGCGATGCTCATCGTCAGCAAGGAGTTCCTGTCGAACCTGCTCGGTACCGCATTCCTGACGGTGTCGCGGCTCTATCGCGTGGGCGACTTCATCGAGATTGACGGGATTTCCGGCCGGGTAATCGACACCGACCTGCTGGCGACCACCTTGTCGGAAGCACAGGATGGCAGCCAGATGACCAGTCGTACCGTCGCAATGCCGCATTCGCTGCTGCTGGTAAAGCCGGTACGCAACCTGACCGCTACCGGTGCCTTCGTCGTGAACCTGCTGAAGGTGAGTGCGGATGCGAATGAAGATCTGATTGCGCTGGAGGAGATTTTGCTCTCGGCAGCGAACGAGGTCTGCAAGCCCTGGCTGGCGGAGGCGGACACGCACCTGAAGCTCATCGAAACGCGCGAACTGATGGACTTGCCATCGGCAACGCCGCGGGTGATCATGCAGCTCAATTGCGCGAGGGAAGCAATTTTGTCGCTGCGCTACACCTGCCGTCCGAATGACCGCGTGAAGGTCGAGCAGGCGATCCTGCGCCGCTATATCGCCAAGCGTGCATGCCGTCAGCACAAGCCGCTTTCAGCCGCGGCATAACAAGCTTGCCTGCAACGGCGGGCACTACATAAGGAAAAATCCCCTGCGAACCGTCTGGTTGCAGGGGATTTTTTATTACCGAGTCTTCGGGCAGAATCGACTATCCAGACTCGCATCCGGACAGTCGTGCTGCCGTCAGCTGGATTAGGCTTGCGTCTTCACTTTCAGGCGCCATGCGTGCAGCAACGGCTCGGTGTAGCCGCTCGGCTGCTCGACGCCCTTGAAGATCAGGTCGCGTGCGGCACGGTAGGCGAAGGATGACTCGAAGTTCGGCGCCATCGGCTTGTACAGCGCATCGCCGGCGTTCTGCTGGTCGACCACCTTGGCCATGCGCTGCAGGGTCTCGGTGACTTGCGATTCGGTCACGACACCATGCAGCAGCCAGTTGGCGATGTGCTGGCTGGAGATGCGCAGCGTTGCACGGTCTTCCATCAGGCCGACGTTGTGGATGTCCGGCACCTTGGAGCAGCCGACGCCCTGGTCGACCCAGCGCACCACGTAACCGAGGATGCCCTGGCAGTTGTTGTCCAGTTCCTGCTGGATGTCGGCCTTGGACCACTTGCGCTCTGCGACCACCGGAATCTGCAGCAGTTCGTCGAGCAGGCGCGGGATCTCGGCATTGGCGTCGATCTTTTCCAGTTCCTTCTGCACTTCGAACACGTCCACCTGGTGGTAATGCATCGCATGCAGCGTGGCGGCGGTCGGCGACGGCACCCATGCGGTGTTGGCGCCGGCACGCGGATGGACGATCTTCTGTTCCATCATCGCAGCCATCAGGTCCGGCATGGCCCACATGCCCTTGCCGATCTGTGCACGGCCGCGCAGGCCGCAGGACAGGCCGGTCAGTACGTTGCTACGCTCGTAGGCTTGCAGCCAGGCGCTGGTCTTCATGTCGCCCTTGCGCATCATCGGGCCGGCCTGCATTGCAGTGTGCATCTCGTCGCCGGTGCGGTCGAGGAAGCCGGTGTTGATGAAGGCCACGCGTGCGGCGGCTTCCTTGATGCAAGCCTTGAGGTTGACGCTGGTGCGGCGCTCTTCGTCCATGATGCCGAGTTTGACGGTGTTGGCGGGCAGGCCGAGCACTTCTTCGACACGGGTGAACAGTTCGCAGGCGAACGCAACTTCTGTCGGACCGTGCATCTTCGGCTTCACGATGTAGACGGAGCCGGTGCGCGAGTTGCCAATGGTCTGGCCCGGCTTGCGCTTGAGGTCATGCATCGAGATTGCTACGGTAATCATGGCGTCCATGATGCCTTCCGGGATTTCCCTGCCGTCTTCGAGCAGGATTGCCGGATTGGTCATCAGATGGCCGACGTTACGCACGAACAGCAGCGAGCGGCCGTGCATCGTGACGGTGCCATCCTTCGCATCGGTCGCGCCGACACCGGCGTTGTACTTGCGGTCCGCATTCAGCGTGCGGTCGAAGGTCTTGCCGCCCTTGCTGACGGTTTCCACCAGCGTGCCTTGCAGGATGCCCAGCCAGTTGCTGTAGGCGAGGACCTTGTCTTCGGCGTCCACTGCGGCGACGGAATCTTCGAGGTCGAGAATGGTGGACAGCGCGGCTTCGACCACGAGGTCGGACACGCCGGCCGGATCAGCTGCACCGATCCTGGTGCTGCGGTCGATCTGGATATCGAGGTGCAGGCCGTTGTTCTTCAGCAGGATGGACGACGGAGCGTCAGCCTGGCCCTGGTAGCCGATGAATTTCTTTTCATCTTCGAGGCCGCTCTTGGTGCCGTCTTTCAGCGTGACGACCAGTTTGCCGTCGACGACCTGGTAGGCGGTGGAATCGATATGCGAGCCCTTGGCCAGCGGTGCGGTGCGGTCGAGGACGTAGCGCGCGTATTCGATGACCTTGGCGCCGCGCTTCGGGTTGTAGCTTTCGCCCTTCGGGCCGACCTTGGTCGCGCCGTTGGTTTCCGGCAGGACGTCGGTGCCGTACAACGCGTCATACAGGGAGCCCCAGCGTGCATTGGCGGCGTTCAGTGCATAGCGTGCGTTGAGAATCGGGACCACGAGCTGCGGGCCGGCCTGCAGTGCGAGTTCCGCGTCGACGTTGGCGGTGGTCGCCTTGACGTCGCCCGGTGCCGGCAGCAGGTAGCCGATGGATTGCAGGAACTGCTTGTAGGCAGCCATGTCGCGGATCGGGCCCGGATGGGTGCGATGCCATTTGTCCAGCTCTGCCTGCAGGCGGTCGCGCTCGGCCAGCAGCGCTGCATTCTTGGGAGCCAGTTCGTGGGCGACGGCGTCGAAGCCTTTCCAGAAGCTGGCGCTGTCGATGCCGGTGCCGGGCAGTACCTTGTCTTCAATGAAACGGTACAGGTTGGTGGCGACTTGAAGTCGGTGGCAGGCAGTGCGTTCAGTCATGGAATGAATCCTCGTAGGTAGTTAAGACAACGATCGAAATAAACAAACAGATACAGCAAACGAAAACCCGGCCGCGCGACCGCTCATGCCGTCGCGCGCTCTTTCTCCGCAAATGCGGGCAGGTCGGCGAGCGAACGCCCCTGTCCGTTCGGCGTGACGCCCAGCTCCTCGAGCGGCGCATCATTGCGGTTTACCCAGAACGTCCGGTAGCCGAACCAGCTCGCGCCGCACACATCCCAGCAATTGCTGGATACGAAAAGGATGTTCTTCGCGGCGACGCCGAACAGGTCCGTGGCCATCTGGTACGCCTCTGGCGCTGTCTTGAATTTCTTTACGCTGTCGACGGACAGCAGGTGGCTCAGCACCTGCTGCATGCCGGCAGCCTTCACGACCGCTTCGAGCATTTCCGGGTTGCCGTTCGACAGGAGCGCCAGCCGGAATCCTTTTTCGTGCAATTGCTGCAGCACGTCGAGCGATTCCGGGAAGGGCTGCAGCTTCGCGTATTGGGACATCAGCGCCTGTTGCGCATCGAGGTCGAGGTCCAGGCCGAGCTTGCGGCAGCTGAAGACCAGCGCATCCTGCGTCACCTCCCAGAACGGCTTGTACATCGAGCACAGCGTGCGCAAATGCGAGTATTCGATCTGCTTGTCGCGCCACAGCGTCGCGAGAGCGTCGCCTTTGCCGGGAAACAGCTTTTCCGCTAGACGGGCGATCGAGTACACATCGAAAAGTGTCCCGTATGCGTCGAACACAATTGCCTGGACCGTCACTGTTACCCCATCAAAGATGAAAAAATTGAATTGAAGTATATGCGATCAAAAAGTCAGTTAGTTGAGCGTTTTGTCACTTTATTTGTGCGTTTTTGTCACAAATGCTTGGCTTGGCATGCCGGCGACGGTTGTTGTACACGCTGCGCGGCGGCACGGCGACGGGAATTGGAATAAGGCCGCTCGCTGGTCCGCAAGGCCGACGAATGGCTGTTTACCGGCAAGTCGCAGCCGGCAAACGGTGAAAACGGCATGCGCACGGCTGAATTCCGAGAACCTTATGGTCGATCGTCCGGTCACCTTATATACAGCTTGCAAGCCGCCAGTCACAGGTTTCAAGGGATTTCCCCATGCGAGGCAGATGGTTCTCCCCGCGGTTCCCCACACCGCAGGCGCTCAAGGACAATCGTTTCCTGAGGCCATTTGCACGGTACCTAGACCGTCATTTCCTGTGGCAATTCAACCGGCGCGGCGTGGCGGGCGGAGTCGCGGTCGGCCTGTTCTTTGGAATCCTCGTCCCCTTTGCGCAAATCTTCCTTGCCGCATTTGCAGCGATCATGCTGCGCGTGAACCTGCCGGTGGCGGCGTTTTCCACCCTCGTGTCAAACCCTTTGACCTTTCCGCCGCTGTATTACGTGGCCTACCGGCTGGGGGATATCGTGACCGGCAAAGAGCCTGTATTGCCGGAGGCAGAGGTAAAGGCAGATATCCAGGCGGCGGTGACGGTCCAGCAAGGCGAAATCACCGGATGGTTTGCGAAGCTGGTGGACTGGGCGCAAACCGTAGGTTTTCCGCTTGCGACCGGATTGATGCTGCTGGCAGTCACTGCAGCGGTCATCGGATATTTCGCCGTGGATGCGCTATGGAAAATGCGCAGTCGCAGCCGCTGGCGCCACCGGCAGCGCTCGCGCCGGCACCTCGGCGGACACTCCTGAATCGGCAGGGTGGAAATCGGCATGCAGTGGCAGGATGCCTGAACAAGCGCGGTTTCGATGAGCAACAGCATGCGCGGATCGAGCGGAACAGCCGATGCCGGCATTCGTTTCTCAGGTTTTCTTGTGCAAGGCCGATGTCACTTCCGTCTGCATGTGCTCGCCCGTTTCGGCGAAATAAATCGAGGAAATATCGAGCGTTGACTTGCGCCCGAGATGGACGAAGTTTCTCCCGAGCCAGTTGTCTGCCGCACGGTAGCCAATGCCGTGCAGGTGCTCCAGGAATGCCCATTCCGCGTTGAACTTGCTCGATACGCTCAGGCGCAGCAATTCATCGTCGCCGCTGATATGGTGCAGGCGCATGTCGGTGTAGCGCACACGGTTCAGGCGTTCTTCGTCGATCAGTTTCTTCAGCAGCAGGATGGAGCTGATCTCGCGCACCAGGCTGGCATTGAAGGTAATTTCGTTCAGCCGGTTGATGATCTCGGCCGCCGTGCGCGGCAATTCATCGCGCACGATGGGATTGATCTGGATGATGATCAGGTCGTGGGTGGCCGTCTCGTCGATCAGCGGGAACAGTGCGGGATTCCCCATGTAACCGCCGTCCCAGTACGTTTCACCATCGATTTCCACGGCCTGGAACAGCTGCGGCAGGCATGCCGACGCCATTACCTTGTCGACATCCAGCTCATGGCGCCGGAAGATTCGTGCCTTGCCCGTGCGGACGTTCGTTGCGGAGATGAATACGCTCAGTTCGCTGCATGCCCGCACCCGGTCGAAGTCGACCAGGCGTGCTAGCAGCGCGCGCAGCGGGTTGATGTTGAGCGGATTGAATTCATACGGAGAGACGAGGTTGCCGGCAATCTGGAATAACTGGTAGCCGGGGGAGCTATCCATCGACCAGCGGCCCATCAGGCGGTCGAGCAGGGTGCGCTGCAAGGGGCTGAATCGGGTGGCGTCGCTGACTGCCTTCCAGAATGCGTGGAGCGCCTTCTGCGCACCGGACGGGCCGCCCCCGCGCGAGAAACCGTCTGCCAGCACTACTGCGTTCATCGCGCCTGCGCTGGTGCCGCTGATGCCGTCGATGCGCAGGCGCCGGTCTTCCAGTATGCGGTCAAGCACGCCCCAGGTGAATGCCCCGTGCGCGCCACCTCCCTGCAATGCGATGTCGATGCTGATGACTTCATGATCCGGCACAGCAATCTCCCGGGTTGCTTGCACATCGGTATGCTCTGTTTCGTCAGCGACAGCACACCTCATGTGGATTTTTCTCCCCGCCGATGGTTCCATTACCGGGCCTCAAAACGATCCCCACATTGTGCCAAGCATGACCACGGCGACCAGGGCGATGATCGGACCCACCACCGCGACCATGAAGATGTCGAGGTAGGACTGGCGGTGATTGAGCTTGCAGATGGAAAGCAGCGTGATCACCGCGCCGTTGTGCGGCAGGGAATCGAGGCCGCCGGTGGCAATCGTCGTCACCCGGTGCAGCAGGTCGGGCGATATGCCGGCCGCGCGCGCAAGTTCGACGTACGTCGCGCCCAAGGTCTGCAGCGCGATGCTCATGCCGCCGGAGGCAGAGCCGGTGATGCCGGCCAGCACGTTGACGGCAATGGCAAGGGAGACCAGCGGGTTGCCCGGAGCGATGCCGAGCACGCCGTCCCGGATTAGCCCGAATGCTGTGAGCGAAGAAATCACCGCACCGAAGCCGACCAGCGACGCGGTATTGAAGATCGGCAGGACCGACGCGTTTGCCCCGTCGTCGAGCGCTCGACGGACATCGGCGAGGCGGCGGTAGTTCAGAACAAGCAGGGCGAGGATGGACAGGAAAAGCGCGGCGATGATCGACCACACGCCAAGCACCTGGTCGAGCGTCGTCGGGCCGTATTGCGGCAGTGCGAGGTAGCCGGTTTCCATCGACGGGAAAACGATTGCGGAAAACAGGTAATTGAAGGCAACCACCAGGATGATGGGGAGCAGCGCGACGCTGGCACCCGGTTGAGGGCCAGTGTCGCCCGCGCCGACTTCCATGAGGTCGTATCCTTCGCCCTGCGCCAGCGGACGCAGCGATTTCTGCGGCGGCGATCCGTCATCGACGTCGGAAGCGCCTTCAGCGGTGCCGTAGCCTTCTCCGGCATGCGCTGCTTGCCGCGCGCGCCTGGCCAGCCATGCCATGCCGAGCCCAAGCATGATGGAGCCCGCGAGGATGCCCAGCCCCGGCGCGGCAAACGGCGTCGTCTTGAAATACGGCATGGGGATCGCGTTTTGAATCGCGGGTGTGCCGGGCAGCGCCGTCATCGTGAAGGTAAATGCACCAAGCGCGATGGTGGCGGGGATGAAACGTTTGGGAATGCCGGCCTGGCGAAACAGCGCGGCGGCGACCGGATAGACCGCGAATGCAACGACGAACAGCGATACGCCGCCATAGGTCAGCACCGCGCAAGCCAGCACGATCGCAAGGATCGCCCGGTCGCTGCCAAGACGCCCGACGACCCACTGCGCGATCGCACTGGCGCCGCCTGACGCTTCCATCAGCTTGCCGAAGATCGCGCCGAGCAGGAACAGGGGAAAGTACAGCACGACGAAGCTGCCGAGCGCCTTCATGAATACCTGCGTGTAGCTTGCGAGGACCGGCGCATCCCCCGCAAGCAGCACGGCAAGCAGGGCGAGCAGCGGTGCCAGCAACAGCACACTGAAGCCGCGGTAGGCGAGGTACATCAACAGCAGCAAGGCAAGCAGGATGCCGACAATGCCAGACATGGGACTCCTTTTGCGTAGATGCTTTTATGCGATGGACTATGTGGCGCGCGGCGATGATGCTGTCCATGGCATGGTGTGCACGCATTCCTCGTACGCCATGCTCTAGCCGCCGGATGCGCAGTGGTGCCTGATGGGCTGTAATGCCTGTATGCGATTCACTGCAGGGCGCAGCGCCGGAGTACTGCGCGAAGTCCAACTCCACAGCCGCCGGTCCTGGCGTCCAGATAGCAGGTAATTACTTGATGAGCGTGACCGGTGCATCGGTGAGGTGGATGACCTTGAGCGCTACGGAGCCGATCATCAGCGATGCGACCGGGCTGAGGCCGCGCGTACCCATGATGATCGCGTTGCAGCCTGCTTCACGGACATATTCGGCAATTTCACTGGCAGGCGAACCCCTGCGGCAATGGGATTCATGCGGGTGGCCAGCCTGTTCCAGTACGTCCTTGGCCGGTTGCAGGATGCGGGCCGACTCATGCGCATACAGGCGCTCGATCTCGTCATTGGATAAATCGGGATGTGTCCTGTGCAGGACCGGATCCAGCACGTAAAGCAGTTCCGGTTGCATCGAGGGAATGTCTTTTGCGAGGGAGGCTGCATAGCGGACAGCGCGCAACGCACTGTCGGAACCGTCAAAAGGAATCAGTACTCTTTGCATGTTGGTCCCTGGGAATTAAGTGGTAGATGGCATGCCAGACGGCACGTTCTGCATATATGACCGGCATGTAGAGCCTACCTATCCCGAGACGGTATTTATTTGACTCCCTTCAAACGTTCCGGACGGCGTTGTATCCGTCGCGCAAACCGTTGACTGTTCAGGCGGCATGCTCTTTCACCACCAGCAAATCCCGGTCGAGGCCATACAACACTCCTTCAGTGACGCTGCCCAGTATCAGCTTCTCCAGCCCGGAGCGGCCCTGCTTGCCCATCACGATCAGGTCGGCCTGCAACATTCCAGCCTCGTCAAGGATGGTTCGGGCCGGGTAGCCGTCGCGCACGACGGGCGTGATATGTCGTTGCCCGGATTTTTCCGCGACAAAGTCCTGCATCAGCTGCGCGGCCTCCTTTTCGGCAGCAGCATGGTATTGGCCGATCACGTCATCGCCGACGCCGGCATAACGCATCTTGCCTTCGAACAGGATGTCGTACACATGGACAGCATGGACTGCTGCATCCGGCGCCAGCACCATGCCAAGGTCGAGCGCAGCAGAAGAGATGTCGGAGAAATCGATGGCGGCGAGCAGCGAACGGTATGGCGCGCGCGGCGCAACCTGCACCACGAGCACCGGCAGCGCGTCGCCGTGCAGCAGGCGCAGCACGGTCGAGCCGATGTACATATCCGGCCCGAGGTTGCCGGCATGGGCACCGAGCACGGTCAGGCCGATGCCGTTGTTGCGCGCATATTCGCCGATGCGCTCGTGCGGCCAGCCGGTTTCCACCTGCGACTGGACCGGGATTGCGTGGCGCTGGCTGCACGCCTGTGCCGTTTCAGCGAGGCGTTTACTGGCGGCGTCGTACAACTGTTTTTCCGTCACCAGCGGATGCTCGACGAATGCACGGCCAAACATCTGCCAGGAAATCGGGGGGAGCACATGGAGCAGGTGCAGCGCCGCCTTGTGCTGCTGCGCAAGCATCGCCGCGCGCTCGACCGCCTGTTCGGAACGCGGGGAGAAGTCGGTTGTAGCGAGGATGGATTGAAGTGTCATGGCGAGTCCCTCTGTATCGCCTTGCGCTGCAAGGCAGGTGGTTGCGCGCAATTGGGGCTGTATTCAGGGCTTGCCGTGGTCTCCGGCGTGCCACAGCCGCGGCGAGTGCGATTTGCACTCCGAATAAGGCAATTATGGCGGCGGCGGGACGATCCGTCATTCCTCGGGACGGAGATGCCTGTTCCATGTCAGGTAATACGCGCGTCCTGCCGTTTTCGACGCCACACCGGCGCTGGAGGGTGGATATGCGATCGCGGTATGTGCGGCTGCCAAGTATCGCTGGCCGTTGCCACGGGGACATGCAGTAAGGGGGGCGGGGCCGTCCTCTCTCCCTCACCAGTTGAACATTGCGCCAGTTTCGCTGTGCAAAACAATATTCTGTTTTGCGTTGACAGGTGCGCCAACTATGGGTAACTTTCTGACAACGTCGATAACCAAACCGATATTTCTAAAATGGTTTCCGATGTGACGAAAAACAAATGGAGGAAGACAAGTTGGACGTACTATTTCAGCAGGTGCTCAACGGCCTGACACTGGGGGGCGTGTACAGCCTCGTGGCGCTCGGCCTGACACTGGTGTACGGCATTCTTCATGTGCCGAACTTCGCGCACGGCGCCCTCTATATGGCGGGGGCGTACGTCGCCTTCTACCTGATGGGTTCGCTGGGCTTCAACTACTGGATCGCCATGGCGGGAGCCGCAGTCGCTGTGGCTGTCCTTGCCGTCGTCGCGGAACGGCTGGTTTTCCATCCATTGCGGCATGCTCCCGGTCTGCATCACATGATCGCGGCAATCGGGATACTGCTTTTTCTGGAATCCAGTGCGCAGGCGATCTGGGGCGCAGACTTCCACCGCATGCAGACACCGTTCACGGGCATCCTGAACTTCGCCGGGCTGGTAATGCCGGTGCAGCGCCTGCTGATCGTCATTGCGGCCTTCGCGCTCGTCGTTGCATTGCACCTGTTCCTGAAGAAGACGGTTACCGGCGCCACCATCATCGCGATGGCGCAAAACCGCGACGGCGCGGCACTGGTCGGCATCGACCCGAACCGCGTGGCGATGCTGACCTTTGCCATATCCGGCGTCCTGGCGGCAGTCGCAGCCGTCCTGTATGCACCGATCAACCTCGTCTATCCCGGCATGGGGCACCTCGTGATCACCAAGGCGTTCGTGATCATCGTCCTCGGCGGCATGGGCAGCGTGCCCGGTGCGATCGTTGGCGGGCTGATCATCGGTTTTGCGGAATCCTTCGGCGCCTTCTACATCTCGACCGACTACAAGGACATCATCGCCTTCGTGCTGCTGGTCGCCATCCTATCGGTGCGTCCGGAAGGGCTGTTCACGAAAGGAGTACGCTGATCATGAAATTCCTGGACAGTAAAACCGGCTGGATGCTGTTGCTCGCGCTCGCCATCGCATTCCCCTTCCTTGCCGGGAACGATTACCACCTGACCGTGATGTCGATGGCGTACATCTACGCCATCGCCACGGTCGGCCTGAACCTGATCACCGGCTACACCGGCCAGTTCAACCTCGCACATGCGGGCTTCATGGCCGTCGGCGCGTACACGGTCGGCATCCTGACCGTCGACCACAACGTGCCGTTCTGGATCGCGTTCGCGCTGTCGGGCTTCGTCGCGGCGGGTATCGGTTTTTTCGTCGGCATCTTGTCGCTGCGCCTGAAAGGGCATTTCTTCTCGATCTTCACGCTCTGCGTGGGCTACATCATGTTCTTGCTGATCGAGAAGTGGGAAAGCCTCACGCACGGCACCGTCGGCATCATCGGCATTCCCGCGCCCAGCCCGATTGCCGGCATCGAGTTCGAGAGCCCGCGCGCGCAGTACTACCTTGTGCTGTTCTTCCTTGTCCTCAGCGTCTGGGTCATGCATCGCATCGTCAATTCGCTGCTCGGGCGCACCTTCATGGCTATCCGCAATGGCGACGACCTCGCCGAAGCGCTCGGCATCAACCTGATGCGCAACAAGGTACTGGCCTTCATGCTGTCGGTGTTCTACGCCGGCCTCGCAGGCGGCCTGTATGCCGGCTACGTGCGCTTCCTCGGGCCGGGGCTGGCCGGCGTCGACCATACCTTCGACATGACGATGTATATGCTGATCGGCGGCATCGGCACGATGTTCGGCCCGTTGCTGGGCTCGGTGTCCATGCCTTGGCTGACGCAATACCTGCAGTTCCTGCAGGACTATCGTTTCGTCGTGTTCGGCCCGATTCTCGTGCTGCTCGTGATATTCCTGCCCAACGGCGTGGTCGGCACCTATCTGAAGTGGAGGGCGCGCAACGCATCGCGTCCGGCCGTGGAAAAGACGGCGCCGCACGCCGAATCCGCGAATGCACAGGCCGCTGTATCCGCCGCTGTACCCGTCGCTCCGGCACAGGAGGGCAGCCATGCTTGAGATCCATTCCCTGACCAAGCGCTTCGGCGGCCTGACCGCGGTACGTGATGTTTCAACGACGATCGAGAAGGGCAGGATCAACGCCATCATCGGCCCCAACGGCGCCGGCAAGACCACCTTCTTCAACCTGATCGGCGGCGTGTTCCTGCCGAGCAGCGGAAAGATCCTGTTCAACGGCCAGGACGTGACCAACCTGCGCTCGGACCAGATGGCGCGCCTTGGCGTGTCGCGCACCTTCCAGGCCACTACCTTGTTCGACAACGCCACCGTGCTGGACAACCTGATCGTCGGCCATCGCCTGCGCACACAGTCCGGACTGATGGACGTGTTGCTCGGCACGCGACGCCTGAAGGAAGAGGAGCGCCGCTGCCGTGAGAAGGCACGCGCGGCCCTCGACTTCGTTGGCCTGTCGCATGTGGAAAACCGCATTGCTGCCGACATCACGCAGGAAGAGCGCAAGCGCGTCGCGTTCGCGCTGGCATTGTCGACCGAGCCGTCGCTGGTGCTGCTGGACGAGCCGGCAGGCGGCGTCAATCCGGAGGAGACCGTCGGCCTCGCGAATCTAATCCGCAAGATGGTCAAGTCCGGCCTGACGGTTTGCCTGATCGAACACAAGATGAACATGATCATGAACCTCGCGGACAAGATCCTGGTGCTCAACTACGGCGAGAAGATTGCCGAAGGCACGCCGTCCGAGATCCGCGCAAACCCGGTCGTGATCGAAGCCTATCTCGGGAGTGAACATGCTGCAGCTTGATAACGTCTCCGTGAATTACGGCAGTTTCCGAGCGCTGGACAAGGTCAGCATCCATGCAAAGGAAGGCGAACTGGTGGTGCTGCTCGGGGCAAACGGTGCGGGAAAGAGCTCGATCTTCCTCACCGTCAGCGGCCTCAATAAAGCTTCTACAGGCAGCATCCGCTTCCGCAACAAGGAGCTGGTCGGCCTGAAACCGTCCCAGATCGTGCATGACGGTGTCGTGCACTGTCCGGAGGGCCGCAAGCTGTTCCCGGGCATGTCTGTCATGAAGAACCTGGTGCTCGGCGCCTATGTGCACCGCGCCGACAAGAAGGGCATACAGCGGTCGCTGGATGAGGTGTTCAGCATGTTCCCGATCCTGCACGAGCGCCGCGATGCCAATGCCGGCTCGCTGTCCGGCGGCCAACAGCAGATGGTGGCCATCGGCCGCGCGCTGATGGGCCGTCCCAAGGCATTGCTGCTGGATGAACCTTCGCTCGGCCTCGCGCCACTGGTGGTCAAGCAGATGTTCGAGACCATCGAGAAGATCAACAAGGCGGGCACGACAGTGATGCTGGCGGAACAGAACGCATTCGCCGCGCTGAAGATTGCCGACCGCGCCTATGTGATTGAGAACGGCCACATCGTCATGGAAGGCACGCGCGACGAACTGCTCAATAACGAGCAGGTACGCAAGGCTTACATCGGTGCCTGAGCGTCGGGCTTTGAGTGCAAAAGAAGACTTTATTGAATAAATCCAACCAAGAGGAGCAAGCAATGAAGAAGGAAGTGGGACAACGATTCAAACGCCTCGCGTCTGCGCTGGCAGTTGGTGCGGTGATGGGCATGGCCGTCAGCGGTGCGGCATTCGCGCAGGAAGTGGTGAAGATCGGCTATTCCGGGCCGCTGTCCGGCGGCGCGGCGCTGTACGGCAAGAATGTGTTGACCGGCATGGAAATGGCCGTCAACGAAATCAATGCCAAGGGCTTCGAGGTCGGCGGCAAGAAATACAAGGTCGAGATCGTCGCGCTCGACGACAAGTACAACCCATCCGAGACCGGCATCAACGTGCAGCGCCTGATCCAGCAGCACAAAACGCCGGCTGTGCTGGTGCCGCATTCCGGCGGCATCTTCGCGGTGCAGGCTTTCAATGAAAAGTCCAACGTGCTGCTGCTCGCTTACACCAGCCTGCCGCAGGTGACTGCGCGCGGCAACAAGCTGACGATCCGCATCCCGCCGGAGTTCACCGGCTACATCGATCCGTTCGTGAAGACGATGATGACCAAGTACGGCAAGAATGTCGCGATCGCCGGCGCCGACCACGACTATGCGAAGGCATGGACAGCGGCATTCAAGCCGGCATGGGAAGCGGCTGGTGGCAAGGTCGTGGCGGAAAACCCGATGTCCTACAACAAGGCGACCGATTTCTACAGCGGCGTGTCCCGCGTGTTGCAGAGCAAACCGGATGTGCTGTTCATCGGCGGTCCGTCGGAACCAACCGCGCTGGTCGTCAAGCAGGCGCGCGAACTCGGCTTCAAGGGCGGATTCGTCGTGCTGGACCAGGCCAAGATGGATGAAATGTCCAAGGTCATCGGCGGCTACGAGCCGCTCGAAGGTGCCATCGGCGTGTTGCCGCTAGTTGAGGATACGCGCGCGGATGCGAAGTCATTCACTGATCGCTTCCGCAAGCAGAACCCAGGCAAGGATCCGAGCTCCGAGATTTCGCTGAACTATTCGGCAGTGCATGCGACCGTGCTGGCGATGAAACTCGCCGGCACCGTCAGCGACCCGGCCGCGATCCGCGCGCAGATGGACAAGGCATTCAAGAGCCTGCCGCCGGAAAACAATCCGAACGACCTCGACGGCGTGACGGAAGCAGGTGGCTCGCTGGCGAACACCTATGTCGGCCTGGTCGAGGGCGGCAAGGTAAAGGCGCTGAACCTGCGTACTTTGTCGGCTTCCAAGTAATAACGGCCGACGCAGAAATCATGAAGTTCGCAAGCCGGCAAGCGTGCCGGCTTGTTTCGTTTAATCATCAGGAATAAATCACATGGAGCAACGGGCAAAAGCGGTGGTCTGCCGCGAAATCAACCAGCCGGTCGTCGTGGAAGAAATCATCGTCGAAGCACCACGCCGCGGCGAAGTCATGATCAAGATGGCCGCGTGCGGCGTGTGTCACAGCGACCTGTCGGCCACAAACGGCACCATTCCATTCCCGCCGCCGGTCGTGCTCGGTCATGAAGGCGCGGGCAGGGTGGTGGCCGTCGGCGAAGGTGTGACCGACTACAAGGTCGGCGACCATGTGGTCAGCTCCTTCGTCAGCATGTGCGGCAAGTGTCGCTACTGCCAGACAGGGCGTCCGCAATTGTGCGATCAGGCCGGCAAGGCAGCGATCAGCCTGCCGGACGGCTCACTGCGCACGCGCGACCTCGGCGGTAATCCGCTGAACGTTTTTTCCGGCTGTGGCGTGATGGCGGAATATGCGACGCTGCATGTCGACAACGTGGTGAAGATCGACCAGAACGTTGCGCTCGACAAGGCCGCGTTGATCGGTTGCGGTGTGATGACGGGCGTCGGTGCGGCGGTCAATACCGCCAAGGTCGATGCAGGCTCGATTGCCGTCGTGTTTGGCTGTGGCGGCGTGGGCTTGAATGCGATTCAGGGATCGTCGATTGCCGGCGCACGCATGATCGTCGCGGTCGATACCTCGGACGCCAAGCTGGAGATGGCGCGCCAGTTCGGCGCCACACATACCGTCAACAGCAAGAATGAAGAGAACGTCGTCAAGGCGATCATCAAGCTCACCGAAGGCGGTGCCGACTATGCATTCGAGTGCGTCGGTCTCGGTGCTATCGCGGAACAGGCATACGGCGTACTCCGCAAGGGCGGAACGGCAGTCGTCGTCGGTGTCGCCAGCCCGAAGGATGTCACCTCGATCCGCACCGCATCGCTGACCTTCGGCGAAAAGACGCTGACCGGCAGCTACTTCGGCTCCGCGCGTCCGCGCGAGGATTTCCCGCGCCTCATCGGCCTGTACCGCGCACACCGCCTGAAGCTCGATGAACTGATCACCCGCACCTACACCATCGACGAAGCGCCGCAGGCGTTTGCTGACATGCAGTCGGGACGCAATGCACGCGGCGTAATTGTTTTTGAATAACGGAGAAGGACAGCATGCAGAACCGAGACACCCTGTACATCAACGGCAAGTGGGTCAAGCCCAGCGGCCGCAATACGATCGACGTCATCAA
>Ga0196971_1000647_pt1 | contig 23041 bp, 23 predicted proteins | sample S1v_1013CmetaG_FD_148660 | JGI IMG/M metagenome (GOLD analysis project Ga0196971, IMG submission 148660) | Soil microbial communities from Anza Borrego desert, Southern California, United States - S1+v_10-13C | ecosystem: Environmental > Terrestrial > Soil > Desert | place: USA: California...
TTTTCTCCTTGCAGACGCCGCCTCATGGCCGGGCGCGAAAAGCGCCGTCGCGGGCGAGCTCCCGCGGCTCCGCTCTCAAGCGGACAAACAAAGGAGACACCCCATGAACAACCGCGTCACGCTCACCGGCAAACTGCTCGAAGATCCGAAAGTCCGCACCTTCGAGTTTCGCGGCGCCACAAGCGAAATCGTTTCACTCTGGATCGAGGCGCCCAGCGGGGAGCGCAAAGATCGCTTCACCGTCGAAATCTTCTGCCCGCGTGGGCAAGAAGCCGCCAAGGCTATGCGCAAGGGGGTGCTGGTCGAAGTCACCGGCGTGTTGCGCCACGACCGCTGGAAGGACCGCGCGACCTCCCGCTGGGTCGGCAAGGTGTTCGTCGCCATCGATCCCGCCGAAGGCAAGGTCAAATCGCTCGGCATGGCCGACGCCGATAGCGAAGCGGCCTGAAAGTCTTTGCGCCGCTCCCGGCGATGCCGGGAGCGGCGCACCCCACCAACACCCTGCATTGCACTGGAGACGAACATCATGTCGTCGAAGTCCCTTCGCGCGAGCGATCTCCTCACCTTCACTGGCAGCGAGCATTGGTATCGCCATCCGCTCTGGCCTTCGATCACCTACACGGACGGCGCACACTATGTTGCTGAAGCCGGCGGCGCCTATTGGCTCTTGGACGCCATCGTCTCGCATCAGCACGATCCACGCGTCCGCGCCGAACCCTTTCAGGTCTGGATACTGAAGGTCGCTGAAGACCGAAGCGCCGTTCTCACCTGCGAGGATGGCGACCACAATTGCGTGACGTCTCAGGTCATCTCATTCACCGACGTTCCGTTGCCGGAGGTTACGCTCTGGCTCCAGAACAACGTTATTTTCTTGCCGAGTGAATATTGAGAGCCTTCCCGGGTCCGCGCGCTTCGCGCGGGCTCGGGCGCCCTGACCGCGTGCATTGAGTTGGCCGCACTGTTCGCACAACGCATGCTTCGCCCATGCGACCCCAATCGCCGATACTTGTCGCACTGAGCGCAGCGGCGCTCGCCGCCTTGGCTGCACTGGCCCTGCCTCCGACTGAGGATCGCCTACTCTATAATCACACGCCGTCAGTGCCGGTTGGTTTCTACATCCGAACAGACGCGCCACTCGAACGCGGCGCGTTCGTGACGGTGCGAGCGGCCGATGTGGCCCCGGCGGCGGCGGCGGCGCGCGACTTCATCGGACCACGTAAGCGCTTCATTAAGCGCGTCGCGGCGCTCGCCGGCGACCATGTCTGCGCGCAGGGCAGTGCCCTCACCATCAATGGCGGCCCGCGCCATGAGCGGCGCGCGCACGACAGCGCGGGCGCGCCTCTGCCGAGCTGGGAAGGGTGCCGCGTCCTCGGCCCCGACGAAGTCTTGCTCTTGGGAGACACAGTCGACTCATTTGACGGCCGCTATTGGGGGCCAGTCGTTGTCCGGACCATAGAGGGGGTCTGGCGGCCGCTTTGAAGGCTAAGCGGGCGGGTATAGTGCTTGAACGCGGCGACACGCTTGGCAGGAGCAGGAGCCCATGACCGACAATTCCGATCTCGCCGTCAATATCGCCAATCGCATCAATGAGGTCATGCGCGACCTGCCCGATCACGTGCAGCCTGGCGATGTTCTGACAGCGCTCGCCGCAGTGAGCGCGCGATTGCTGACAACGCTGCGACCGGAAGATCGTGAAGGCGCCTACCAATTTCTGATGACGACAGTGCGCGCGCACTCGGGATTGGCGCCGTTGCAATAGCAATCGGCCGAGCGCCCTTTGCGGTTACGCAACATCACTTGAGATGACTTGCGACACGAGCTGCTACGGCACACGAAAAGATGGGAGTGATGGCTAGATAAAGAGTGAGTCACTTCATTCGCCACGCGCTTGAAATCTCTCGCACAAACACAGAGTGTGAAGCATCATCGCAGGGTGTGGGACACCCCACCTGCACCCTACTCGCACCCGACCACTCGGATTTGTGCGCATGTCACAGCCTCCGACCAGCACCGAATGCTTCCGCACCAGCAAGCTGCTTCGTGGCGCGCCAGCGAAGGATGTGATCACTCCGGGCTCGCGCTTGCGCATCAGCCGCCCCCTTGATGCAGAGAGTCTCAACGGCCGTCACGAGGGCGGCTCTCACCGCGGCGCAAGCAGCGACAGCTTGTCCGCGCGGCTGCAGAAGCGGGTCGGCAGCTCTCGGTCACTGGCGAGCGCGTTTGCACGAAAGCGCGCGCCGCGTAGGCCGTTTACGTTCGATGGCCGGCAACGCGCGGTGGTCAAGCTGCATTACTTCGCGCACGCCAAAGGCGGGGGCGCTGCGCTCAAAGCCCACGCGCGCTATATCGCCCGCGATTCCGCCGCGAAGACTGAGGAAATCTGGCTCTCGAAAGTTGAGACCGAACGAGACGGCGCCCAGGCGCGGAGCGAGGACGATCGCCGCCAACCTCCCCGCCAAGAGCATTGGGTGTTCTACGATGCGGCGCGCGATAGCGTGAGCGGCGCACGCCGCGCCGAGCACTGGGCGAAGTCGGACAAGCGCCATTTCCGAATCATTCTTTCGGCGGAGAACGGCGGGCGGCTCGGCGACCTCAAAGCCTACACACGCGAAGTGATGGCGCGCGCCGAGGCGGCGCTCGGAACCAAGCTCGAATGGTTCGCGGTCGATCACTTCGACACCGACAACCCGCACACGCATATCGTCCTACGCGGCGTGCGCGACGATGGGAGCAACCTCATTATTCCGCGAGACTTTGTCCAACACGGCTTCCGCAACGCCGCCCGCGACGCGGCGACGGACCGGTTGGGACAGCGAACGCGCGACGATGAACGGCAGGCGCTTCGCCGCGAAGCGGTGGCGCATGCGCCGACACGACTTGATACGCTGATCGAAGGTCAGCTCGATCAGAACGGCCAGGTCCGTCTCGCTGCGCTCCGTGCGCCCAATGGCTCACCGGACATGACTGATGCGCTGAAGACGCGGGCGCGCGAACTAAAGAATCTGGGCCTTGCGCAAGAAGTGAAGCGCAACGTCCTTCGGTTCGAGCCGGGCTGGCGCGACGCGCTCAAGGCGATGGAGCTGCACCTCGACATTCGCAAATCATTGATGCAGGCGCGCGCCCAGGACGTGGCGCGCGCGCTCGCCAATCCGACGCGCCTGCCGGGCCAAAAGGAGCTGCGCCTGCCGTTCGGGCTGGGCTTCTAGGAGCCAGCGGCTCCCTTGCGCGGCGATGTATGGATGCCCCGCGCCCTCGGCGCTCGGAGAACATTTCCGTAGCCCCGTTTCGGCTGAGCTCTCCCCATGCTCAATCGTCATCGGCCGCGAAAAAGGAGGCCCGGGGCGCTTCCTGCCGAGCGCGCCCGAACTTCGTCGTCCTAGCCCCCACGCTGGCGGATCGAAGCCAAGTTGCCTCCGGCGCTGGCGGAGTTCTGCAGCGCGCCGTGGTCTTCACCTTACTCGCCGGGCGAGCCTCCATTCCCCTGAGCACCCGCTCTCAAGCCGCGGCGACTTCACAGCCCAGCACTTGCGACAAGCGAGCGATCTCATCGCCCGACAGCCAGATGCTGGGTTGCTCAGGGCCGCCCGGACAGAAAAGCCGGACACTCTCCGTTCCGGGCTGGCTTCGCGCCCACGTGATCGCTTCTCTGAGCGACCACACATCCTTCGGCACAGGCCTGTTTGCGACCCATATCGTTACGGCGTCTGCCGACGCGAGGAGTTGCTGTACTGGAATCGACGCGGCGCGCATGGGCACGATGGTTCGTCGGCGTCCTTGCCCGAGTATTAACGCGACTTGAGATGAGTTGGCGCGTGCCAAGCAGGTTGAACTCAAGTCAGATCATCCGCTACAAATCCGCTACCAAATCGCCGAGTTGCGCAAAACGCCACGGGCCCGCACGCATCAACTCTCTGTTTTTGAATAGGAAAATGGTGGGCGCGACAGGGATTGAACCTGTGACCCCTCCCGTGTGAAGGGAGTGCTCTCCCGCTGAGCTACGCGCCCGGAAAGCAGTGCTTCCGAAGGGCGCGGACCATATCGGGCGGCCCGCCTGCGTCAAGCGGCCCAGACCGCGACACTTGACGTTGCATGGGGGTCACGCCTAATTGCGAATAATTCGCAATTCTATCGAGCGGGAGGCGCCATTGTCATTTTCCATCAGCCGCCGGGCCTTCGGCCTCGGCGCATCCGCCGCCGCGCTCGCCGCCTGCACGCCAGGCGGCGGCGGAACCGAGAACGTCGTCAACGTCTATTCGGCCCGCCACTACGACGCCGACCGCCTGCTCTATTCCGCCTTCGAAGAAGCGACCGGCATCGCCGTGCGCGTTCTGCCGGCCAACGCCGAACAATTGCTCGAGCGACTCCGCGCCGAGGGCGAAGCGACCGAAGCCGATCTCGTCGTCGCCGCCGACGCTGGCAATCTCTGGCGCATCAAGGATGCGGGTCTGTTGCAGAACGTGACGACGCCCGCTCTCGAGACTGGCGTGCCGCAGCGCCTGCGCGATCCCGACGGCGCCTATTGGGGGTTCACCAAACGCGCGCGCGTCATCATCTATCGCAAGGACGCAGTGCAGCCGGCAGAGGTCGCTTCTTATGACGATCTCGCCAATCCGCGCTTCCGAGGTCAGATCGTCGCCCGCAGCTCCACAAACGTTTACATGCTTTCGACGCTGGCTTCGCGCATCGAACGCCTCGGGACGGAGAACGCGCGCGCCTGGGCGGCGGGTGTGCGCGCCAACTTCGCGCGCGATCCGCAGGGCAGCGACACCGATCAGATCAAGGCCGTCGCCGCCGGCGACGCGCAAGCGACGATCTGCAATCACTATTATTACTTCCGCCTGATGAAGTCCGAAGACCCGGCCGATCGCGAGATTGTCGCCCGCACGGGCATCATCTTCCCGGACCAGGCCGGCGCCGGCACGCACGTCAACATTTCCGGCGCTGGCGTCACCGCGCATGCGAAGCGCCGCGACAACGCGGTGCGGCTGATGGAATATCTCGTCAGCGACGAGGCGCAGACCATGCTCGCGCCGCTCAACGTCGAATATCCGATCCGCCCCGAGATTGCGCCCGCGCCGGCGTTGGCGGCGCTCGGGACGTTCAAAGAAGAAGAGATTCCGCTCGATGCGCTGGGCCGCCATCAAGCGGAAGCCGCGCGCATTTTCGAGGAAGTGGGCTGGCGCTAAGGAGGCGCGCGAGCGCGGCGGATGAGCAAGTTCGAAGCTCTTGCGCCGGCTCGCATCGCCGGCGTCGATGGCGTCGCGCTATTCGCAGCGCTGGCGACGCTGATCTGCGCCGCGCCGGCGCTTGCGGTGTTCGGCCTTGCGCTGACACGAAGCGACACCGGCGCTGATTTCGGCGGCGCGCTACTGAGCGACGGGGCGAGCGGCACCGTTGCGCTGATGGCCGCCGGCGGCTCTGGCGCAATCGTATTCGGCGCAGCGGCGGCGTGGCTGGTGAGCTTCTGCCGCTTTCCCGGGCGCGGCCTGTTCGAATGGCTGCTCGTCGTCCCGCTCGCGGCGCCCAGTTACATTCTCGCTTACGCCTATGCGAGCCTCACCTGGTCCGGCGGCGTAAGCCCGATCCCGGTCGAAGGCTTTTGGGGCGCCGCGTTCGTCTACGCGGTCGGGCTTTATCCCTATATCTATCTCGCCGCCCGCGCGGCGTTCGTGAGCCAATCTTCGGGCGTTTTCGAAGCGGCGCGGACACTGGGCGCACGGCCAGCCCATGTGTTCTGGCGCGTCGCGTTGCCGCTTGCGCGTCCCGCCATCGCTGCAGGCGGGGCGCTCGCCATGATGGAGATCGCGGCCGATTATGGCGCGGCGCACCATTTCGGGTTGACGACGCTTTCAACCGCGATCTTCCGCGCCTGGTACGCGCACGGCTCGCCAGCCATGGCGCTGCAAATCTCGGCTGCGCTCCTGCTCGGAGCGATCGTTTTTCTCCTCGTCGAGCGCCGCATGCGTGGCCGTGCGTCTTTCGCCAACACATCGCGCAACCGCACCGCGCCGCGCTATGTTCTGGCGCCCGTTAGCGCAGCGGCTGCGGCCGTCTTCTGCGCGGCGCTGATTACGTTCGGCGCGTTGCTGCCCTTGGCTTGGCTGGTGCGGCTGGCGCTGCTGCACGCGAACGTCGAAGACATCGCCCAACCCTTCATGAACTCGATGTTGCTCTCCGGCGGCGGCGCGCTGGCGACGCTCATCCTGGCCGCGGCGATCGCGACCGCCGCGCGGCGCGCGAACATGTTCGGCAAGGCCTCGCTCTATGCGGCGGCGATGGGCTATGCGGCGCCCGGCGCTGTGTTAGCGATGGGCGCGGTGGCCTTGTTCGGTCTGGCGCGCGAGGCCGGATGGATCGGCGGCTTGGGATCGGGGTTGGCGCTTACTGCTTTGATCTGGGCCTATGCAGCGCGCTTCTCTTCCGCTGGCGTGCAGCCGATCGACGCGGGACTGGCGCGTCTGTCCAAAGGGCTCGATGCGTCGGCGCGAACCTTGGGCGCAGGACCATGGCGGCGCTTCTTGCGCATCGATCTCCCCATCGCCGCGCCAAGCCTTGCAGCGGCCGCCTTGATCCTGTTTGTGGAAATTCTCAAAGAGCTGCCGGCGACCCTGATTTTGCGTCCCTTCGATTTCGACACACTCGCGGTGAAAGCCTATTCCTATGCGAGTGACGAACGCTTGCTGGAAGCGGCGACGCCGGCATTGCTGATCTTTGCCGCCGGCCTTGCGCCAATTCTGATACTGACGCGCGAACTTGGCGCAGACAGAGTTGCGCGATGAGCGTCGTCACGCTCTCACATGTCAGCCGCGCCTATGCCGGCGTGCGCGCATTGGATGACGTTTCGCTGACAGCGCCCGAAGCTCAGGTGCTGGCGATGCTCGGCCCCTCCGGCTCCGGCAAATCGACCATCCTGCGCCTGATCGCGGGCCTTGAGCCGGCAGATGCGGGCGAGATTCGCATTGGCGACGAGCTTCTCTCCGCGCCGGGCCGCACCGTCGCCACCGAGACGCGGCGCATCGGCATGATGTTTCAGGATTACGCGCTGTTTCCCCATCTCAGCGCCGGCGCCAATGTCGCGTTCGGGCTGGACAAGCTCGGCCGCGCAGAACGCGACGCCACGGCGCTGAAATGGCTCGACCGCGTCGGCTTGAAGCATCGCGCCGGCGCTTTTGCACATGAACTGTCCGGTGGCGAACAGCAGCGCGTGGCCCTGGCGCGCGCGCTGGCGCCGGCGCCGCGCGCCGTGCTGCTGGACGAGCCGTTTTCGGGGCTCGACCCGGTGCTGCGGGCAGAACTCCGCGACGCCACGCTGGCGACATTGATGGAAGCGCGGACGACTACCCTCTTCGTCACGCATGATGCCGAAGACGCACTGCAGGTCGCGGATCGTTTAGCGATCATGAAAGCGGGCAAGCTGCTGCAGGAGAGCCCGCCGCGCCAAGCCTATGATGCGCCAAGCTCGATCGATGCGGCCGCCGCGCTCGGGCCGATCAACGTCTTTGCAGGGCGGGCCGAAAACGGCGCGGTGATGACGCCGTTCGGCGCGGTCAAGGCCGCACATCTATCGGAAGGATCGGCGGCGCAGGTCGCCGTGCGCGCCGAAGCGTTGCGCCTCACGCCGGGCGACGGTGCGCGCGTCCTCAGTGTGCGTCCGCACGGTGCGCATGATGTCGTGCGGATCGAATCTTGCGGGATCGTGTGGCGCGCGCTGGCGCCGCCGCGCTCTGCGCTTGGCGAAACGGTGACGGTCGAGATTCAGCCGGCGGGCGCGTTCGCGTTTTCGGCCTCGTCCTGAGCCGGCTCGTCCGCGCGCGGCTTGCGCAGGATGAAACGGCGCCGCTCCAATCTGCGCTGGGCCAATAGGCGCAGACGCATGCGCCACGCTTCCGCTTCCCAGGCCAATTCTTGCACTGCCGTCACGCCGACATTCGCGGCATTCGTGAGCTTGTCGCCAAGCTGGCTGAAACTTTGCCGCGCCGTCGTCAAAAATTCTTCGGTGACATCTTCATCGGCTTCGATCTTGAGGCCCGTGTCGGTGAAGAATTGCAGCAGGTCGCCGTGCGCGCGAATGTGCGGCTCGGCGAATGAGGTGGCGAACGCAGTTCGCAACTCGGCGACGCGGAGACCGACATAGCATTCCACCACAGCGCTGGCGCCCGGCTTCAGGCACTTCATGATCTGCTGGGCGAGATGCGGCGGGTAACTGCAATAGGCGAAATCGTCAGTGCTCAAGAGCCCATCGAAATGGTTCGGCGTGAACACGTGCGCTTCGAGATCGATGCGGCTCGCGGCGATACGCGCGCCGAGCTCTGTACCCGCAATCGCGTGCTTCAGCGCGTCGAACGTCTCTTCGCGCCACTCGAACACTTCGATCGGGCCCGGATGCGCGGCGGCGACGGCCGAGAGCGGACCGATATGGCCTGGGCCGAGCACCGCAAGGACGCCGTCCGGCGAAAGCCCGATGCGGGCGGGTTCCAGCTTGTCGGCGGTGGAGTCGCCGGGGCGAATGCGCCCCTCGCCCCAAAGTAACGACAGGGCGACGAGACGCGGCGGCGGCTCATAATGCGGCGCGTCGAACAGCTCCTCGTCAAGCGCTGGAGCATCATCATCATTGGCGGCGGTGAGGCTGGCTTCGATCTCGGCGATCGCGGCCTCTTCGTCGAACGCCTCGCCATCCCACCACGCGCGGAAGCGCGCCCGCGTCATCGCGAGCTGACGTTTGTCAAAGAGGGCCTTGAGAGCGACCGCCATGGCGCGGCCAGCTTAGGCCAATCCCGTTAACGATTTGCTTGAACCTGGGGCAGAAGCGGCGGGGCCTGCGAAGGCAGCGGGGCCTCGGCCCTTTCGATGAAGGCCAGAATGTCGGCGTACACCACTTCGCGCTGCAGATCCCGCAACAGCCAGTGCCAGCCGTCCTCGTAATAGGCCGTACGCACAGAAGGCGGCAGGCGGCGCGCGGCCGCAATGGCGGATTGGCGCGGGATGATCTGATCGTTGGCGCCATAGAGGAAGAGCACATCGCCCTCAAGATTGGCGGCGCGCTCGTGCGCGCGCTCCATCAAGCTGACGAGGCCATAGAGCGCATCGATCCGCGTTGACCAAATCATATGCGGCGCCCGTCCCGCTTGCAGCAGCGCTTCGTGGTTGTCGGAAGCGGTGATGCGGCGGGTGATGTTGCGCGGCGGCTGCACGGCGCGCCAGGGAAACGTGTGCGCGCCAAGCCAAAGCGTCAGCGCGTAGTGATCGGGCAGCGTCGACCAACCCCACACCGCAGGCGCCACCAGGATCACCCGATCGACCTCGGGCGCCCCCTCGGCGCCAAAGGCTGCGATCGCCGTCGCGCCACCCATGCTGTCGCCAACGACGGCGATGGTGGCGGCGGGATGGGCGCGCCGCGCCACACTCACTGCGGTGCGGAGATCTTCTGTCATCAATTGTTCGCCAGCCCAGACGCCGCGATTGGGCGAGCGGCCGAACCCGCGCGCATCGTAGGCGTAAAGCGCAACACCCCGTTCGGCGAACCATGGACCGGCCAGATAAAAGGTGTTGGCGTAATCGTTCATGCCGTGCAGGCCGATGATGACGGCGCTCGGCGCCTGGCCCTCCGGTGGCAACCACGCGGTCAAGCCGAGTTCAGCGCCATCGAACGAGACGAAGCGCTCAGCGGCGGCGTCAAAGCGCGGCCCTTCAAACGTGGCCAATGGCGAGTTCGCCTGCTGCACCGTCGGCACGCAGGCGGCGATCAGCATCAAAGCAAGGCAGATGAAACTCTGCGCCGCAATTCCGGGAGCAATTCTTCCTCGAACCAGGGATTGCGTTTGAGCCATGCGCTGTTCCGCCAAGATGGATGCGGAAGAGGCATGACGTCGGGCGGATAGTCACGCCAAGCGCGCACCGTTTCCCCAAGCGTCGGCTTCGCCGCTTTGCCGAGATGATAGCGTTGAGCGTAAGAGCCGACTAGCAGCGTCAGGCGCACATTCTTCAGCAGCGGCAGCAGACGCGGCCGCCACAGCGGCGCGCACTCGCGGCGCGGCGGCAAATCCGCTCCCTTCACCGTGCCGGGATAGCAAAAGCCCATCGCCGCCACGGCTATAGTTCGCTTGTCATAAAACTGATCGCGGTCCATTTGCAGCCATTGGCGCAGCCGATCCCCGCTCGGATCGTCCCAGGGAATGCCGCTTTCGTGTACGCGCCGGCCCGGCGCCTGGCCCGCGATCAAGACGCGCGCGTGCGGATGAACCCAGACCACGGGGCGCGGTTCATGCGGCAGCGCGCACGCGCGGCAGGCGGCGATTTCCGCCGCCAGCCGATCCAGCTTTGACGCTCTCGCCGCCATGGGCGCGGTGCTAGCTAGCCGAGGCGCGGAGTGTCCACATCAGAGCGCAGCGGTTTTACAGAACGCGACGGGTTCCACTACCCTGCTCAGGCGTCGAGCAGAGCGTCTTCGAACGAAGGTTGCTCGGCCGCGTCCAGCGACCGGATCGTCAGCGTAAAGGTTGCGCCTTGGCCTGGCTCACTCGCGGCGAACACGTCGCCGCCCATTCAGGCGCGCCATTTTGCGCGTGATCGCAAGACCAAGGCCGGTGCCGCCGTAATTGCGGGTGGTCGATGAATCGGCCTGCACGAACGGCTCAAACAGGCTCGCCAATTGTTCACGGCTGATGCCAATACCGGTATCGGTCACCTCGAACACGATCTGCGTCCCTTCGCACCGGACACGGAGGGTGATGCAACCATTTCGCGTGAACTTCACCGCGTTGGACAGAAGATTCAGCAAGCACTGACCCAAGCGGAAACTATCCGTCCGCACCAATGGAAGGCTTGCCGCGCAATCGAGTACGAGCGTGTTGCCGTTGGCTTCCGCCTGCGGGCGCACGGATTCTATCGCTTCGTGGGCGACGCTTACGACATTCGCCGTATCGACCTCGAGCCGCATCCGGCCAGCCTCGATCTTGGAGAGATCGAGCAACTCGTTGATCAGATGCAACAGGCGGCGCGACGCACATAGGATGCGGTCGTGGTCGATAAGATCGGACGCCCGTGCGTCCGCCTCGGCGTCTTCGCGCAAGATTTCCGTGTAGCCGATAATGGCGTTGAGGGGCGTCCGCAATTCATGGCTCATGGTCGCCAGGAATTGCGACTTAGCTACATTAGCCGCCTCGGCGCTGGCTTTGGCTTGGGCAAGTTCGTCGATCCGCTCGTGATCGCGCTTGTCGCGCGCCGCCAGGGCGCGGGCCAGTTCGCCGATTTCGTCCTCGCGGTCGTGCAATTCATCGATCACCAGCATTTTGCTGGAGCGCGCCGCGGCCGTAAGCCGCCGCGTCGGCGCCACCACCCAGCGATACATCAAGAACGCGAGCAGCAGCATTTGCGCCACGACCGCGGCCGCGCCGATCAGCAACACGCCGCCCGCGGCTTTGCTGGCATGACTTGCGGCGGCGCGCTCAGGCACGAGCGACAGAAACATCCATTCCGGCCCGGCGATGCGCGCGAACACAACATAATTGCCGTTGACTGGATTGGGCAAAATCCCGCTCTCGGCGCCCGAAGCGGCGATGTAGGCGTTGATGCGATCCAATCCCAAACGCTCGGCGAGAAGGTGGGTCTCGTCGGTGGCGTCGCCGTGCAATAGCCCCGCATGCGCGGTGAGGCCGCCATGACGATCGAGGATCACATTGTTCGTGCCAGGCAGCGCGTCCTGAACGGACGAGCGCAAACCCTCCGCCAAGGTGATGCTCGAGCCCCACGCGCCGATGCGGCGCCCATCGATATCGAGCGGCGTGGAGCAACCGGACGAACGCCGTTCACCCGTCGGATCGGACATGAGGCGGCGCAGGCTCGTGCAGCGTGTGACGCCCAGCGGGTTGGCTACCGGCGTGGAGATGACCGCGAACTCTTCGTGCTGGAACGAGAATGAAGCCGGCGCCTCGCGCCGATAATAGATCAGCTTATCCTCGCGCGCCGGCGCGAACAAAATGGCGCGGTCTTCGGCGGTGAAGAAATACATATTGTCGATCCGCGACAGAAGCGGACCCACGTCGCGCAATACTGTGTAAGCCACGTAGAGTTCAGCCTTCTCCCCGTGTGTCATGTCGCGGCCACTGGCGATGAAAGCGCCTACGCCGCGGACCGGCTCGCCATCGGCGGCTACGCCGCCATCGAACAGAAGGTCGATGCTGCGGCGGGCGCCGTCCGCGTGCAACGGGAACAGGCGATCAAAATTCCGGGCGGCTTGCGCTTGATCTGCGCCCGCCAAGCGCTCTTCAAAAATCCGCTCGGCCGTCGCGTGCGCGTCGCTGATGCGTTCATAGACCCGCTCCTCGACCTTGCGGCGCTCTTTCAAGTAGGCGAGCGCGGTCTCCAACGCGCCTTGCAGAGCGTCGTTGCGGTACGCCATGAAGCCGGCGGCGAAACTCGCCGCCGTCACCAGCGTCGTCGAGATCAGCACCGCCGCGGCGACCCTGCCGGCAAGCGAGGTTCGGAAAACGCGAAACAACACAGACTTTATCCTAGTCTGCGTCCTTGTTCGCGCGCGCCGGTTTGAGAAAGAGAAAACGCAACTGCAATTGGCCGCGCGCCGCGGCGTTTAGATTGCGTTAAGCTCTGTGGCGACTAAGCCCCCTGCTTCATCATCTCCCGCGCGATGATGATGCGCTGGATCTCGCTGGTGCCTTCGTAGAGCCGGAAGATGCGCACATCGCGATAGAAACGCTCGATGCCGAAATCGGCGACATAGCCAGAGCCGCCGAAAATCTGCACCGCCCGATCGGCGACGCGACCGACCATTTCCGAACAGAACAGCTTCGCCGCCGCCGCATCCATCGTCACATCGCCGCCAGCATCGCGCTTGCGGGCCGCTTCCAGCACCATCGCCCGGCCTGCGTTCGCTTCGGCGCGGCAATCAGCGAGCATCGCCTGGATCATCTGGAAGCTCGCGATCGCTTGGCCGAACTGCTTGCGCTCGGCGGCGTAGCGCACGCTCTCTTCGATCAGCCGCTCGGCGACGCCGACGCAGACGGAGGAAATGTGCAACCGGCCGCGGTCGAGCACCTGCATCGCAACGCGGAAGCCTTGACCCTCTTCGCCGAGGCGGTTCTCGACCGGCACTTTCACATTGTCGAAATTGACGTCGTGGATGTGGGCGCCCTGCTGGCCCATCTTCTTCTCGGGCTTACCGATGGAGACGCCTTCGAGTTCACGCGGCACGAGGAAGGCGGAAACGCCAGAGCCGCCTTTTGCGTCCGGATTGGTCCGCGCCATCACCGTGAACAGCGAGGCGCGTGCAGCGTTGGTGATATAGCGCTTCGAGCCGTTGAGAACGTAATGATCGCCCTTGAGCTCAGCGCGCGTGCGCACCGAAGCGGAGTCCGAGCCCGCTTCCGGCTCCGTCAGCGCGAAGGATGTGACGATCTCACCGGAGGCGATTCCAGGCAGATATTTCTGCTTCTGCGCCTCGTTGCCGAACATGACGAGACCTTGGCTGCCGATGCCGACATTGGTGCCGAACGCGGAACGGAATGCGGGCGAGGCGCGGCAGAACTCGAACATCGTGCGGCATTCCGCTTCCATCGAGAGCCCGAGGCCGCCGTATTCTTCCGGAATCGAGAGGCCGAACAAGCCAAGTTCGCGCATCTCGGCCAGCACGTCCTCCGGGATGGCGTCGTCCTCGGCGACCTTGGCTTCGATCGGGATCAGCCGCTCGTTGACGAAGCGGCGAATGACGGCGAGCAGTTCCGAGAGGGTATCGTTGTCCATGGTCGATCCGTTTAATCGGTGAACGTCACCGCCGCCATGGCGCCGTTGCGACACGTCAGCGGCGTGTTGGAATAAAGGCCGCCGCTCCGACGAATCTCGTCCATTAGCGCGCACAGTTGCAGTACGCCAACTTCATCGTCTTTCTCTACGCTGATGAAGGCGTTGCGGTCGATCACCAGGAAGTATTGTTCGACACCACTGTCGCACAGCGATCGGCCGATCAGGACGCTCGGCGTCAAGCCGTTGCCGCCGGTCACGAATGCGACGTGGGCGGCCCCCTCCACGCTGCCAACCTCAAGCGCGCCGAGCCGGTTCGGCAGATTGACTGGCGCCGCCCCCCAGGCTTGCTGCGCCGTCACGCCTAAGTCCGTCAGCGCCTGTTCGGTGACGTATTCGAGCGCCTCGGCGCTGTCGAACGCCAGCACTTCGGCGATGTCACCGGCAAACGGGCGCCAAACCAAGGCGATCGGCTGTCCGGTCTCCGGCATGCCGGCCGCGTAAGCTTCAATTGTTTGCATCGGACGCAACACGGAGACGATGCGCGTGATGTGACGTGCGTCGGTTGGCGGACCGCGCGAAATTCGAGCCCAACGCGCAAGGATGTCACTCAATGCTTCGGGGTTCGCGCGGTACTCGGCGTAACCGCTGTCCAGATTGATAAACGATTCATTGCCGTCGGCGGCGCGCAGCGTCAGACCGAGTTCGTCGCGCACCTCGATTGTGATTTCTGGATGCTCGGCCCGGATCATCGCGATTGCAGCTTCGCGGAATTGAGCCGGTGGTAAGATCGCCTGCGCGAGCGCCGAGGGAATCGTGGTGAGCGTCAACGCGAGCGCGATAGTGAGCGTACGGAACATGTAGCCTCAGCAAATCTCTCGGAGTGATCGCGTGTTCAATCGGTGCGGCGCGCACGGGACAGCGCGGTCATGCGTCCTCCGCAGCGCAACCGCGCCAACCGTCGCATTGGCCCGTCGCATGACTGCGTCGGCATCCGCCTGCTCAATCCGCCATGGCCGGCCGACCGGCGTGATGTCATCCAAATCCAGCTGCCAGATGCCGAGATAGACCGCCTCACCCGGCCGCACTTCAAAGCTCGGCCGCTCTGGGCCGAGGACGACGCCGTTGGCGGAATAGTTCACGCGCCTCTCCTCGATGATCGCGAAGACGCTGTCGAGCGCATAGATGCCGGGTTCTACCTCCGCCATGGCGAATTCGCCCGGCACGCCACGTACGCGCACCGAGCTGCGCATATGCGTCCGCGGCTGAAAGATAGAATTGTCATCGAAGGCGGCGAAATTGCCCTGCTCGTCGAGCCTGCGCCACAGCATCGTGTATTCCGGCTGGGTATTCCTCGATGCTTCGGCGATGCCGATGACGACGAAGGCGCGCGGCGCTTCGCCGACACGAAAGCGTTTGTCCTCCGACGAAGCGCACTGCGCCAACGCCAGCATCGCCGCCAACGCGAAGATTAGACGCATGAACCCCTGCCTTGCCGCCACCGCTCTAGCATGCCAGCACCCGGGCCCGGAGGGAAACCATGAACGAGGGCTTGGGGACGTATGAGGGGGCGGTTGAGCTAACGGAGGGTCCATTCGCGGGCTGGCTGACCTGGAGCGCCGGCGCCGATCCTTACGAAACCGCGATCGGGCCCTTCTGTTTCAGGATCGAGGACGGCCGCGCGCGGTCGGCGTTCCAGCCCCAGCGCCACCACCTCAACGGCGGCGCCACGATCCACGGCGGCGCGCTGATGAGCTTTGCCGACTTTTCGCTTTTCTCCATCGCCCACAATGTCTTGCGCGGCGCCAAGGCGGTGACGCTGACGTGCAATTGCGAATTCCTGTCCGCCGGCGGCCTCGACGGCGTGGTCGAATCCGCCGGCGAAGTGCTGCGTGAGAAGCGTTCGCTGATTTTCGTCCGCGGCATTGTCACACAACGCGATCAGCCGCTGCTTGCATTTTCCGGCACGCTCAAGAAGATCAGCGCCGCGCCGCGGAGCTAAAGCGGTCGCTGACGGGGGTCATCCATGCGGTCGCCGGAAACGGCTTTCGACTTGCGCGCCGCTTTGTCCGATGAATTGCGCGCCGCCATTACCGAACTCGATGCGTGCGCACAGGATGCGAGCGCGTTGCACCGATGCCGCGTGCATGTGAAACGTGCGCGGGCTTTGGCTCGCGTCGGACGCGTGTGCGCGCCTGGATTATCCACCGTTTTCAACGACACCGCGCGCGGCGTGATGCGCACGATCGGGCACGCGCGCGAGACCAGCGCACTCGCGGAAGCCGCGCACAAGATCGGCGGACGTGCGCGCGGGAAAACGGCGGCCGCGCTGAAAACGCTTGCGCAAGGGCTTGAAGCAGAACCAGGCGCCGCGGCGCTCAACATCGAGGGCGCCCGCGTGGGCCTGAAGGACCTCTTGGCGCTCGCGCAAGTGTGGCCGGAAGCGTCGGCACGGCAGATCAAGCGCGGCGGCGAACGCATCATCCGCCGCGCGCGGCGCGCCTATAAGATCGCCCAAGCGGAAGCAGATGCAGCTTGTCGGCACGCTTGGCGCAAGTGCGAGAAAGAGCGCCTCTTCGCCGCGACACTGCTCAACGGCGCCTGGCCGGCGCCGCGGCGGCGCAAGGCCGGCGAGAGGCTGGCTGAACTGCTGGGCCGCGAGCGAGATGCGACGCTGCTGCTCGAGCGCGTCGCGGCAGCGCCAGGGCTGGCCGGCGAAGGCAAGGCGTCGCAACGCGCGGCCAAGGCGCTACGCGACGCCCGCCAGCGTCTCGCCCGCCGCGCCGATGCACTGGGCGCACAACTGCACACGGGCGGCGCCTGATCGCCCGCGCCGGTCCCTCCTACGAGGTTTGTGCGCCGGATTGCGCCGCGCAATCGCCTCAGTGGTATTCTTGACCGCGAGCGCGGCGATCTTCATCACAAGCTCAAAGCTTGGAGATGAAGACGCATGGGCGCGGACATTCGCTTTGATGGACAGGTCGTTGTCGTCACCGGCGCGGGCGGCGGCTTGGGCCGGAGTCACGCGCTTGAGTTCGCGCGGCGCGGCGCCAAAGTCGTCGTCAACGATCTCGGCGCTTCTGTAGATGGATCCGGCGGATCGTCTGCCGCAGCCGACGCTGTCGTCGCGGAAATCATCGAAGCCGGCGGCGAAGCGATCGCCGATGGCGCCTCCGTCACCAACGATGCGGGTGTCGCAGCAATGGTCGAACGGGCGATGGCGAAATGGGGCCGGATCGACGTACTGATCGCCAATGCCGGCATCTTGCGCGACAAGAGCTTCGCCAAGATGGAGTTCAGCGACTTCGCCGCGGTTGTCGACGTGCATCTGATGGGCGCCGTGAAGCCCGTTAAGGCAGTCTGGGAGATCATGCGCGCGCAAAATTACGGGCGCATCGTCGTCACCACGTCTTCGACCGGCCTTTACGGCAATTTTGGCCAGAGCAATTACGGCGCGGCGAAGCTCGCCCTGGTCGGCTTCATGAACACGCTGAAGCTCGAAGGCGGCAAGAACAACATTCGCGTCAACGCAATCTCGCCGGTGGCGGCGACGCGGATGACAGATGCGCTGATGCCGCCTGAAATGCTGTCTAAGCTGGCGCCCGAGCACGTGACGCCGGGCGTCATCTATCTCGCCTCACAGGACGCCCCGACCGGCGCGATCGTGACCGCTGGGGCCGGCGTTTTCGCGCTGTCACAGATCGTGGAAACCGAGGGCGCCTATCTCGGCGCGGCCGCGAGCGCTGAAGCCGTGCGCGATCATTGGGCGGAGATCACCGACCCGGCCGGCGCGGAAGCGTACCAGAGCGGCGGCGGCCAAACCCAGAAATTCCTCCGTAAATCAGCGGAATAGATCGCCAGCAGGCGAATTGCCACTGGCGCGCCCGAGCCACAGCTGGCCGGTTCCGCACACCAGCCTAGCTCTTTTGGTGTGCCATACCGGCGCCATTCGTCTAGGAAGCGCCCCTCATGGGGCTTTGGATCCTCTTTGCGCTGCAGCTCGCGGCCACCGGGCTCGGCTTCGTCTATCTGTGGCGCCGGCAGCGCCGGCTGACGGGCGAGATCGAGCAGCTGCGGGCTGAACTCGCATCGGCCGATCGCCGCGCCGCTACGCCGCGGCGGCGCGCACAGGGCGCGGTCACGCCGGTGGACGCAGATGTCGTCACCCTGGCGCCAACGCCGGCGGCGCGCGCGGCGCGAGCCTGGCGACTCTCGGACCGTTCGCCCCACTTGGGTACGCCGCAAGCCTTGCCCGACAAACTTCGCGGTCTGATCCTCGGCGTCGTCGCAGCAGCGCCGGCGCTCGCCTTTCTGTTCGGCGTCGCCCCGCCTTTCATCATCGCCAGCGGACTCGCTGTGGCGTTGGCGATGATCATGCTGGCGTTGCGGGCGGAATGGAGCGCTTCGGCCTGGGCCAGCGTCATCACCGGCGCTGGTTGGGCGCTCGCGGGCTTTGTGCTTGGCACGGCGCACGCCTCGCCTGTCGTGTATTCCGTCTTCGTCGCCTTCTGCGGCATCGCTGGCTTGGCGCACGCGCAAATGCGGCACGCGACGCCCGGCTCGGCCATGGCGCTGGTGATGGCCAGCATGTCTCTGGCGCTCGCGAGCCAGACCGGCGTCATCGGCGCAGCTGGCATCGCGTTCGGGCTGATCGTGACCGCAGCAGCCATCGTCGGCGCGATGAGCTTGCGGCTGGAGGGCTTACATCTTGCCGCCTTCGGCGCGGCTTTGATTGGCCTTTTCGTACTGAGCGGTCAGGACGCCGCCGCGATCTGGTTCACGCCAGCCGGTGCGTGGGCCGGCGCGATCTTCCTTGCCATCGCTTTCGTCCGCGTCCCACAGCTCGGCCCACGCGGCGTCGCTATCGCCGGCACCGGCGCACTCGCGCCATTGCTGGCTATCGGAGCGCTACACTATGCCGGTCACGGCCTCGCCGAGCGGTTTGCCGCGTCGGGCGCGCTGACGCTGCTTGCGGCGGCGCTGGGCGGCTTGATCGCTCTGGCGGCGCTACGCCGGCGCGGCGGCCTCGCCGCCTTGCGCGTGACACTTTGGGTGCTCGCGATCGCGGCGTTCGTGGCGCTTGGCGGCGCCATCCTGTTATCGCTGCCCACGCCGTTCGCAGCGTTCGCCTTCGCGGCTGTGGCGCTCGCTCTGGCGGTGCTGAATGCGCGTCTGCCGGATGCGGCGTGGCGCAATTTTGCTTGCCTCGCGGCGCTCGCGGCAGCTGTGCTTTCCCTGGACTCCGCGCAACTTCTGTTGACGGAAAGCCAAACGTGGCCGGCCTGGGCGCTGCTGAGTTTCGGCATCGCCGCGCCTGCCGCGTTGCTTGCCGTCGGCGCAGCGTTCGCCGATCGCGCGCAGGCGCCGTTCACGGCCGGCGTATTCGAAACGATTGCATTCGTAGCCGCTGTTTGCGCGGCGAACCTTCTGGTGCGCCTCTATTTCTCGGCCGGCGCGACGCTCCTATCGCCGGTCGGCTTCGTCGAAGCAGGCATACACATCGCGGTCTGGCTGACAGCCTCGTTGCTGATCGCGTCGCGCTCGCGCCGCGGATCTACGCATGCGCGCATGGGCGTCGCCACGGTGCTTGGGCTGGTGGCCTTGCTGTCGTGCTTCTTCACCGGCGCGCTTTGGCTGACGCCGTACTGGAGTCTGCGCGAAGCGGCTGAAACGGCCCCGCTCCATGCGCCGCTCGGCTTTCTTGCGCCGGCGATCCTCTTCATGGCGCACTGGGTGTTCTGGCGTGCGCGCGGTTCGGAGGCGCGGACGCGCATCGTGTTCGGCGCCGGCGGCGCTGGGCTGGCCGCTTTCGTTGCGCTCGAAGTGCTGCGCGGTGGGGCGCTTCCGGACTGGGCCAGTGCGCTGATCGCGGCGGTTTCGTTTGCGCTGGCGATCGTGATCAATTTCGCGCCTGGCGTCGTCGGTCATGCGCCGCGCGGCTCATACGGCGAGAAATATCTCCATCGAAATCGGCGCCGCCAGCAGCGCGCTTAAACGCGGCATCGCTTTGGCCATGTGCAGCGTGTCGGCGTGGCGCTCGAACGCGTCCAAGTTCGAGAATTGCGCATGTACGGCGAAGTGATTGCGAGACCCCATCATGCGGGTGACGACATAAGAATCGCAGCCGATCTCACCATCACGAACTTGGTAGGCGAAATCGCGCATCAGAGCTTCGAACTCCTCGTCGAAGCCGGGATGCGTCTCGGCTTTCAGAACGGCGCAGATGCTGCGCGCATCCGCGCGCGCGCCGAGTTGATAGCTACTTGGGTCAGCCCAATCCATGCGTACACGCGTGACCGCCCCCCGGCGGCTCCCTCAGCCCCACCTGTGGATGATGTTAGGCGCCAAGCTCGGCGCTGCGCAACAGAAGGACTCAGCTGCCCCAGCAGGCGTAGGCGACTTCCCGCATCTTCTGCGCACTGCCGGCGAGATAGGTGTTGGTCTGGCCGTTGACGGTGACGCTCAAACGATCGTTCGGCTGCACGCCGGCGAGGATCGGCGGGCGCTGCGGCAGGTTGATGGTGACAGCCGCGTTGCGGCCGCGGCCGCTGGTTTCGGCCGGCACGTTGACCGTGAGCTGACCGATGCCAACCGCCGCCGTGCTGGCGCGGCGCGCGTTGCGGCCGAACGTGTAGTCGGTGATGACGATGTCGCCCGTTGGCGGGCGGCAGGTCAAAGTTGCGGTGACGCGGCCGCGATCGTCGCGTTGGGTTGCGGTGGCGACGCCTTCATTGGTGAATTCATAGCGCCAGCCTTCTTCGTTCTGCGCCGAGCCCACGCCAGGCGCCGCCAGCGCCAGCACGCACACACAAGCAGCGAACAGCTTCCGCATCAGGTCGTCTCCCGTCCCGCGTTTTCTCAGGCGGCCCCAATAGCACGGCCACCGCGGGCCATGCGATGCCCTAACACCGTTGATGGTTGGTAATTATCAGCGGATCAGCGTCCCGCCTTGTTCCAAATCGAGCAAGAGCTTCTTTCGGTCCATGCCGCCGCCATAGCCGGTAAGGCTGCCATTGGCGCCGATGACACGATGGCAGGGGACGATGATCGAGATCGGGTTCCTACCGTTGGCGAGGCCGACGGCGCGCGGCGCCTGTGGAGAACCGATCGCCGCCGCCTGCTGGCCGTAGCTGCGCGTCATTCCATACGGGATCGTGAGCAGCGCTTGCCAGACGCGCTGCTGGAACGGCGTGCCCTGAGGCGCGAGCGGCAGATCGAACGCGCGCAACTTGCCGGCGAAGTAGGCGTCGAGCTGGCGGCGTGTTTGATAAAGGATCGAGTCATTGCCTGCCGGCGCTGGTTCGTAAGCATAGCGCGGATTGTCGAATTGCAGATCAGTGAGCGCTGCGCCGTTTGAGATCAAGGTGAGCGGGCCGACGGGGCTGTCGTAGATGGTGCTGATGCTCATGGCCGGATGCCTTTCTTTGCGGCGCGGCGCCAGAGCCGGATCGCGGCGTAGGCGCGCCAAGGTTTCAAGTGTTCGAGCGTCTCGCCTTTGCGGCCGAGCGCGTTGATGAGGGCGATGTCGGTCGTGGGATAGGCGTCGGGATCGCCGAGCGCGCGCAGCGCGATGTATTCGATGGTCCAGGGGCCGATGCCGGGAATGGTCGCAAGCGCCGCCCTGCCCGACGCGATGGCGCCGCGGGCGAGCGGGAGTTTGCCTTCGGCGGAGGCGACGGCGAGGCGATGCAATGTTTCGGCGCGCTTTTTTGGCAGGCCGATTTTCGCGATTGCATCCGCGCCGGCGTTCGCCAGGGCGCTTGCATCGGGAAAAGCGTGCGTGAATTCCCCACCGTTTGCCGGCTGTTCCGGGTTCTCGCTCCGCGAGCCCCGGAATGACAAGCCGGCGGTCCCGCCTTCGCTCTCCGAGCTTCGGCGGGCAAGCCTCTGAGCGAATTGATCGACGAGTCGTTGCGTCAGTGTGCGGGCGCCGAGGACGGTGACTTGCTGGCCGAGGACGGCGCGGATGGCGGTCTCGAAGCCGTCGAGCGCGCCGGGGATGCGTACGCCGGGTTCGCGCTTCACGTCCGCCGCGAGTTCTGGATCGGTGGCAAGATGCGCGTCGACGCTGGTCATCTCGGCGTCGAGATCGAAGGCGCCGCGGACGTTGGCGACGAGCGGGCGCAAGTGCGGCGCGAGATTTTCGGACAAAGTCAGCATGAGCCCTTTCGGCCCCATGTTGATTTCGAGCCAGCCGATCGCGTCGCCGAATTTGAGCACGCGCGCGTAGCTCTTCGCCGTGCAGTGTTCGACGCCGGGCAGCGCGCGTAAGCGTAGAAAGTCGAGCGTGGGCGCGATGTTGTAATCGCCGCGCGGCGAGAGGCTGACGGTGAAGGTTTCGCCGCGCGCGATCGTCTTGCGGCCGCGCATCTTCGAGGGCGGTGCGCCGTAGCGATCTTTCATCGTGGCGTTGAAACGGCGCAAGGAACGGAAGCCGGAGGCGAAGGCGATCTCGGTGATCGGCAACGCGGTTTCGTTGAGCAGGCGCCGCGCCGCGAGCAAGCGGCCCGTTTGCGCGATGTCGATCGGGCTTGCGCCGAACTGCGCGTTCATCACCCGGCGCAGATGGCGCGAGGTGACACCGAGGTCTTCAGCCAGAGCTTCGAGCCCCTGCTCTTCGAGCGCGCCGGCTTCGATGCGGGCGTACGCGGCGGCGGCCAGACGCGCGGGCGCGTCGATCGGCGCAAGACCCGGCGCGCGTTCTGGGCGGCAGAGCAGGCATGGCCGGAAGCCGGCGGCTTCGGCTGCGGCGGCGCTCGGCCAAAAGGTGCGGTTCTGGCGCTTGGGCGTCCGCGCCGGGCAGATGCAGCGGCAATAGATGCCCGTCGAGGTGACGCCGATATAGAACCGGCCGTCGAAACGGCGGTCCTTGGCGTCGCACGCGGCGTGGCAGGTGTCGGCGTCGAACATGGGTCGAATATGCTCCTGACTGGCGGCGGCGTCTCGCCGGATTCGGACATGTTTGCGGGATTGGGGATTGGGGATTGGGGATTGGGGATTGGGGATTGGGGAAGCGTGCGTAAGCGGCGGCTGCACGCAAGCGCGCGCGCCGTCCTTCTTCCCAATTCCCAATCCCGAAAACCCAATCCCGAGAGAGGCGGGGCGCGTCGGACGCGCTGAGGTAGTCTCTAGTGTGCGCTGATCATCGCTGACCAACGCTGCGCGTCGAACGCGCCCCGTTGTCGGCCGTTATTCCCGGACTGGGATAGGGCTTGCTCTGCTCACCTCGAGGGAAACCGCCGAGGGGCCTTAGGCCCGAATTCACCAGATTTCACCGGTGCAGCGCGTC
>Ga0196971_1000648_pt1 | contig 23038 bp, 22 predicted proteins | sample S1v_1013CmetaG_FD_148660 | JGI IMG/M metagenome (GOLD analysis project Ga0196971, IMG submission 148660) | Soil microbial communities from Anza Borrego desert, Southern California, United States - S1+v_10-13C | ecosystem: Environmental > Terrestrial > Soil > Desert | place: USA: California...
TTTACGCCTCCTCCACTGGACCCCACTTGATGGCGGTGGCGCCCCAGGCGTACCCGACGCCGGCGCTGACACCCACCACGAGGTCGCCGTCCTTGATCTTGCCTTGCTCTACGGCCAGGTGAATGGAGAGAATCTGGTCGATTTGGCCGATGTGGCCGTAGTCGGACAGGTAGATCGAGTGCTCTGGGGTGAGCCCCAGTTCGCCCAACAGGTACTCGTGGGCGGATCTCTTCATATGAAGGATGGCGCAGTAGCCGATGTCGCTGGTCTTGTGGCCCTCGCGGGCGCAGGCCCGGCGGACGCACTCCACAAAGTTGGGTGTGGAGACCTCTGCGAGGCGGGTCTTCATGAGCTCGGGGTCCAGCACGTCGAGCTGGTAGAGCTCGGGGTCGAAGTTCCGCAGGCCGGCCTTGGTGCCGCCGCCCAGCACGCCCACCGTCTCGGACAGCGAACCGTCCACGATCATGTCCGACCCGATGACCCGGTTGCGACCGTAGTTCCGCTTCAGAATCAAGGCGCCGCCGCCGGCGCCCAGGTTGTACATAAAGCTGACTCGAGGGTTCTTGTAAGAGATGAAGTCACCGTTGCGGTAGCCGCCGGCCAGCAGCACGGTGCTGATGGTGGGATCGGTGATCATAAGCGACTCCGCCAGCTTCATGCCCAGCACCCAGGTGCCACAGCGCAGCTGTACGTCGAAGGCCCAGGCCCGGGTGGCGCCCACGGCGAAGGACGTCTTGATGCCTGCGGTCCAGAGCTGGTACTCCTTGTACTCCTCGCCAATGTAGATGACCAGGTCGATGTCGTTTGGATCGATGCCGGCCCGGTCGATGGCCTGCTGGGCCGCCTTAATGCCCATGGCCACAGTGCCGTCTTCGGGGCCGGGCACGGGTTTGTGCCGGAAGCCCATCTTCTGCTCGATGACGTTCTGCGGAACACCGGATTCCTGAGCGATGTATGCAGCCGTGTGATGCGCCTCGGGGAGATAGACCCCGGTGCTGACCACACCGGCGTAGGGAAGGGTCGCAGCCATCGCAAGCACCTCTCTTGGCAGAAACTGCGGCAAGCTAAATGTAAATGTCGAGAGTTGCTCAGCAGTTACACCGGAGTTACGGGGGCGAGAAGGGGGAACATAATGACACGAACCCCATGCTGCGGTGTTGACCGCGGCACGGGGTTCGCGTGGACTTCTGCGGACCTTTTTCTTCCTAGGAGGGACCGCATGCAGTACCTGCTGATTATCTGCCACGATGAGTCGTTTGCTCCAACTGAGACGCTGGTCCCGGACATTTTCGCCTGGATCAAGGAAATGGAGGGTCGCGGAATCCGCGTGTACGGAAACCCCCTGCGCCCCCCCGGCGATGCCATGACGGTGCGGGTGCGGGACGGCAGCGTGGTATTCACACAGGGACCGTTCGCCCAGTCCAGCGAGAAAATGTGCGCGTACGAACTGGTGGACTGCACTAGCCTCGAAGAGGCGGTTGACGTGGCGGCCAGGCATCCCATGGCAAAGGTCGCAACCATTGAAGTGAGGCCAGTGTGGGCCGATCTTACCTGACCGTCCCTTATAGGAACTCGACCAGCCGCTTGGAGAAGCGAATCGGGTCTTCCACCGGAGCCGAGTGGCCGACCTCGTCCCAGACCTCGAGGATGGCGCCCGGAATGGTGTCCCGGGTCCGCTCCATCATGTCGAGGGTGACCAGCATGTCCTTGCGACCGTAGATGATAAGCGTCGGGGCCCTGATGCCCGCCGCCTCCCGGGTGAGGTCCATGCGGTCGAGCGCCTTGCCATTCCGAATCAGGGCGCCGGCCGACTTGGCAAACGACTCTTCCAGGAGCCTCTCATAGAACTCATCCATCGGAGCAGTGGGCATCATGGCGGCCAGTACCGTCTTCAGCACCTGCGGCATGCTGACAGCCACCTCAAGCCGTGCGTACCGCTCTGCCGGGGTCTTCAGCCCCTCCGCCGGCGCCGAGTTCACCAGTACAAGCTTCTCTACCGCTTCGGGGTGCGCCACGGTCAGGTGAAGCGCCACGCCGCCGCCGAGGGAGTGGCCGACCACAGCGAACCCGGTGAGGCCCAGGGCCTGAGTGAAGGCGTAGACGTCATCAGCCAGATCCTGCATGGACCAGCCTTCGGCGGGTTTGTCTGTGTCGCCGCAGCCCCGCAGGTCGGGGGCGACGGCCCGAGTACCGGCAGGCAGGGCGGCCATGACCCGCTCCCACCAGAGCGACGAGGCCGTATTGCCATGAATGAGAAGTACCACCCGATCGCCGCTGCCGGCTTCCCGGTACGCGATGTTCAGCCCGTTGCTGATGCGAATCGCTGGCATATGTCGACTCCTCCTCGCGAAAAGCATGATTCGACCAGCTACCACGCTACCGCAGCAGAGTCACAACGGAGTTACAGGGGTGCCGGGATCTCTGCGCTCCGGCGAATCCGATCATACAGCAGTTGTGTGGCGGGCATGGGCTGCACGCCGAGTTCCGCCGCGAGGGCCTGTACGCACTTGTCGTAGGTGCGCATGGCCATGGCCCGGTTGCCCGAGCGGTAATAGCTGACCATGAGCAGGCGGTGCGCCTCTTCCCAGCAGGGGTCGCGGGCCAGAATGCGGTCGCAGAGGTGAATGGCCTTTTCGTAGTCTTCCTGGTTGGCGGCGTGCCGGGCAAGCCACTCCGCCGCCCGGAGATAGAGCACCTGGAGCCGCTCGCGCTCCTCGGTGCACCAATCTTCATAGGGGGCGTCTTCAAGGTAGTCGCCGGCGTAGAGGTCCAGCGCCTGGCGCAGCGTGCTGACAGCCACCGCTTCCTGGCCCCGACCCGCCAGGGCCAGCCCCCGGTTGACCAGGGACTCGAACTCGTCGGCGTCCAGCCAGAAGCCGGAGGTCAGGTTCAGGCCATAGGCCGACCCTTGCCGCAGAATGTAGAAGGAGCCGGAACGGGCTGTGCGATTGGGCTCCAGGGCGTTGAACAGGGCGTTGAGGGCCACCTTGAAGTCGCGGTACGCCGTCTCGGCGTCAGCTTCGGGCCAGAGACGGTCGATGATCTGCTCTTTCTGGAGCAGGTGCTTCCGGTACGTGACGAACAGCTGCATGAGCTGGCGGGCTTTCTCCCGCTGCCATTCCCGCCCGATGATCTCCTCACGGCCCCGCCATACTTGGAAGCCTCCCAGGGTACGGATGCGCAACGTAAAGCCCGGGTGGTTCTCGGCGTTGGGAATGCCCAGCTCGGTCAGGAGCCAGGCCGCATAGTCGGCGCAGACGCCTCGCTTCTGCGCCTCGCTCAGCAGGGGAATCAGCGCCTGCGTGTCCCGCGGCCCGTAGAGCGTGCGCCGGGTGAAGAGGAAAGCATAGCCGTTGGCCTGGGTGTTGGTCAGCGCGGCGTTCATCGCCCCGTCGAAGGCCGCCCATTGGCCCCGGCGATGGGCCCCGATGGCCTGCCACAGCCGGACCAGGGTCAGGCCGTGGGCGTCGCCGCAGGTGAGGAAGGCCTCTTCCGCTTCCCCTAAATAGGCGCCGGCCTCCGCCCGCCCACAGACCAGGGCGCTGCTGCCCAGACTGAGCAGGCAGAAGCCGTGGAACCAGTGGTCGGCGGCAGCAGCGGCAATCTCCGCCCCTTCCTGCCCGAAGCGCCGAGCGAGGGCCCAGTCGCCGGACAGGTGGCCGTGCAGCAGGCACAGGCCGGTCAAGGGCTCAGACTTGCCGCGCACCACCTTGAGCTGGTCCATCACTTCTATGGCGCGATGGTACTGCGTGGCTGTTTCGTCCACAGCCACGAGCGGGTTCAGCTGCAGGGCGTGACCCAGGCGAATGTAGCCCACGCCCTCCACGAAGGGCGACTGCTTGTCGCGCCCGACAGAGATGCCCTCTTCAGCGGCAGTGAGCGCGCGATCAGCGTCGCCGGTCAGGGCCGCCAGCAGCGAGATGAGCAGCGGAACCTCACGGTGGCTTCGGCTGGCCCGTGCCCTGCCCTGGCGGGCCAGTCGGTCAAGGGTCCCAATGGCCGCGGCCAGCCGGCCCGTGCGCAGGTTGGCCCGTACCTCCAGGTCTTCCCGCAGGGGCGCCTGCCCGGAGGCGAGGCGGGCGAAGTGGGCCGCATCTTCCGGGCGCCCCCGGTTGGTCTCGTTCTCGGCCATGAGAGCCAGTAGGTTGGCCCGCTCCTCGTCCGTGAGGCATTCGGACAGCTGAAGCGCTTCCTTGAGCAGGCCCGCGGCGTTGCCGGGCGAGATGGTGTCGAGATAGACCCGGACCTGCCCCTGTAAGGCAAGGCAGAGCCCCCGCCCATCACCGCCGGAACGGTAGGCGTCGGCAGCTTCTCGATAGGCCGCCAGCGCCTCGTCAAAGCGGCTGGTGAGGCGGTACACATCGCCCCGGCGCAGCAGCAGCTCCGGGTGCGCCTTCAGCGTGGCGGCGGGCAGGGCCGTCAGCAAGCTGTCCAGGGTGTCCACCCGCCCCGACTCCAGCAGCCCGGGAGCGGCCACAAGCAGGCACGCTGCGGCCGAGGCGGCATCGCCGGCGGCCAGGTGGTGGCTCGCCGCATCGGCGGGGCTCTCCGCCTGCTCGAAGTAGCGGGCTGCAGCCAGGTGGTGCTCCCGCCAGCTCTGGCTGTCGCGTTGGGCCTGCTCCCGCAGGAACTGGTGGAAGAGCTGGTGGTAGCGGTAAACGCCCCCACCCAGCGACTGAATGAACAGGCCGTTCTCTTCGAGGGCCGCCAGCACTTCGGCGCTGTTGGGTTCCTGCATGAGAGCGTTGCAGGCTTCTGGGTCGAGTCGGTCGAACACCGACGTGGCCAGCAGAAAGTGACGCACAAACGGCTTCTGCCGGTTGAGCACTTCCTGAGCCAGGTAGGCGAAGAGCGCTTCCATGGTGTCCGGCAGCTGTTCGGAGAGCAGCTTCAGAGTGGAACCCTTCCGCAGACCTTGCCAGATTAACTGAAGGGCGATGATCCAGCCTTCCGTGCGGTCGGCAAGGGACGTAGCCTGCCCCACCGTAAGGCTCAGGCCATACTGCTCGCGAAACAGGGCCTCCACTTCGTCGGCCGTGAAGGCCAGGGCGTCTTGCCCAAGCTCCAGCACTTCGGCCCGGGCCCGCCACTTGGACAGGCCCGACAGCGGCGGCCGGCGCCGTGTGGCCAGCACAACATGTACCTGCGGGGGCAGATGGTCGACCAGATAGTTCACCACGGCCAGCACGGCCTCGTTCTCATCCACCGCGTGAAAATCATCCAACACGATGATCAAGTCGACGCCGCCCGTAAAGACCATGTCGTTAATGAGCGCCTCCAAGGCCAGGTGCCAGGGCCGGTTCGGCCCCTGCCCTTCGGAGAGGATTGTCAAGGACTTTTCGCCAATCAACGGGTTGACCACCCGAATGGCGTGAATGAGGTGCAGAAGGAACGGGAACGGGTCAGCATCGCCGGGGGCCGGCGTGTACCAGACCGCCGGGTGGGGCAGGTCCGCCAAGAAACTGGCCAAGGCCGTGGTCTTTCCGTATCCCGGTCCGGCGTGCAGCACGGTGAGGGGCAGGTCCAGCGCTTCGGTCAGCCGCTCCTGCAGGCGGGGGCGCAGCAGCGTGTTCCGCCGCAGCCGTGGCGGCAGCAGTTTCGCTTTCAAAACCGGACCATCGCCGACCATTCTGCCCCCTCCTCCTTCCTGCGCGGAGACTCTTCCATACGTTTATCTTCGCATGCTGTAGGAACCCTAGCAAGTCGCCTGGTGCATTCGCACTAGAGAGTCCGTGCTTTTACGTCAAGTCGGCCCCAATTGCCACCGCTTATACTTGAGGGTGAGAAAGTGGGGTGGACCGAGGTGCCCAGGCGACTTAGCGTTCAACTGATGGTAGGCGTCACCATCGCCCTTTTCGTGATGCTGGGAGCTAACCTTGTGCTGGTCTGGCACCAGCAGCAGGAGACGCTGCTGTCGGAGATGCACGCTCGTGCCAGAGTTATGACCGACGAAATTCTGGCCGTGCGCCTGTTTGTGGCCCGCAATCAGGACCGCATTAATACCGATTCACTCGGCCACTTTGAGTTCAAGGGCCTTAACCCCGCTGCGGTGGGCCGTGGCGTGGGCACCATTCTGAACGATATCACCGGCTACAAACTGAAGCAGACGCGCTTTCAGGTGCGCCGAGCCGAGAACGCGCCAGACCGGTTCGACTGGGAAGCGCTGACCGAGTTCTCGGAGAACGCGAAGCTTGCCGAGTTCTATAAACAGATGGAGGAAGACGGGAAACCGGTCTTCCGCTACGCCGTCCCGCTGAGAATCGCCCCCGAGTGCCTGGTCTGCCACGGCGGACCGCCGGGCGAGCCGGACATTGCCGGATACCCTAAAGAGGGGTATAAGGAAGGCCAATTGGGCGGCGCCATTAGCGTCACTCTCCCGATGAGCGAGTCGATGGCACGCATTCAGCGGAACGCCATGATTCAGATCTGGGTGATTGCTGCGATCACCGGTGGGTCGCTGCTGGTGATCTACGTGCTGTCGCGCCGGCTGGTCACCGACCCGCTGGAGCGGTTGACGGCCGTAACGACGGCCATTGGCGGTGGCCGACTTCAGGTGGCTGCCGGCGAGTTGGAGATTCTGCACCGCAGCCGCGAGCTGGGAACTGTGGCAGACAACATCGAAAGCATGGCGGCCAGCCTGCGTGACATGTACACGCACCTGGAGCTCAAAGTTGCCGAGCGCACCCAGGAGCTGGCCCACGCCAACCAACTGCAGTCGCAGTTCCTGGCGACAGTAAGCCACGAACTGCGCACCCCTCTCACGTCGATCATCGCATTCACCGAACTGCTGCTGAAGCAGGCCGCCGGGCAGCAGCGCGAGTACCTGGAGGATGTGCTGGAGAGCGGCCGGCGACTGCTGGAGATGGTCAACAACCTGCTGGACCTCTCGCGGCTGGAGGCAGGGCGGGTCGAACTCTTCCCCGATGTAGTCGAGCTGCCTGAGATGTTGATCGCTGTGGAGCGGTCGCTGCGGCCGCTGGCAGAGCGGAAGCAGATTGCTCTGACCATCGAGGCTCCCGGTGAGATGCCGCTGGTCATGGTCGACCCGTTGCGGGTCAAGCAAGTGCTGCTGAACCTGGTGGGCAACGCCATCAAGTTCACCCCCGAAGGCGGGCAGATCGTCATCAGCAGCCGGCCGCGAGACGGTTGGGTCGAGGTAAGCGTAAGGGACAACGGTCCTGGCGTTCCGGACGACCAACGGAATCTGATCTTCGAGGCATTCCGCCGCATCGAATCGCTGGGCCACCAGCACCCGGGCTCCGGCCTCGGACTGGCCCTGGCCCGGAACCTGATTGAGCTGCACGGCGGGCAGATTGGGGTTGAAGACGCGCCGGGCGGCGGCAGCATCTTCCGCTTCACGTTGCCCGTGGCGCCGAATCCCCACGAGGAGGAGGACGAGCTGAATGGGGGCCAGTAAGACCGTTCTGGTGGCCGACGACGACACCAAGATTCTCAAAGTAGTGGGCGAAGCCCTCCGGCTGGAAGGTTTCACAGTGGTAACTGCCGTCGATGGCCAACAGGCCCTGCAGCTATGCCACCAGTACAAGCCCGACCTGCTCGTGCTGGATGTGACCATGCCCTCCCTTGACGGGCTGGAAGTCTGCGGCCGGCTTCGCTCCGGCGGCAGCCAGGTGCCCATACTGATTCTCTCAGCCCGCGCTGACGAGACCGACCGGGTAGTAGGCTTCCGGCTGGGTGCTGACGATTACCTGACGAAGCCGTTCAGCATCTCCGAACTGGTGCTGCGGGTGCGGGCCATTCTGCGACGCACGGGGGCGGTTGCTCCGGTCGCCTCGACGATTCCCCCGGACCATGTGGCAGCCGGCGACCTGGAGATGGACAGGTCCACCCACACGGTGCTTGTCCGCGGTCAGTCTGTGGAACTGACGCCCCGGGAGTTCCACATGCTCTGGCTGCTGGCCACCCATCCCGGGCAGGTGTTCAGCCGCGAGGTTCTGCTGGAGCGCATCTGGCAGAGCGACTTTGAAGGTGACCACTCAGCGGTTACCGTCTACATTCGCCGGCTGCGTGAGAAGATTGAGGTCACCCCTGGGGACCCGGCACACATCAAAACGGTGTGGGGCGTGGGGTACAAGTTCGAGCCATAGGTGAGCAGCGCCGCCCATCCGAAAGGAGGGGCGGCCTCTTTTCCTGTAAGACCCTCCTTCGGGTTGGGCACTCGCCCCCGCTGCATCTGATACAACAGTGTCAGACGGAGGTGAGGTGCCATGAAGGAATCGGAGTGCGAGACTTACGCCATTCTGGTTCGAGGCGAGATCAGCCCCAGGCGGACTGGCTGGTTTGAGGATCTGACCATGACGCCCGTGGGCGGAGGCTATACGCTCCTCACGGGACAGATGCCAGACCAGGCGGCTCTGCACGGTATTTTGGCCAGGATCCGCGATCTGGGGCTGCCCCTGGAAGCGGTACTGGCGTTGCGATAGATCGGTCGATGCTCTTTGAGGGAGGAACGCATTCATGTTTGAGGCTGAACAAGACATCATGGTCCACTATGGTGAATGGGTTGTTGTGCTTTTCTGGGTTGTGCTTTTCGGCCTGACACTCCTGTTCATGCCGTTTTACCGGAAGATGAGCTGGAAGCCCAAGTCCGCTTTCCTGGCCTTCGTCATCGCCTTCGCCGTAGAGATGCACGGCATTCCGTTCAGCTTCTACCTGGTCGGCGCTGTCTTCGGGTACAAGCTGCCGAAGGGCTTCCTATGGGGCCACACCCTTGAACCCTACATCGGCGCCAACGGGATCTTGGGTACGATCTTCTTCGTCCTCCTCGGTCTGGTGCTGATCGTGCTCGGCTGGAGCGCCATCCATAAGCACTACTGGGTCAAGGAAGACGGGACCGGCCGGCTGGTCACCGAAGGGATCTACGCCTACATCCGCCATCCGCAGTACACGGGCGTCTTCTGTTTCAGCCTGGCCATGATCTGCGAGTGGGCCACCATTCCTCTGCTGCTCGGCTTCCCTCTGATTGTGTACATGTACTATAGGCTTGCCAAGCGTGAAGAACGGGACATGGAGCAAGAGTTCGGCGCTGAGTACCTGGCCTACAAGGGTCGCACAGGCATGTTCCTGCCGAAGCTGACGGGCCGCCGGGAGACCGCACGGGCGTAGCTCCTCCGGTCACGGAAAGTCCGGCTGACGTATATATGTTCTATTAATGTCTCTTAAACAAAGTGTATAGGTTTCGTTGTTACACTGACCCTGGGCGGCCTCTCGCCCAGGGTCAGAACGTTTGTTTGTTACTGAACGAACTCGGACAAATCATGCTGCGGAGGGATCGTGATGCGCAGGCCCATCCTCATCGGCGTCGTTATCGGCGCTGTACTGGTGGCCGCAGCCCTCTTGGGCCCGATGGCGATTGAAGCCGCCGGGGCTGAACCCAAGGAGTGTGCGCTGTGCCACTCGATGGAGACAAATGTCCACGCTTTCACCACGTCGATCTCCGGTCACAAGGACGAGCTCTCGTGCAGCGATTGCCATCTGCCTCATGACAGCGCCCTGGGGGCGTACGCGGCCAAGTACTCCACCGGCCTCCGGCACATATGGACGACGGCTACCGGCAACACGCCGGAAGAGATCAAGCTCCGTCTTGAAGATCGCGAGATGGTGATCGCAAACTGCGTCCGCTGCCACAGCGAGGAAGAGCACATTCAGCAGAACGGCAAGAACTCGTGCCTGAACTGCCACTCCACCAACCCCCACGGCGATAAAGGGGAAGTAGTGAAATGATTGTTGCCGGCCTTGTGATCGATGTTGTTCCCGAATGCGCCCAGGCTGCCATTCTGGCCCTGCAAGAGCGCCCGGGCGTGGCCCAGGTAGAAGGGCCCGTAACTCCGGGCCGCCTGGTGGCCGTCATCGAGGCCGGCGACAACCGGACCCTGGACGAGTTGGTCCAGGAGATGCTGGCGACCAAGGGCGTCGTGAGCGTCAATCCCGCCTACATCCACTTCGACGCGTAGGAGGAGTCAGTACCATGCTAGAAATGAAGCGGCGCGAATTCCTGACAGCCGCCGCGTTGACCGCCGCTCTGGCTGCGGCCGGCTGTTCGACCACCGATAAGAAGTCGGAACGGGCGGCTGAAGCCAAGAAGGCGCTCGAAGGCGCCACCTGGTTCAAGACCGTCTGCCGTTACTGCGGCGTAGGCTGCGGTGTGTTGGCGGGCGTGAAGGAAGGCAAACTGGTCGGGGTGAAGGGCGACCCGGAGAACCCGGTCAACAAGGGCCTGCTCTGCGTGAAGGCCTTCTACCTGCACAAGTACCTGTACGGCCAGGACCGCCTGACGACGCCCCTGATCCGCAAGGGCGACAAGCTGGAGCCCGCCACCTGGGATGAAGCACTGGACCTTGTGGCCAATACGTTCAAGAAGATCATCGCCGAGAGCGGCCCCGACGCCCTGGCCTTCTACGGCTCGGGCCAGACGGTGGCCGAGGAGAGCTACCTGGCCAATAAGCTCTACAAGGGCTGCATCGGCACCAACAACGTCGAAGGAAACCCCCGCACCTGCATGGCCTCCGCCGTGGCAGGCTACATTCAGACCTTCGGCAAAGACGAGCCCCTGGGCACCTACGACGACCTGGATAAGGCCGACACCTACTTCGTTATCGGCGCCAACATGGCCGAGTGTCACCCAATTCTCTTCACCCGCATGACCGACCGCATGGCGGCCAACCCCAACGTGAAGCTGATTGTGGCCGACCCCCGGCGGCACCGCATGCACGACGTGGCCCACATGTCGATGCCGTTCAAGCCCGGCACCGACAGCGCCCTGCTGAACGCCATCGCGAACGCCATCATCGCCGAGAATCTGGTGGATGCGGCCTTCGTGAGCAAGCACTGCAGCTTCAGCGACGGCACCAACGCCATCAGCTACGAAGACTTCAAGAAGTTCATCGAGCCCATGACCCCCGAGTGGGCCGAGAAGATCACGGGCATACCCGCCAGCCAGATTCGCGAGGTGGCCCGCATTTACGGCGACAAGAGCAAGGGCATTGTCTCCATGTGGACCATGGGCATTAACCAGCGGACCAACGGCACGGCCCTCAACACGCAGATTCACAACCTGCACCTGCTGTCCGGCCAGATCTGCAGGCCGGGATCCACCCCCTTCTCCCTGACCGGCCAGCCCAGCGCCTGCGGCTCGGTGCGTGAAGTGGGCGCCCTGTCGCACATGCTGCCGGCCCACCGCATGGTGGCCAACCAGGCCCACCGGGAGCAGGTGGCCAAGGTTTGGGGCGTGGACCCCAAGAACATGAAGCCAGCCAACGGCCTGCCCATGATGAAGATGTTCGACGCCACGGTGACGGGCGCCGTAAAGGGCATGTTGGTCATGTGCACCAACCCCGGCCACTCACTGCCGAACGTGAACAAGTATCGCGAGGGCATGAAGAAGACCTTCCTGGTGGTCACGGAGATCTACCCGAACCGCACCACCGAGCTGGCGGATGTGGTCCTCCCCGCCGCCACATGGATCGAGAAGGAAGGCATCTACGGCAACGCCGAGCGGCGCACACAGCACCTCGCCAAGGGCGTCGAGCCGCCCGGGCAGGCCAGGGCAGACGTGTGGATTCTGCTGGAACTGGCGAAGCGTATGGGTTACGGCCCGCTCTTCGAGAAGTACAAGACCAACAAGGACATCTGGGAGGAGTACCGCTCCCTGTCCCTGGGCACGGGCATGGACCTGGCCCCGTGGGACCGGTTGGTCAAGGAGCGGGGCGTCCGCTGGCCCGCCACGAAGGACGACATGCAGGGCTCGATCCGCTTCGCCTACCCCACCGACCCGTACGTGAAGCAGGAAGAGGGCATCAAGTTCTACGGCAAGCCTGACGGCAGGGCCGTGATCTACGCCCGCAAGTACCAGGGCGCCAACGAAGAGGTCAGCGCCGAGTATCCGGTGTGGTTCTCGACAGGCCGGGTGCTGGAGCACTGGCACACCATTACCATGACGGGGCGGGTGCCGGAACTGCGGCGGGCCCAGAGCGACTTCTACTGCGAACTGAACCGGGATGATGCGGCCAAGCTGGGCGTCAAGACCGGCGACAAGATCAAGATCACGTCCAAGCGCGGTTCCATTGTTGTGCCTGCCCGGGTGGGCGGGCGCGGCGAGCCTCAGCCCGGCATGGCCATGTGCCTCATGCACGACGATGCGGTGGAGCGGCTGGTCAACATTGTCACCAACGACGCCGTTGACCCGATCTCCGCTCAGCCTGAGTACAAGATTGCAGCGGTAAAGATCGAGAAGGTGTAGTCCGTTATGTGGCGAACTGCCCGCCGGACTGTCCAGCTGGCGGCGGCGGCCCTACTGCTGTCGCCGCTGGCGGGACTCACATTCTTCCTGGGCACCTACACGGCCTCGCTGCTGTTCGGCCGTTGGCAGTTGGCGGACCCGTTCGCCGCTCTGCAGGTAGGCGTGGTGCCCCTCGCTCTCGCCGCCCTGCCGGCAGTATTGCTCAATGTGGTGCTGGGGCGGGTCTTCTGTGGATGGCTCTGCCCGCTCGGCTTCTTGCTCGAGGGCGTAGCCTGGTTGCGGCGGCGCCTGGGGTGGAAGGATCGGTCACTCCCTGGCTGGTTGCGCTGGCCTCTGGCCGTTGCGCTGCTGGTGGGTGGGCTCGCAGCCGGTCAGCCCCTGTTCGAGTGGCTGAGTCCGCAGGCGACCCTGGCTCGCTTAGCGCTGTTCGGCCTCGCCTGGGAAGCCGTGCTGATTCCCCTGGTGGCTCTTGCTGACTTGCTGATCGCCCGGCGCCTATGGTGCCGGACCCTCTGCCCCGCCGGCGTTACCTACGGCCTGCTCTCCCGGATGGGCGGCCTGCGGGTCGCCCTGGATGACGACAAATGCGGACGCTGCGGACACTGCCTCACTGCCTGCCCTCAGGACCGATTTGTGCTGGCGGACGCGGTGGGCCGCAAGGGCAGGCTGGTAGCCGACCCGCAAGCCTGCGTTGCCTGCGGCGAGTGCATCGACACGTGTCCCGAAAAGGCCCTGAAGTTCCGCCTGGATCCCGCGCCGGACCCCGCCCGCCGGGCCGCACTGGTCACGCTGGGCGCCGCCGGGCTGGTGATGGCCGGCGGCAGTAAGGTCAGGGCGGCGGTGGGCAACAAGTCCCGGTCAATACTGCGTCCTCCCGGCGCCCAGGCAGAAGCCCTGTTCCAGGCTCTCTGCATCCGCTGCGGCAAGTGCGCCCAGGTCTGCCCGCCCAACGCCATCCAGCTCAATGGTGCGGGCCTGCCCTATATCGACGCACGCACTAAGCCGTGCGACCCAAGTTGCCGTAAGTGTCCCACCGTCTGCCCCACGGGCGCACTGACTCTGGCGCCAGACGAACCCATCTTCATGGGCACGGCAGAAGTGGACCACGAAACCTGCCTCGCCTGGCAGGGCACCCTGTGCCGATCCTGCTTTGCCGCCTGCCCCTTGCAGGGAAAGGCCCTGAAGCTCGACGAAAGGGCATCGGTGTGGAGGCCCGTGGTGGATCCCCGCCACTGTGTGGGCTGCGGCATCTGCGAACACGTCTGTCCCGCCGAGTCTGCGGCCATTCGCATCCGGCCGCTGAACCGCCCCTTATAGCCCGGCCAGACCATCGCTACCCACAGAAGGGGGTGAACCTGTTGAAAAAGTGGGGTATCCGTTCCCTGATTGCCGTTGGGCTCGCTCTTGGGTTGTGCGTCCTGTTTGCGGCGGTGCTCCAGTACCCGGTCGTGGGCCAGGCCATCGGCTCGCCCGCCGCGTGCGGCACCTGCCACGTCATGGCGCATGAAGTGGAGACGCTGGCTACGTCCCCGCACAGCGAGACGGCCTGCCTGGACTGCCACAGCGCCATCGGTTTCGTGGCTAAGCCGGTGGATGAGGTCAAGACCGCGGCCCGTCACGCGTACGTCTTCATGACCAACAAGACCCCGGACATTATCAAGCCCGATCACCACGCCCTGAAGATCGTTCAGGACAACTGCGTCCGCTGCCACGCCGACACGCTGGGCAACACGCATATCGACCGCACCGGCACCACTGGTTACTGCTTCGAGTGTCACCGGAATACGACGCACAGCACTCCCGTCCGCAATTAGTCGAAGGAGGAGAAATCCGCGATGAAACGCCTCTGGGTGATCATCCTTGTGGTGGTCCTCGGCGTCGCAGTTGTGGGCGGCGGCGCATTTTATGCCGTAGCCAGCAAGGCGCCCGAACTTGAGAAGGCCGCACCGACCGGCCTGCCGAAGACGACCACCGATCCCGCTGCCTTCAAGGCGCTCTTCCCTGAGCACTTTGACTCGTATATGAAGAACGCCGAAATGCATGAGCCGGCTCTGAAGTATGCTTCTTCCGAGAAGAAGAAGAGCCGCCTCGACCAGTTCTCCTACATGCGCACCCTGTGGAACGGCATGCCGTTCTCCAAGGAGTACAACGAGGCCCGCGGGCACTTGTACGTGCTCGATGATGTGATCGGCGGCAACGGCAACACCGCTACCCAGCGTATTGGCGCCGCCACCAACCTGACCTGCATGTACTGCAAGTCGGCCGAGGTTCCCCAGTTGATCGAGAAGATGGGGAATGACTTCTACAAGACCAAGCTGCTTGAAGGCGACAACAAGGCGCTGTTCAAGCACCCGGTCTCCTGCTCTGACTGCCACAACCCTGAAACCATGGAACTGCGGGTTACTCGCCCCGCCCTGGTGGAGGCCCTTCAGCGCCGCGGTACACCCGTGGAGAAGGCCACCCAGCAGGAAATGCGCTCCCTGGTCTGTGCCCAGTGCCACGTGGAGTACTTCTTCAACCCGAAGGACAACACCAAAGTCTATTTCCCGTGGGACAAGGGCTTTGAAGCGAAGGATATGTACGCTTACTACACCGAGCAGCAGTTCAGCGACTTCAAGCATGGCATCACCGAAGGCGGTATGCTGAAGGCGCAGCACCCTGAGTACGAAATGTTCCAGGGCAGCAGCCACCAGCAGGCCGGCCTGTCTTGCGCCGATTGCCACATGCCTTATATGAAGGAAGGCTCGGCCAAGATCTCCTCGCACTGGTGGACCTCGCCCATGCGAACCATCGAGCAGTCTTGCGCCCAGTGCCACAAGCAGAGCGAGAAGGAGATGCAGGACCGGGTCCTCTACACCCAGGACCGGGTGAAGGAAGGCCTCGACCGGGCAGGCTTGGCCAACGAAGCCGCCATTAAGGCGATCGAAGCGGCCAAGAAGACCCAGGGCGTCGACGCCAAGCTGCTCGACGAAGCCCGTGAACTGCACCGCCAGGGCCAGTTCTACTGGGATATGGCCTCGGCCGAGAACTCCATGGGCTTCCACAACCCGCAGAAGTTCCTGAAGACCATCGCCGACTCCATCGACATCGCCCGTCAGGCGGAACTGAAGGCCGTTCAGGCTGCGACGGCTGCCAAGCAGTAAGCGGACTCGCATAGGAGAAGGAAGGGCCTGGAGCGGCATCGCTCCAGGCCCCTTTTATTTCATGGGTTCAGCGTTACCACAGACCAGTCAGCCCAAACCATTCTGTCACGCATAGGGAAATGGGCTCCGGGGAACACGTCTCCCTATAACGCAGACCCTCAGAAAGAACGGAAACAACGTTCTCTCTGAGGGTCCTTTCTTGTCGGTATTTGTTTCTTCTGGCTATCAAGATTCGACTGCAAACAACAGAAAGAACGTACTACAATCACCCTCAACGGGGGTGGAGTGATGGCGGGCTTTCCGCAAGTCATGACGGCGGCCGTGCCTGGCGTGGGGGAGATGCACTATTTGGTGGACGAGAACTTCGACTTCATCCCGGAGGTGAAGCGGTTCCTGAACTACAAGCGGTCGGTGGGGCGTGCGCCGAATACCATCCTGGCGTACTGCTCGCGTCTGCGTTATTTCTACCGGTTCCTATACCAGAAGGGACGCTCGGTGCTGCCGATGGCGGGTAGTAAGCAAGCGGATTCCGCCGACCTGGTTGAGTTCCTGATATGGCTGTGCAATCCTCACCGGGATGCTGGCAACGTCGATGTGATCTACCAGTCCAGCCCGGTCCAGGCTAGCACGGTCAACCATATCCTGCAGGCGGTGGGGAGCCTCTACAAGTACCTGGTGCGGCACAAGGAACTGGCGGAGTCGCCCGTCAAGTACGTGGACGTGCCCCGAGGACAGATGCTCAAGGACTTGGACCTTCTGACCCACACCCGTAGGGGCAGGGACGCTGCTACGGTGCAAAAGATGGAACTGAAGCTGAAGGAGCCGAAGCGGATTCCCAAAGTCGTGGAAGATCCAGACTTCGCAGCGTACGTGGACTCGATCCACATGGGAAGTCGCCCCCAGACCGACCCAGCCGGCTTCCGAGATCGGCTGATCTGTGTGCTACTGAAAGAAAGCGGATTACGGATCGGGGAGCTGCTGGGCATGCGTCTGGAGGACATCGAGCACGGTAAGGGCGGCATCCACGTCCGGTTCCGGGGCGATAACGCCAATAAGGCCAGGGCAAAAACAGGGTATGGGCGGGACCGTTTCGTTGACCTCCCCCCGGACGTGATGGGGATGCTCGACATCTACCTCACGGAAGTGTGGCTGGATGCCAGCCCAGACCACGACTATCTCTGGGTTGTTCTGCGGCAGAACGCTAGGAACCACGATGGTGTCGTGACGTACGGCCATCCGCTGAACTACAAGGCGGTGTCCAGTCAGTTCAAGCATTACAGCGAACAGTCGGGAGTCCACGTTACGCCTCACAAGCTCCGGCACACCCATGCGACCAGCCTCGTGCGGTCTTTTAGCGACCATGGGCAGCCGGTGGACTGGAAATTCATCCAGGAGCGGCTGGGGCACGCCAGCGTCGTAACGACCATGATGACCTACACCCACCTGAACGACAAGGACCGCAAGAAGGGCTACGACAGCTACTTGGAGCGGAAGGAGAAATCGCGTGCAAGTCGCTAGGGTGATTGCACTGACTGTGGCAGAGGCTCAGTGGACCAAGGCTCAGCAGAAGTTCTTGGATGTGCTGGCGGTGCCGGGGAACCGCGAGAAATCGGTCCTTGACATCTGTAAGTTGGCGGGGTACAAGTCCTTCACGCCCTGGTATGCAGCCCTGAAAGAGGAGCGGTTTGCGGCGCGGGTAAAGGAGCTAGGCTACCAGAGGAAGCACTTTCCTGCGCACACGGAAGTCAGCCTCGCCAAGGACCCGGAGGAGGAACTTGCCCAGGACGTGTGGGACATGCGGCGGCTGAAAGCCGAGTACCCCAAGCACATGGAGCCTAGCAAGCTGATCGTAGATTTTACCAGGATCGGCAACCTCCTACTGCGGCAACAGATAAAGCTATATTTCCGGTTGCATCTGCCGAAGTGGAAGGCGCGAACCTTTTACGACCATGTAGAACACTTGGTTCGGCTTTTGAGAGCACTACCGGCTGACGTCCATGTGGGTAACATGCGGCGAGATCACATCGAGGCAATTGTTGCCATTCCCAGAAGCTTAGTGCCCATGCTGCTTCGGAAGGATTTTTCGTGCTTCGACCGATGTTGGAGTACATGGCGACCAATGCCGCCTGGAAAGGCCCTCGCCCGCCGCGCTTCCTGATCTACCCCGAGGACATTCCAACGAATAACAAAGGGCTCCCGCGCCCGATCCCGCCGGACGTGGCGGACCAGTTCGATACTCTGCTCGACAAGGCCGTTAGTGCGATGAAGGCTGGTGAAGGGCCACCAATCCTGGACTCGAGGATATGGGACGCCCTGCTGATCCTGCGGAAGACGGGGATGCGAGCCGAAGATGTCTGCCATCTCAAAGCGCCAGACGCTAACGGCAGGAACGGCTGCCTTGACCGGGACTCTGAGGGCTACTGGTGGATACGAATTGACGCCGAGGACCACAAGATGGGCAAGGACCACCGCATCCCCACCAAGGAGAGTGACGGTACGGTTGATGCGATCCGGCGTCAGGTACAGCGGATCGCAGGAGTTAAGGACCACTTTGGCAAGCGACTGCTGTTCCGGCACGGAAAAGGGGCGCTGTCGTATGGGCATCTCCAGAGGGCACTGATAAAGCTGGCCGAGCACCTCGCCCACGAGGGCGGCCCCTGCAAGATTACCCCCCACCAGTTCCGCCACTCAATCGCCACCGACATGATTGAGATGGGGATTGACCTCCGCACGGTGCAGGAGTTCCTCGGCCATGCCTCCTTGACGATGACGCAGAGGTACGTCAAGGTCTATCTCTCGACTCTGAAGAGGCGGTATGACGAATACCGGGCGAAGCGTGCGGAGATCGCCTCTACCACGTCGGCAGCCACCATGATCTCGGACAACCTGGAGGTCATGGACTCCTCCGGCGATGCAGACGGTGGGTGGGTTCCTGGCCGTGTTGGCCAGCTTTACCGCTCGCCGTTAGCCGGCGGGGAAGGTGTTTGCGACCACCTGCCGATGCTGGACCCCTGCCCCGACATTCCCAAGTGTTCGATGTGTACCAAGTTCAAGGCATTCAAGCACCACCTGCCATACTGGGAGCGGATGGTCACCAATATTCAGCTCAGCGTTGAGGCACTGAAGGATAACCCCAAGTTCTCCCGGTCGCTTCAGCGCCATGAGAAGGAACTGGAGCATGCCAAGCATATCGCCAACACCATTAAGGAGGTGGGGTTCTTCGATGGGCGCATCCACAACGCCACGTCTCAGTAAGGAAGAGCGGTGCCGGCAGAACGCCATGAGCAAGTCCGAGGCCAAGCGCAAGGCGTTCCTGGAAGCCCTGGCCCTAATGCTCAAGGAAGGAAAGCCGCTCACCAAGGCGCAGGTCTGCAGGCGGGCAGGTGTGACCCCACCTTTTGTCGGCAAGCACCCCGATCTGCAACAGGCCTTGGTGGATGCCCAGAAGAAGCGCCTTACATCCAAGGATGTCGTCGATGCCGCATCCTCAGCTGACAAGGGCAAGGACCGCACGATTGAGGCGCTGAAGCGCCAGCTTGATGCGAAGCAAGCGGTGATTAACGCCAAGGAAGCCGACCTGCGGGAAAAGAAACGCACGATTAGCGTGCTACTGGGCAAGTTAGCTGCCAATAGTCCGCTCTCGGACACCGACCTCCACAACCACCTCGTGGCTCAAACAGAGCGGGCAGAGCGGGCCGAAGCCAGGGTGAAGGACCTGGAGGGCCGCCTATTTGCCAAGCGAGTGGTACGGGTAAGAGACAAGGCTCGGCGCCTCGACAAGAAGGGCGCCAGGCTACCAGGAAGCGGGTAACAAAAGGGTGGCTCCCGCCAGGTATGACGGGAGCCACCCTAATTGTTGCCCTCACGGACCGATGCTCTGCCTTTATGACATCGCGCTCGGCACATGGTAACTCGTTGTTTCGACAGGAAACAACGTAGTGAACGTGCTGTTAGCACCTCTCCGGTTGCTTACTGGACAGATGTGAATCCCCGGAGCCCTTGCTTTCGGTGAGATTGAGGGTCGCCATCATCAACCGTAATCAATCCGAGAGATTTGTAATAAGCTCGTAGGAATTGATGGTTATTTGTAATAACTTTCGCTTGTGGAGACGTAGTCTGTGCCAAGATGTTTCGCTATACTAAAGACGGCCATCGGCCCCCTGTCCAGCCAGCTGTAAATACGAACCGCCGGGCGTCCACACTCTGCCTACGTCAACGGGGGGGTGCGACATGCACAGCATTCGCTGCCGGTGCGGCAAGATTGTCTGTCAGGTCGAGAACCTGCCTGCCCCGCCCAAGGTCGAGGAGTTCTCCCGAAAGGAAGACGAAGCGGGGCCGGCCGCCGTGATTTTGTGTCGTCACTGTAAGCGGTACGTGATCCTGCGCTTTCCGGTGCTTGCTTCGGTTCAGGTCACATCTGACCTGCCTGAGTTGGCCGGTCACACAACTTCATACCATGAAAGTCCCTGAGGTTGCGAAGCCCTGAGGCATTACTGAAGTCCGGAGGCATGCACGTCTATTCGTGCATGCCTTTTCTATTCCCCACCCACCCGGAAACGTCTAGGAGGCTGCGGAATGCAGAGCATCCGTTGTCGATGCGGCAAGATTGTCTGTCAAGTTGCCAACCTACCTACCGCACCAAAGGTTGAAGATGCTGCTCCCGCAGGCCAGGGTCCCGGCCTGGTCATTCTTTGCCGTCACTGCAAGCGGTATGTGGTGCTGCGAGTGCCAACGGTCACGTCTGTTGGTTTCTCGGAAGATGCCGTTACGGAGGTGGCCCCCGTGGGGCATGCCTAGACAACTGCATATCAACCCAGAGGTGCAAGACATTTAGTCAGCCCAGAGGCATTACAGTCCAGAGGCGTGCGCGTGTACCGCGCATGCCCTTTTTTGTTGCCCCGGCTCCGGCTCGCGCTCAGCCGGGGGCACCTGGAGCAGAAGCCCCGCTGCCGCAGGGGTCCCGCCAGTGTCAGGTCTTCTTTTCGCCAGTATCGACATCGGAGGTGCTGCCATGCGGATCACGCGACGGATGTTGCTCAAAGGTGCAGTGGCCGTAGGATCAGGGTTGGCATTGGGGCAACTGCCCGCCCTGAAACGGCGGGGGGTGGCTCATGCCACCAGTGGTCCCAGTTCCGCCTCGACCCCTGCTGTGCTGTACGACATGACCCAGTGTGCCGGCTGCAAGTTCTGCGAGATTGCCTGCCAAATCAACAAGGGCCTTACCCCCGACAAGGCACTGCTCACGTTCCGGACAGCCAAGCCCGATGACTACCCTAAGACCGCCTTTGCAGTCCGCCGTCAGCAGTGCATGCACTGCCTCGACGCCGCCTGCGCCTCCATCTGCCCCGTTGCTGCCATGTACAAGACGCCCGAGGGCCCGGTCATCTACAAAGACGAGCGCTGCCTCGGCTGCCGGTACTGCATGAACGCCTGCCCCTTCGGCGTGCCTACCTTCGACTGGGACAGTGGCTTGCTCGACGGCGCCCTCATCCGCAAGTGCGACTTCTGCTATGACCGGCAGAAGGCTGGCCAGCAGCCGGCCTGCATTGACGCCTGCCCCACCAAGGCCGTTATGTTCGGCAAACGCGATGAGCTGTTGGCTCAGGCCAAAGAGCGCATCAAGCAGAATCCCGACCGCTACGTGGACCACATCTACGGTGAGCATGAGGCCGGCGGTACGTCGTTCCTGCTGCTCTCCGGCACGCCGTTCGACCAGTTGGGCCTCCCAACCCCCGGCGACAAGGCCCTTCCCCCCCTCAGCGAAAAGGTCATGGGCTACATGCCCCCCTTCATGCTCGGCTGGACCGCCTTGCTGGTGGGAACCACCTGGGCCATCCGGTGGCGGGAGAAGCGCATGAATGAAAACGGCGCCCACAAAGGCACCGCCGGGAAGGAGGCAGGCAAATGACCAGCCACGCAAACGCTGCTCCCAAGTCTGCCACTGCCTTGCGCATTTCGCCTGCCAAAGTTGTGATCTGGGGCCTGCTCATCCTGGGCCTCGTGGTGGCCGCAATTCGGTACACGAATGGCATCGGCGCCATCAGCAACCTGACCAACGCATACAGCTTCGGTCTCTGGATCAGCCTCGACTTGCTATGCGGTGTGGCCCTGGCGGCCGGCGCCTTCACCACCTGCGCAGCCGTGTACATCTTCCGGCAGGAGCAATTCCGCCCGCTGGTCCGCCCCGCCATTCTGACCGGCTGGCTTGGCTACCTCATGGTAATCTTCGCCCTGATGGTGGACCTGGGGCGGCCCGAGCGCATCTGGCACATGCTCATTTACTGGAATCCCCACTCCCCGCTCTTCGAGGTCGGCCTCTGCGTCATGTTGTACACGACCGTACTGACGTTGGAGTTCGTGCCCCTCGTCTTCGAAAAGCTCAAGTGGGGCAAGGCACTAAAGCGGATCCACAGCATCTCCCTGCCGCTCATTCTGGCCGGCGTGTTCCTGTCAACCCTGCATCAGTCTTCCCTCGGATCTCTTTTCCTTGTCATGCCTGACAAGGTCCACCCGCTCTGGCATACTCCGCTCCTTCCTGTCTTGTTCTTTGTCTCAGCGGCAGGCGTTGGTCTGGCCATGGTCATCTTTGAGGGCACGATCAGTACATGGGCGTACAACCGGCCCCCGGAGCACCACCTGCTGGGCCGCCTCGCCAAGGCGATTCCCTGGATTCTGGGCCTCTACCTCACCATCAAGATGGTGGAACTGGCCGTGGCCGGCGATCTGCACTACGCCTTTGAGCCCGGCAAGCTGACGTTCCTGTTCTGGACGGAGATCCTGGTCGGCATCGTTCTGCCGATGATTCTCTTCAGCATTCCCACCGTTCGCAACAGCGGCAAGGGCCAGTTCTTCTCGGCTGCGCTGGTGATCGCCGGCCTCATGCTGAACCGCTTCGATGTGGGCCTCGTTTCGTGGACCCGTCCAGCCGGCGCTAGTTACACGCCACACTGGATGGAGTTCTCCATCACCCTTGGCGTATTGGCCGCCGCCCTGCTGGCCTACGACTGGGTGGCCCGCAATCTACGCCTGTTTGATGCCGAACACCACGCCGAAGGGGGGAGCCACTAATGTCGCGGAAGCTTCGCATCTTCGGTGTCGGTGTGGCTGCCGCCTTGGCAATTGGCCTCTTCGGCCTTCTGTGGATGAACTCGGCCGGAGCCGGAGCCGCCACCACGCTGCCCAGCAAGGAACTGCTCGTCTGCGGCACCTGCCACAGCATGGAAAAGGAGGTCCAGTCCTGGCAGAACACCGCTCACAAGAACCTGACCTGCCTGGAGTGCCACAGAGAAGGCGACGTGAACTGGGTCCGCCACGAGCTGGAGGACAAGAACAGCGAAATGGCGGCCAAGCTGAGCCAGAAGACCGCCGTGCCCATCGGACTGAAGGTGCCTGACGAGCGCTGTCTGGAGTGTCATGCCACCCAGCTGGATGCGCTCCGCAAGGACGTCGTGCCCGCTCCGGTCTCCGGCAAGGGCACGCTGCCGAACCAGGGCAAGGCCATGACCGTGAAGGCGGCCCACGCCGTTCACCTGGACAAGGCCAAGCTCACCTGCGTACAGTGCCACACCGATTCGGCCCACGGCACCAACAAACCCGGCACCACGGCTTACCGTGACGCCATGCACAACCAGTGCCT
>Ga0196971_1000649_pt1 | contig 22922 bp, 25 predicted proteins | sample S1v_1013CmetaG_FD_148660 | JGI IMG/M metagenome (GOLD analysis project Ga0196971, IMG submission 148660) | Soil microbial communities from Anza Borrego desert, Southern California, United States - S1+v_10-13C | ecosystem: Environmental > Terrestrial > Soil > Desert | place: USA: California...
GGCATCTTTCGGACCATGCCGGAGTACAGTTCCGAGGCGGAAGCCCTGTCCGCCATGGAGAGCTTGCTTCAGGGTGACAGTCGGACCGGATCCGACCGGGGGAACTGAAGGAGGGGTCGTCATGGTGGCGCACAATCGGGTGGTGGCCGATCTGGCCTCCATTCCGGAGAATGTCGGTGTCGCCCGCCTGCTGGTAGCCATGATCGCAGCCCAGGCGGACTTTACCGTGGCTGAGGTCGACGAAGTGAAGCTGGCCGTCTCCGAAGCGGTGACCAACGCCGTAGTCCATGGGTATGGCAGTCACGCCGGGCAGGTGGTTCGGCTGGAAGTCACCCTGGAGGCCAACTCACTGGAGGTTACCGTCATAGATCAGGGCAGGGGGATTGACAACGTGGCACTGGCCATGGAGCCCACCGTCTCCTCTGACCCTGACCGCATGGGGCTGGGATTCTCCTTCATGCAGTCGCACATGGACTCGCTCCAGGTCGATTCGGCGCCGGGGCGCGGAACCCGCGTGCGCATGACGAAGCAGGCAGGGTCGAAACACTTGGCCCGAGCTACGGCCAACTAAGGCGCATGGGATCAGACGAACCAAACCACGCCGAGACCGGGTTGGAGGAACGGGGCTGGCCTGACCACGTGGTCCGCGAACTGGTCAGGCGAGCGCAGAACGGAGACAAGGGGGCCCGCGACCGGCTGGTGGAGGCAAACCTCCGGCTGGTGCGGAGTCTGGTCGGTCGCTTCGCCTCAACCTCAGCCGATCCCGAGGATCTGTTCCAGTTGGGCTGCATTGGCCTGCTCAAGGCCGTTGACCGCTTCGATCTGTCATACGAGGTGCGCTTCAGCACCTACGCTGTGCCGCTGATTCTGGGCGAGATTCGCCGCCACTTGCGCGACGACGGCCCCATGCGGGTGAGCCGGGGACTGAAGCAGCTGGCGCAACAGGCGCGCAAGGCCCGGGAGAAGCTGGTCGGCGATCTCGGCCGGGAGCCGACGGTGCCTGAACTGGCTGCTGCGGTGGGAGCTCCGCCTGAAGACGTGCTGGAGGCCCTGGACGGGGTCCGGGCTCCGGCCTCCATTCACCAGACGGTTCACGAAGGCGACGGCGAGCCAATCTATCTGCTAGATCAACTGGCCGCCACCGAAGTGCGCGAGGGCCAATGGGTTGACCGCGTCGCCCTTCGCGAAGGGCTCAAGCAACTGGAGCCGCGCGAGCAAATGGTGATTCTGCTCCGCTTCTTCCGAGACAAGACGCAGACGGAAGTGGCCTCCATACTGGGATGCAGCCAGGTACAAGTCTCCCGGCTGGAACGCCGGGCGCTGGAGCGCATTCGGCACTTCATGTCAGCGAGCTAACGGAACCGGCCGCTACGCATATTCATGCCAGTCGGTGGGATTCTACTGGCAGGGCCTTTCGCAGGCCCTGGCCGGAAGTCGTCAGGAACCGTGGGATTTCCTTCGCTTGGCTCGGTCGGGGAGATCCACTGCTCTGACGCGACTTCCGGCCTCTAAGCGTGGGGGGGGGATGCCATGTACCTCTATCATGTCTACCGCAACGGGCGGCCCGGTCCGCACGCCGTAGCTCCGGTAAGCGCTCCGGTCTGGCGGGGAACGCCAATACTTCCGGCCCCCAGCGAGCCTCTGGCGGAGCCGAGCATGGGGACGCGCATCAGCCTTAGTTCTCCAGACCACCCCACGGGAACGACCGAAGGTCATCTCCGGTAACAAAACGACGGGGGGAGGAGGAGCACGCCAGGTGGATACTCCCGTGCGGGTCATTCTCATCACAGACGGCGACAAGGTGGCACGCCGGGCCATGGAGTATGCCGCGTCGCGCCTCAGCCTTCGGTGCATTTCCGCTTCCGCGGGCAATCCCACCCCGCTCTCCGGGGCGGAGCTGGTGGAGTTGATCAAGCAGGCGGCCTATGACCCGGTCCTTGTGATGGTCGATGACAAGGGCAACCCGGGCCAGGGCCCGGGGGAGACGGCTCTGGCGTACATCTGCATGCATGCGGAGATCCAAGTGCTCGGCGCCATCGCCGTGGCATCCAACACCCGGCGCGCCCGTGGAACACCGGTGGACATCTCCGTCACGCGAGATGGCAGGGTGATCCAGGCGCCCGTCGACAAGGACGGACTTCCCGACTACGGGCGCATGCTACTGCAAGGGGATACGGTCGATGTCCTGCGGGACCTCCACGTCCCCGTGGTGGTTGGCATTGGCGATCCCGGCAAGATGGACGGCGCAGACTGCCTGGATCATGGCTGTGAAGTGACCACCAAGGCCATTATGGAGATACTGTCCCGCACCCTCGGGCAAGTGCCCGAGTTGTACGAGCGTGGCGGATCCAACGCCACACACCCATAACCCAGCCAATTCACCGCCAATGGGTACCCACCAATGCGAATGATCCATTTTGGACCCGGCCAATCTTTGCGTTGGTCGGGTTGTTGGCGCGTTGACACTATGATTGGCGGGGTGTTATCGTAAATGCGACTTGGTATCACTGTAGCCGATCCGGTCGGCTGGAAATCTATTGTCGCATTGGGTAGTGGGAGGATTCTACGCTATGCATTATTACGGAACCGCTTCCAAGAACGCCGAAGGGCACCTGACCATTGGTGGTGTCGACGCCGTACACCTGGCCGCAGAGTTCGGCACCCCGCTCTATGTTATGGACGAGGCACTGATCCGCATGAACTGCCGGGCCTATGTGCAGGCGTTCCGGCAGCACTATCCCAACGCTTCGGTGGCCTATGCCTCCAAGGCTTTCCTGTGCTCCGCCATGGTCGCGCTGGTGGAGCAGGAGTCCATGTCGCTGGACGTGGTCTCGGGCGGTGAGATCGCCACGGCCCTCAAGGCTGGTTTTCCCATGGAGCGGACGTTCTTCCACGGCAACAACAAGACCGTGGCTGAAATTCAGCTGGCGCTGCGGTCCGGCGTGGGTCGCATTGTGGTCGACTCCGTCCATGAACTGCAATTGCTGAACCGGATTGCCGGCGAGATGGGCGTGACGCCCCGCATCTTCCTGCGTCTGACGCCGGGAGTCGGTGCTCATGGCCACCATTTCATCAGCACAGGTCAGCTGGACTCCAAGTTCGGCATTCCCATTGAGACCGGCGACGCCATGGCCGCTGCCAAGCTGGCCCTGTCGCTGCCCCACGTGGAGCTGAAGGGCTTCCACTGCCACATTGGCTCCCAAATCCACGATCTCGAGGGCTACAAGGTTGCGGCCGGTCGCATGCTGAAGCTGATGGCCGACGTCAAGGCAGAGACCGGCTTCGACGCCCGCGAGCTGAACCTGGGCGGTGGCCTGGGCGTGCGGTATACCGATGAGGACACCCGGAGGCAGCCCGAGGAGCTGGTCGCCTTCATGACCGACGTGGTGAAGAGATGGTGCGCCGAGTACGGCCTGGAGCTGCCGCGCCTGATTGTAGAGCCCGGTCGCTCCATCGTGGGCGAGGCCGGCACCACCCTGTACACCATCGGCACCGTGAAGGAGATTCCGGAGATTCGCACCTACATTTCGGTGGATGGCGGCATGGGTGACAACATTCGCCCCGCTCTCTACCAGGCCGTGTACGAGTGCGCCGTGGCCAACAAGCTGGATGCGCCCGCCGAGAAGGTGGTCACCGTTGCCGGCCGGTATTGCGAGTCCGGCGACAAGCTGCTGTTCGACGTGAAGGTGGCGAACAGCGTGGATACGGGCGACCTGCTGGCCGTCTTCACCACGGGCGCCTACAACTACTCCATGGCGTCGCACTACAACCGGTATCCGAAGCCTGCCGTGGTCTTCGTGGCGGACGGCAAGGCTGACCTGGTGGTACGCCGTGAGAGCTTCGAGGAGATGGCGGCGTTTGACCTGGTGCCCGAACGGATGAACAAGGCCGTACGGTAAGCATGACGAAGGCCCTATGCCCGCTGGTCGGGTACAGGGCCTTCTGTGGCAGATGGAGGGCTGACCGTGAAGCGGACTGTGATCGCATGTGAGATCCTGCTCGTCTTGCTTGTGGTTGGCGGAGTGGGGCAGCGTTGGCTGCGGACCGCCGCCGAGCCGGTCCCCTGCAAAGCGTCGGCGCCATCCGGGGACCTGAGCACGCTGGTACCAGAGTGGGAGATAGCACCCCGCATGCTGTTTTGGGAGCATACCCCCAACGACCAGCCCTACCCGGCGACCAACGTGAGCTATGAGATGCGCGTCACCAACACCGGGAACACTCACGCTCGGAATGTCCATGTGTACCTGGGCAGCCAGCTGTTCGGGTGGCAGGAGATGGCGTTTGACTACGGGAAGACGGCGGCTCACCTGACGTGTCCGGAGTTGTCTCCGGGCCAGCACCGGTCCTGGAGATGGGGGCATACGTGGAAGAAGCCCGCCGACCCGACCTGGCGCCAGTCGATGGAGCAGAGCGCTGAGCTGCGCTTTGTGTGGCAGGACGAGGCAGGGTGGCATGAGGTGAAGGGCAAGCTCCCCAGCCAGTACGCGCCCGCTGCGTATGAGGCGAAGGCTCTGCGCTAGGGGCGACGGCTCTACGCCAAGGGCGATGGCTCTACCCTTAAGGAGACGGCAAGAGGAAACCCCGGTGACAAAGTCACCGGGGTGCTTCAACAAACAGCAGTGCCGGTCATGATGACACGGCATCATGACAAGGCGTCGGGCTACACCAGGGGCGGGGGAGAGGTGAGAGGGGGGCTGCGCTCAGCCCCCCTCTCACTTTCAGTGGTGGGCGATACTGGGATTGAACCAGTGACCCCACGCGTGTGAAGCGTGTGCTCTCCCGCTGAGCTAATCGCCCGTCTGTACGATCATTATAGCGAAGCCTCAGGCGATATTCAAGCGCCTGCTCACCGTGCCGGCACCACCAGACTCGCAGGGTGCAGCGTGCCGTCGCTGGGGAACAGCAGCCCCGCCTGCGGCTCCTCGCCGAACGTGACCAACAGCGTATACGGGCCGTCCGCCGGCCCCACCGTCACGCTCCCGCTCCCCCCGAAGGGCGCCAGGCCTGCCGGCTCGCCATCTTCGGCGTACTGCATAAGCGGGTGCAGGACTGCCTCGGTGGCGCTCAGGGTCTCGACCGCATCGTGGTAGTCCAGCGGCGGCTTCTCTGTGACCATGGGATAGACCCCGTGTGCGAGCAAATGGACCAGGCTCTTCAGTCCCGCCATGACACGGTCCGTCTCAAGGACAGGCCCCACAACCCCGACCTTGCAGGGCAGATCCTGCGTAATAAGAAAGAGAAGGAGAAGGGAGAGCGTGTCGCCCCGCAGCCGTCCCCTGACCTGCGGGGCCGCCGGTGGCCCCCCCAGGGCCGCCAGCACCCGGTTGGTAAGCATCAGGTCCCCGTCCGAGACGATGACGGGGTGGCCGTACGCCTCGCCGGCCCGGCGGCAGAGGCGGCGAAAGCCGTCAAAGCGGCGGATCAGCAATCCTCCCAGAAACATGGGGTTTTCCTCCCGTTGGCCCTGTCTACCTCCAAGATAGCAGGAGCGGACCCGCCCCTCAAGGCGGGTCCGCGGAAGGTCGTGCGCATAGGCTAAGGTTCAAACCCCCAAAATGGGCTTCAGGCGCTCCCGCACATCGTCGACCACGTCGCGCCGGCCGGAGTGAATGGCATAGGCGATGGCTCTCTGTGCACGCTTGGCCGCTTCCTTGCGCCCTTCGGCATAGTCGACCAGGGCCAGGAGGCAGGTGCACTCGGCCAACACGGGCAGGTCCGCCAACTCCCTGGCCAGGGCCGTGGTATTCACAATAAGGGGGCGGGCCGAGGACCAGTGGCCGCGGGCGACCTCCACCCGAGCCCTGGTGAAGGCCAGGTGGGTCCGCCACCAGAGAGTGCGGGGGCCGGTGGCATAGGCGTCCTCCGGAATGCGGGCCAGGGCTGCGGCTGCCTCTTCCGGCTGCTGGAGTCGCAGGTAGACCAGGGCCTGCCGGCGGTAGATATCGGCCAGCAAAAAGCGGCTTTCTTCGTCGCTGCACAGCGAGAGGGCCGCTTCCAGGTGGCGGAGAGCGTCAGCGGCGCGGTCCTGCACCAGGTCGAGCTGGCTGAGCCCCTGGTACGCGAGGATCAGGCCGAAGGGCAGGAGGTCGGGATCGCGGGTCAGGTGGGCCACAATCTCCTGATAGCTGCGCCGGGCCCCATCATAGTCACCCATTTGGTGGTAGGCGCTGGCCAGGTTGCAGAGAGCCTGCATCTGAAGCGGCCGTTCGCCGAGGCCCCCAACAAGCCGAACAGCCTCTTCCCCGTGGAGCACCGCCTCCGGCGAGGCGCGCTTCAGCCCTTCCACGAATGTCCAGCAGAGCAGGTTGTGTGTCTTCGCTCGCACGAGGCTGCCGGCCAGATCGCCCTCCAGAAGCACACGCCCCCGCACCTGGGCTTCGTCGAAGCGGCGTTCGTCAAGCAAGGAGACCAGTCGCTGGTACTCATCTAGCCCCGTAAGTTCCGGCGCATTTGGCTGTTGATTCATGGACAGTTCCCTCCCCCACAGGCAGCATCAGCCCGATGCCACCATTATAGCCAAAATTTGGGAATAGGGCAAGAAACGAATGGGACCGGCAGGGGATACCCCGGCCAATGGCCAAATAAGGAAGGACGGTAGCCATCAACGGTAGGAGGTGGTCGCCCGTGTCTGAGGAGAAGCGCGAACGGCTGTCGACTTACTGGACTAGAACGGGGTCCAGCCCCATTGAACAGAAGGGCACTGGGAACTGGGTCGAACAGCAAATCCAGGAGGCCATGGCGCGCGGCGCGTTTGACAACCTGCCCGGCAAGGGAAAGCCGCTGCCGCTGAAGCAGGAGCACCCGTGGGAGACGCAGGACTGGCTGCCCAATCACCTGCTAGCCAACGCCCACTACGCCCCCGAGTGGGCGGAACTGCAAAAGCAGATCGACGAAGATCTGGTCTGGCTTAAGACCAACCCGGGCCACGCCCAGCGCAGCGAGCGCATCGGAGCCCTCAACAAGAAAATCGACCGCTTCAACCTGGTGGCACCAGCCTGGTGGATGCAGCGCGGGCGGTACAGCGACCCCGAAAACGCCTGACCGAGGAGCGACCCGACGGATGCAAATCATTGTGCCGCACACCAATTGCGACCTCGACTCCCTGGGCGCTGCCGTGGGTGCCCAGGTGTTGTACCCGAGCGCCGTCATCGTGCTGCCGGGCGCTCCCGGCCCCCTGGCGGGGGAGTTTCTGTCGCTGCACCGCTACCATGTGCGGGTGCGACACCCCAGCGACATCGATCTGTCGGCGGTGACGCGGGCCGTGGTGGTGGACACGGCTGACCCGTCGCGCCTGGGCCCCCTGCGGGAGGTCGTGGAGCGAGCGGACGTGCACCTGTTTGATCATCATCCGCCGGGGCCAGATGATCTGAAGGCCTCGGTGGTCATGCGCGACATTGTGGGGTCCACCTGTACGCTGGTGGCCGAGCTGATCCGCGAATCCGGCGTCGCCCTTAGCCCCGTGCAGTCAACGGCCATGCTCCTGGGCATTTACGCCGACACGGGCTCGCTCAGCCTGATGAACACCACCGACCGGGATGCTGCGGCAGCCGCCTTCCTGCTGGCCCGCGGGGCCAATCTGCGGGCCGTCGCCCGCTTCATTCAAGGAGCGCTTTCGCCTGCCCAGCAGGCGTTGCTTCATCAACTGCAGAACCGATCCCGGCCCCTGCGGGTGCGGGGGGCTCAGGTCCGGCTTGTGGAAGGGGAGACCCCCGAGTACGTGGGCGGCCTGAACCTGGTGGTCCACAAGCTCCAGGAGATCATGCCCGGCCACGCCCTGTTTGCGGCTGTGAAGATGGCCGACCGGGTTCACCTGGTGGCGCGCAGCGAGGTCCCCTGGATCAACGCAGCGAAGGCCATGTCCGCTTTCGGCGGGGGTGGGCATCCGGCGGCTGCGTCGGCGCAGGTCAAGAAAGCGGCCCTGGTCGATGTGGTGGCCAGGCTGGAGGCCACGCTGGAGCAGGTGGCCGACACGCCGCTGGTGGCGCGTGACGTCATGAGCAGCCCCGTGAAGACGATCATGGCCAGTAAGCCGGCGAAGGAGGCCGAGCGGCTGATGCTGCGCCACGGCCACTCCGGCATGCCGGTCGTCGACGAAAATGGACGGCTCGTAGGGGTGGTCAGCCTGCGCGACGTGGAAAAAGCTCGGCATCACGGGCTGGAACACGCCCCCGTCAAGGGAATGATGAACAACCGGGTGGTGACGGTGCCCCCGGAGATGCCGCTGGACGAAGTGCAGGACCTGCTGGTGGAGAAAGATATCGGGCGGGTGCCCGTGGTGGAAGAGGGCAACCTGGTGGGCATCGTCACCCGGAGCGACCTGCTGGGTCTGGTCTACGGCGGGCTTGGGCCCCGGTGGCACCGGACGCTCTACGAAGGGCCCGGTGGGCCTGGTCTCGGACCGGTCACTGGTGCAGGAGGCGAGTTGCTGGGGCATGCTGTCGAGCGTTTGCCCGCCCCCATTCACGCCCTGTTCCGCACCGCTGGCGCCGTGGCCCAGGAGGCCGGCGTCACGGTCTATGCGGTGGGCGGCTTCGTGCGCGACCTGCTGATTGGCCGGCCGAACCTGGACATCGACCTGGTGGTGGAGGGGGACGGCATCGCCTACGCCCAGCGGCTGGCCAACGCCCTGGACGGCGAAGTCCAGGAGGTTCCCCGCTTCGCCACGGCGCACATTTACCTGGAGAAAGATGTCCCCGGCATGCCGTCCCGCCTCGATGTGGCCACGGCCCGCCGGGAGTTCTATGAGCATGCCGCCGCCCTGCCGTTGGTCGAGCATGCCGACCTGCGGGAGGACCTCTACCGGCGGGACTTCAGCATAAACGCCATGGCCATTCGGCTGACCCCGGGGGGGCCGGGCGGGCTGGTGGACTTCTTCGGCGGGATTGCTGACCTGGAGGCGGGACACATCCGGATTCTGCACAGCCTGAGCTTTGTGGAGGACCCGACCCGCATCATGCGGGCGGTGCGGTTTGCCACCCGGTACGGCTTCCAGTTGGAGCCGAGCACCGCGCAGTGCGCCCGCAGCGCCGTCTCGGAAGGGTTTTTGCAGCGGGTGACCATCGAGCGGCTGCGCAACGAGCTGCTTCTGATTCTGCGGGAGCCCGGAAGCGGTGCCTCCCTTGCCCTGCTGCAGGACCTGGGCATCTGGGAGCGGATGCTGCCGGGCGTTCCGCTGGACGAGGTCAACCTGCCCCTGGTGGATCGGGTCGATCAGATGGAACTGGAGCTCCCCGACCTCTACGCGGCCGCTGACCCCCGCCAGGCGAAGCTGGCCGTTCTGCTCCACGGGCTGCCGCTGCCTGAGGGCCTGAGGGCCGTCAAACGGCTGAAACTCAAGCGGGAGGTGGCCCAGCCGCTTTACCACATTCTGACCTGTCAGCACATCGCCCGGGACCTGGCCCAGTCGCCCCACGCGACTCCAGCCGAGGTGGTGCGGGTACTGGGCGAGTGGGTGCCTGCTGGTCTCATGCTGCTCTATCTCACGGGCGGTGGGGATATCGTGCTGCGGTACTGGCGGCAGTGGCGCCACATCCGCCTGGAGATTTCGGGGGCCGATCTGACCCAAGCTGGCGTTCCTGCCGGTCCCCGCATAGGGCGGGCGCTGGCCCGGGTGCTGGCCGACCGTCTGGACGGGCTCGCCGCGGAGCGAGAGACCCAAATGAGGCTGGCCCTGGCCTACGCACAAGAGGAGGACTGACCGCCCATGGGTCTCCCGAGCCTGCAGAACGTGTTTATGATGCTCCCCGGCGTACTGATGGGCCTCGCCTTTCACGAGTTCGGCCACGCCTGGGTTGCCACGCTTTTTGGCGATGACACGCCCCGCCGCATGGGGCGGGTGACCCTGAACCCCCTGGCCCATCTGGACTGGCTGGGCACGATTCTGATCTTCTTCGCGGGTTTTGGCTGGGCGAAGCCCGTGCAGGTCAACATCAGCCGGCTGCGGCCCCGTGTGCTTGGCGACATCTGCGTCTCCCTGGCCGGTGTGGCCATGAACTTCCTGATCGCCGTGATTTTCTATGCCACCTTGGTCCTCATTGTCAACTACGGCATGCTTGGTGACTACCATAACCCGTCCCTCAACAGCACCCTCTTCTGGATCGTTCGCATCAACCTTGCTCTGGTGGCCTTCAACCTGATTCCCCTGCCGCCGCTGGATGGCTTCCACGTGATTCGCTACCTGTTCCCCCGGGGTTCGGAGCGCCTGTACGCGACCATCGCGCAGGCGGGGCCGTTCCTGCTGCTGCTCTTCTTCGTGATCCCCGGCCTTACGTCGAGGGTGCTGGTGCCCGTGCACGAGGCGCTGGGCATGGCGGTCGATTGGCTGGTATCCCTGGTGCTCTAGCCGCCCAACGCTTTCCTTGCACGATGCGTAATGCCCGTGTAAACTAGAATGGTTGGCTCGGACACGGGATTACCGCGGGGGTGAAGCCGGGGATGCGGTCTGATATGGGCTTGCCGCGCATCGAGTCCTATACGGTGCGCCTGGAGAAGTTCGAAGGTCCGCTGGACCTGCTGTTGCACCTGATTCGCCGCGAAGAGATGAACATTTACGATATTCCCATCGCCCGCATTACCGAGCAGTACCTCGAGATCATCAAAGACGTGGTCGCGATGGATATTGACCGGGCGAGTGAGTTTCTCGTCATGGCCGCCACACTCCTGGGCATCAAGAGCCGCATGCTGCTGCCCAAGCCGCCCAAAGCGGCCGAGGAGGAGTCGGGCGCCGAGGCCGGTCTTGACCCCCGTGAAGAGCTGGTGCGGCAGTTGGTGGCCTACAGCCAGTACAAGGAGGCCGCCCAGGCCCTGCGCGAGCAGGAGATGACCATGGCCCGTGTCTACACCCGGCAGCTTTTTGTCGAGGCCAAAGATCAGACGGCCCCCCTGGAGGGGCTGACGCTGAAGGACCTGGTCAAGGCCTTTGAAGAAGTCCTCAAAGATGAGTGGAACTGGCGCGAGGTGCCCCGGGAAGAGATTCCCCTGCGGGAGAAGATCCGGGAGATCAACTTCCGCATTGCGCGCAGCCCGTCTGGTGTACGTTTTCGCGATCTGTTCACCCGGGGCGGCTCCCGCCTGGAAATTGTGGTGACCTTCCTGGCGCTACTGGAGTTGATCCGTCAGAAGCGCGCGGTGGCGGTGCAGGATGCTACCTTTGGCGAGATTCTCATCCGCCGCATTCTGGTGACCGAACCCGCCGGTGGACAGGCCCCGGAGGAGGATGACGAGGACGCATGATCTGGAATCACGGCAAGGCCATTCTCGAAGCCATTTTGCTAGCCTCACCCGAGCCGCTTTCCCTCAGGCGCATCGCCGAAGTGATCGGCCTTGATGAGAAAGATGCCCGGATTCTTGTGGACGACCTGCGCAAGGAGTACGCCCAGCCCGGACGGGGCATCGACCTGAAAGAGATTGCCGGGGGGTTTGTCTTTACTACCCGCCCGGAGTATGCCGAATACGTGGAGAAGCTGCTCCAACCCAGGGCCAAGGGCCTGAGCCATGCCGCTCTGGAGACGCTGGCGATCATCGCCTACAGGCAGCCCGTGACCAAAGCTGAGATCGAAGGGGTGCGGGGCGTCAAGGCGGACCACACGGTGGATACGCTCCTGGACCGCAAGCTGATCAAGGAAGTGGGCCGCAAGGAGGCCCCGGGCAGGCCCGTTCTGTTCGGTACCACCAAGGACTTCTTGCAGTACTTCGGGCTAAGCGAACTGAGCGCCCTGCCGCCGCTCTCTGTGGACACCACCGATGCCGGACTGATCCTCCGCCAGCAGCGAGAGAGCGTTGTGGGCGAGGAGCCGGCGACCGGTGAGGCCGAAGAGAGCGAGGCGTCGTAGCGCAGCAATATAGAAGGGGTAGAGGGACGTGCGGTTCACCGGTCATGCCTTTGTGGACTGGGATGACACTGTCGCCGAAAACATTCGTTATTTCAACGAGGCCGAAGAGGCCAACTCGCGCTTGATCGCACGCCTCACTGGCAGCGATGCGGCCAGCGTGCACAACCGCGGACAGGAGCTTGACCTGGCAGTGGCCCGCAGGATCGGGCTGGGCAAGGAGTCGTTCGGCACTGCCTGGTGCGACTGCTACCGGGAGTTCTGTGCCGGCGCCGGCCAGGAGCCCGACCCGGAGACGGAGGAGGCCATCTGGGCTGCCTGCCTCATGCCGTACGTCGTGAAGCAGGGCCTGCACGCCGGGGCTGCGGAGACGCTGGCCTGGCTGGGCGAGCGGGGCTTTGAGGTCACCATCTGGACGGCGGGCGACCACGACGTGCAGTCGCGCAAGATCGCCGAGTCGGGGCTGTCGCACCTGATTCACCGGGCCGAGATCGTGCCCGACAAGACGCCCGACCGGTTGCTGGCGGCCCTGGGCGGAAGGGATCTGTCGCTGTCGTTCGTGGTGGGCAACTCCATCCATTCGGATATCCGGCCCGCCTTGGCCGTGGGCATTCCCGCCTTCCACATCGCCGTGGAGACGTGGGCCTACGACCACGGTCACCTGGACCTTTCCGACAGCAACTATCATCGCATTGCGGGGATCCATGAGGTGCCGCAGGTGGTCGGCCACCGGTTCCGCCTTGCCGTATAAGGGAGAACCAGATACCCCCGTCCTGCCCGGACGGGGGTTTTGCGCGCCGTTCGCATGGGAAGGCGCCCCCTTGGAAAGACTGCCCTGAGATGGCAGCAAGTCGGGCGGGGGTGTGGGAACATGGAGGGGTGGGGCTGGATTGCGCTGGCAGTGGTCGTGGCCTCCTTCCTCTTCCTCTGGTTTGCACCCGTGCAGGTGGCCGTGCGCTTCCATCAGCAGTCCTACGATGCGAACCTGGCGGTGGAGGTCTCGGCTCCCCTCTTGCGCCGGCAGTTCAGCCTGAACGTTTCGGACACGATCGCCATGGCCCTGGAGCACATGTGGAAACGGTGGCAGGCCACCGGAGAACCGGTCAAGATTCCCTTGCAGAAGAGCATCCGCCGGCTCCCGCGGCGCAAGTTGATCCGGGCGCTGGCACTGCCCATGAGCTTCCTGGCGAAGCGGGCCAGGTGCACCAGGCTCGTGCTCGGCGTTGACGTCGGCGGCTACGACGCCATGGAGTCAGCCTTGCTGGCGGGCCTCTTTTGGAGTGTGCTGGGCTGGGGGGTGGGCCTCTTCAGCCGGAAGATACGGATGGCGAGAGCGCCGGTGGTGCAGGTGGTGCCGAACTACGGCGAGCCCGCCTGGCGAGCCCACGCGGACTGCATACTGCGTTTGCGGCTCGGACACGCTATCGTCGCAGGTGTCTGGATAATCCGCCGCATTCTGAGCGAGCGGGAGCTGCTCTTGTGGGCGCGGGACAGCCTGCGACGGAAAGGGGTAGAGGACGATGGCCGACCATCCGATTCAAGGCCTGATGAAGACGGCCATGGAGAGCCTGAAGGGCATGGTGGACGTGAACGTAGTGATCGGGGAGCCGGTGGAGACGAATGAGGGGCATGTGATCATCCCGGTCACTCGGGTGGCGTTCGGCTTTGCCGCAGGCGGGGGCGAGTACACGCTTCAGGCGCCGGCCGATGCCGAACAGATGATGCGGACGGCGGCTACCGGGGACTTCCCGTTCGGCGGGGGCAGTGGCGCAGGCGTATCCGTGGCACCCATGGGCTTCCTGGTGGTAGGCCAGGGGCAGGTACGCATGCTGCCGGTGGAAGGCACCCAGCCGGTGGACCGGCTGATCGATATGGTGCCCAACCTGATCGAGAAGCTGCGCAAGCCCAAGCCGGAGCCGGTTGTGGCGCCGGATATGGTGGTGGGGCGAGTGGTTCCGCCCTGTGAGGACTGACCGTGCGCAGCATGTGGAAGGGCTCTATTAGCTTCGGGCTTGTGACGATTCCGGTCAAGCTCTACGCCTCGACGGAAGCGAAGGATATTCGCTTCAACTACTTGCACGACGAGTGCCAGAGCCGGGTGGAGTACCGGAAGTGGTGCCCGGTACACGAGCGGGAGGTCTCCCAGGACGAAATCGTCCGGGGCTATGAGTACGAGAAGGGCCAGTACGTCATCGTCAGGGATGAGGAGCTGGAGGGCATCCCGATCGCAGCGGCACGGACGCTGGACATCGTGGACTTTGTGAGGCTGGAGCAGATCGACCCGATCTACTTTGACAAAACGTACTACCTGGAGCCTGGCGAGGGCGGCTCCAAGGCCTACGCGCTGCTGCGCCGGGCGATGGAGGAGACGGGGCGGATCGCCATTGCCCGGGTAGTGATCCGGTCGAAGGAGTCGCTGGCGGCCATTCGGGTCTTCCAGAACGGCGTACTGGCGCTGGAGACCATGCACTTTCCGGAAGAGATCCGGTCTCCGGTCGGGTTGACGGGGATTGTGGAGCCGGAATTGCGGGAGCAGGAGATGCGCATGGCCACCGGGCTGATCGAGAGCCTCTCGGGGGATTTCCGACCGGAGAAGTTCCGGGACGAGTACCGCGAGGCGGTGCTTGGGCTGATCGACGCCAAGGTGGCCGGCGAAGAGGTCGTGCGGCTGGAGCAGGCGCCGGAGCGGGGCCGGGTGGTGGACCTGATGGAGGCCCTGCGGGCCAGCATCCGGCAGGCGGAGGAGACCCGGGGGGCGGCTCCCGGGGCGGAGGCCCCGGCGGGGCTTGGAGTCGGGGCGCCGGGGCTGGCGCCGCCGGGGGTGCCTGGGGCCGTCGGGGTGCCTGGTGCGGCTGCCGTGCCGGGGCCCGCGGGGGTGCCTGGGACCCCCGGGCCGGGAGTTGTGCCCGGCGCCCCCGGCGCCACGCCGTCGCCCGTCCCCGGCTTCATCCCCGGAGCGGCGGCTGCGCCTCCCGGCACCGCACCCGTCGGGCGGCCCCTGCCGTGAAACTCCCTTTCGAGCCCATGCTGCTGACGCCGGGCGCCGCTGCTTTCGCGGACGCCGGCTGGCTATACCAGGTCAAGTGGGACGGCGTCCGAAACCTGACGTTGGTGGAAGGCGGAGTGGCCCGCCACTGGAGCCGCCGGCTCCGGGAGCGGACCCACCTCTATCCCGAGTTTGGGGGCCTGGCATCGGTCTTCGGGGGGAAGCGGGCCGTCCTCGACGGCGAGATTATCGTGCAGCGGGGCGGCAAGCCTAGCTTTGCCGGTGTCCTGGAGCGCGACGTGGCCGGATCGCTGAACCTCCGCAAGGCGGCGGCGACTCCGGCCACACTCATGCTGTTCGACCTGCTGGAGTACGGGGACCGGGAGCTCTATTCGCTCCCGCTCGGGCAGCGGCTTGAGATGCTGGCATCGGTCGTCTCCAAGGCGGATGCCTGGGAAGTGGTGACTTCCTTCCCCGGTGCGGCCGGGCCGGACCTGTTCCGGGCCTGCATGGCCCAGGAGCTGGAGGGCGTAGTGGCCAAGCGGCTGGGCAGCGCCTATCAGGTCGGCGTGCGGTCCCGCGACTGGGTCAAGATCAAGCGCAAGCAGCAGATGCTCGCGGTGGTCTGCGGCTACACGGCGCCCGTCGGGCGGTCGGGCGGGCTGCTGCTGGGAGCATACGCAGGGGAGCGGCTGGTCTACATCGGACGGGCGGGATCCGGCATCAGCTCGGCGGACCTTGCCACCATCCGGGCCAGCCTGGCGCCTGCGCCGTGTCCGTTCGGCAAGGAGCCCAGCCTGCGGGACCGTTTTGCCGGGCCGCCAGGGCCGGTGGTCTGGGTGGAGCCACGCCTGACAGTCCACGTGCAGTTCACGGAGTGGACGGAGGAGGGGCGGCTCCGCGACCCAGTGGTAGTCGGATTCGCAACAGCACCGGCCCGGGAGGCTTCGATGCCAGTCCATCAGTGAAGCGCCTCCCGCCGCAAATGGCGAGAGGCGCTTTTGGGCATCCTATGTCACGTGCATTTCGCCGCAAAGAGGGGGAGGCCGATGACCGAAGGGAAGGAGCCCACCGTAGCAGCAGGCCAGGAATTGACGCTTCATCCGGGGGATGTGCCGGATTTCCCCGCTGACCGGAAGGGGTTTGCCGCCACGCAGGAGCCCGAGTATGACACCGCCGGCGGGCCCGATGGCCGGGGCGCCGACCCGCTTCGAGCCTACGACGCACCGGTATTCAACCTTCAGGGTCCGCTCCCGGCGCTGGGTGCTGTCACCCAGGATGACCCCACGACGAAGGGGCTGCGGGACCGCCCGGACACCGGCGCCGAGGGGGATCTGACGCTGGTGGCCGTCTTCGAGGACATCACAGGGGCCCAGTCCTGCGCCGATGCACTCCAGCGACGGGGCCTGCCCACGGACCTGCTGCTCCTTTCGCGCCGGGGTGACGGCCCGGAACAGGGCACCCGGCCTGGTAACGTCATCACTGGCGACGGATATGGCCTGTCGGCCGAGGAGCAGTCACCGCCGCGGGATGCCGGCCTGGGCGGCGGCGTGGCCGTGGGAGCCACCATCGGGGCGACGGTGGGCCTGCTGGCCACCACCTATGTGATTCCCGGTTTCGGGCCCCTGGTGGGGGCCGGGTCGCTGGTCTCGACGCTGGCTGGCGCTGGCCTGGGCTCCTTCCTGGGCGGACTCACCGAGTACGCCACAGCCGACAAGGGCGACGACGCCACCCTGTACGCAGGCCAGGCCCGCCGGGGCGGGGTGCTGCTGCTGGTCCGGTCGACCCGGGAGAAGGCCGACGAGGTCCGACGGGCCATTGAGACCTGGAATCCCCTTGAGATTCGGGTCCAATAGGCATGCCGGCTGCGACGAAGACCGTGGTGGAGGTGGGCGGCCGGTCGCTGGCGCTCACCAACCTGAAGAAGGGCCTCTGGCCGGAAGACGGGATCACCAAGGCTGAACTGGTGGCCCACTACACCCGCATGGCGCCCTACATGCTGCCCTATCTGCGGGGGCGGGCCCTGGTGCTGACCCGCTACCCGGACGGCATCCACGGCAAGTGGTTCTACCACAAGGATGCGCCACAGGGAACGCCCGACTGGATTCCGAGGTGGCCGTTTGAGGCGGAGGATGGCCGGGTTCTGCAGTTCATCCTGGCGGAGGAGCCGGCCGCTCTGACCTACGTGGCCAACCTGGGGGCGGTTGAGCTTCACCCCTGGCTTTCCCGGCACGAGACGCCGGACAATCCGGATTGGGCGGTGATCGACCTGGATCCTTCGGAGGGCACCACCTTTGACGATGTGCTGACGCTGGCCCGCATGGTGCGGCATCTGCTGGCGGCAGTGCAGGTGGTGGGCTTTCCGAAGCTGTCGGGGGCGACGGGGATCCACATCTTCTGCCCGTGCGGGCCGGGGTACACGTACCCCGAGACGTCTGGCTTCTGCGAGGCCATCGGGCGGGTGCTGCTGAAGGTGCATCCCGCCAAGGTGACGCTGGAGCGGGTGGTGGCCAAGCGGACGGGCAAGGTGTACGTGGATTACCTGCAGAACCGGCGGGGGCAGACGATCACAACCGTCTATCGCTAGGTAACAGGGTATGTTATCATACTCTTGATAACAGTGATACCAAATTCAAGGTGGGGTGTCGATGGCCCGCGGCGGTTTGTCGGACAGGCTCAAGGCGGCCCAGAGCAGCGGCGATATCGACCCACGCCGGATTGCCATCTACATCCGGTGGTCCACGGAAGACCAGGGCGACGGCACGACGCTCGAAGTGCAGCGGAAGAGCTGCGAGATGTTCGTCCAGTCCCAGAGTTGGCACATCAACCCCGATCTGATCTACATCGACGAGGGATATAGCGGCGGCAACTTGGACCGGCCTGCCCTGAACAAGATGCGGCAGATGATCAAGAAGGGCCACGTCGACGTTGTCGTTGTGTACAAGCTGGACCGCCTCTCCCGTAATGTACTGGACACCGTTAACCTGGTCCTGGATGAGTGGGATGGGCGCTGCCACCTCAAGAGCGCCACCCAGTCCCTGGACACCCGGGACCCCCTGGGCAAGCAGTTCTTCTACCTGCTGGTGGGTTTTGCTGAGTACGAACGGCAGATCATCAAGGAGCGTACCTTCTCCGGAAAGCTGACCCGGGCAGGAGAAGGGAAGAACGCTGGCCAGGTTCCTCCCTACGGCTTTACCAAGGGACCAACCCAGGGCTCCTTCCAGGTGATCGAAAACGAAATGCGCGTGGTGCAGCGGATCTTTGATGAGGCCTTGGCGGGTTCCGGCCCGGCCGTGATCTGCAAGGGGCTCAACGACCAGGGCATCGCGTATGTGGACCATCGAAATGGCAGGGCAACCACCTGGAAAGACGTCACCGTACGCTACATGCTGAAGAATCCGCTCTACACCGGGCGGCTGGTATACGGACAGTCTCGACTTCAGAACCGGCCCCGGCCAGGTGAGCCCCTTCGGGTGCGGCCTGACACCCCCCTGGTGGAGACGGAGGCGATTCTCTACGCACCTGATGGCTCCTTGCTGGCTGCCCCCCCGGTGGCGCTGGAGGACTTCGATGAGCTGCATCGCCGCATGGAGGCCAGGGCGACCCGGAAGACATCCAACCGGGTGATGGTGTCGGAGCACCTGCTGACCGGGTTGTTGCGGTGTCCGGCGTGTGGGCTGTCCATGTACGGCCGCAAGAAGGTGATGCAGCCCAACGGGGCTACTTACAGCCCGGCCTATTACGTCTGCGAGGGCATGAAGTCCCGGGGGACGTGCAACAACAGCTACATCCGCCAGGAAGATCTGGACGAGCTGATCGTCAAGTACCTGCGCCGGCGGTATGGCGATGTGATCCAGCGGCGGCAGATGATCGAAGGCGCCCGGGCAGAGACCGTGGAAAGGCAGCGTCAGGTGGAGGCAGCGCTGGCGGAGGTCCGGAAGGTGGTGGCCCTGCAGGACAGCCGGCTTGAGGAGATCCGCGAGGAGTACGTCCGGCGGAAGCTGACGCTGGAGGAGTACCGGGAGTTCAAAGCGCACCTGGACCGGGACTATGTGGAGCAGAAGGAGCGGGAGGCGCGGCTGCTAGCGCAGCAGGCGGAGCTCCAGGAGGCCTGGAAGGCGGAGGACGACTTGGAGCGGCTGGCTGCGAGGCTGGACGCCTGGGACGGGCTGGCGCTGGAGCAGAAGAAGACCCTTCTCGCGGAGTTCATCGTCAAGGTGACGGCGTTCCGCAAGAAGGGCGACCAGGAGACGGATGTGGAGATTGTCTGGCGGCAGGGGGCCCGGGAAGTGAGGGAGGCCCTCAGTGTGGGCTGAGGACTCGCAGATGGCAGCCCCCGCCGCAGGTATCACAACTTCGAGGTTTACACAACTCCGCAGGCACCAAGTCTTGGACTTGGGGCTCCGGACACTCCAACCGATGGCCGGTCCAATCCCGGTCTTTACCACACATACTGTGTCCTGGGCGCGGCGTTGACTGTGGGCGTTCTATACACGCTTCGGATCCGTCGCAAGGCGAGTACCGCCTGACCTAACGGTGTGCCGGCTAGCACACGGCTGAATCGGAGGGGCAAGTTGCCTGCCTGTTTCCATTGGTGAGGTGATGAAAGATGAAGGCCAAACTGATACTGCTCTTCGTAATGCTGGCGACAGTCATCGGCCTTTCGGGGTGTGCCGACGATAGACGCTCGACAGCAGCAGGGAACCATCAGATCGTGCAAAACCTATTCGCCCAGTTCGGATGGCGGACTGTTGGGGTTCCTGTAGAAGGCGAAGGTGTGATGCCGAACGACTTCCGGTTGAACTTCGACCGATTCCCCTGGCGTGTGTACCTCGATCTATCAATGGACGTCGGACTTGACTTCAGTTCGCTCACTGGAGCCAAGGTGAGAACTCTGCGATATCGAATAGAAGACTCGACCGGACAACGCCTCGAATACATCCGGGATCATGTGCTTTGGGCCGAGGCCCTGCTCGACCAGGACGGGAAGATCAGAGGTGCGTGGCTAATCTACGAGGACCACCAGGGGAACGCCATACCTGGGGCCCCAACGTACTCGTTACGTGCGAAGACGATTGAGCAAGTAACTGGGCTGACTTGGTCAGAGTACGTCCAGAAGCACTCAGGAAGCGGCCCTGTGGACGCCACACCATGACCGGCCCGTCGTCAACTGAATGGCAAGCAGACCGCGCTCTGAACCCCGTCCCATACTGAGGGCGGGGTTCAGCGTTGCTTACGGATCCGACTCAACGTCAACGACTCAACCCATAGCTGGCCCTCGCCCTGGCTATACCCCCTAACGACGAACCCGAAGGCTTGGCCGGGCTCGGTCTTCCGAGACGCACTCTCCTTGACTTCTTTCGGTAAAGAGCAGTGGATTCGGTACGCCGGCGAGCGAGCACCCTATCAATCGGGTCTGAATCCTTCACGTGCCGCGCATACTCCTCGAAGCGGCTCAACACGGGCGGGCCGGCCAGGTTCCGCTATCCCGAAGTGGCCACCCCGATCTTGTTGGAGAGCTTCACCAACTTGTCACCTTGCTCAATGTCGAGGTAGAGCCATGTTCGCGGCGGCGTGTGATGCGGCTATCTGCCCATATATCAGCCCCTGAGGCACGGTGCGGCAATGCAGCTTGACATGCAAGCTGTGACTTGCCTATAATGACCTCATGAACGATCTGTACGAGGCACTTGCCGCCCCGGCGAGAAGAGCGCTGCTCGATGAACTGACGGAGAAGAACGGCCAGACCCTGTTCGAGTTGTGTTCCCGGTTGACGATGAAGCATGGGTTCGGGTTATCGCGCCAAGCTATTTCCCAGCATCTTGAGGTGCTCGAATCGGTCGGGCTAGTGACATCGAAACGGGAGGGCAGGTGCAAGTTCCACTACATCGACACCCGGCCGTTGCAGACGATCGTTGACAGATGGCCCATCATCAATCAAGGGGAGCTTGACAAATGAGAATTTGGATCACGAGTGTTTTCGTCGATGATCAGGACAAGGCGCTCAAGTTCTATACAGAAGTACTCGGGTTTGTGAAGAAGGCCGACGTCCCGACGGGAGAACACAAGTGGCTGACGGTTGTCTCGCCGGACGACCCCAACGGTGTTGAACTCCTCCTGGAGCCTGCGGGCCACCCGGCCGTGGGACCCTATCGGCGAGCGCTTGTGGAGGACGGCATTCCACTCACCTCGTTCGCCGTTGACGACGTGCATGTGGAATTCGCGCGGCTCCGGGCCTTGGGAGTTCGGTTCACCCAGGAGCCTGTTGAGATGCCAGGATTCACGACTGCGGTGCTGGACGATACCTGTGGGAATCTCATTCAGATCATTAGCATGAAATAGCCGGCAACAGGGCCGTGCGATACCCCCTGGGGCGCACGGCCTTTCCGCGGCCCGGGACCCCAGCATGTCCCGCGGGTGGCCATACGCTGGACGGGAGACGGGACGTAGCGGGAGACCTCACCGTGAACTGAAGGCCCCATGGGTGCCGGCAACCTGGCATTCGACCTTTTGTACCTTCCAGGCAGGGGCAACAAGGTACACCCTCGAAACAGGTCTGCAGGCGCTTTCCACTTGTAGGTGCGGCCCAAGCAGAGAGCGCACCGCGCGCCATCTGAAGTGGGAATGATTATGGCCGAAGGAAGTGCAAACCGATGGATTTCGACATGGTTATGCAGGAACTGGAAGCGCTCGGCAAGGAGCGGTTGAAAAAGACCTACATGAGCAATGGCGCACACGAGCCGCTCTTTGGCGCGGCTACAGGCGAGATGAAACCGCTCGCAAGGAAAATCAAGAAAAACCAGCCTTTGGCCGAGCAGCTTTATGCCACCGGGAACTACGATGCCATGTATTTTGCCGGTGTCATCGCGGAACCGGCGGCAATGACTGAAGCGGACTTTGAGCGTTGGATGGATGCGGCGTATTTCTACATGCTATCCGATTTCGTAGTTGCAGTAACGTTGGCAGAAACCGATTTTGCGCAGGTTGTTGCCGATCGATGGATCGCAAGCGGCGAGGAACTCAGAATGTCGGCAGGCTGGAGCTGCTATTGCTGGCTTTTGGGTAGTCGCCCGGACGGTGAATTCACCGCAAACAAGATTGCCGGTATGCTGGATCAGGTGGAAAACACGATTCACAATGCTCCTGATCGAGCGAAGTCCGCTATGAACAACTTCATTTACACAGTAGCGACTTCATATGTGCCGCTCCATGACAAGGCCGTTGAAACCGCAAAGGCAGTAGGCCCAGTTGAGATCTGGCGGGGCACGACAACCAGTCGCCTCTCGCTCGCCTCCGAGAATATCCAAAAGTCTTTGGACAGAGGCCAACTCGGTTTCAAGCGAAAGAACGTAAGGTGTTAGTCCTCTAGGGTAGCCCAAAGCGAGGACGCCAGTTCACTCCCTGGCGCCCTCTTGCTTTTGCTGCCCGGCCTTGTCGGCCAGAGTCCGCAATCGTGAGGCAAGCATGCGTTCCCACAGGTCAATGGCCTTGTCGACCTCCCATGTAGGGTCGAGGGCCGTTGATTCCCGAACCCGGAATCGGGACCGGCTACTCGCCAAACAACCACCTCCGCTGACCATAGTCTGTGCCTGGATGCCTGTAGGCGACTCTGCCACATATCGCCGGTCGCCGTGTCAACTGTTTCCCCGGTCGCCAGTTCTTCCCACATCACTCACAGCGAAAGCGGCCCGCCCTCTGACTGGGCGAGCCGCTTGCTCTTGTTCGATATGCGGTTAAGGCGCTTCGGAGCCAATTGCCCCCTGCTGTTGCGCGGCACGCTCAGTCACCTTCCTTAGCCAATCCTGGACTTCTCGCCTGCGCTCAACCTCTCGCTGTAGGGCCTGGGCCTTCTCCAGAGAGTCCACCCCGAGCCTGGCCATGACGCCGCCGATCTGGATGAGGCACCTGGTGCGTTCCCTTCGCTCCTGGTCCTCCACCGGTGCTGCGGCTTATCGCGCCGGGGAGCGCATCCACGACGAGCGGACAGGCCTGACCTACGACTACACCCGGCGCCGTGGGACATCGAGACGGAGATCCTCGCGCCGGCGGGGGCGCCTGAGTGGGTGGTAGAACGTGGGCGATTGTGGAACGAAGTGGAGCGAGCCGAG